>Ga0137396_10001460_pt1 | contig 12409 bp, 8 predicted proteins | sample czc16metaG_FD_108284 | JGI IMG/M metagenome (GOLD analysis project Ga0137396, IMG submission 108284) | Vadose zone soil microbial communities from Angelo Coast Range Reserve, California, USA - czcobulk3.16 metaG | ecosystem: Environmental > Terrestrial > Soil > Vadose zone | place: USA...
GAGGTCGGGGTGCCCCGCAGCGCCATCATCAGCGAGACGACGGCCCGCACGACGCGAGAAGAGGCCAGCCGCATGAGCGCGCTTCTGCTTCCACGCGGCGTCCGACGCGTACTGCTGGTGGTCGATACCCAGGGCGCGTACCGCGCGGCCCGGCTATTCGAGCGGAACGGCTTCGATCCGCTGCTCGCGCCGGCCGAGGACGTCTCGAGCGTCGACGGGAGCCCCGAAGGACGGCTGGATCTCGCACGGCGACTCGCGATCGAGATCGTCGCCCTCGCGTACTATCGCGTCGCTGGATATCTCTAGTCCACATGAACGCCGTCTTCGTCGTGGGGTTGCTCGCGGTGTCGACGACGCTGGCCTGGACGCTGACGACTCGGCGCCGCGATCGTCGCCTGGGACTCCGGGCGACGGGCCTCGCGCTCTGTGAGTTCGCGGGCCTGTGGACGGTCTTGCTGGCGCTCAATCTCGCGCTCGGCGTCACCATCGTCCTCGCCGTCCGAACCGCGACGCCATTCTTCATCTCGATGTATGTCCTGAACGACATCTCACTCGCGATTGCGTCAGGTCTGCAGGCGTTCGTCGTGTACTGGCGACGACACCCCGGCGTTACCGAAGCCGCTTGATCACGAAGCCCTGGAGCGTCAGCTCGTCGTAGATGTCGGGTTGCCACCGCCGCCCGGGCTGTTCGGTGAGCCCGTGCGTCGGCGCGTCGCCGTCTTCGGGCAGCCGGCGGTCCATGATGACTTCGACCTGGTCGATGCCGGCGAACGACTCATAGAAGTAGTCGTAGAGCTCCGGCCTGTCTCGGGCAACGATGATCATGACACGGGCCATCACGCTCACCTGGATCATAGGCACTCGGGCGCTCATGCGCCCAGCTCCTTCAGCACCTGTCGGATCTGTGGTGCTTCGACGATCTTCTCATCAAGCTGCAGGGAGCGTCGCAGCGCGACGGCCGCGTCTTCCTTTCGTCCCAGACGGTAGTAGGTCATTCCGAGGTGATAGTGGACGGCGGCATTGTTGCGTAGCTGCTCGGCTGCCTTGCGCAGCAGCGGCTCGGCCTTGTCGTATTCGCCACGGCGGTAATGGACGAAGCCGAGGGTGTCCTGAATCGCAGCGGCCGAGGGCGCGAGCTCCGAGGCGCGCTGGGCGGACTTCAGAGCCTCGGTCAGGTTCTTCCCCTGGACGGCGTACAGGTACGCGAGGTTGTTGTACGGAGCGGCGTCCTTCGGCTCCAGCGCTTGCGCCCGTTCATACGCCGCGATCGCCCGTTCGACGTTCCCTGTTCGCTCGTATGCCGTGCCGAGCGCGAAGTACGCCGGCTGGAGCTTCGGGTCGAGCTGCGTGGCCGTCGTCAGCTCATCGATGGCCCGGTCGACGGCACCGTCACCGAGCAGCAGCTTGCCCGCCACGAGCCGAACCGAGGGCAGGCGAGGATACGCCTTGATGGCCTCGTCGATCCTCGCGACGGATTCCTTCGTCCGGCCCACGAGGCCATAGAGCTCGGCCAGACGCATTTTCACCAGCAGGGCGTTCGGATTCCCGCGGTACACGACTTCCATGTGTTGCAAGGCGAGCTCGGGGTTGCCGCGCGAGTGGTAGTAGTCCGACAGCAATGTATTGGCGCGTGCGTGGGTGGGCTGCGCGCGCACGACGGCTTTCAACAGCTCCACCGCCTCGTCCGGTTTCTTCTCGCTCATCCGGACGAGCGCGAGTCCGAAGTTGGCCGGCGCGAACGTCGGCGCCGTGACGAGGATTTGCTTGTATTCCGCTTCGGCCTCTTTGACTTGCTTGTTGGCGACGTAGGCGTCCGCGAGGGCATTTCTGAGGCTGACGTTGGCGGGATCCTTCTCCACCGCCGTCTTCAGCTCGGCGATCCGTCCCGCGAGGACCGCGGCGTCGGGCTGGCCCGTGGCGAGCGCGGACAGCTCGAGGCGCGCTTCGGTCAGCTTCGGGTCGATGTCGACCGCTTCCCGCAGCGATTTCTTGGCACCCTCGACATCGCCTTTCGCCAGCAGCGCGCGACCGAGCAAGTATTGATTGAGCGCGATCTTCGGATTCAGCTGCCGAACGCGCTCGAATGCCTTGATCGCCTCCGTGGGATTCTGCTTGGCGAGATGCGCGGCGCCCAAGAGCATCTGGGGCGGAATGGCGTTCGGGCTTCCGGCGACGAGCGGCTGCACGCGCGCCATGGCATCGTCGGGACGGTTGGCCTTCAGGTACAGCTCGGCGAGCAGCAGCCCGAGGCCTGGGGCGTCCGGATTGGCGCGCGCGACACCTTCCATGACGGTGATCGCTTGCGCGAAATTCGCCTGCCGGCCATAAATCGCGGCGAGCGACAACGCCGCTGGCACGTGTGACGGCTGTTCCTTGAGCACACGCTGGAGATCGCCGATGGCGTCGGCATCGCGCTTGTCGGCAATGGCCAGCATGGCTAGCTCATAGCGAGCGGGCGTGTACCGCTCGTCGAGCTTCAACGCGCGAGCGAATTGCTCCTCGGCCTTCTTCGGCTCCTTCTTGCCGCGATGCAGACGCCCCAGCAGCGTGATGCCCGCGACGTTGCGCGGGTCGTTTTTGACCGTCTCCTGGACGAAGCGGATGGCCTCGTCCCAGCGATTCTGCTGGACGAGACTTCTCACTTTCGCCGAGACCGCGGGAGCGAAACTCGGAGAATCCTCCAGCGCCCGCTCGTACTCCTTCAGCGCCTCCTCGGGCTTCTTCTCGAGACTGAGCACGTGCCCGAGCGCGACGTGTCCGAGCGCGAACTTGGGGTCGATCTCGAGCGACCGGGCGTACATCTCCTGCGCGCGTTTGAGATCACCCTTGAGCGCATAGGTCGCTCCGATGATCGCCGCGGGCCGCGGGCTGTTGGGCGCGAGCTGTTGCGCTTGCAAAGCTTTCTTCATCGCCTCGTCGCTTCGGCCCAGAGCGAGATAGGCTTGCGACAGCGTGAGATGGTAGTCCGCGACACGCTGCAGGGAGTTCGCCAGCGGCTCCAGCTCGCCGATCGCCTCGCGTGGCAGCCCCGCGCGGAGATAGGCCGAACCGAGACTATAACGGACGAGCACGTTGGCCGGCGCCGACGCCTTCAACGTTTGCAGCTCGCTGACCGCTTCGGGAGCGCGGCCGGCCTCGAGATACGCCTGCGCGAGGGTGTAGCGCGCCTGCATCAAGCCGGGGAACCGGAGCCGCAGCGGGAGCAGGAGCTGGATCGCGGCGTCGTTGCGGCCCGCCTGCACATAGAGAACCCCGAGTGTCAGCACGGTGCGTGGCGACCACGTTTGCCGTGGAAGCGCCTCGAGCTCCTTGATGGCCTCGTCGATCTTGCCTTCCGAGGCCCGCAGTCCGCTCAGTGCGAGACGAACCTTAGCGCTCATGGGCTTCAGTGCCTTGGCCCGCCCGAGAACCTCGTTGGCCTCCTCCGGCTTCTTGGCCCTCGCGAGCAGGGCGCCGAGTCCGACGAGCGCCTCGGCATACGTTGGCTCGATGCTCAACGCTTTGCGGTACGCGCTCTCTGCCTCCTGCAGGCGGTTCACCGCCACCAGGGCATCTCCGTACGCGTTGTAGTATTCCGGCCGCGAATTGGGAAACGTCAGCGCCTTCGCAAGTGGCTCCAGCGCCTCGGCCGGCCGGCCTAGGCCGCGTTGCGCCGCACCGACGAGGTAATATCCCACGGGCGAGTCGGGTAATTTGTCGCGGACGACTTCGCCGGCCGCGAGCGCGTCCGCCCACGCGTCGAGCTCGAGCAGGATCTGTCCCAGCTCGGCCCTGAGGCTGGCGTCGTTCGGATCGAGGTCGACGGCTCGCTGGAGCTCGTGTGCGGCGTCGGCGTTCCAGGATTTGGCGCGGTACGTGCGGCCGAGCATCGCCAGAGCGGGAACGAACTTCGGGTCGATCTGCAGGGCATTCTTCAACTCGATAACGGCTTCGTTATATTTGTTCTGGCTGAAGTACTTCGTGCCTTTTTCGAGATACCGGAGCTTCCGGGCATTCGGGTCCTGGCTACAGGCGACGAGAGTCAGGCTCGACAGGGCGAGGACGACGGCGGCGGCACGAAATAAATGGTAAGAAGTCATCATGGCGTGTGGGACAAAGGCAAGCGCCGTACCGGATTCCCGGTTCGCTAAGTATATGGTTTCGCTGGTGCGATAGTGGAGTCGACGCTTCCGCGTCGGCGCAACAATTTGCGCGACCAGCGATGGTGTAGTCGAATCGCGACTTTCGCGAGATGCGAGACGCAGTTTTTGCGCGGTAGTTGAGTGCCCTATCGATGCGCCGATTGCTGATCGTCACGCTCGTGATCACCCTGGTGCCGTGCGCGGCCAGTCCCCTGAGCGTCAGGGAGATCGGCCCGGACGTCGACTGGTGTTCCGCTGCGAATGCGCTTCGCCCTGGCGAAGAACTGAGACTGCGTCCGGGCGAATACCGCGGCCCTTGCGCCTTCCGGTCCGGCGGTAGCCCCGACGCGCCAACCGTCATCAGCGGGGTGCCCAACGCAGAGCGGCCGCGCATCGTGTACGAGTCCGCCGCGGACAACGTGGTGAACATTCACGCCGGCTTCATCACGCTGCGCCGTCTCCATTTTGGTCCCACGATGTCGGCGGTCGACGCCATCAGGATTCATGGCGGAGACGCCCTCACCATCGAGGATTGTCGGTTCGACGATCTCGGCGGCGCAGCGGTCGTGACCAATCGATCGATCTCGCAGCTCACCATCCGCGCGAACGAGATCAGCCGATCTCGAGCGACGGCGATCTACCTCGGATGCCACGGCGGCGAGTGCGCCGTCGACGCCGTCGTCGAGGGCAACTACATCTCCGAAGTCACGGCGGCCCCCACGGAGGTCGGATACGGGATGCAGGTGAAGTTGAATTCCGTGGCGGTCATCCGGGACAACGTCGTGCGACTTACCAAAGGGCCGGGGATCATGGTCTACGGCAGTCGCGATCTCACGCGGCTCAGCCGTATCGAGTCCAACTTCACTGGAGCATCGTCGACGTCTGCCGGCATCGTCGTGGGGGGCGGCCCGGTGATTGTTCGCAACAACATCGCGGTCGGTTCGGCCGGAGGGGGCATCGCGCTCGAGGACTACGGTGGCCGTGGCCTGCTTCGGGGTATCGTGGTGACCCACAACACCGTCTGGGGAAATATCGCCGGAGCTCTCGTCATCGTCTCGAGTGGCCGCGTCGACGCGCGTCTACTCCACAACGCGGTCCATCAGCCAAAAGGGCCCGCCCTGCCCGATCTGAGACCGGGCGTGATCAGCCTCGGCAACGTCGACTGCAGCGTCGCTCTGTGCTTCAAGAGTGCGCCTCAGCTCGATTTCACGCCGGTGATCGGCTCCCTCTTGGAGCATCGCGTCCTGCGCGACCGCTGGAGTCCCGAGGAGGATTATTTTGGCAACGCCCGCCCGCTCGCCGCCGCGGTCGGCGCCGTTGAGGCTCCTGGCGGCATCGTGCTGCCGGACCACCGGAAGGCCGCCTCAGCGGCGATGAGAAACTGACCATATTGACCGGTCAAAACCTGACCGATCGGTCAGGATGCCCGCTCCTGAAAAGCGTTTAATTCTTACGCCTCAATACATTAGGCGGCGATCGGGTCTGGTACTTCGCTTGCTCAGTTCCGTGCGCGTGCCGACATACTCCCTCGACCCACTCAACTCTGACCGGACGGGCGAGGCAGCGGCCGCACTTATCATCGATCCCGATGACATCAGCGCCACCCGAGTGGGACGCCTGCTGACCGGCTTGGGCTTCGAGGTCACGAGGATGCGGTCCGGGTGCGCCGCCCTCGGCGATCTGCACCTCGTCGCCCCGCGTGTTGTCGTGGTGAGCGATGACGTCACTGACCTGCCGGCGGAGCAGCTCGTCCGCCACCTCCATGCGGCGACCCAGACGCCGATTCTGTTGCTGACCGACGGACGTACTCGCGACGGGACCGCCGTTCAGCTCGGCCGGGGCACCGCGGTCGAGAAGACCGCCCCGGACGCCGCCGTCCGCGGAGCGCTGGAGGCGCTCATTGTGGAGGCGGGCTCGGGGGTGAGGACGTCCCTGAGCGCCTGCGACCCCGAGCGCGCCCAGTTCTTCCGCCTCTATAGCGGCCTGTTCCATCGAAGCGCAAAGATGCGCGGGGTCGAGCGGAGCGCACTGCAGATGGGTACGAGCGACACCCCAGCCATCATCCGTGGCGAGAGCGGGGTCGGGAAAACCTGTGTGGCGCGAGCGGTCCACTACTTCTCCGGGCGATCGGCGGGACCGTGGGTCACGGTCCCGTGCTTCGGCCTGCCCCCCGAGGTTTTGGCGGTCGAGATCCCCAGGCGCTTTGCTCTGGCGCACCACGGGACGCTCGTTCTCGAGGACATCGATCAACTGCCTCCCGACGCGCAGGCAACCGTTCTGCGGATCATCCGGGACCGGGAAGTCTATCCGGACCCCATCGCCCCGCGTGTTATCGACGTGCGGATCATCGCGACGACGAGCCGCGAACTTGAGGCACTGGTCGCGGCCGGAGCGTTCCGTAAGGACCTGTATTACCAGATCAATGTTCTGGCGCTGAGGATTCCGCCGCTGCGTGAACGCCCGGAGGAGATCCCCGGACTCGCCGAGTACTTCCGGGCGATATTCATGGAGCGATATCGTCGCGATAGCCGGAAGCTGTCGGACGGTCTCACCAGGGCATTCGTCGGTTACCAGTGGCCCGGAAACGTCCGAGAACTCGAAAGTGCCCTCAAGCGCTACGTCGTCCTCGGCGGAGAGCCCGAAATCCTGGCGGAGCTCCGAACTCGGGCGCGAACGATCAGTTCGGGCGCCTGGGTGTCGAGCGCGGTCGGAGACATGGGCCTGAGCCTCAAGGACATCGGCCGACGGGCAGCGCAACGCGCGGAACAGGCAGCCCTGCTGTCGACGCTCGAGCGGGTGAACTGGAGTCGCGCCGAAGCAGCCCGTCTCCTGAAGATCAGCTACAAGACGCTACTCAACAAGCTGAACCAGTCAGAACCGGGGGGCAGGACGCGCCCAGAGAAGTCGTAAGGCTAGATTTACACAAACCACTTGTTCTGGCTGTAAGAATTGCGCTATAAACGTCCCTCGCAGCCTCGAACGAGGGACTGCGTGAGGGGGGCAAGACTCTCGTGAAGCGTTGTCTCCGCGCGCTGGTTTATGACGAAACACTTAACCTCGTCCAGCAACTCGATCGCTCCCTCACGGCGCTCGAGGTGACGGTCGCGATAGCGAGTTCTCGACAAGAGTTGCAGCTGGCGCTGACCGCCGTCCGGCCGCACGACGTCCTCATCTTCAACGTGACCTCAGAGACGAACACATGGGAGCTCGCCGAGCACATCCGATGCGTAGATTTTGCGGGCCCAGTGCTGGCGTTCGTGGAGGAGGGCAGCGAGTCGCACGCGGCGCACTTGAAAGCCCTGCCGCGCGCGGAATGTCTGCCCTACCCGCCCGATGGCGTCTTCCACGACATCCTGGCGCGTGTCCTCGACGATGCTGCGTCGTGGCCGTCCACGCGGAGCGCGACGTCGAGCGCCCACACGACGAGCTCGCACGGCATCGTCGGCAGGTCGCCGGCGATGATGAAGATCTTTTCGCTCATCGACAAGGTCGCGCCGGGCGACGCGAACGTATGCATCTATGGCGACAGCGGAACCGGCAAAGAGCTGATCGCCTGCGCGATCCATCGCGCGAGTCCGCGTGCGAGCCGGCCGCTGGTCACCCTCGATTGCACCGCGATTCCCGAGGGGCTGATGGAGAGCCAGCTGTTCGGGCACGCCAGGGGCGCCTTCACGGGTGCGGTCGGCCATCGCGACGGCGTGTTTGCCGCCGCGCACACGGGCACCCTGTTCATGGATGAGCTGTGCGAGCTGAGCCTGCCCCTGCAGGCCAAGCTTCTGCGCGTCATCCAGACGCGCGAGTTCACGAAGGTGGGCAGTAGCAGGCCCATCAGCGCGAACATTCGCCTCGTGACCGCGACGAACAAGGATCTGAAACAGGCGGTCGATCGCGGCCTCTTCCGCGAGGACCTGTACTATCGGGTCGCCGTCATCATGATCAAGGTGCCCCCGCTGCGGGAGCGCCGCGAGGACATTCCCCTGCTCGTCGACCACTTCATCGAGAAGTTCTCGACGCGGTACCAGAAGCCGATCCGCGGTGTGTCCACATCCGCGATGGATCGCATCGTCTCGTCGCCTTGGCCCGGCAACGTGCGGCAGCTCCAGAACTTTGTCGAGCAGGCGATGGTGCTGTCCGAGGGCGATGTCCTCAGGGAGCGGGATCTCTTCGTCACGGATAGCCCGGCGGCGCGCTCGGCGAGCTCGCCGGGGCTGCAGATCGAGCCGGGGCTGTCACTCCGCGAGGTCGAACGCCGCTATATACTGACGACACTCGAGCGGGTCCGCGGCAGTCGCACGCAAGCGGCGAAGGCCCTCGGCATCAGCCTGCGTGCGTTGCAATACAAGCTCAAGGCCTACTCGCTGGAAAGCTTCGGCCACGAGCGGCTGCCGGCCGTCGCTCCGCCCGCGAGCCCCGAGGCCGCCAAGCCGCAGATCTCGTGGACGTCGTGGGCATGACGTCCCGTCTCGCCATGGTCCTCGTGGCGGCCTTCATGGTGATTGGAGCGGCACAGCCTGACGCCGCCTATCGGATCGGCGTCGACGACGTCCTTGCGATCTCGGTATGGGACAACAGGGACGCCGACCAGGTTGTGTTCGTCCGCCCTGACGGCAAGATCTCGCTACCGCTCATCGGCGAGATCCAGGCCGGCGGCCTGAGCGTCGCAGAGCTGGTGGAGAAGCTCAACGAGGAGTACGGCAAGAGCATCAAGGGCGCCGCCGTCACCGTGTCGGTTCGCGAGATCCGCAGCCGGGCGGTGTACTTCTTCGGCGGCGTCGGGAGGCCGGGTCCGATGCAGCTCACGCAGGAGCTGACGATCCTGCAGGCCGTAACCCTCGCCGGCGGCCTCGCTCCGGCCGCCGATCAGGAAGCCGCCTTCGTCCTGCGGGACGGCGCTACCATCCCCGTCAACTTCACGGATCTGATCAAGAAAGGGGACATGAAGCAGAATCTCGTCCTCAAGCCCGGCGACACCGTGGTCATCCCCATTGCGGAGACCGTGTTCGTGCAAGGCGAGGTCAAAGCGCCGGGCGCGGTGAAGTTCACGAAGGACCTCACCGTCGTCAAGGCCATCACGCACGCCGGCGGCTTCACACCGTTGGCCGCTCCCAAGCGCGTGAACATCGTTCGGGGCGAGGGGCCGAAGAAAGAAACCTTCAAGGTCAACGTCGACGCGATGCTGCGGGACTCTGCGGCCGACGTGCCGCTGCTTCCCAGCGACATCATCATCGTCCCGCAGCGCCTGTTCTGACGTATAATTTCGGTCGTGACCCTCGGGAACGGTGCATCGCTGGCATCGCGTCTTCGAGTCACCCTGGTCGCCTGCTTCACGAGCCTCGCCGCCGCTTCCGCCGCCACGGCACAGCAGCCGCCCTCAGTCCAGTTGACCCCGACGATGCCTTCGGTACCCCTGGATGCGACACGACCGACTACCCCATCGCCGCCGGTGAGCACTCCGACACCGCCCACGACCGAAGGGCCAGCTACCATCGTCGTACCCCCTCCCACGGTGCCCTCGGCACAAGTACCGGACATTTTCGTGCCCGGCAGGATCTCGGCGATGCCAGAGGGCGCGATCTTTCAGACGCGGCTGGGCATAACGGCGACCGAGGAGTACAGCGACAACTTTTTTCTGTCGGCAACCAAGCGCAGAGATAACTTTCGCAGCCTTCTGAGTCCGAGCGTCGGCCTCGACCTCAACAGCGCATTCACGACGGGGCAACTCGCCTATACGCTCTCCGCCGCTCATGACACGATCAGCTCCTCCTCGGACGTGCAGCTGTTTCACTCCTTCCTGGGAGCCGTGAGCTGGCGGGCCTCACCGCTACTGACGCTTGGTCTGACCGACACCCTGGTGCGCAGCGACGAGCCCACTCAAGCCGATCGACTCGAGCTACGCCGCGAGCGCCGGACGTTCATGACCAATATGCTCGGCGCGACCGCTCGGTATCTCCTCGGCCCGATCACGACGGGTGCCTCCTATGGTTTCTCGACCTTTTTGGGTGAAGGCGAGGGCAACACGACCTCCCATACGTTCGGGCTGTCCGCAGGCATGGGACTCTACGAGACCAACAGCGTGAGCGTCAGATATGAGTACCTGCTCAGCAACACCACGGCAGGACGGTCGGCGAGCATCGGGGGCGGCCGTGACGAGGAAATCACCGGGCATCGCGTCATCGGGACGTTCACCCGGCAGCTGACGACGCTCATGGCCGGCGGAATCACCGGCAGCTACGCGATTCGGCGCTCGGATACTGGGCGTAACGATACATCGAGCGTCGTGGGATCGGGCATCGCGAGCGGGAACGACTACGATACCTGGAGCGTATCCCTCTTCAATTCCTACACCGCCGATCGGCTATCGATGGCAGGCAGCATCGGCTACAGCATGGTCGAGCCGACGCGCGGAGGCTCGACGTCGTCGGTGACCTCCACGACGAGCATCTCCTATCGGTTCGCCCGGGCCTACGCCACGCTGTCACTCGACTCCGGGTTCTCGGAGACGTACGCGCAGGGACAGAACTTCGGCGTCGTCGAGACGCGGGGCGTCGTGCTGTCGCTCTCCTACCCCGTCACGCCAACCTTCGGCACGAGCATCTCGAGCTTTTACCGGACGAACTCCGGCGCCGGCCAGAGCGAAGATGAGCAAACCTGGGGCGTGAACGCCCTCGGAACCATCCGCCTGACACGCTGGCTGACCTTGCTCCTGGAATACAGTCACCGCGAGGGAAGTGGCGGGACGCTCGCAAGCGTGACGGGTACGACCAGCACCAGCGGCGGTAGTGGGTTTTCGGAAAATCGCGGTCGCATTTCTTTGAGCGCGGCATTTTGACGCTCCGCTGACTCTGACACGTCACCGCGCCGCCACCCCTCCGTAACTGTAAAATCCCAGAACGCCTCTGCCACGCAGCTTTTGCGTGGATCGAACCAGAAAAGGGCCCATTTTCGAGTGCCGAAACTCACCTGACAGATTTTGCGTACATCGGGAAGCGACCTTCTCATCGAAACTATAGAGCCCATAGTCACTTAGCGCGTTCAGCGGTGCGGTACGGCCCTTGCCATGGATACGCCGCCGTGCTTCGACTCTTCCGCCACTACGTTCCCGCCACACTCGTCGGTGCGATTGCCGCCGATTCGGCTGTCGTCGGTTTCGCCGTCTGGGCGGCCGTCAACCTCGGATTCTGGCCCGGCGTCGGTCAGATCTGGCTGAAAGCGCTCGTCATGGCCGGCGGGTCGGTGTTCATCCTCCACCTGGCCGACCTCTATCGGGTCTGGCCGCACGTCGGCCGGCGCGAGCTCGTCGCGCGCCTCGTCCCGGCCGTCCTTGCGGCCGCGGTGCTCACGGCGGCGCTTGGCTTCGCGGTGCCGGCCTTTCGGTTCGGCCGCGCCGCGTTCGCCGTGATCTTTGGCCTGACCATCGTCGGAGTGCTCGGCTGGCGACTGGCGTGGAGCGCGGTGAGGCAGACGCAACGCCTTCGCCGCCGCGTGCTGGTTCTCGGGCTTGGCGCGGCCAAGCAGCTGGCTGACCTGCAGGACACCGGCTCCCAGCCCTTCTCGGTGCTCGGCTTCCTCGACGATGCGCCGGATGCGGCCGATCACATCCCGGCCAGCTTCCTGCTGCTCGGCAAGTCACGCGATCTCCTGAGCCTGGTCGACGAGCTGCAACCGGACCTGGTCCTCGTCGCCCTCACCGACATGCGCCGGGCGTTTCCGGCCGAAGATCTGCTCGAATGCCGCCTGCGCGGGCTGACCGTCGAGGACTGGCCGACGTTCTACGAAAAGCAGACGGGGAAGGTCCTGGTGACCAATCTCCGTCCGAGCTGGCTGATCTTCTCCGACGGCTTCGTGAAGACGCATTTCACCGAGGCCGTGAAGCGATTCGCCGACCTCGTCCTGGCGACGATTGGCCTGGCGCTGATGCTGCCCCTCATGGCGCTCATCGCGATCGCGATCACGCTCGACTCGCGAGGCCCTGTGCTCTTCCGCCAGCGCCGCGTGGGTCAGAATGGCCGGATCTTCGTGCTCAACAAGTTCCGCTCGATGACGCTCGATGCCGAGCAGGCGGGCGCCGTGTGGGCCGCGCGCAACGACCCACGGGTCACGCGTGTCGGCAGGTGGCTCCGCCTCGCCCGCCTGGACGAGCTTCCGCAGTTCTTCAACGTCATGATCGGCGACATGAGCTTCGTCGGCCCACGACCCGAGCGGCCCGAGTTCGTCCGCGCGCTGCAACAGCAGATCCCGTTCTACATGAAGCGGCATGCGGTCAAGCCGGGCATTACGGGCTGGGCGCA
>Ga0137396_10001465_pt1 | contig 12402 bp, 11 predicted proteins | sample czc16metaG_FD_108284 | JGI IMG/M metagenome (GOLD analysis project Ga0137396, IMG submission 108284) | Vadose zone soil microbial communities from Angelo Coast Range Reserve, California, USA - czcobulk3.16 metaG | ecosystem: Environmental > Terrestrial > Soil > Vadose zone | place: USA...
CCCGGCGCACATGCGGGATGGCGATCGAGCCGCCGACGATCAGTGCCACGTTGAGCGCGTCAATGACCTCTTCACGCTTCCAGCCGGCCTCGCCGCAGCGCACCAAGTGGTAGGTAATGCAGTCGTCGCAGCGCAGCACAGTCGAGGCCACCAGCCCGAGCAGCTCTTTCGTTCTTGTCGGAAGCGCGCCAGGCTCGTATGCCTCGTGGTCGAGCGCGAAGAAACGCTTCATGCCCAGGTGGCCGCACTTGAGGATCTCCTCGTTCAACTCCGCGCGAAACTTTTCAAAATCTCCCAGACGGTCTGCCACATATCCTCCGAGACTCAGCCGCTCTCAATTGCAGCGAGCAGTCCGCCCCTTTGGACCGGGGGGCCGGGCGCGGCGGCCGCGTCCGGCAAAGGACGGTATTATCCTCAAAAAGGCGGGCGTGCACTATTGAGCCCGGAATCACCTTTGCATCCAAAGCAATGGGAAAAGACACGTCCGGGCGAACACGTTGCGTATAATCGGCACCTGAGACCGGATCGTCCGAGCCAGGAGAAAAGGCTCTGATGCTAAATCGTCGCTTGCTGCCCAGGCGAGTGGCGCGGGCACTGGCGCTGGCACTTTGCGCGGCTGTTTCTGCCATTGCGCAATCGGCTGCCGACCACAGCGTTCGCGTCACGCTGCTACAGCTCAACGACGTCTATCAGATTTCACCGGTGGATCAGGGGACGCACGGAGGCTTAGCGCGCGTCGCCGCGCTGCGCAAAAAGGCCTTGGCCGAATCGCCGCACACGCTGCTGCTGCTTGCGGGAGACACCCTCTCGCCCTCGGTGGCCTCGCACACCTTCAAGGGCCGGCAAATGATCGCGGTTTGGAATGCCGTGGGGCTCGATTATGCCGCGTTGGGCAATCACGAGTTTGATTTCGGCAGCGAGGCCCTGCTCGACCGCATGCGCGAATCGCGCTTCACTTGGCTGGGAGCCAACGTGATCGACCGCAGGACGGGAAAGCCCTTCGGCGGCACCCCGCCCTACGTTCTCCGCGAATTCGATGGAGCCAAGATCGGGTTTTTCGGCCTGGTCACCCCGGACACCAAGAGAACTTCCAAACCCGGCCCGGAGGTGGAATTCCTCGACCCGCTGGAAACCGCGGCGCGACTGGTGCCGGAGATGCGCGCTCGCGGCGCCGTTGTGGTCGTGGCCATCACTCATCTCTCTATGGCCCAGGATAAACAACTGGCGCGCACGGCAGCGATTGACTTGATCGTTGGCGGGCACGAGCACTCTGTGCTGCAGTCGCTCGCCGGACGGACGCCGATCTTCAAGATGGGATCGGATGCGCGCAACCTCGGCCGCATCGAGCTGCACATTTCAGCCGGAGGCAAACTCGAAAGCATCGATTGGGAAGCGATCCCGGTCACCAGCAGTATTCCTGAGGAGCCGCAAACCGCTGCGGTGGTCGCCGAGTACGAAGGCAAACTGGCAAAGGAGCTCGATCTCCCGGTGGGACGCACCAGCGTCGCGCTCGATGCAGACCAGCACGCCAATCGCTCGCGCGAGACCAATCTCGGCGACTTCGTCGCGGATGCCTACCGAGCCGCGGTCGGCGCGGATGCGGCGTTGGTGAATGGCGGCTCGATCCGCGGGAACGCTGCCTACGGCCCGGGCCCGCTCACCAAGCGCGACATTCTTACCCTCCTGCCGTTTGAAAACCCCATCGTCGAAGTGGAAGTCACCGGAGTTGTGCTGCGCGCTGCGCTGGAGCACGGCGTTAGCGCACTCGGCGAGGAAAGAGAGCCAGGCCGATTCCCCCAAGTCTCCGGCCTGGGGTTTGCGTACGATGCGCGACGCCCGGCGGGATCGCGGGTCACCGCTGCCAGCGTGAACGGGAAGCCGCTCGAGGACAGCAAAACGTACACGCTAGCGCTCAGCGCGTTCCTTCTGGCCGGGGGTGACGGTTATAAAATGTTTCGCGGCGCGCGCATCCTGGTCAGCCCGGAAGAGGGTCCGGTGGAATTCGCCGTGGTGCTCGCGGCGCTCGCGGCCGCAGGTGAGATTGCGCCGCGGGTTGAAGGTCGCATCGAGCGCGCCGATCTTGCACCGCCCTAATCTGGCCGATCCTGTGCTGCTCTTGATGGGCTCTTTCTATTCGAACCCGAGCTCGTCCAATTCTCTGCCGCGCAATTTCAACTGATTCTCAGCAGCCCTGGCCACGCAGATGCTGGAGCCCCCCAACCGGGCTTTGGCAAGCTTCTTGCGGTGCTCCAGGTTCTCCCAGTTCACCGCCTTCACAACAGCGATAGCCCGCAGCAGGCGCGTGCGCTTCTCCGTTTTACCTTCGCCGGTCGCGTAGCCCTGTCCCTTAACTGTCCTGCCGCACAGTAGATTTCTACCGAAAGGAGTAATAGCTTGCTAGGTACCACAGAGCCGCCGTGAGTACAGAAATGGCCCATTGCCACCGCCCGCCTTTCGCCAGTACCGCAAAGGAGTGAAGCCTGAATTGGGCCGGCACGGCGTGGTTTGTTGGTGTTATTCAGATGGCTTTTGAGACGAGGGCCAGGGGCAGCAACTCAACGCCATTGTGAAATCTGCCTTTGTGGCAACTCCGGGTGGAGGCTCTCGCAGGAGAGGAGATCCGTTTGAGGTATTTCGATCGCCTTAATGAGGAGGGCACGATGACAAAAACTGTATTGCTGTTTGCTATGTGCGCTCTGGCTGTTTCCTTTTCTCTCCTCGCTTCTGGTCCCGCAGAAGCACCAACTGGTTTCGATGGACGCACGAATGGTTCAGTTGTCCAAGCAGAGATGGACGCCGCCCTTGTGCAGTTTGCGGAACCGGAAAAGCCCGTTCCAAACGGACTCGGTCCTCTTTTCAATGCCGTATCCTGTTTGGATTGTCACCAATCAATAGCTGACGGTGGGCACAGTCAAGTCCGCGAACTACGGGCCGGTCATCTTGACCGTCAAGGAAACTTTGTCGGGGCAACGATTACCCTGAACAACGGAAGCAAAGTTGGGCCACGCTCGCTTATCAATCAGCGAGCGATTTGCCCAGACGCGATTGGTCAACTGAGTCCGGCAGAAAATATCCGCGCGCTCCGCTTGTCTCTACCTCTCTTTGGAGATGGCTTCGTGGAGGCTGTGGCTGACGAAGACCTGTTGAAGATTGCCAAGCTCCAGAGGGAATCTACCGGAGGGCAAATCCATGGACAAGCTATCTCTGTCGATATCGCAGAAGTTAAGGGCGCAAAACGCATCGGCCGATTTGGCTGGAAAGACCAGCACGCCAGCTTGCTCTCATTTTCGTCCGATGCGTACCTCAATGAGATGGGCGTGACAAACCAGTTCGCGCCTGACGAAGTTACCACGGTCTGCAACCCAACATCCGGCATCACCGAGCCCAACAACGTGGATGATATAGCCAACTTTACGACATTTATGCGAGCGCTTAAAGCTCCTCCACGGGATCAGACACTGGCAAGCTCATTGGACGCTCAGATTGGAGCCGATCTCTTCGAGAGAATTGGCTGCCAGACTTGCCATGTAAATACGTTGCGCACAGTGCCCGCTGGCACCAAGCTGAACGGCGGGGACTATACGGTGTCCAGTGCAATCGGAGACAAAGTCTTTCATCCGTATGGAGATTTCTTGCTCCACGATATTGGTACCGGAGACGGTATCGTCCAGAACGGACCCCCGAACACCCGAAACAAAGTTCGCACAATGCCACTGTGGGGAGTGAGAACGCGAGTCGAATTTCTCCATGATGGCAGGGCTAGGGATTTGTTCGAAGCAATCAGACTCCACAACGAGGAAGCCGAAGATGTCCGAGAACGTTTTAACAGGCTTTCCCAGGAAGAGAAAGCGAGAATCATCACGTTTCTAAAATCTCTGTAAATGAAGCAGCCAGGAATGACGTGCAGAGGAGTTCTGGCCCGCGGGGCGCCTGCCTGGGGCGAACCGGATCCGAACGAAGGCTAGGCCACGCTCGGGCGCAAGCCACTGCAACCTACTGGGTGGACGTAGCAGCCCCCTCACACGAAAGGGGGCTGCTACGTTTACTTCTGCTCGCAAGACCTCTGGATCACTCCATCATTCTTGAAATAAGAAGGTCAGTTGCAATATCGGCCGCGGGGCATTCAGGGTCGCATCGAGCCGCGCGCCCAGTTGCTTGCTTGGATGCATCTGGATCCACCTTATCGGCCCCATGGTTGCCATTTTGGAATCCACCGCGGCACAGGTTTGCAAAACGCCTCATAGGTCGCGCCAAACTTCCTACTCAAGTTCGGTTCCTCGAAATAGACGACAAATAGGTCCACAAGAAGAAACACAACCAAAGACAACAGCAGAATCGAAATCGAATGCAGGCACAGACCAAACCCGATCAGCAAAACCAACGCTCCAATGTACATGGGATTGCGAACGTACTTGTAAGGACCTGCTGCCACGAACTCTTCTGGAGGGTCAAAGGGAGCGGGAGTTCCTCGCCCGCGCGCAATGAATACTGCAGCACAGGTGAGCGCAAGTAATCCTCCCACAGGCATGAAAATAATTCCGAGGGTTTCCGTCCAGGCGGGCAACAACACTCCAAAGCTTGGATCGAACTCGCGGGCACTCAAGGCAATCCAACCCCAGAAGAGAACGAAGCCAGTCATGTAGACGAGTGCTCTTAGAGCGACAAAAAATGGTCTCATTGGACCTCCTCGAACGCAGCGCTCTCGCGGTCTCATGTATCCTTCCTCTATACGCTGTTACTGGTCCCCAGCACGATGGGTTTCATTTTTTTTCCGCTCGTTCGGTCCGTGCCGATTGCGAGCGAAGAATCGTCGAAGACGCAAGGCCGCAAGGGTCTCGGGCCGGAGAACCTTGAGACCACCGCTCGCCTCCCTTGCAAGGCGAAAAGGGCTTGCAGAGGGTGATAGGGGTGGCTAACATTGGGGTGCCTGGTCCGGTCTTGCTTTTTGTGTCTCTGCAAATTGCACCAGGAAAGCGACCATGAAGACCAAAGGCAGGCCGTGCAGACATATTATTCTCCTCACAGCGTTCAGTCTCGGGCTCGGACCCTTTGCCGGTTTCGCTAAACCACAGGAAAAGCCCTCTACATCGGCAAACCGCCCCGCAGGACTAAGCCCGCAGCCACCTGTTCAAGTGACCCCTACCAGCTCCGTGGCCACGATTATCGCGCGAGCCCAGATCGGCCGCAGTCGCAGCGGCGAGCAAACAATCGTACGCGTGGAAGGTAATGGCCACTTGACCTGCCAGCCGCATCGTTTGAACGACCCAGAACGGTTGGTGTTGGATTTTGCCGGAGCACGCTTAGCTGCACGTCGGACCTCAATACCAAGCGATCTGAAACCTGTTCGTGGAGTTCGTCTGGGCCAATTCAAGCCCAATGTGGCGCGCGTGGTGATTGATCTCGAGGCCCCCGCGGCGGACGCCCCCTACAGCGTTCAATCAGAAGGCAATACCCTCACGGTGGCGTTTGCGGCGATCTCGCCAGGCGGCGCGACCAGCAGCTCGGTGGCTCCCCAAGCGCTCACCGAGCAGGAGAAAAATGAAATTCCCGCGCGCCGAATGGAGACGGCCCAACAGGCCCCAGCACTACAGGCAGCCGCAGGCATCCCCGCAATGCCGCAGCCTGAATCGTCGACGCATCGCGCCACGGCTTCAGCGAGCCCTGTTGCACCCGAAGTGAAAGTCGAATTCGAGAATGCCTTTAAGGTTGGCATGCCGAGCTTCCGCGCTCAAGCCCAGACCCTCCCATCGATTCTGGGGGAAGTTGGAGACAAGTCTAATGTGGCTATTATCGTTAGTGAGGGCTTGGGTGACGAGCAAGTCTGGGTTCAGTTCCAAGACTACCGTCAAGCACGCGATCTACCACCGATTCAAGGACTTACACGGAGGTATTGCACCGTCCAACCTGCCAGTGTGAGCAGCCAACCCACTGCCGTGCTGGTCGGCCCCGGGGAAGTCGGCTACATTCCGAAATACAAGGACAAGTGGATGCTGAAGGTTAGTGCCGCGCACGGCAGAAACGAGGACGGCACCCCCAAGGTCGATTGGCGGATGACCTATGGATATTACGACGCTCGCAAGAAAGCGATAGATGAGTGTGAGAAATGGTTGAGCAGAACCGACAAGGTCATCAAGCAAGGGCTTAGAGAAAGAAGCAAGCAAGAAGAGAAAAAGCAAGCTGGAAAATGAGCAACATAGATTCCTGGCCGCTGGCAGGCGGCTTTTTCGGTCGTCTGAGCAAGCGCTAAGCGTCCGGGGGATTCGCCAACTGGAAAACGCACAGGGCAGGCGCAAAGGATGGGGCACCCGGCACGCTTGTTCATCGTCCGCCTGCCGGGGCAGGCACCTTAACGGCACACCCACCTTACGGGTGGTCCGTCTTCGTGGTTTCGATGGACTTTGAGCCACACGAACACTCCCTTTCGGGTGGCCCGCAATCTTCGTGGGGGTCTTAGGCAACGCTACGATCTTCCGGTAACCGCCGAGCAGTGTGCCGATTTGAGACGGAGGGCATCTGAGGAGTTCTGACTGGCTAAGGTGTGTCTCTTTCTGCACATCGGTACAGCCAGAGGGTTTAACCAGAGCTGTTTGTGGCACAAAATGAAGCAGTTGAGGTCTATGCGCCAAGAATCGAAAGCAAAGAGATTAACTCATCGGGAGAACGCTGATGGCTATAGCTAAGCAACTCAAGGTCCTGGGTCTTGCCCTGGTTCTGTGCTCTCTGCTGTTTCTTGCGGTTACTTCTTATGCGCAGAGTGAAGTCTTGGGAGAGATCCAGTTCGTTGGGGCGACGAAAGTTGAAAAAACCTCTGGCGTCTGGGTTGACGGACAATATGTGGGCTATCTGAAAGAGCTCAAGGGGTCCAAGAAAGTTCTGCTCTTGCCAGGCGAGCATGAGATTGCAGTGCGCCAGTCCGGCTACAAAGATTTTACCCAAAAAGTTCTTCTTGAACCCGGGCAAAAACAAATCCTCCGTGTGGTCATGGAGAAGGACCCCCGAGTCGAACTTCCCACGGTCAGCTCTGAAGTCAAGATCATGGTCACACCCAACAGGGCTGCGGTTTTTCTGGACGACGGCTTTGTGGGCCATGTGCATGAGTTCGGCGGAACTGGTAGAGCGATGCTGGTGAGCCCAGGAAAACACCGCATCAAGATCGCCTTGCCGGGATATCAGACCTTTGAGACGGAGATCAACCTGCTGCCCAACCAGAAATTCAAGATCGAGACGGATCTGGTGAAGGGCAGCATCACTCAGGCAGGCACTCTTATTAAGCCATAGGGAGGGCCAACCTTTGGGGCATTCCCCAAAGGTTAATAGACAAGATTCACGCCGGCTGCCACCGAATCGATCTGGGCCGATCAAGTGCCGGATAGTGCAGAGAACCGCGCACTCAGCCCCCGCCTACCGGCTTGCGGCTGTGGAGCGAGATTTCTCCAGCTCTGCGCCTAGTCGTCTCTGCGATGCACTCGGAGATGCTTGTGGTCCGCTACCGGATCCAACAAGCGCAAGATGTGCTCCCCTGCCTTCGGATCGAAGCGATAAAACAGGACAGCGTCAGCGGCGTTTGTGTCGCCCGCTAATTCCAGTTCTGGATTATCGACGCTGATGTCGCCGTTATTCTTGATGCGAAGTTCGCTACCAACTTGCAATGGAATCATTATGTCTTCGCGATCATTTTTCATCGTCTCCCCCCGTATTTGCCACTGACGGATTACCACACCACCGCAAATTCAGTCAATGCTGGCAACAAAGCCGCTGCCGACGCCCAACACGGGGAACACTCAAGCTCCGCATACCACATGTACCACATGGAGGGGCCAGACACCCGCTTGAGTCCAGATGCAATGAAGCAGGTACGGGCACATCTGCATCTCAAAGGCTCAAGAATGACAGCCGCTTTTCTTCTCAAGGGCCCAGTGCATTTTGTGCCAATGGGCTTAAACCATCTGGGCAAGAACAACGATCAAATTGTTCGTCGCTACGCCTTCGTGCAGGCTTACCGAATCAGTCCCGAGGCGCGGAATCCCTAGAGTGCGTTCGCGAGCTGGCGCAGGCTGCGGGCAGAGCGGTCATAGTGGTAGACCACCCACGGCCTCTACCAGGCGTGGGCGACAGTCAACGAGCAACGCGTGTGACCTCCTGGAATTGTGTTCGAACACTTCGTGCCCCTGCGCGAGCGACACAGCCGCCCCAATAGCCGGCGGCTCTTGAACTCTTTGAGCCAGTCCTCACCTATGTCCGCTAACTCCTTTGGTGTAGGATGATGCAAGAAGGGGGCCCGTAGCTCAGCGGTTAGAGCAGCGGACTCATAATCCGTTGGTCCCAGGTTCAAATCCTGGCGGGCCCACCATTTGTTTCCAGTAAGTTAGCGACCTCGCTCGCACCGCTGATGGCGTCACTGTGCCCGATTTTGTGCCCTCTCTGCCCCAAGAGTGACTCTCCTGCTCGCTCTTCAAGAGCCTGAATTGCCGTCTGCTTTGCCTTCGAGCGAATGTGGCTGTAGCGTTCGAGGTGCTCGCCTATGTAGCTGAGGGACCAAACACACATGGTTCGATCGTGGTCGTGCGGCGGGGGAAAAGCACGCTCAATAACGGCGCGGCTACATAGGGTTGCCCATCGGCACGGTTGACAACAGGGTGCCTTCGTTCTTAACATTGATATTTCAAGTTTGGACAGCAGCTGTAAGACAGCGGTTCAATGAAATAGAAAAATCAGGTACTGAAACTCAAAAAAAATCGATGATTACAGTTACAGAGCTTACGAAGAAGTATGCGCGGCACACCGCTGTGGACCACATTTCCTTTGAGGTGCACAAGGGAGAGATCGTTGGGTTCCTCGGCCCCAACGGGGCAGGGAAGACGACCACCATGCGGATGCTGACATGCTTTTTGCCGCCGACTTCGGGCGCCGCTCAGGTAGCCGGCTTCGATGTGTTGGAGCAGCCGCTGGAGGTGAAAAAGCGGATCGGCTACCTGCCGGAAACCCCGCCGCTGTATCCAGAAATGCGGACCCAGGAATATTTGGCGTTTGTGGGCAAACTCAAAGGGCTCTCTGGCGCCGAGCTGCGCAAAAGAGTGGATTATGTTTGCGAGCGCTGCGCCGTGGCGGACGTCAAGGAGAAGCTACTAGGGAAGTTGTCGAGGGGTTATAGACAGCGCGTGGGCTTGGCACAGGCCATCATTCACAATCCTGACGTCCTGATCCTCGACGAACCGACAGCCGGACTCGATCCGAAGCAAATCAATGAGACGCGCGACCTGATCAAGGGCCTGGCCGGAGATCACACCATCATCTTGAGTACGCACATCCTGCCGGAAGTGGAGCAAACCTGCCAGCAGGTGATCATCATCAACAAAGGGAAGCTGGTCGCGACGGATTCGGTGAGCAACTTGCAGAACCGGGCGCGCGGGGCGGAATCGTTGCTGCTGGAAATTGCAGGACGCAACAGCGAGCTCGACCCCGCGGCAGCGAAAGAGCGGCTTGAGAGGATTTCGGGCGTGAGCCGGGTTACGTTTAAGGGAAAGCGGCAAAATCGCACGGTGTTCGAGATTGAAAGCCGGAAGGACGGTTTCGTGCGAGGCGACCTGGCTCGCGCGATCGTTGAATCGGGCTGGGATTTGAATGAGCTGCGGCCGACCGCCGTAAGCCTGGAGGAGATTTTCTTGCAGCTTACAGGCGACAAGACCCTCCCTCCGATGGAGGAAGCAGTGGGAGCGAGCCGATGAGAAACGTCTGGATTATTTGCCGGAAGGAGCTCGGGAGCTATTTCGTTTCCCCGATTGCTTATTTACTGCTGACCATGTTTGCCGTGGTCTTTGGGTTCTTTTTCTGGAATGCGCTTGGCTATTTTGTGTTCATGGGAATGTCGTCGCAAATGCGCGGCAACATATTTCCGATGAACGTGAACGAACAGCTTATCCGCCCGCTGCTGTCGAACATCAGCGTAATCGGATTGTTCCTGATCCCGATGATTACCATGAGGCTGTTTGCGGAAGAGAAGCGCACTGGGACGATCGAATTGCTGACGACCTCGCCGGTGCGCGACGTGGAAGTTATTCTCGGAAAATGGCTGGCGGCGGTGCTCCTGTATGCCTGCATCCTGCTGCTGACCGCGCTAAACTTCGCGTTCCTATTCAAGTACGGAAACCCGGACTGGAAGCCGCTAGCGATCGGGTATTTGGGTCTCCTTCTGCAAGCAGGCGCGCTGCTGGCGATTGGCACGTTTATTTCGACGCTGACAAAAAACCAGATCATCGCCGCCGCGGCCACGTTTGGCGTGTGCCTGCTGCTGTGGGTTCTAGAATGGGTGAGCGGGTACGAGACCGCCACGTGGGCTCGGGTGCTCTCCTACATGTCGGTGATCACCCACTTTGAGTCCTTCTCGAAAGGACTGCTGGTATCAAAAGATGCCGTCTATTACGTGACGCTTATTTTTCTGGGATTGTTTTTGACGGCGCGCTCGATCGAGTCGCTGCGGTGGAGGTCATAAGTTGGCTACACAGTTTCTGAAGGCCAGACAAACCAAGTACGCGGCTTATGCGGCCATTTATATCGTGGCCATCGTGGCTATCGTTTCGACGGCCAATATTCTGGCCGATCGTTACAATAAATCCTACGACGCGACGGCGAACAAGCGCTACAGCCTTTCTGATCAGACTGTGAAGATCGTGAAGCAGCTCAAGCAGGACGCTACGATTACGTATTTCGACCAGCCCCGCGGTTTTGCGCACGCCAAAGACCAGCTAGAGCTTTACTCCAACCTCTCACCCAAGGTGCACGTGAAGTATGTCGACGCCGACAAGGACGTGATGGTGACGCGCGCGGCCGGCGTCAAAAGGCCGGGTACCGCGATCGTGCAGATCGGGGATAAGAAAGAGGAAGCCAAGAGCGTCACCGAAGAAGGCATCACAGGCGCCTTCATTCGCGACTTGAAGACCACGACGCGCACCGTCTGTTTCACCACCGGCAGCGGCGAACACCAGATTGACGACGCTAACCGTGACGGCTATTCACAACTTAGAGATTTGCTGGGCAAAGATGAGTACAGCACCAGATCCATCAGCCTGTTGCAGAAAGCCGAAGTCCCCGGGGATTGCACCGTGCTGGTAGTCGGCGGGCCTAGCGGCGATTATCAGCAGCCGCAAGTCGAAGCCATCAAGAAATTCGTCGAGGACGGCGGGCGTGCCCTGTTCATGCTTGATCCGCCGCTGAAAGTAGGCCGGGAGGAAATTGCGGATAACGATGCCCTGACAGCCTTGCTGCAGAGCTGGGGCATAACTGCGGACAAAGATTTGATCCTGGACCTGAATCCGATTGGGCAGGTCATGGGTCTGGGTCCCCAAGTCGCGCTGGTCACCAGGTACGGCGCGCATCCGATCGTGAGCGAGCTGAAGCGTACCGCAACCGGGTTCCCACTGGCCCGTTCGCTGCAGATCAAGAACGCGGACAAGACCAGCGTGGAGAAATTGTTTGATTCGTCCGACTCCAGTCTGGCGACGAACAAACTCGATTCGCCCCGAATCGATCCCAGCGATCCAAAGAACAAAAAAGGCCCGATGACCATCGGGGCGGCCGGAACTTACAGTACTGGAAAGCAGAATTCGCAGGGGCGCTTCGTGGTCATTGGCAGCTCCGGGTGGGCGGCCAATTCGTTTCTCCGCTTCAACGGCAATCGCGACCTGGCCTTGAATGCCATGAACTGGCTTTCGTCGGATGAGGATCTGATCTCCATCCGGCCGAAGGAACAAGACGATCGCCGGATCACCATGACGCGCGCCCAGATGAACTGGGTGCGCACGACGAGCCAGTTTATTTTCCCATTGGCGGTGATTTTTGCCGGCGTCTGGGTTTGGTGGCGCAGGCGCTAGCAGCGCTGTCGCTGAAACTGCAGGACACAGCGGGACGATACTCATGAAATTGCATGGATTGATGATTGCTGCGGTGGTCTTGGCAGCGCTCTCCGGAACGCTTTACTGGTCGAATCACCACAAAGAAGCGGATAGCGTCGCCAGCACCGCCTCAAGCGCTCCGCCGGCGCCGAAGATTCTCACCCTCAAAGAAGACGACATCTCCGGAATCGATCTGAAGAAAAATGGGCAACAAGAAGTTGCGCTGGCAAAGAACGACGCCGGCAAGTGGCGGATTACTGCGCCCGAGCCGCTTGGCGCGGATCAGGCGACAGTGTCGAGTTTCGTCTCAATCGTGGCGTCGCTGAGTTCGGACCTGCTGCTGGCAGACAAGGCTGACGATCTCCACCAGTACGGACTAGTCAAGCCGCCGCTGGAAGTGGTCGTGACCACAAAAGACCAGAAATCACACAGGCTCCTGGTAGGAGACGAGACGCCAACGGGTCATGGGGCGTTCGCCATGCTAGAGGGCGATCCGCGGGTCTTTATCATTACG
>Ga0137396_10001468_pt1 | contig 12398 bp, 17 predicted proteins | sample czc16metaG_FD_108284 | JGI IMG/M metagenome (GOLD analysis project Ga0137396, IMG submission 108284) | Vadose zone soil microbial communities from Angelo Coast Range Reserve, California, USA - czcobulk3.16 metaG | ecosystem: Environmental > Terrestrial > Soil > Vadose zone | place: USA...
GAGGAGAGGAGGTCGAATGCCGTGATACTCATTGCTGCCTCATCGCTGCTGTGCGACTGAACAGGGAAGAAATTCGACCGTCGCCATCGGTGACAGCGAAGATCGCGGACAGCATTCGCCTTGCGGAGATGATTCAGGCCAGGCTGCGCCATTAAGACGATGCCGAACGATCCCACTCCGTACGCTTCTCTCCTACGTAGCGAGCTGTGTGCTCGAAACGCCTTATACGCTGCACACGAGCAGCTTCCTCATGTGACCAGCTACGGAGCAACCCCAGTTGTCGTTTACCAGCCATCTCCGGGTGGCACGAAGCACGGAAATTTCATTTCTGCGAGCTATCGAGCCCTTCTCCGCCGGCCGCAATGGCGGCGAAGACTCCAGAAAGTGCATAGCCAAGCCGAGTGCGCGTTGCCGAAAGGCGATTGCGTTTGGAAGGAACTTGATTCCTCAATGAGTTCTGACGCTTTGCTAATGAATATCTTCTGCTACCCCAATATGACCAAAAGAAGAGAAGTCAGCTTGATGTTAGGAACCGGGATCGGAGACCTGCCGGAGTTTGGATTTAAGCCGCGCCTCCCTCTTACTTCTGGATTCGTGGAGCGGACGGAGGTCGATATGAAGCTCGGCCCCGTCCTGTTCGAGGCAAAGCTCACGGAGTCCGCGTTTCAAACCCAAGATGCTGGGATCGTCGAAGGGTATCGGGACCTGAAGCAAGTATTTGAGTGCCGCCGACTGCCACGCCGCGGCCGTGAGTATGTCTCTTATCAACTGTTGCGGAATGTGCTCGCTGCTTACGCACTCAACCTATCCTTTTGCGTGTTGCTCGATTCGCGGCGCCCCGATCTGGTCGAGGCCTGGTATGCCGTCATGAAGTGCGTGCGCTCCGCGGAGCTCAAAACCAAGTGCCAAATCCTGACCTGGCAGGAGCTCTCGGCAGCTCTGCCCTCTCGTTTGCAGTGCTTTCTAGATCTGAAATATGGAATTGCGCTTTAAGCCGCAAACGAAACCACGTCAGCTCGCAGCAGGCAACAAAGCCAGAGTCACTGGGTCGATTCTGCCCCGCGAAGGGGATCTGGTGCACGTCCGCGACAAGAAACCGGGTGAAGTCGTCGTTGTGACCATCACCGATAACACCAGGATCGAGCGCAAGAAGCGTAGCGTTCTGTTCCCTCGCCACACCGACATCGGCGTAACGGCTATGGTGCCGGTTTGACGATAGAGACGGAAGTCGTCGGCAATTCAAGGGGGCAACTCGACGCCGCAGCATAAAAGCTTTGCTCTTGAGTGAGCGTAACCGATGGGTTTCGCTGTTCCGATACCGAGGATCCGAAGATGATTCACGGGTCCCCAACCAATTCATGCCAAGCATCAGTCTCTCTTCTGATGCGTAGCGTCGAGTTCCGCTGCGAACTGAGACTTGAAGCCGCGGCTCGCCTCTTCGAACTGGGCTTTAGCCCGCGCCACATGTCCCAACAATGTGTGCAGCTGCTTTGGACCCAATACCAGCAATCCGAGCATAAGCATGAACAGGACTTCCGCCCCCAAACCCACGATTCACCTCTTGGTTACGCTTTGGTCGTCGGCAACGGTAGTCGTTGTGCTGGCCGGCTTCTCTTCGTCAGTTTTCATAGCTGCCTTGAATCCCCGGATTCCCTCTCCAATTCCTTTACCAAGGTCGGGGAGCTTTTTGGGCCCGAACACGAGCAACGCAATTCCGAAAATCACCAACAGATGCATCGGTTGAAACAGTCCTTCAAGCATACGGGCTCCTTAGATTGTGTTAGAAAATCTGAAAATCATTTTGGCAAAAAATGCAGGCGCTGCAACCAGTAAGCAGATACAGCGCCCGCCCAAGACATCAAGGGGAGAGCCTGCAACAATTTAAAAGCCGCGTCGGACCGAATCAGCCTCGACAGCCAGCCGCTTAACCAGGCTAAAGAACGCCGGCGATTGCCCCAGGAACAAAAGGTCATCAGTGAAGGCCTTGATCGTGGCGACTGCTCCTCCGTTCTGGGTCAGCGTTGGCCGAATCACGGAGCATTGCGGCAGATTCTTGCTGATAAATTCGCAGGGCTCAGGCAGAATCAGGTTCGTCTGCGTTAGCTCCGTTGCAGGGTTATTGAGATTGGGGAATGTGAGACCGGTTTCCGGATCAGTCACCCCCGCCAAAGGCGCGTTTACTGCGTTGCCTGCCTTGTCATGCCAGAGTCCGAAGTGGTCGATCTCGACTCCGCCAATGCTCACCAGGATTCGCAGGACCTCGGGGTCGGTTGCCTTGAAGGCCAGGGTAGGATACAGGCTCGCCCCACCTTGCTCGATGAACGCAAAGTGAAATCCCGCGGTGTTCGCAATGGCTTGCATTCGAGCTTCTTGCGGGCTCGCAGGAGGGACCGGTTGAAGTTGGTTGGGAGGCGTGTCGTTGTCGTTTAGTGGTATGGCGGGCTGGTTCTCAATAGTGAAAGGCCCCTTGAACTTCACTCCGAAATCAGGATTCTTTGCGCTGCGGTACCGTGTGTACCAACTCAGGTCAACGTTGAGCTTCAGCAGGTTTGTCAATCTTCCGATACTCTTGGCGCCGGTGGCTTGACTGCTAGGCAAGTTTCGGAACGCATCCAGATCGACCGGCTCTTCACCCTTTGCAATCAGGTAGGCGTTCAGGAAAGCCGCGTGGCTCAGTTCATCGTCGGTATTATCGGCGATGTATTGAGGCATATCGCCATCCAGATTGCTGAGCGCCGCTATGTAAGCCGGATTGCCTCCTTGGACTCCTCCCAGTTCGTTGTATTGCTGCCACAGATCAGCCTCTATGAGTTCTGCGGCGGCCGCGAACCGCAAAAGGGCTGCGTCGCCTTTGAATAGCTTGCCTGGGCTTCGTGTGGCTTGCGCGTTGCCCTCACTTCCCAGTACGGCGCCGGCCGATAGCGTTGCGCCGGCAATCCCCAGGCCCTTGAGGAATGAACGTCGCTTGACTACACCCTGCCAGTGACGTTGAACACCTTCCTCTATCGAGGAGTGATTTGCTTCAGGTGAGTTTGTCTCGGACACTACCGCAGATGGTGAATTCTTTTCTTTCATGGTTTGCGTTTCCACTTTCTTTGCTTATGATTTTGTTCCAGCAGTACTATGCGTTAGACACAACGACCAGACGACGAGTTACGGCAAGGATGTCATTTGATTGTCAACTCTTTGCAAACCCGCGGTGACAACATCACCGCGATGTTTGGAGCGGAGAGTGACTTTATAACTGGCACGAGACGCTTATCTTCAATTCCTTTTGTCTATGATTTGGTTCCAGCTATCTGTGAAACACCGGTAATCGACCGTTATTCCCCAATTCCAGGAAATATTTATCCTGGCCTTAGTACGAGTACAATGCCTGCGTATTTGGAGGAAGACGATATGAACTGGGCGCGACTCGTTGCGATCCTTGTTGGCGCCGGTGTCGTCTCATCGCTCACTGACTGGTTCTTCGCCGGCGATTGGATTCATCGGCGCTATACCTATCCCGAAATCTGGCGTCAGGGTGCCGAAGGGAGAGCGATTGCTCTGACCAGTCCGCTACCATTTCTGACCTGCGGGGTCTTTGCCTATGTCACCGCCCGGCTGGGTCTGCATTCTGTATCGGGCGCGGTCAAACTGGCGGTTGCGGTGTGGCTGATCGGCCCGTTGCCGCTGATCCTCACTAATGCCGCATTTATGAAGCTGCACCGGGTGTTTGTGGTGTCTTACGCGATCGGCTGGTTAATAAAACTCACAATCGTTGCGGCGGCAGTTGGCTGTTTCCTTCGTTGACGCCGACAGGAGAATCTATCGTGTCGCTTGGCTCCCAGCGACGTTAACCACGGCCTGCTAAGCAAGGGCGCACGAATGCGCCCTTGTCCAGGGCTGTTGTCTTATCTGACAGTTATGGTTAGAGGAGTGGAATGGCTTAATGAGCCCGATGTCCCCGTCACCGTCAAGGTTACCTGAGACCCCATTGTTGTTTGTTTTGAGCTGCTACCGCCGCAACCGAGGGCGAACAGTGAGACAAGAAGCAGCAAACCAAGCATGCTCATCCACAAAATGCTCTTGCGTGTAAGCGCTTTTCGCTTGCGATTGGTGAGAAGCGTTCCGAACAGCCCCAGACCAGGCAGGGTCAGCATGCCAGGCAAGCTGTAGCCGTTAACCGGCGGTGTCGAGGTAGCGGAAACGGTCAAGGCGGATGACCCGCTCGCCCCGGGAGAGATCTTCGAAGGATTGAAGGCGCAAGTGAGGCCCGCGGCCGCTGAGCAGCTAAGCGAAATCTGACCATTGAATCCGCCAACCGCGCTGGTATTGATGGTGAGATTGGCCGAACCGCCTGGCATAACGGTCGCGCTTTGCGCCGATAGACTTAGAGAAAAATTGGGGGACCCGACCGCGGTTGCTGGGACAAGGCTGGCGAACACACTGGTTGTACTGCCTCCGGCGGGGAAATTGGGCTGGTTGCCGCTTCCAGCTGCGAGATAAAGAGTACCCGGATCACCAGAGGCGCCGCCTCCGCCGAATACCATATCCCACAAGCCAGGATTCACCAACGCATGGTTCGAAGAGTCGGTGAGTTGGCCAAGAAACTTCCCCTTTGTGTCGAACGCATTGATGGTGCCGTCGCCAAAATTTCCTACCAGGATCGCGTTCGGAAACGTTCCGAAAGTGGCTGGAGTCGCTACCACGCCCCACGGCGCGTTGAGTTTGCCGCCAGCCGCGACGAAGGTGCTCACGAAATTGCCGTTCATGTCGAAAATATCCACCTGCCCCAGACCAGCGCCGGGCTGAGCATCGTGCTTCAAGCCATCCTGCATGGCGTAGGCAACGTAGACTTGATTATTGATGACGTGGATTCCGTGGGGAGCGAATCCGGCAGGAAGGTTTGGATCGGTGAACGAGCCGCTCAACGAAGTAAGGTTGAAGTTGCGATCGAGGACATCAACTTTGCCACTATTAAAATTTGCCGCCAAAAGGAAGGTGCTGTTGACCAAGGCGAGACCTTTGTAAACCGCGCCGCTGGCGGAGTTATCGAAGGCCACCGTCGCTGTGTTGCTGGTGCCGGTCCAGTTGGCGACGAGGCCATCTTCGGTGTCAAAAATGAATTGTCCCCCGCCGAAGTAGATGCCGTTGCCGTTTGCCACGGTACCCGTCGGGCACCCAGGAGCGCAATTGCCGTTTGGATTTGTTGTAGCGCCGGGTATGGTCACCACGAGGCCAGTGTTTTTCTTGCCCTGGTTGTCATAGAGCGTGGAGGTGCCGCTGTTATTGTTGGCGATCCAGAAGTCCGATCCCGGAATGAACGAAATTCCCCAGGGGTTGAGAAGTTGAGAATCGGTTGTCGTAGCCACACCGGCAGTGTTCGAGACCAAGTTGGTCTGGGAATAGCCGGCTTGCTGGGCCCGCAACCCCGAAGGGATCGCTAACGTAATAAGTAGTCCGAATAACCAGAGTGTTCGTTTCAAGTTTTCCTCCATACCCTTATTCATGATTTTGTTTACTGCGGTGAAACCGCATCCATTTCCTTTTAGATCAGAAGAAGACAAGGTGCGGTGATGCTTTATCTGGCTAGCTTGGTGCCATAACTGTTCGTTCCCCGGCGAGCACATCAAAGCAAGTACGAATCAATGCCACCCTAACAGTGTTTTCTTCCAGCTATGTGGGGTTAGACGCAAGGACCAACGACAAGATGCGGGCGGAATGTCATTTGATTGTCAACTCTTTGTCGAGCTCTCGTAAACAAGGTGGCAGCGTCACAGCAAGTCTGGGCAGCGGAGCAATGCGGCAAATATTTCTGCGCATGTCACTTCGATCATCATCAGATTACTGATCACCAGGTGGCCATTGTTGTTGGATGCATTTTATGATTCGGTAGAACAAATCGAGGTAACAGACATTCGTAAATAAGCGGAGGTCTTTTAGAGGGAAAGGATACCGGTCTCCATCATCTTAAAGAAGAACGCGCGCAGAAATGCTGGAAGTGGCACGCTCCAAGCGCGCATGCTGATACGATTTAACTCAGAGCCCCGAGGATCTTGATCTACGCCGTCAGCCATTTGTTGGTGCCATCTCTTGCACCCTAGAATAGCAGGCTGCTGAAAAAGGGCTCCAACGGACGACTTACTTGAGACGCGTCGAGGTCACCCCGGGCAGAGGTGTGCAATCTGTCATGGTTGAGACATGACCGGCTTTAGATCTGGCGGCTTGATCGCGAGGTCGCCTGCCTTGATCCCGCTATTCAACTTGATCTGCTCTACGGTTATTTCCGCCAGCTTCCTGCCACCTTGAAATTTGGTAATTCGTTGCGGAAACTTCACGCCGTCAATGGCCTGCCATTGTTCAAGTCTTGATTCACTAGGCCCCGGGCGATTGGGGTCGGAGAGCGAAATGTCAATCTCTTTCACAGGCAGAAATGTGACCGGGTTCAGCGTGAACTCAGTTCTCTGAGAGGAGTTGCCCTTGGAGGAGTCGCCCTTGGTTGAGACGACGATTACATTGGGCCCTGAAGATGTGATCACCCTGCTCGGGTCGCGGTCGGCCAGCCAAAGGTTTAGATTCACTTCGCTCAGATAGTTTTGAGCGAACTGCAATTCGCCACCCTCAAGGTTGGCCACGGTTTTGTCCGGCAATATCTCCCAACCCGAAGTCCCATCGAAGTAAAGAACGTACGTATCACCCGGACCTACCTGATCGAGACGCAGATGGTTCGGCCGGATCCAGCGCGTCCGTTTGCGTACCTTCCCAAGTGGCCTGCCATCGCTGTACCACGCGTCCGCGCGCACGCTTTCCTCAAAATCGCGGACTGAGGCGATCTTTTCGGCGCCTCCCAGAGCCGTCTGCATCTTGCGCAAGAGCTGCAATGCATCTTGGCCCGAAGATGCGGAGCAAAATAAGAGCGTCAACAGGGCAACGGAAACGGAGAGATGTGGGAGAGATGGCGAAAACATATTAGCAATGGACACCACTCGTCAGGATTCGGTTCCCAGCAAGATGTGAGAATAGCTACTTCATTTCAGAAGGATGGAATACAACCACATTCACGAAGAACCGGGATCGGCTGCTGGAGGCGGACGTGGCCAAGGAGTTCTTGGCGCAAGTGGTAGCGCGTGCGGAGACGAAGGGATTGACTTCGGATGAACACTTCACTGTGGATGGAACGTTGCTGGAAGCTTGGGCGAGCGCGAAGAGCTTCCGGCGAAGCGACGGCCAGAGCCTTCGCACGACAAGATTTCTAAGGCTTGGTCTATGAGGCTGTTCTAGTCAGGGCATGTGACCCAAGCGTTGGTGTTTATATTCGGAGATTCTGACCGAGACGCAGTAAACAAGCTGATCGCAGGGACGGAATTAAAGCTCGATTCGAGCTCGGGACGGGGCTCCAACACGACCAGTCCCGCGCAACGATGAGAGCGCTACGTTTCCTAGTTGATGCAAAATCGCGTCACGTTGACCGGTCAAAATGAGCGATATGGCCTCGCCTGGTTTCGTTAGTTATGTTGAAGTATTTCGTTTCGGGTATTGTTCTTCCATGAGGGTCATCTCAAAAGCAGTTCCCGTCTTCCTCGTGCTAAATCTCAGCCTGGCCCTCTGCACGAAGGTGCTACAGGTCCAGGCCGTTGCTGTCGACCATCGCCTTCAGGCTGAAGGCCACGCGAATCTCAACCCTGCTGCCGTATTCGATGAACCACACCCTCGTGTCGTGGGAGGAAATGAGCGGTTCTCCGTCAGCTGTCTTCCGAGGAAAGCGGAACAGGACGCCTCGCACCTTGCCATTGCCCGACCGCGCGAATTCGAGCCGCCACGGCGCAATCTTGCGCCTGGAACTAAACCACAGGTAGCACTTCGACCTCAGAGTTGGTTCCCGCACACCGTCGAATCCTGACATGTCGGGTCCGGCGATGGCGACTTCGAATTCATCGAGAACCTTGGGCGGACTCGTCTCCGCCGCATTCGGGGGAACTTGTCTGAGAAGGGCCAGCCTGCGAGCCGATGCTCGCGCAGCGTGCGCGAGGAAACCCAGCGAATATAGAACTCCGTAGTTTCAGCCCCGTCTTCCTTGGACTCCTTGGCATGGTAGCCACGCAGTTCCATGCCCGTGGGACCCTGATCGGGAACGTCGCAGACGCGAACATTCTACTGCTTACCGAACTGATTTTCTGTAGGAACGGCGGCACCTAGTGTTGATTCGCCACCAACGCGATGGTGTCCAGAAGGTGGAACAGTGCTCTCGATCGGAGGCTGATGGCCAGCAGCTGACTAAGTCAGCTCTTTGGCGCCATCACGTCAAGAAATCAAAAGCTGGGTGCCGTTCCGGGACGGCACCCTCCGCCAAAATAGTTACCTTGAAAAATCGGTCTGCTTATGCGACGGCTTCCCTCTTGGGGGCTGACGCTGGATGTTTCGCAACGTCTTTTCCCAGGAAGTCCACCAGTTCCCGATTTACTTCGTCCGCATGGGTCCAAGCGATGCAGTGCGGTCCATCCTTTACCACCAACTGGCGGGCTCCCTTGATCAGCTTGGCGGTCCGGAGTCCCGACGCAGAAATCGGCACAATTCGGTCTGCATCGCCGTGGATGACCAGCGTTGGTACGTCGATGCGCTTGAGATCCTCGCGGAAATCTTCATGCCAGGTTGGCACACAAGCAAGACTCGCCGTGGCAGACGCGCCAGCTGCAATGTTCCAACTGGCCTGGACGGCTTGCTCGCTGACACGCTTTCCCAGGAAGACGTCCGTGTTGTAGAAATTCTTGAAAAACTCGGTAAAGAACGCGTAACGGTCTGCGGCAACCGCTTTTTGGATGCCTTCGAAGACGGCGCCGTCTACGCCCTCCGGGTTGTCCGACGTCTTCAGCAGGAAGGGCGGAACGGACCCGATGAAAACCGCTTGGCTAACACCTTTCGATCCATATTTCCCTAAGTAGCGTGCCACTTCGCCTCCGCCCATCGAGAAACCCACCAGGCTGAAGCTGCGTAGTTTGAGATGAGTCACGAGCTTGTGCAGGTCCTCGGCGAAAGTGTCGTAATTGTAGCCGACTGTCGGCTGGCTGGACTTGCCGAACCCTCGGCGGTCGTAGGTGATGACTCGGTGACGTGCCTCCAGCAGAACTGGTACCTGTTTTTCCCAAGATGCACCGCTCAGCGGATAGCCGTGGATAAGGATTACCGGGTCACCCGAGCCATGATCTTCGTAGTAGAGTTCGATGTCACTGGAGTTTTCTTTACCGACGTTCACGTATGGCATTGAGATCTCCTTTTCTTATTTCTTGAGTGGATGAGTTGAGGATTGATTGTGCTCGCGTGTGTGCCTTAATTCTAAGCCTGCTGGCAGCTGATGATGACCACAATTTAGCTTGGGCTCACCGGTATCGATACAGGGGGGTTTAAACAGCTAAAGTGAAGAGGACAATTAAAACCCGGTTGAATTAAGCGTATCTCCCAATTCAGCTACCGGATTGATACGTGTCCCCTTTGCGTTCGGACGCGAGGCCACCGCCGCTGGCACCGGTCAGGTGCTCCGGCCAGAGGGCGGTAATCGCAAGGCCCACGGCAATTCCTATTGAGACCTCAAGAAAACGGTGGACGGCTATTACCCATTCGCGGTTTGAGCGGGTAACGAGCATCACAATCGCCAGCGTAACGCTGGCATACCGATATGCACTGCGTTCTACCCGAAACGCAGCACAAAAAATCCCAATCACGAGCACAGCTATACCGAAAACCAGAATATTGCCCGAAAAATAGGTGCCAAGCACTGCTCCGACTGCCGCGCCCACGGCCGTTCCAGCGAAGCGCTGCGCCGAGATGGGCAGTGCCGCCCCCAGCGTCGATTGCATGACGATCAGCGTTGAGATGGCAGCCCAATACGCTTCAGGCAGCCGGAACAAGCGGGCGACCAGCAATGAAACTACGGCGGCGACTGCAGTTCGTACCGAATGCGTAATGGACGATGGGTTCTCCTTCGCGATGATCAGTTTTCGCAATTGGTCGATCGCCATGTGATTCCCCCTGCTTTGCAAGTCTTGTCGCTGCTGCGTGCTCGTAATTGCGGGTTCATCTCTAAGCCCTTGTAACTCCGGTCTAGTTTCATCAGCGCATAAGATTGGTCTTGGCTGGAGCTCGTGGCCAGGCACCGCCTTCCTCGAAGTGATAAGCCAACTCGGCTGCCATTTCTGCCTCGTGCCTTTTCCGCCACGCTTTGGTGCAGCTTTCTTCTGCGTGCGGGCCCAATTCGGCTGTACAAGACTTGGCGGTACAGCACGTGCGCAAACCCGTAGCAGGGAGAAAACCAGTTTCGGTGATTTCTAAAGCCGGCCGGGCGGATCCCCTGGTGCCCTCTCGACAGCTGCTCGAACAATTCCTCAAGGGTGTCCGGTTCAATGTTGGCCAACATTCCGTCCAACCAGTGTCCGGGAGGGCGACTCATTTGTCAGCTTGGCTTCGGCCGGGTCACTGACGCGAGCAATGAACCGGTAGCCCCGCCTGGGGAGTGTCCCGATGAAGCAGGAATTCCTGGCGCTATCGCCCCATGTGCTGCGAACGTCGAGGATATGTGTCTTGAGTACTTCCGGCTGGACGAAGGTATCCGGCCATAAGGCCTCGAGCCATTCGTTCTGGCTGACCACGCGGCCAGCATGCTCCACCAGATATTTGAGCACGGCAAAATCCTTAGGCGCCAAAGATATGTACTCGTCGTCTTCTCCGTCTTTGCGCCGCCAGCACTCTTTCACGGTATCCAGCATGTCGTGGTATTCCGTGAGGCCTTATTTCCTACAGGTCCGTGCCCTGGAATGATGATCGTATGATCCGTGACGATGAAGGCGACGCTCGATGGACTCCCTCTGGCCAAGGCCGCGGCTATCCAACCGGAATTCGATTTTAGGGATGTCGATGGAACCCTCGTGGGAATCTGGGCTCCGCAGTTTTCGAGCGCCTTCAACATCGCAGGGTACCACTTCCACTTCCTTTCAGAAGACCGGACGAGGGGGGCATCTGCTTGAATGCAGTGGCAAGGACCTGCGAGTTCGCGTGGAGAGTCTGAGTGATTTCCATCTGTCTCTTCCCGAATCGGAAGAGTTCCTGCGAGCGGATCTCAGCAAAGACACGTCGAAAGACCTCGCCTATGCAGAGCAAGGGCACAAAAAGGAAAACGCTTAATCCGTCGGCCGCTAGGGGCAAGCTGCGATACCAACTTCTGTGGAGGCTGAAGCGAAGCAGGAAGTCTCGGAGCCGCACGGCCAAGTTCACCCGAACGTGGTTGGGGACGCCAAATCAATAGTTTAGGGGAGAAGTGTCTACTCTCTGTTTAACAAGAGGATCGAAAATCAACAATCTCCAAACCGCGGTGCACCCAGCTTTCGCCCCGATCAAAGCCTGGCCTGCGTTCACAACTTTCTCCTGCAGACGGTTTTCCTTGACAGGTTAGGAGAGATAGAGCTAATCTCCTAATCATCTTAGGAGTACCGTGACTGACCAAGCCCAACTCCTTCCTGGCACACTCGATCTCCTCATCCTGAGGGCGGTCTCACTCGGCCCCTTGCATGGCTACGGGATTCTTTTGCGCATCGGGCAGATCTCCGGCAATGCCCTGTTGATCGAACAGGGCGCGCTCTATCCCGGCCTGTTTCGCCTCGTCCGTCAGGGACTGCTCAAGCCGAGCTGGGGCACATCGGAGAACAATCGCCGCGCCAAGTTCTACGAACTCACTGCCGCGGGCCGCCGGCGTTTGCGTGAAGAGACCGACAACTGGAATCGGCTCGTGACTGCAATCGCTTCTGCGCTCTCTGTGCAACCGGAAGAAGTATGACACTCCTCGCCGCGCTTCGCTTCCGCGTCGCCACCCTCTTCCGGGGTTCACAGATGAACGCCGAGATCGAGGAGGAGCTTCGCTCACACATCCAGTACCGCGCTGACGATCTTGCTCGCTCCGGCCTGGATCGTGCCGAGGCAGAACGCCTCGCGTGCATCGAGTTCGGCGGCCGGGAGCGGATCAAAGAGGAGTGCCATGAAGCGCTGGGCGCAAATTTCCTCGATACTCTTCTACACGATGCGCGCTTCAGCCTTCGCATGTTGCGCAAGTCTCCGGGATTCACAATCGTTACCGTTTTGACGCTGGCCCTGGCCATCGGCGCCAACGCCGTAGTTTTCGGCTTGATGGATGCTCTTATCCTGCGGCCGCTGAATGTGCCTCAGGCCGAGAACCTCTACGGAACCGAGTACGGGCTCGATCCTGGATTCCAGTCGTATCCCAACTATCTAGATCTGCGCGATCGCAACCACAGCTTTGATGATCTGGCAGCTTTTAATTTCGTCTTTGTAGGGTTGGACACGGGCAAGGACCCATCCACCGCCACGGGCTTTGCAGCGACTGGAAACTACTTCGACGTGCTCAGGATTCAGCC
>Ga0137396_10001470_pt1 | contig 12394 bp, 12 predicted proteins | sample czc16metaG_FD_108284 | JGI IMG/M metagenome (GOLD analysis project Ga0137396, IMG submission 108284) | Vadose zone soil microbial communities from Angelo Coast Range Reserve, California, USA - czcobulk3.16 metaG | ecosystem: Environmental > Terrestrial > Soil > Vadose zone | place: USA...
CCTGGATTGGTGAACCGCACCACGACGCCCGTGGGACTCGCCGACCTGAGTTCGTCGGGAACTTCCAAGATCCGGCTCGAGGCCCGCTTCCAAGGGGACGGATTCTCCACGCCTCGGCTGGATGCATGGGAGGTGACGTGGACGACTTCCGCGCCCCTGGCACCGCAGGAGGTCCCGGTCGTCGGTTACTGGTGGGTGATCGCGATCCTCGTCATCGTCACGGTCATCGCAGGGGTCATCGCCATCCGGAGGAACCGCCCCGTTCCGCAGGCCCCCGCTCCGCCTACTCCCGGATCTCTTCCTCCGAGACCGTGAAGACGGCCTCCGCCTCGGGCAGGTTCGGACTGTCGATCAAGCGTGCGATGCGGTTCCCGCCCTTCGACTTGGGGTTTGGACCTGGCGGGACGGAGGGCCGTAGGCGAACCGCGAATGGCCTGCGATTCGATCGCTACTTCACCAGCCGGCGGCGAACATATCAACGCCGTTCCAGAAACGACTAGTACGCGGGCCAGGATGTGGCCCCGTGGGCCTCTGGAGGGAGGACCGGGCCACTGATTCTGCCCCGTTTCTCAGCCACGACTCGCCCTCGCGCCAGGAGGGTTCGTCTCGAGGGAGACGGCTGTGGGTGATCCTCACGGTGGGATCGATTTTGGTCGGCGGGTTCCTCGTATCCGTTCCGGAACCTGCATCGGCACTGTCGAAAACCTGGGCCACGGACGCCGACTTTGCAGGGGGGACGTTCTCAGCAGTGGAGGTCGTCCAATCCGGGGCGGCCGCCGCGATCCAGCTCAAGGTCAATCCGATGTACAACTGGATCTGGCTGAATCCACCGACGGCGCCGTCTCCCCGCCGTGGAGCCTCCATGACGTACGATGAGGGGGCTGGGGTGGTCCTGATGTTCGGCGGCATGGACGCGAGCTACTCGGTCATGAATGACCTCTGGAAGTTCAGCGTTCCTGACAACGAATGGACGAACCTCACGCCCGCCAAAAGCCCACCTGCCCGCTGGAAGGCGGGGTTTTCCTACGACCCTGTCCAAAAGGCCACGATCATGACGGGAGGAATCGATAAAATCGGAACGAAAATGGATACGTGGAGATTCTACTCCACGAACAACACCTGGGAAGAACCCCCCAGGACCTCTCCGAGTCCGCGCAACCTGATCAGCACCCCCTTGGTCTACCACCCCGGGGCGAGAAAGCACATCCTCGCGGCCACAAACGACTTCAGACTCGCCTTTGAGACGTGGGCATACGACGCCGCGACGAATCGATGGACGGACCTGGCACCACTGGGGTCGGGCCCGGAATTGAGGGAGGGGCACACGCTCACCTATGACCGGCGCGCGGACAAGGTCCTCCTCTACGGCGGCGGCCTCGGCCTCCAGGTGCACGGGGACATCTGGGGGTACAATTACACGTCGAACACCTGGACGGCCCTACCGGGCGGTGGTCCCAACGGAGCACCGAACCCGCGGACGGACCACGCGATGATTTTCGGTCCCTACGGCGCCGTGAGCATCCTCTATGGCGGAATCGACGACTCCGGCACGTATCCGCCGGAGACTTGGTACTACATCAGCGCCGTCGGCATGTGGATCCAGCCGCTCGTCACGATCTATCCCTTCGGCCGAAAGGACATCACGTTCGCCTGGGACTCCACGCGGGACCGGACGATCATGTTCGGTGGAATCACCTTACATGGCGTCGTGACGAACCAGACGTGGATGTGGGGCCCAGGGTACTACGCGCGCGGGACATACGAGAGCACCGTGTTCGACGCGGGATGCAACGCACCGACGTGGCAGACCCTGTGGTGGAATGCGACCGTCCCTCGGTACGCGACGGCACGATTCAAGCTCGCGACTTCGAGCTCGCCGGACGGCCCCTTCACGTTCGTGGGCCCGGACGGCTACCCCGGTACGTACTACAACAAAACACCGGGCCAGGCGATCTGGTCCGGGCACAACCGGCCTCCGATCCAGAGGTACGTCCGGTGGATGACGGCCCTCACCACGGGCACGGGAAAGACCACGCCCGCGGTGGACGACGTCACGATCGTCTACAGCTGCGCGGACCACCTGCCGTACATCACCTCGACATACCCTGCGGACTTCGCTTCGTACGTTCCGCTGACCGCGGATGTCGTCGTATCGTTCAGCTATCCGATGAACGCGTCCACGGTCACGTGGTCGTTCAGCGACCCCGCGGTCGCGTTCTCCCCGTCATGGAACCCGACGTACACGGTGCTCACCCTGAAACACGCAGTTCCATTCACGGAGTGCACGACCCGGCTGAAGATGGAGATCATGGGTAGGGACAAGGACGACGTGGCCCTCGTCCCCGGCCCCGTGCCGAACCCGTGGACGTTCAACACGGGATGCTTCCCGCCGAAGATTCTCGAGACGATGCCGGCGAGCCAGGATTTCAATGTCCCGTTGGGCGCGGACATCGTCGTGCGGTTCAGCGAACCGATGAACACATCCACGGTCACCTGGTCCTTCAGCGATCCCTCGATCACGCTCACCCCGGGCTGGGACGGGGCGGAGACGAACCTCACCCTGACGCACGCGAAGGCGCTCGCGCCGTGCACGGTCTACACGGCTCAGGTCCTTTCGGGCAAGGACAAGATCGGACTCCCGTTGGTACCTGGCCCCGTGCCGAACCCATGGAAGTTCACGACCGACTGCCCCAACCCCTACATCGCAAGGACGAGCCCGATCAGTGGCGCCGCCGAGGTCCCGATGATCTCGCCAATCGTCGTGACGTTCAGCAAACCCATGGACACCGCGAGCGTGGACATGATGGTGACCCCCTCGGTGACACCGACGAGATCATGGTCCGCGGGGGACACGGTGCTCACGTTGGACCACGCGACACGATTCACGGAGTTCACGAGGTATACGGTGAATGTCCTGGCGGGCCGGGAGAAAGGCGGGCTCCCCCTCGTTCCCGGCCCCGTGCCGAACCCGTGGAGCTTCGTGACGGAGCGCGTCTGGCCGAAGATCGTTGAGACTGCGCCGACGGCCGGGACCGCGAGCGTTCCCCCGGATCGGAACATCGTTGTGACATTCAGCGAGGCGATGGACACGAACTCGGTGGATGCGGCCATCAGCCCGTTCGTGGCCCTGACGCGGACGTGGAACAGCCCGACCAACACGGTCCTCACCCTGTCGCACGCAACCCCGTTCGCCCAGTGCACGGAGTACACAATCAACGTCACGGGGAGGGACCTGCAGGGCTTCAGACTCGTGCCGGGCCCCGTCCCCAACCCGTGGTCCTTCACGACGATGTGTCCGCCTCGGGGGCCCTCGCATCTCCGGGTCGAGATGTCCGGCTCGGACGTCCGTCTGTCGTGGGACCCGGTCGACCGGGCGACGCTCTACAGCGTGTACAGTTCGCAAAACCGTTTCCAATCGTGGCCCTGGGCGATCATCGGCACGACACCCACGGCGCCCTTCCTCGCATCGGGACACGGGGCGGACTTGCAGACCCACTACTACATCGTTTGCGCCACGAACGGGACGGAAACCGGGCCGAACTCCTCGATGGGGGTGAAAACGACGCTCCACTTTGGACACGCGACCGCGAACACGAACATCGCGTGGTTCTCCCTCCCCTACACGTCCCCGTACGGGAGGGCAAGCGACATCGCAAACGCCCTCGGACCCGCAAACATCGACCTCGTGGGGAAGTGGGTCCCCCAGGAGCAATCGTCCGTCGTCTACTACTATGCGCGGGACCGCTGGCGGGGAACGGACTTCCCGATTTCCCCGGGTGACGGCCTGTACCTAGGCACGAGACGGGCCTTCGACTGGAACCTCACCGGGACGGACGCGAATCTCACTCTGTCATTCGCAAGGAACCCCCCGCCCCGCGGGAACGTGAACTGGCTTGGCGTGCCCTTCACGGGCGTGTATGGACGGGCGAGCGACCTCGCGGACGCGCTCGGTCCCAGCAACATCACCGAGGTTGGGATTTGGATTGCGGCGACGCAGACCGTCGTGCGTTGGTACTGGACGGGGTCAATCTGGACCGGGACAGACTTCGCAATCCCACCGGGGGCAGGCACGTACATCGTCGTCGCCTCGAGCTTCACGTGGGCCCCCCCACTGATTACGCCAAGCGTCCCCTGAGCCGACTCACTCCCGGATGCCCTCTTCCGAGATCGTGAAGACGGCCTCCGCCTCGGGCAGGTTCGGACTGTCGATCAGGCGTGCGATGCGCTTCCCGCCCTTCGACTTCCGGAGGTAGATCCGGAACGTCGCGCTGTGGCCCACGATGTGCCCGCCAATCGGGCGAGTGGGATCCCCGAAGAACGCGTCCGGCTTCGCGTGGACCTGGTTCGTCACGTATATGACGGCGTTGTACACGTCCCCGAACCGCATCAGGTCGTGGATGTGCTTGTTCAACATCTGCTGGCGTTCTGCCAGGGTTCCCCGGCCGATGTATTCTGCCCGGAAGTGGGCCGTAAGGGAGTCCGCGACGAGGAGCCGGACGGGGAAGTCCTTCGTGATCTCGTGCGCCTTGTCCACGAGGAGCATCTGGTGGTGGCTGTTGAACGCGCGGGCCACATGGATCCGCTTGAGCACCTTGTCGGGATCCAAGTCCAGGGCCTCCGCCATCTGTGTGATTCGTTCGGGTCGGAACGTGTTTTCCGTGTCGATCCACACGGTGTCCCCGTCCAGGCCCCCGTCCTCCTTCGGACGGGTCACGTTCACCGCGAGCTGGAGGCCGATCTGCGTCTTTGACGCACCAAATTCCCCGTAGCATTCCGTGATCGCCTGCGTCTCAAGCCCGCCGCCGAGGAGTTCGTCGAGGGCCTTCGCGCCGGTCGTGAGCTTCGCGACGCTCTTCCGACGCTCCAGGATCACGTCCCCGGTCTCGAACCCGCCCACGTCGACCGCCTCTCGGGCGGCCTGGATGATCTTCTGGGCGACGTTCGTCCCGATCTCCGCGATATCGGCGAGGGTCATCGGGGAGGCGACGGCGAGGGCCATCAGGTCGTTGATCCCCGCCTCCTTGAGCTTCTCGGCGGTGGCGGGCCCTACCCCGTCCAGGTCCTCGATCGTTTTGATTGTGGAGGCCACTTTTGCACCCGGTTTCTCATCCTTCTCCATGCTTAAAAGGTAAGCCGGGGGGATGGGTGAAACTATCGGTTTTTTTCGCGCGGGAAAAATGAGAGGACGACGTCAGGGTCGCCTCCAATCAGACGCGTTCAGGTCCCGAAGTAGCTGATCGAACTGCTCCTTCGTGATCTCTCCCCGGGCGTACCTCGCCCTCGCGATGTCGGCCGCGTCGCTGTCCCGCCAATACCCTCGGCTGTACCCCCAGCGGTAGCCCCATCCCCATGGCCACAGGAGCCAACGGACCGCCCCAGAAGAGGGCGAAGAATCCGAAGAAAATCCAGAAGCCGAAGAACGGGAACCAGGGAGCCGGCGTCGGCCTTGGAATCGTCCCTGTCCCGACCAAGACGGCGAAGGTGGTCACGATTCCCGCCACTCCGAGAAGGAGGGCGATCGGCACCCACACCCAACTCCGATCCCGCCGGACGATTGATGCGCTCATGTCCTTCATCCTCCGAGGTCCTGAGTCACGCGCCTTCCACGATCGGGCTCAGATGGAGACCCGCGAGGAGCCACCGCTCCGCCTCCTTCACAAAGACGAGGGTCGCGCGGAACTGACCTGGCACGCTCTGGCCTCGGTACGTCGCCTTCGCGACCTGGCGGGCCGTCAGCACCGCGGTGTCGCGATAGAGGCGCACCCTCACGTCGGCGAGCTCGAACGACTCGTACTTCAGATCGCCGGTTCGGTGTCTCGCGAGCCATTCCTCCTTCGTCAGCAGGAACCCGCGCGGTCCGATCCCGACGAAGTCTTCCACGAGCGTCCCGCCGAGGTGCGCGATGTCGCTGCGGCGCTCTGCCGCGGTCCAAGCGTCCGCAACTCCTCGCACCTCATTCTCAACAGTTTCCTGTCCGAATCGCTGTGTGCGTGCATTCATGGTCCTTCGTATGTCGCCGCGGGGACATGCCAATCTCGATTCTCTGCGGGGCAGAGCGCTCTGCAGGACAGAGAACCGGTTGAGGCTTATCCACGGGAGGCGATGACGGCCTCCATGTCCACCACCGTCTCGGATTCGGAGTCCCTATCCCCCGTGAAGGCCGTGGAAGAGATCCGCCGCATCGGGAGTCTGCACGGAGCCCTCGCGCGCCGGACCGCGGGCCTCACCTGGATGATCTGGGGCGTCGTCGCCCCCGCGATCTTCGTGACGTACAGCCTCGCGGGCCTCGTTGTCGCGCAGGACCCCGCGGCGGCCCGACTGTTCCCGCTCCTGTGGATTCCCTGGGCGGCTCTCGGCCTCCTGACGACGGCATCCCTGTGGCGCTCCGTGGGTCTCGTGATTCCGGTGGATCGAACCCGCGGCGCGCGGCAGGGGATCGTCACCGGGATCGTGATCGTCGGGTTCATCGCGGCGGGCATCGTCACCATCGAGTTCATGGGCGCCCCGATCTCCGAGCCCGCATGGGCCCTGATGGGCCTGGGCCTCGCCGCCTTGGCGGTGGGGATTCTCGGACTGAACTCCTATGATGCGACGGACCGACGCGCATGGATCGCGGCGGGTGCGATCATGGCGCTGACCGCGTTGGCGGGGAGCCTGCTCCTGGGGGGCGACGTCGCCGCCGGACGGCAGTGGTTCACCCTGATCTCACCCCTCACGAGCACCCTGGTCTTCTTCGGAGGCGGTCTGTACCGGACGACCCGGGCCTGAGGTCGGCGGTACCGTGGACCTGCCACCTTTGGACCCGGTCATCCACCAGGCCACGCGCCTGCGGATCATGGCCCTCCTCTTCCGGAACCGTTCCGGAACCTTCACGTGGGTCCGCGACACGCTAGTCCTCACGGATGGGAACCTGGACGCGCATGTGACCCGGCTCGAGCAGGCCGGGTACGTCCAGCGGGGGTTGGGCCTCACGTCCCGGAAGGGCGGCTTCCAGGTACGGCTCCGATTCACTCCGGAAGGAGACCGCGCATTTCGGAGTTACCTCGAGGGCCTGAAGGCGTACCTCGCGCCGCCTGCGGACGACGCATCGAAGCCTGGTGACGCGACGACCTCCGCGCAACCGAGATAAGCCGTGGCTCCCGTGTCTCCTCCGATGGCGGAGCGGATCAGCTTCGACCGCGTCGCGGACGTGTACGACGAGACGCGGGGCCTCCCGCCGACCCCGCTCGCGAAGGCGATCGGCGTCCTCGCGGAGCAGCTCCAGGGGAAGAGGGTCCTCGAGATCGGCGTCGGCACGGGCCGCTATGCGGTGCCGTTGCAGAAGAGCGGGATCGAGGTCGTCGGAGTGGACATCGCTCCGAAGATGGTCGCGCGCGGACTGGAGAAGGGGATGCGGAACGTCGTGTTCGCGGACGGAGTCCGCCTCCCGTTCCAGGATGGGTCCTTCGACGCCGTGACGTCGAACCACGTGCTCCATCTCGTCCCGGATTGGAAGCACGTCTTGGGGGAGGCGCGCCGCGTCCTCCGCCCCGGCGGCGTCTACTTCTCGCTGTTCGAGCGCCACCGCGAGGCGTCGCTGACGGACCGGTACCGGGAGGTCGCGAACGCCCTCGGGTTCACGAAGCCCGACGCCGGGGTCCACGAGCGGGACTTCCCCGGGCTCGTCCGGCCCGCGCGGCTCATCATGGTCGCGCGATATCTCGAACACGTCCCCGCCGGAGCGGCGCTGGACGCGATCGAGCAGAAACTGTACGCGTTCCTCTGGAAGGTCCCGGAGGACATCCACGAACAGACGATGCAGATCCTGAGGAAGGAGTTCGGGGGCAAGCCCCTCGATCGCAGCTTCGACCTCGAGATTGCATTCTGGACCCGCGACCAGATCGAGCAGCTCGCGGACCGCCCCGCCTAGAGGTCCTTCGGAGCGCCCGCGATCTTGATCAGGGCCTCCTTCTCCATGAAATGCAGCTCGCCAGGAATCACGATTGTGTGGAGGGGCCGCCCGAGATCTCGGGCCGCGAGGTCCCCCGCCCGCCCCGCCAGAATCCTCGGCGTGTCGGAGCCCGCCTGGCCAAGAACGCACACGAGAGTGTCCCGCGTGAATGATCTTGACTTCTTCTCCTTGGCGAGTTCAAGCAGGTACCGGATCGCCTCCGGCGCGGTCAGGAACTCCCCGCCCTCCTTGAGGTCCAGGAGCACCAGGGTGTGGAGCCCGCGTTTCCGGTTCTCCTCGATCACCTCGAGGGGCGAGGCGGGTCGAAACTTGTCGTCCGCGAAGGGGACCGTCGTCGCTCGTCCGAACTTGTAGCTCTGGAGACCGAGGAGGCCCGCCGCCGCGCTCACGATGCTCGGGCCGTGAATGATGCGGGTACGAATCCCAGCCTCGTGGGCGCGCAACCGGAGCTCGATGTGGGTCGTCGCGGACATCGGGTCTCCGGGGACGAGGAGAGCCGCCGTTCCGTGGCGGGCTGCCTCGATGATGTCGGAGCCCTGCTCCAGGTCCTTGCGCGAGAGGACGCGAATCGGCTTCCCGATCATCAGGCGGAGGGTCTCGACGGTCGTCCCTCGCAGGCTCGACGTATAGAACTCTGCGAAGACCGCGTCCGCCGCCCTCGCGATCTCGAGGCCCTTCAAGGTGATGTCTTTCTCGTCGAACAACCCGAGGCCGATGAAGACGAGGTCCCCCAAGGCGGGAGAACCCAACAATGGCCGCCATAAGTACGTTCGCGGACGGTGGAAACTGAGAAATAAAGTGGACCGTATGGAGCACACGATGCGGTCCCTCTGCGTGGAAGTTCCGCTCAAAAAAGGGGAAGAGGTCCGCCGCGAGCTGCAGGAAGCGGGACTCCTGAGGAAGGAGCTCCGCATCGAGCGCGCGGCCAACGTCCTGTACATCCCGGTGAACGCGCCGCCCGGCCCCCACTACCGCACTCTCGAGCGCGAGTTCCGACAGGGCTCCCCCTCCGTGCGGAGCTACCGCGATCTGGTGGAGATCCCGCCCCGCTTCCGGTCCCTCCTCCCAAAGGCGTTCGATGCGATTGGGGACATCATCATCCTACGGATGCCCGACGAACTGCGGGAGTTCGAGAGGGAAATCGGCGGGGCCGTCTTGAGATGGAACCCGAAGGTCCGCACCGTCGCGGTGGACGAGGGTGTGAAGGGCGAGCTCCGGGTTCGCAGGGTGCGGATCGTGGCGGGAGAAGCGAGGACCCGGACCGAACACGTGGAGTTCGGATTGCGGTACAGCGTGGACGTCGAGCACGCGTACTTCTCTCCCCGCCTCGGCTCCGAGCGATGGCGGGTGGCGAGGCAGGTGCGACCCGAGGAGGTCGTCGTCGACATGTTCGCGGGCGTAGGGCCCTACGCGATCCTCATCGCCCGGACGCGCAAGCCGAAGTCCGTCCATGCGATCGACGCGAACCCCGCTGCGGTGGAGCTCCTCCGAGAGAACGTCCGGAGGAACCGCGCGGAGACGGTCGTCGTCCACGACGGGAACGGTCAGGAGGTCCTGCCGCGTCTCGGGCAGGTCGACCGCGTGATCATGGACCTGCCGCAGACCGCCCGGGAATTCCTTCCCGCAACGCTCTCCCATGTGCGCGCGGGTGGCGTGGTCCACCTCTATACGATTGCGGACCGGGGCCTCATCGACGAGGCGGGGGAGGAGGCTGTCTCGATCGCTCGCCGGGCCGGCAGGAAGGCGAAGGTCCTCGCATCGAGGATCGTGAGAGGGTATTCACCGGGGAAGGTCCACCTCGCGATCGACCTCTGCATCACCGGAGGCGGACGCCCTTCTGGTCCTGGTAGTGCCCGGACCGCTCGGCGTACGCCTTCTCGGCGGGCGTTGAAAGGTCCTCGAACACGATCTGCGCGAATCGCTCGCCGATCTTCACCTCCAGGGGTCCTGAAACGTTCGCGTTCAAAGCCGCGAGGGTAAGGGTTCCCCGGAAACCCGCGTCGACCTTCCCGAACGACGCGAGGACGCCCTTGCGGGCCCACGTCGTCCGGAGCCAGAGCTGAGCCGTGATGTCGGGCCCGAGGTCCACCACCTCGACGGTGGAGACGGCGAACCGGGTCTGCGGCGGGACCTTCGCGGTTCCCTCCCGGACGCTCTCCTCCTTCGCGGTCAAGATCGCGACCTCTGCGATCGCGAGGTCGTACCCGTTCGGCGTGAGGCTCTCCGGTTTGAATCCGCCGATCCGGAGACGTTTCGTCTCCATCGCCTTCAGGATGTCCCGGTCGGAGAGGACCGCCACGGGGCGGGGAACGAACCGGCGGAATTGAACCTTCCCGCCACGGCCTAGCCGCGGCGGGCGAGCCGGTCGAGAGCGGCGGGCACCTCTCTCAAGGTAGCGACCTCCGCGTCCGGACGCTGCCCCGCGCGGATCGGAGATTGGTTTCGAAACGGTCCCCACTTGATCCGGACCGTGTGGAACCCGAGGGACCGCGCGGGCTCGACATCGAAGTCGATCCGGTCGCCGACCATCACCGCTTCCTGGGGCTTGCATCCCGCCTCCCGTAGGGCGAGCTCGAAGATCGCGGGATTCGGTTTCGAGGCGCCAACTTCCTCGGAGATGTGGAAAGCTCGGAAGAACCCGTCGAGCCCGTCCCGCCGCACGACCTCCCGCACCGTGCGGTACTGGTTCGCGATCACGCCGATCGCGGCGTGGCGGGAGGACGCGTCGAGGATCTCCGCCGCCTCCGGGAACGCGTGCTGGCCCGTGACCTCCGCCCCGAGGACCCTCGGAGACACCTCCCGCCGGATCGCCTCCGACACCGCGGGGTCCCGGGTGAACGTCGTGGCCGCGGAGCGGAACAACGGGTGCTCCTGCCGCGCGATCATCAGGTCCCGCACCTCGACGAACTCGTGGAACGTGACGCGAAACCCGCGCTCGTTCAGGAGGTCCACGTAGGCCCGGGTGATCGCGTCCACGAGCGCGGAGTCGTCGAGGAGGGTGCCGCCGAGATCGAAGAAGACCCAGGAGATCATCGAGGCCCGCCGGAACCGCGGCGGGGATAAAGCCTTCTGGAGAACCCGCACCGCGGAGGGTTTATGGGAGGCGGCCCGTTCAATCCCCGGGAGGCCCCGATGGACTTCCGACTCACCGAGGAACAGAGACTCGTCCAAGAGACGGCGAGGGACTTCGTGGACAAGGAGATCGTCCCGCACGTCCGCGACTGGGAAGCGAAAGGGGAGATCCCGAGGTCCTTCTACGCAAAGATGGCGGGGCTCGGGTTCCTCGGCGCGCCCGTGCCGGAGAAGTACGGCGGGGCGGGGATGGACTACGTGTCCTTCGCCCTCCTCATCGAGGAGATCAGCCGCGGATCGTCCAGCGTCCGGACCACAATCTCCGTCCAGACCTCCCTCGCGGAGTCCACCGTGATGCTCTTCGGGTCGGAGGAGCAGAAAAAGGAGTGGCTCGTGCCCCTCGCGAAGGGAATCAAGTTCGGTGCCTGGGCGCTCACGGAGCCGGACGCGGGGAGCGACGCGGCGAACCTCGCGACGACCGCGACCGCGAAGGGAGACGAGTGGGTCCTGAACGGCCAGAAGCGGTTCATCTCGAACGGGAGCCTCGCGGACTACGTGTTCGTGTACGCGCGGGAGCCGGGGACGAAGCGCCACGAGGGATTGTCGTGCTTCATGGTCCCGAAGGGGACTCCCGGGTTCAGCGTCACGAAGGTGGAGACGACGACGAAGCTCGGGCTCCGAGCGAGCCCGACCGCGGACCTCGCGTTCGAGGACTGCCGGATCCCAAAGGGAAACCTTGTCGGGAAACGCGGCAACGGATGGGAGCAGGCGATGCGGACACTGAACAACGGCCGTCTGGGGATCGCGGCGGGGGCCGTCGGCGTCGCGCGGGCGGCCTTAGAGGCCGCAGTGAAATACGCCCAGCAGCGGAAGGCGTTCAACCGTCCTATCGGGGACTTCCAGCTGATCAGAGAGATGATCGCGGAGAGCGCGATGGAGATCGATGCCGCCCGCCTCCTGACGCTCCGGGCGGCCCAAATGCGGGACCTCGGCGTGGACAACACGAAAGAGGTCTCGATGGCGAAGCTCTTCGGTGCGCAGATGGCGATGCGGGTGACGGACCGCGCGGTCCAGGTCCACGGCGGCTATGGGTTCAGCGGGGACTTCGATGTCGAGCGGTACTTCCGGGACGCCCGGATCCTCGGACTCTACGAGGGGACGAACGAAATCCAGAAATTGATCATCGCGGAGCAGATTCTCGGGCCGACGGCGAAGAAGTGAGGGAACCCGCGAGGGCCTCGAGCTCCCCGGGCGTGAGCTCCTCCCGGGCGGTCTTGAACAGGCTCATCTTCTCCTTGCGGAAGTGGTCCCACAGGAACTGGACCGTGAAGATCCCGTGGCGGTTGAGCTCCTCGATCTCGCGGACGTGAG
>Ga0137396_10001471_pt1 | contig 12388 bp, 11 predicted proteins | sample czc16metaG_FD_108284 | JGI IMG/M metagenome (GOLD analysis project Ga0137396, IMG submission 108284) | Vadose zone soil microbial communities from Angelo Coast Range Reserve, California, USA - czcobulk3.16 metaG | ecosystem: Environmental > Terrestrial > Soil > Vadose zone | place: USA...
CAGCGACTATTCTTAGCGCCTTGAACATTTGCGCGCAAGTGTATGGTGGCGTTTGATTATATGTAGTACTAGGGTCGACATGAAACCCGTAGTTTGCCTTGAGGCAAGCCGGATCCTTGGGCCGGCACGCTACACCCGTCACTGGGCCCAATGAGATGGGATTGTTCTCCTGACTGATGACCGCGGCTGGAACGCTTGAGGATCAATAGCTGATGGCGGAGGGCAAGAATTTCTGCTTGCAGAACGGCACGGGATCGGAAGCAATCTCGCAGAGAGAAAAGCAAAGTGAACATGGTTTGGAAAGATTAACGGTCGCGGCTCCATAAATGCAACGATTTCAATGCGTACGGCCTTTTTAGTAGGGACAGGAACTGCTACGAGACACTGGACTCGCCCGGAGAGAAACGGAAATGTCAGACGAAGAGTGGATTAAGACACTTGAAGACAGCAGAAGAGTGAAGTTCACCAACCAAGAACTGCCTGCAGACGTGGCGTTTATCACCGCGCAGCTTGAAGGTAATAAGGTCGCATCAACAAACGCAGCCCGACTGTTTTCTCTGAAATCGATTTTTGTTTTTCCTACAGATTCAAGGTTTATGCAACAGGCTGCATACCACGAATCTGAACCAATTGCAGAGAGTGATTACGCTGTGAAGACGCTTTCCTTGCTTTCAGATTCTCCGACGGTATCCCGGTCCGTGCGTATGACTTCTCGCAGTCCTGGGATGAAGGTCCGCGCATATTTCCTTCGAGGTAGGCCAACCCCGGGCAGCGCGTGCAGGTCGCGCCATGCGCGCACTGGGAGCAGGACGGCATGTCGCGCAACGTGATAGACCGGACTTCCTTCAGCTGGGGGGAATCGCGCCAAATATCGACAAACTTCATGCGCCGCACGTTGCCACTCGGCAAGGGAAATTGTACGCACGGATAAACGTCTCCATAAGGAGAAACATAGCAGGCCGTGTGCCCGGCGCTGCATGGCAGCATGTCTAGGGCATTTTCGTCCGGACCTTGTGGAGGAGCGCAAAACTCCTCGACGTTCCCGACGAGGGCTTCGTTGCGGAAGACCTCGCGCAACGAAGCCTCGTCTACATTCAATTTGAGAATAGACCGGTCCCCGTCCATCATCGGGGTAACCGTGGGATCCATCATAAACCGAGCGCCTAATTCAGCGGCCAGAGCTTTCACTCCCGCATAGTCGGCGGCGTTCTGGACCATCAATACATTGGCCATGATGACGTGGATGCCGTGCGCCCGTAGCCGGCGTATGGCTTCGATCGAATCCTCGAGCGAGCCTGGCAGCTTTGTAATGGCGTCATGTATTTTGGAGATGTGCGAATAAATACTGATCTGCACCGATTCCACGCCCAGGGCTTTGATGCGGTCTGCTTCCTTCTTCCGAATCAAAATCCCGTTGGTCTTGAGCTTAATGCAGAAAGTTCGCTTGCGAGAATATTCCAGAATCTCAAAAAAATCGCGCCGCATCAGGATTTCGCCGCCGCTGATCGTCAAATAGAAAACGCCGGCATCCGCCATCTGGTCGAGAAGGTCCTTGATTTCCGCCGTGGTCATTTCGCCATGATTGTCATGATCCAGGTAGCAATGGACACACCGTTCATTGCACCGATACGTCAGGTCGAGTTGCACGCTCAGCGGAATGTTGAACTTCTGGGCCTTCGCAACCATTTCCGCGATCAATCCGTTCACGGGTTCACCTGGGGAAAACGCGAGGATTGTGGGATCGGCTTTTCGGCAAGTAGCAGCAGGCCGTGTTCGGCAAGTTGTTCCACGAAAGTATTCGCGTCCTTGAGGGCCACTTCAGGCGCGATATCGTATTGCGCGCAAACTTTCTTCGTGACAATTTCGTCGAGTGGGGTCACCCCGTCGGCGGCTTCCCAAATGACCGTGGCGACTTCGTTCAGCGTAAACAAGGTGGAACTGGTGGCCGACATGACCATCATCTCATCATCCAGCGCCCGCGCGGCGACGGCGGAGCTTCGAAGCAAATAGCGTTTATCGCTCATATAATTAGCTCCCATACGCGCGCATCCGGCACGAACGTCAGTCGGCGTACAGGCACGCGGCTGACAAAATCGAACGCGGCGTCGAAAACCAATTTCACGAATTCAGGGTCCCGAGCAAAAAAAAGAATATTCCCAAGCAGGTCGCGAACCGCGTCCGCTCCCACAATCGGCTCGATCTTGTTTTCCGGTCCTTTGGCCAGCAGGTAGACAGCCTCGATCGGCGCGCAAAGGTTTTCTCCGACCCTCGCAAGCTCGCCGAAAAACGGCGTGCCTATCGCAAAATATCCTTCATCCTGCCGCGTCACATAGGAAATCTCGTCGGTAAGCAGAGCGGCGCCCGGAGGAGCCAGGCGTGCCATCGTGGTCTTGCCGGCTCCAGAGACGCCGGAAAACAGGAATGCCCGGCCGTTCCGTATTGCGCTCGACGCGTGCACCAGAAAGCCGCCCTTCCTGGCCAGCAGCAGCGTATGAACGATGCGCAGCACGGAGTCAAGCGAGTAGGGATTCGCGGTCTGCTCGATGCGTCCGCGCGCCGTGGACGGATTCAATTCGGCGCGAAAATCGCCGCGCTCCATTAGCCATCGGCCGGAATCCCACGACACCTTCAGGGCTTCATCTCCTGATTCGGTACCCGACGGGGACAGCTTGATTTCAAAATCAAAGGCCGCTTCGTCCGAAGAACTGACATAACCGGCATATCGTTCGATAATCCGGGAAGTGAACACCGGGTCGTCACAACGCAGCCGTATGGGCACGCCGCCGATCTCAACGACCACATCGGTACGTCGGGTGGCCGCCACCATTGCCGTCACATTGCTCTCCCGGGAAACAATTCAGTCCCGAGCGAGGCCAAATATAGGTATAAGTACGCGGCACGGTCGGAAACACGGAGCATACAGCAAATCGCTTTCTCAATGAAGTTGAGCCGGGATGGGGCAGGAATTTTAGAGGGACCGCGCTCGATGAGCGTAACCCGCCCGATCAACTCGGAACTGGAAACCGGGGCATCATTTCGCCGAGTGCGGTCTCCGCGCGTGACGAGAAATGGTTCAGCACCGCTGGTGGTCTTGACCGTGACGCGATGAACGATCAGCCGGCCCTCGCGCGCGAAAACCACGATGTCTCCCGGAGAAACATCCATTACACTGGCTGGCTTCGCGGATACCAGGTCGCCCGGACGGATCGCAGGCGCCATGCTGGTGCCGGAAACGCGCAAACATACAGATCCAAACGTGCCGGCCACTTCCGCTGCCAGATCGCAACCGATTGTGTTTGCCGTTTCCATGGGATTCGGTCTCAAAGAAACCGGGCCCTATGAAGCCTTCCGGCTAGCGCGACAGCTCCCCTGCGTTTCACTGACTTTGCCGCAGGAGAGCGCTGATACTTCGAATACAGACTCGAACCGGAACGAAGGCGCCTTATAGGGCTTCTTCACACCCACTCCACGCTGCTCCCTCGACGAATCGTCCTTCTTGTTGTTCGCCTCGTTCGTCATGTCGCGTACAATCCTTCCACTCAATTTAGCCCTGATTGTGTCAGCTTGACCGCGCATCCCACGCCTGCCGTCACACCGCAAGGGACGCCCGCCGTACTGTTACCCTGATTTGAGAAATAGAGGTTCGACGCCTGCGGGAACGTTGCGGTATTTGCATCATTGTCCACGATGATCCCGCTAGGGCCGTTAATTTCCGCGATGGAATTTGCAATGGCCAAGGATCCTGGAGTTCCCGTCACATTCACCGACATGACGCATCCGGCCCCACCGCAGTTCGTTCCGCTGCCCAAATTTTGAACGCCGAAAAAAATCTGGTCCCGGGAGGCTGCGGGCGCGTTTGCGTTGTAAAGCTCCGTTACTGGAGCGCATTCCGCGCTGCCCGTGGCGACTGTGAGAGTCGCAGAATCCACAGCGGCGTTCATCGTCCCTACGGGATTTGCAAAAGGACTTGCGGGAACTCGACCCGAATTGGTGAAGCCGATGCGCTGGATGGTCGGGGCGCTAGTAGCTGACGATCCGCACATATACAGCGACCCGACACTCCCGTCGCCCGTCAGATAGGTGTTGTCAAAGGCGCCCGCATGGAGGTGGTGGCCCGTCCCCGTCCCAAGGCTGGCCGTCACAGAGGCGCTCAACGTGACATCCGACTGAATCACGGCTGTACTTGTTCCGTTATTGCCGAAAAATACGAAAACCTTTTCCGTGACGGGGTCCACTATTGGGGCGTCCGCAATGACGTGGACAGCAGGATTGATGTTGGTTGAGCCGAGACATGGACGTAGACCAGAAGCACAGGTTCCCGCCGTGCTGAATGTTTCGCGGACATAGCTAAGACGACCGCCGGAATCCCCCGTAAAAATATTCCCAGATACGGAGTCCAATGTGGGAGAAGTTAGAATTCTTCCTGTATCGACCGTAATTGGCCAATTGCTCGTTGTCATCTCGCTGGGGGTCGCTCCGGTCACACCAAAGGCATTGACGATCTTGTGGAGCACGCCGTTATCGTTGCCAACATAGATGGCGTCGCGCGCATAGTCGTAGAACGGAGACGATGCGGTATCGGGTTGAGCGCCGTTGAGCACGATGCTGATCATGCACGCGCCTGCAGAGGGACAATGCCCGACAAGTCCGTCGGCAGTCCAGGCTGTGGCGATCGTAGGCGCTGACGCGGTATTGATCGCGCCACCATCGAGAGCGTGCCACTTAAGAAGATGGAGAATCGCGCCGCCGTTGGCGGCGGTGCGCGTCTCGACGAACGCTACTCTGGTGCCATCGCCCGATAGTACCGGAGAAGTTTGTACCGTTCCATTCGTAGGTGTTCCCAGATTATCGAAATTTGTGTTGTAGGACCAATAGACCGTGGGGTTCGCGACACCGCAAAACGGGCTACCAGCTCCCGCGTACAGGTTCCTGTATGCAATCACGCTGGCCTGCCCGGCCGTTACACCGGCCAAATTCGTAGGGAAAACCACGTAGTCATTGTTGCAGTCTGGACTGGCATTTATGTCAAATGAATATTTTGCGGGATACACGGGATACCAGACCACACCGGTCAGGGGTACGCCCGTTGAGCCATTAGCTCCTAATGATTGGCCCCAGTCTCTTTGAAACGCTTTCCTGGATTCCTTGTGGCCCCGCTGAAAATCGTCTAAATCGTTTCGTTCCGCTCCAAATTTGTCGTCAACCTGCCGGTACCTTCTTGCGTTGCGGCCTAGAACTTGCAACCAATAACGGGGTTCCGCCTGGAGTCTCCATGATTTCTCGAAGGAACGCGTTTGGGAAAAAATCACGTGCCGGTGGGTCCAATCGGAAACTATTGGAATCCGCGCACTCGGGGCTTGCGCGTTCGCTGCCTGGACCATTGCGAAAACAACAAGGACCGCTTCCGCGAAGCCAAGTGCCCTCTTGCTAATCCATGATTTCGTTAGTTTCATAACACCCTTCCGCGAGCAATGTGCGTTCCGTACAAGGGCAGATCCTGGAAGATCAATTTCGTCACTACCTCTAGAGCTGTTTACATTGTCGCTGCAACTGAGCAATGCGTTGTCCACTCCGAACTGTATAATTGAAAAAGGGACCGGCATCAATCCGCGAATGGCATTTGCACTCGAAACTCGTAACAGTTTCAGAGTTAATCGGCCAACGGGTAATCCAGGATTTTCGATTTGGACTCCGCGCTCGCGTTTCCGGGTAGAAGTGACTTCCCAAAACTTCATAACATCCTTGATAACAACCACGCCTAAATCCGGCCATTTCTGACATTCCCGAAACGAGGAAACCGCTTGAAACATTGAGTATTTAGCGTTTCGGGTGACAAACAGCGGGTCGGAGGTTCGAGTCCTCCCCGGTTCACCAAACTTCCCGTTTTGTTGTTTCTTTTCAACGAACTAACTCCCAACTTCACTGCCTCCGCAGGGGTCGGAACCAAGTCCTTCCGTCCCCTCACACGCGAATCGGACACAGAAACCGGCCTGGATGAACCGGAGGGCTAAGGCTGGCTGTGCGACTGGCCGAGATGATCGATCTAATTTTGCCAAGCTAGCCGACGCAGCAGGGACTGGAAACCAGGAGTGGATCGCAAACTGTCCAATTGTGGATCGACCTTGGAGAAGACGATGGCATTGGAACGATCCTTGTAGGCCTTCTCGAGCCAGTCCAAGGCGTGATCATTTTCGCCGAGGCCCGCATAGTCAATCGCCACGTAAAACGGGGAAATGTACGGCTTCTTTGATTGGTCCATCAATTGACCTAAAACTTTCTCAGCGTCGGACCGGTTGCCCGAAGCGCCATAGGCATGCCCAAGGGCCCCGAGCATCTGTGAGCTGTCATGTGAAATGCTGGCTGCCTTTTGTAGTTCAGCGATGGCCTGTTGATAGAAACCTTTCTGTTCATACGCTTGGCAGAGAACCATGCGAGGCAGCGCGAAGTTAGGGTCCATGTCCAGGGTATTCCGCAGTTGTTCGATCGCTTGATCGTATTGGTGCGCCATATCGAGGCGCCAGCCCAAACTGAAATTCATGCTGATCGACAGAGGATCGAGGTCGCGAGCACGATTCATCTGCGTGAGGCTTTCCTGCGTGCGACCCATGGCCATCAGATACAGGGAATAGCGTTGGTAGGCGGTGGCGTGGCTCGGATTGAGTTCGATGGAGCGCTGGAATCCAGCTGCGGCGGCGGCCCCGTCCCAGTCGTAGTTAAATCGCACGGTCGCCAGAGACGTCTGAGCTTCGGCGAGGGTATTGTCCAGTTCCAGCGCTTTGAGTGCCGCGGCTCTGGCTTTGGGGGCCACCTTTTGGGAGGGCACGCTTCCGACGATAGCCGACCCGATGATGCTGTAACAATCGCCTGTTACTCCACGGTCAAAGTAGACCTCGTGTTACTGCGCGCTCTAACTCGTTTCTCATGAATGGGTACCCGCGTTATCGACAATTGTTTTCGATGTGATGCATAGAGCATTGTGATGATTTGGGGTTTGACGCAGAGTCCACGCCACCGTGGGTTTGTCCGTGCGGAAAACGACCGGAACAGACAAGTCTACTCAGGAGCTCGCTCAGGACGATCCGAGGCTCTCTAGCCTCGGAGTGGCACATGTTCCTTTTGCTTGCGAATTCTTGCAAGAAGAGGGCCAAGGCCGGCGGGGGTTGCCAACCCGTGTGAATCGGGTTGAGGTTGTACGAATCGGAGATTGCCGTCAAGGCAAACGCGAAATGGCTTGAGAGGTATTGGGAGCTCCACGGTGCAGGCACCGCTCAAGGCAAGAAGAACGAGGAGGGGGAAATGACGTTCGCAAAGGTGGGCAGGGACGGGATAACGGCGCAGCTCGAGACCGCAGCTACTAAAATCATTGAGGTCACGAACGTCCGCTGGCATATCCTCGCGATCATCATGCTCCTGATGGCGGTGACCCTGGCATCCTTTGCGCGAGCGAAGGAGGTTGCGCCGCTACGGCTTCTTGATGCGGTGCCGCTGCCAGGATTCAGCGGCGATTTTGATCACTTCGCCGTGGACGAAAAAGGCGGACGTCTCTTTCTTGCCGGGGAAGATCACAAGACGGTCGAAGTATTTGACCTGAAAACCGGTCGCCGGTTGAAGAGGATCGCAGGTTTCGGCACTCCGCACAGCATCATCTACTTGCCGGAAAGCGACCACATCCTCGTGGCCGACGGCGACAAGGGCATGCTGCAGATTCTGCGCGGGTCGGACTACGCAGTTATGGATCACGTCGATGGATTGGCGGGCGCCGACTCAATGAGGCTCGACGCCCCTTCGCAGATCCTGTATGTCGTGACGGGCGGCAAAGACGTGCCTCTGGATTATTCATTCCTCGGAAAAGTGGTCGCGCAGCTTCCAGCGGTTGAGCGCTCCGATGACATCGCGTTTGATGCCGAAAAGGGAAGCATCTACGTTCCGGGCGGCGAAGGATTTACGTCCGTGTTCCAACAGAAGTCCGCGGACCAGTATCAGTTGCTGGCAAAGGTGAAAACCGAACCCGGCGCGAAGACCTGCCTTCTCGTGCCGAATCTTGCTCGCTTTTATGTTGCTGTATCACCCGGTGAGACGAAGGGCCCGGCAAAAGTTTTGATTTATCATGTGCAGTAGTAACCCAACCAAAGTGACGAGACTGCACGATTAGGTTTTTGCGGTTTGGAGACGATCACAGAAAAACAACGGAAAAACGGCCTTGAAGGAGATCGAGATGGCCAATTCAATGAGGCACAAAAAGACGTGTATTGAGATCCGGGCCCTCTTCGCGTTGATCGGCTTAATTGTTGTTCTTATGATTGTGCTGTCGCCTCATCTTCGAGCTCAGGAAGCCGGTGGCACAATTGTCGGCACTGTGACGGACCCGAGCGGCGCAGCGGTCTCAGGCGCCAATGTGTCCATCAAGAATATCGCCACGGGTGTCGAGCGCAGTGTGCCGACGAATGACGATGGCCTCTATGTAGCGCCAAACCTTATGCCCGGAAGTTATGAGATTCAGGTCACCGCGACGGAATTTGCCTCTACGTTGGTGAGGCAGGTCGTGCTTACGGTAGGTGAACGGCGCGAGATTAACGTCATCCTCAAGATTGGACAGGCCAACGACAAAGTGACCGTTGAGGGCTCTCAGATTTCCGATATTCAACTGGCCTCGTCCGCCGTTGGAAACGTGGTGGATTCACGGACCGTCTTGGATTTGCCTCTGAACGGACGCGACTGGACCTCCCTCGCTCAGTTAGAACCAGGTGTTGCGCAAGTGCGCACGCAAAAATCTCTTGCGATCAATAACGACCGCGCGAATCGCGGCCTCGGTGTTGACATCACCATCGGCGGCAATCGTCCTCAGCAGAATAATTACCGGCTGGATGGCGTCAGCATCAACGACCAGACTTCCGGCGCCCCGGGCAGCATCCAGGGAGCCGTTCTCGGCGTGGATGCGGTCCAGGAGTTTTCCGTGGTGACGAGTAATGCCCCAGCCGATTATGGCAAGACTTCCGGTGGAGTAATCAACGCGGCTTCGCGCTCCGGCACGAACGCGATTCATGGCACCGCCTATGAGTTTCTGCGGAACAGCAAGCTCGACGCCCGTAATTTCTTCGATAGTCTGAAGAACTCCTCCGGCAATCTCATAGTGCCGCCCTTCAAGCGGAACCAGTTTGGCGCCTCCGCCGGGGGGCCGATCATCAAAGAGCACACATTCTTCTTTGCCGACTATGAAGGATTGCGACAGGGCCTTGGCGTCACCAGCCCAATTACGACCCCTTCGGATAGCGCGCGCAACGGCCAGCTTGCCAGCGGAACTGTCACAGTCGATCCTAAGATTAAGCCTTACCTTGTGCTCTACCCGCACGCAAACTGCCCCGCAGGCGTAGATTCCTGCACTTTCAATTTTGTGGCCAACACCATCACCAACGAGGATTTCGTGACTACGCGGATTGATCACAAGTTATCTGCATCAGACAGCCTGTTTGGAACCTATCTGTTCGACAAGGGCAGCACTGCGAGCCCCGATACGTTTGACCTAAAGAATATCGGAACACAGTCGCGCAGACACACTGTAGCAATCGAGGAGTCGCATATATTTGGAGCTACACTCCTCAACACAGCCCGTTTTGGATATAACCGCACCGTCTCCATCGCACCGACTACTTTGGGGGCGATCAATCCCGCCGCGGCGGACACCTCGCTCGGATTCGTCACGGACTCCACAGGTAAGCCAATTCTTCCCGTCGGTCTCATCAATGTGGGCGGGCTGGGGACTAATTTCCCCGGGGGCATTGGGGCGCTCGGCGAATTCGATTTTCATTACAATTCCTTCCAGGGCTATGACGATGTCAATTGGACCCTAAACAAGCACTTACTCAAATTTGGCGTTTATGTGGAACGCATACAATCCAATCAATTCAGCAGGGGCGCCAATCCGGACGGACAGTACATTTTTGCCAGCCTGGCCACATTTCTTCAAAACCAGCCTGCGTCCTTTAACGCCGCGATCCCATCAACACGGACGCCGCGGGACTTGCGGCAGACTTTGTTCGGCTTGTACATTCAGGATGATTTCAAATTCAGGCCAAACCTGACTCTGAATCTGGGCCTCCGCTACGAAATGGCCACCGTTCCTTCCGAGACCGCCAACCAACTTACGACGCTTGTTCATCTTACCGATACCGCCCCCAAACTGGGATCACCGTATTTTTCCAACCCCACACTGCGGAATTTCGAGCCCCGGGTCGGGTTTGCCTGGGATCCATTCAGCACCGGCAAGACTTCCATTCGCGGAGCCTTCGGGATCTATGACGTTCTGCCGCTCCCCTATGAGTTCGAGCTTCTTTCACTGCTCTCAGCGCCCTTTGCTCTTGCGGGGGGCATCTCATACGCAACTTCCGCTCAAGCACAAGGACAATTTCCTACAGGTTCTTTCCTGCAGTCGACTGTGCCGGGGACGTTGCGATTTGGCTACATCGAGCCGACTCCGCACCGCAACTACGTGGAGCAATGGAACTTAAACGTTCAGCGCGAATTGTTCAGCAACTTCACAGTGACCGTTGGCTATATCGGCTCGCATGGTGTCCACTCACCGTTTCACGCGGACGAAGTGAATTTCGTTCAGCCGACGCTTACCTCTGCAGGCTATGCGTGGCCCGTGAACAAGAGTGGTACGCGGCTCAATCCAGCTGCTGGCCAGATCAGTGCCGTCATGTGGTCGACTTCTTCGACTTACCACGGACTAAATTTTGAAGCCATCAAAAGGCTTAGCCATGGCGTCCAGCTGCAAACTTCATATACATTTTCGAAAAGCATCGATACGAGTTCCTCCGGAATTGCTGGCGATACGTTCGGCAACTCCGTATCCAGCCCCCCTGCCTTTGACCCACGATTGCGCCGCGGACTCTCCGATTTCGACGTGCGCAACATCCTTGCGATTTACGCTCTGTGGATGATCCCCAGTCCACAATCATGGAGTAGCGTCCTGAAATGGGGGGCGTCTGGCTGGCAGGTTGGCGGCATCTTCACCTACGCCGGCGGGTTGCCGTTCACGCCAGTCATCGGGAGCGATCCACTCGGCCTCAACGCCAAGAGCTCCGAATCCTTTGCCTTTCCGAACTCGGTGGCTGGATGCGATCCAGTGAATGGAAACTTCAAATCGACTGCCAATGGCCCGCACTATATCAATGCGGCCTGTTTCACGTTTCCGGCAACTGACCTTCCTTCGAACACCACCCTGCCTCGCTTGCTCGGCAATTCGGGCCGCAATACGGTGATTGGGCCCGATCTCAAGGACCTTGATTTTTCCCTCTTCAAGAACAACCCGATTCATTGCATTTCCGAGACATTCAACGTCCAATTTCGATGGGAAATCTTCAACATTGCCAACCATGCAAACTTCAATCCTCCGCCGCCCGGCAACCGTCAAATATTCCCACAGAGCCCAGCTTTGGATCAGAACGGCAACCCCAAACCAAATGCCAACGCAGGGCTTTTGAACGCCACCTCGACGGCTTCGCGCCAGATGCAGTTCGCCCTAAAATTCATCTGGTGAGTGAGTTTTGTGTTTAATCTGAGCGCTTAATCCGAGCTCTAACTCTGGTCGGGAGGAAAAATAAAATGACGGCCCACAAGAAAAGTCTCTCTTTGGTAACTTTCGCCATCCTATTCGCCTCTGCTCAATTTGCTTTGGCGCAGGAAGGCAAGAAAATTTACGCCCAGAAACTTTTGGAAGAAACGCTTGCGAAGCACAAGGACGTATTGATCATGGCCATGCACGTCACTCCGCCGGGCAAGACCGACAATGTGATCATCGCTTCGAATATCGGGCGCATCGGCAAAAAGGCAGACGAGGACGATATGCGAGTAATCGAGACGGGCAAACCCAATCTTGAAGTCAACAAGAAAGGCGACCATTTCGAGGTGGAGCTAGCTATGCAAGACCAGTCAGGCAAAACCATCGGGGCCGTCGGCATCGTATTCAACTACGAAAAGGGCAAAGAAGCCGAGTTCCAGAAGAACGCCGAGCAGATTCGCGATGAGATGAAGCAGAAAACACCAACGCTGGGGAAACTCTTCGAACAAGCAAACTAAGACGCAGGGGCAGCTTAGCCGGTAACGAGACCCTATGATCGCGCCTACTGATCGGAGTTCGAAAATTGGGGCCGTGATTCGTGTCTCCAGCGGAAATTTTCTGGAGATGTACGACTTCATGGTTTTTGGCTATTACGCAGCTGCGATCGGCAGAGCGTTCTTCCCAAGCGGCAACCCATTTGTCTCGTTGATGTTGTCATTGATGATGTTTGGAGCGGGATTTCTGATGCGGCCCCTCGGAGCCATTGTGCTCGGGGCGTATACCGATCGCCATGGACGCCGCGCCGGCCTCCTTCTGACGCTGGGCCTA
>Ga0137396_10001472_pt1 | contig 12386 bp, 12 predicted proteins | sample czc16metaG_FD_108284 | JGI IMG/M metagenome (GOLD analysis project Ga0137396, IMG submission 108284) | Vadose zone soil microbial communities from Angelo Coast Range Reserve, California, USA - czcobulk3.16 metaG | ecosystem: Environmental > Terrestrial > Soil > Vadose zone | place: USA...
GCAATTAGACGGTCAGGGATTTCATAGCGGTTTTGCAGAATTCTAAGGCTCGTCCTCGATGCGCCCACTCGGCCTTAGGTCATTTTGAACACAGGTAATGTCATGTTCATTGAAATAATCCGTGACATCGCTCAGAAAAATGGATGGATTAGTGTAACATTTGGAAGGTAAGTTAGACTTCACCTGGAAAGTATTGCTGGGACCAGTGCAAGATTCAGAGGAGGGGAGTTTGCAAACTTACATATTCCTCGCTACGACCGGGTCTCGGCGTGGCCGCCGTAGCGTAGCTTGGTAGCGTACAGGCCTGAAGGGTCCCAAGAAGAGACTCTGGCAAATGGAGCCTGCGGGGCGGGTTCGAAGCTCCTCTAGTAGGCGCGAAAATCCCGCCGGCGGCCCCACAGTGTCTGAAATCCGGTTTGACTCTTGGACGAATAGTGGCATGTCAAAGCGTTTTTCGTGAAGGGCGGGGCGCGCGAAAATCGACCGCCACCGGGGGTCGAGAAAAGCATGCTTATTTTTCATTCGCGGCTATCCTGAACTTTCGCCCTCGTAGGCTGCTTCGTCAAAGGCTTTAACCGGGTAGAATATCGGGTTCGGCCGAGTGGGCCGGTAGTTCAGTCTGGTATGCTGACGAATTTGGTCAGGCCGAAGAATGTCCGGTTTGCAAACCAGTTGATGGTCTAGATTCCGGAAGGCCGCGGGTTCAAATCCCGCCCGGTCCACCATAAATCTCCGAGTGATCCCTAGGATCTTCTGTCGAACTGGTGATGAGAGCAGGCGATATCCAGCGGAAGCGATGCCTTCCTTGTTGGAAGCGATTTACGCTACGCGTCGTCCCTCTTGAAAGACGGCCGCGATCATTCTCAGAGCACCTATGCTCTCTAAAGGGTTCGCGTCGAGCAAGACCATGTCCGCAATTTTCCCCTCCTCTATCGTTCCCCGTTCATCTTCGCCGATCAACTTTGCCGCGTTCGAGGTCGCGCCTACGAGCGCGTCCCGTGGCTCCATTCCACATTCGATCATCAGCTCAGCCTCTCTCGCGATTCTACCATGCCGGGCAGCTCCACCTCCAGCGTCCGTCCCTAGCGCTATCTTCACGCCTGCCTTGATGGCGGCAGTGACTGCCGCACGCGATCCTTGTCTTAGATCCTCAGCTCGCTTCCTACGTGCCTCAGGCCAGTCAACCGCGCGCGAATAGTAGAGCATGGCGTCCCAGACTGACATAGTCGGGACAAGGTAGCTCTTGTTCTTCTCCATGGCTTCAAGATCGCTGGTTTCAAGAAACATCCCGTGCTCGAGTGAGTCAACTCCAGCGTGCGCGGCTATTCGGCAGCTAGTCGGGTCGTTGGCGTGGCACGCAATTTTGAAACCTGCCTTGTGTGCCTCTTCGACCGCTACCGCGAGCAGTTTCTTGTCAAATGGAATTTCCGGCGCGTCTTTGGGTCGTGCTCCTTCGTTCCAGCCTGCTAGGGCAACCTTGATCAGGTCTGCGCCTGCCTCAATCTCCGTCCTGATGGCGTTTCGTAGCTCGTCAGCTTCCGCGAATTGGCTCGCGAAGGAAACGTAGGTGCCTCTGTGAGCGATCCAAGTCCCAGCAGCACGAATATTCGGAGCACGTATCTCACCAGCACGTGCGGTACGTGCGAGCCTTATGCTGACCCCCTGGGGAGCGCCGACGTCACGCGCAGTCGTGACACCGCTTCGCAAGCTTGCCTCGGCGAGTTCGATTGCTCGCATTGAGATTTCGGGTAGGGGATCGGTAAATCGCGCGATCCATTCGGGCCCGCCTGGGCTACTGTAGTGGACATGACAATCCATGAGCCCAGGAATCAAGGTGCGAGCCCTCCCGTCAACGACTCGAACAGTCGCCCGGTTACCCTGCCATTGGGACGCAGACCCGATCCAATGGATTCGCCCATCGCGAACCTCTACGGACATTTTGGGCTGCGCGGACGAGCCGGTCCCATCCCAGAGCTGAACGTCGTCAATTAAGAGCCGCAAATTTTCAACCGTTATCGTTCAACACGTTCAAGTTTTGAATATTTCCCATGCGCGACAGTCAGTATATCTGTTCGAGAAAGGTGGCAAGAGCGCATGAAAGAGAAGGCCGGAGTTGTCTTCGTTACTGCCGAGGAGATGCGTAAGATGGACGACGTCACGATCCAGGAGTTCCATGTGGATGTCCTTGTGCTGATGGAAAACGCGGGCAGAGCCACGGCCGCTTTGGCCAAGCAGATGTTGCGGGAGACAACTTTCGGAAAACGCGTTGCTTGCCTCGTTGGAGGGGGCAATAACGGCGGCGATGGAATGGTCGCCGCGAGGCACTTAGCTAACTGGGGTGCTGAGGTCAACGTGATTGTTGGAGCAACGAAAGATAGAATGAAGGATGTACCACTTGAACAACTCCATGTCCTCGAAAAAATGGGAATTCCGATCCTTTTAGGAGATTACAATTTGAGAGACTACGATCTGCTGATTGATGGTCTGATTGGATATGGACTTGAAGGTAACCCTCGGGACAAGGTAGCAGTGATGATTAAAGACGCCAATGCCAGCGGTCGTCCGATTTTGGCTTTGGACCTCCCCTCAGGAATGAACGCGACGACCGGTGAGGCCTACGACCCGTGTATCAAAGCGACGGCAACCATTACCCTGGCATTACCGAAGACCGGATTCCTTGCACCAAGCGCCTCGCCACTAGTTGGAGATTTGTTTCTCGCTGACATCTCGATACCCCACAGGGTTTACGAGAGTTTTGGACAGCATAGCATGCTGTTCCAGAAGCAGACCACAGTGAAGATCTAAGGTTGTCTTTCGGCGCTCCCGGAGAGAATTACAACTAGGAAATTCTCAGTTAAGATCGAAAAACGGTGTGAACCCCTCCGTGCGGGTCCAGTCCGTGGAATTCGCGAATGACTATTGAGATAGGGCTTCGATTACTTGTTGCGTGTGTGCGTCGGCCTTGACTGGGTCGAATACTTTCTCGACGATCCCCTTTTCATCGATTATGAAGGTGACTCTCCTGGCCATGTTGGACTTCTCGTTCAGAACGCCATAGGCCTTTGTGATGCTCTTGTCCGAATCCGCGACCAACTGAAACGGCAGGTTGAACTTTTGAGTGAAGTGTTGATGAGACACGACATTGTCAACGCTCACGCCTAAGACTTCAGCGCCTAGCTCGCGAATTTGCTCATATTGATCCCGGAGACCGCAGGCCTCGATTGTACATCCGGGGGTATCGTCTTTCGGGTAGAAGTAGAGGACAACCTTCTTTCCCTTGTAATCATTGAGCTTCACCACATCACCTGTTGTCAGTAGAGAAGTGAATTCAGGAGCGGGGGTTCCTTCTTGGATACTCGTGGTCGCTTGCATGATTTTGTCAAAGAGGCATGGTCTCTTTTATGGACATCGCTGAGTAAGAGAAGGAAACTGTCTGATTCTCCCTGCTCTCCAAGCCTTCTGCTTGCTCGGCCCTTACGGGTTACATGTGTCGAAGAGACCCGATCAGTGAACGCGATAGGCACTGGATCCTGATTCAAGGAATTCTGCGAAGAATCTGTTGAACTCCAACATTTATTCGCGGACTACCCACTTTTTTCTGTGGAGTCTTGGGGAAATTGCCACACGGCTTCTGTTGCGACTCATCGGAGAGAAGGATGGCTTTCTACTCTGAAGGGTATCGAAGCAAGCGCAATTGATGATTTTCCGGTTGACACCAAACACTAGTTTAAAATACATAGCGCCTCGAAAACAGGTTGTTTTAGGGAAGACCGGTCGGAAGAGAGACCTAATCCTAACTAGAGCAAAGTGTGTTTGAGGAATAGATGAATGGCTAGAATAGTACTCACAGCAGACTCAACCCAGATGAGCGAATACTGGGGAATACCCCTGCTTCCCTTCTTCAGCTGCGCACCCGCTGAGAAGGTTCCACGGATCGTATTCGACTTCCTCTCACCTCAAGTCAAACACAACAACGGCGTCGCACAGATGGCCCCATACGGGCTTAGAAAGCTGGAAGCCTCGATCCTTAGGACTTACAAGCCAGAGGAAGTAGTGGTCGCCCATCCTGACCACGTATCCAAGTTCGTTAACGAAGACACACGGATCATTGGAATATCCACAATGGATCCATTGGGACTCGGACCCGTCAGTATGATGTTCACCGACGGAGGCCAGCTGACCGCGTACACGAAGAAGAAATTCCTTGAGCTGGTCTACGAGGTGAACAAAGCGAGGAAACGGTTTCCCAAGGCAAAACTGGTCCTGGGTGGATCAGGCGCATGGCAGATGGAAACCAAGGACGAACAGACGAGGGCACTTGGAGTCAACCACACGGTGATCGGCGAGTGCGACCATGTCATACAAGACATCTACAACGACATAGAATTCAACGGCGCACCAGAGTTCATTCACGTTCCGCGCGGACCAAAGTTAGAACAGATCCCGGACATCGTGGGAGCGTCTACGCACGGGCTTGTCGAAGTCATGAGAGGCTGTGGCCGCAACTGCCAGTTCTGCGAACCGAACCTACGGACAGCAAAATACTACCCAGCCGACAAGATCGAGCGAGAGATCGCGGTCAACAGGAAGATTGGAAACCCCAACGTCTGGATTCACAGCGAGGACATATTCCTCTACAAGCTCGAAGACAAGAACGGATTCATGCCCAACCACGAGGCAGTGGTCGACCTCTTCAAGACAGTAATGACACAGGGCGGAATCACTTACGCCAACCCGACACATGGCACTACCGCACCAGCAGCCGCCGATCCGGAGCTCATCAAGGAAATATCCGAGACAGTCCGCGCGAAAGATGACAAGTACATCGGCATTCAATCAGGACTCGAGACAGGCTCCACCGAGCTGATCCGGAAATACATGCCCTTGAAGGTGAAACCCTTCAGCCCGAGCGAATGGCAGGAAGTCATCTACAACGGCACACGAATCTTCAACGAGAACTACTGGTTCCCAGCCTACACACTCATCGTAGGATTGCCAGGAGAGACTACTGACGATGCGATTGAGACGGTCCGATTGATCGATAAGATGGAGCATGGGCTCCGAAAAGAAATCGGAAATAGGGCACACTTCACTGTCACGCCTCTCAGCTTTGTCCCACTAGGCGTTCTGAAGAACAAGGGCTTCTTCAACATCGACGAAGCAATAGATGAGGCGAGGTTCTGGGTCATCTACAGAAGCTGGAGACACACAGTGCTAGAGCTGCACTCGATGCCGCCGACACTGATGAAATTGAACCCCGCCTTCAAGGCCATTTTCACGACTCTATGCTGGTTCGGCTCGAAAAAGATCTTGGACAGCATCAAGGCTTGGGGACGATCACTGGGATACGACGCTGACAAGAGTCTTCGTCTAAACTAGGACGAAGCCTCGATTCTCTTTTTCTTGACGACTCTTCCCCGTCGAAGGGTCCCAAGGACCCGCTGGACCGCGTTCCTAGGCCTAGGACAGCTTTCCCCCGATTGTTCACTCATAGTACTCTTCCCCTGATTACCTCTCTCGCCAATGGCAGGAGCCCGCGCCGACCACCGTAACCCGTATCAGCAAATAGAATCCAGAACATCTCATCCGGTCTATCACTGGGACGAAAGAACTCGGACTTGATCCTTAGTCCCCTATCAGTGAATAAGCCGACCGTGTCCACCCAGCCCTTCGAGAGAGAACTCGCGACGTGCGCGAATCTGGTGCAGATTCCGCAATCATTGTCATAGAGAAGAATCGGACGATCAATAGACGTGTGGACCGCCAACTGAATCAGTTTCTATTCCAGATACTAGTACCGTTCGCCTTGTAATCTTTCTTTTCTAAGAACAAGATGCGGTGAGTATCAGCTCGAATTAGTCCCTATAGCCTAACCAAAGAGAACGATAGATCAGAGCCGAGACTGAGTCGACGAGCGATCGAAGGATGTCAGTCACGGAATCTGTACCGACTAGTCAAGCCCAGAAGGTGCGTCAAGCACCCTATCTTGAGCGTGGCCCATTTCGTTGGGATTTCTGCGCTTTAAGGGTCTGGGATGTCGCTCCATCGGTTGCCAATCCTGTCGGAGGATTCCTGTGCTGAATCGTACTGCAATGGAGGTTCGTTTCATGTTTCCTCATCTATACCCTTGTGAGGGGTAAGGGATATTGACTGGGGAGAAGGTTATCCAGTCAACGAGAAACGATCCTAGGAGCTAGCTGTAGTTTTCGGTTTCGGGAAGTATACGGCTGATTCTGTCAAAGAGTTCGTAGCCCGCCGCGATTGAAGAGTGCGTCTCAACCTCGTTGGTAGGTTGGCTCCAGACCAGAATCTCCGAATGGGCAAGCCGTACTACTAGTTGGAATCTTCCGTCCTCGGTGATCCAGTAGAGCGATTGGCCTGATTCGGTAGACGAGTAGCCTAGCCAGCGGAAACTCTTGAACCAACGGCCCTTCAGCTTGGAAGTGAGGAGGCTGGGGTCAATGGTTGGGGGGAGCTGGCCTCGGATAACAGGCTCTCCCTCGTCAAGGTGGCGTGTCGTCCTTCGGGAGTGATGAAGGACCTTGTATCCCTCGTCCGTCTTCAAGACCAAATTGTCATCTTCGAGGCGTCTGAGGATCCGTGTTAGTTTCTCTTGATGTAGTCCAAGCCTTCTCTTCATTCCCTGGAAACTGTAGATCGCGTCAGACTCAGAGGATAACATGTTCATTACGAGTGCTTGATCGTCTGGCGGTCTCGAGTCAAAGGATGGGCCGATTTCTGGAGAAGGCAATCGTTTCTAATTGGGCCCTGTTCGCCGGCCCTTATTTATTGACGATGTTACTGTTCGTGGTTTAGTGGAAACGGGCTCGGCCCTGAGCCAGTATCGAATCGACGTTTGCTTTCCAAGCGTCGAACTGGGCGGGGTCCTTGGGATAGTTCTGGTAGAGCTCGTTGAGCGCTCGCATCCTACCCATCGTAAACACAAGTCCACTGAATGCCTTGTAAGAGCCCAAACCTCTGAACAGTTTGACAATCTTCTTGGCCGCGGAGAGATGGGGCATTTCTCCCAGCGAGATTTCCGTGGCTTCGTCCGATGAGAGGAAGTGCCTCATTCCATAATTGATCTGATCATTGTTCAGTGTCTGTAAGTACATTCGGAATACTTCTAGCCCGGCTGTTTTGTTGCCGTAGTGATTGACGAAGTCTAGATTGTACTGCCAAAGCTGTTTCTCGCTAAAATCGTTCGCCTCTATTGCCCGCACTGCTGCCTCTCCGGCCATTACTCCACCTATCAATCCAGGGCCGATGCCACCGGCGCTAATCGGGTTGGGGAACCATGCTGCATCTCCGCAGATCATGTACCCGTTGGCCACAAGACAGTCGTTCTGGTGTCTAACCGAGACCTGCCAGGATCCCGTCAGATTGCTGTCATCACTCAATGGTTGAATGTCTTTGAATCGGTCGTCTGCCGCCAACCAATCTTTCAAAAGGGCGCTGAGCGGCTTCGAACTTCTCTTTTGTTGAATGCCTAGGCCGATGTTGACTTTGTCTTCGGATTTTGGAAAGAGCCAGAGATACCCTCCAGGTGCTTTCTCCGCGTCGAGGTAGATGTCGCAGTGGAAGGGTTCTACTTCGATCCCGTCCCTGAGTTTCGCGTTTAGACGCGCTGTCGGTTCCACATCATCCTTGTTGATCTCTTTCTCTATGTGACTGGGAATTGGAAGGTTCCGGCGGAGCTTGGTGGACATTCCGGAGGTATCGATGATGAGTTTTGATCGAATCTCAAACGGCTGGTTTACCCCGGGTCCAACGGTTTGACCATGTAGCCCAACGATTGTTCCGTTCTCTTGGATTAGATCGGTTGCTTGAACGCTGCCACGGAATTCAACGCCCGCCTTCAAGGCATCATCGAGGAGGCGTTTGGCGAACTTGGGCCTGTCGAGAACGTATCCGGGTCCTTCGAATGGGACCCTGACCTTCATGTCCGGGGAGTAGACGTAAACGGCTGTTACTCGGTTTTCCATCTCGGGCTTGCCGTAGGTCGTTCCGATATGATCGTGAATGTACTTGATGTGGTGCTCGCCAACCGCGTCACCGCAGACCCAGCCTAGAACGGTTTTCTTACCCGCTTCGGTCGGCGGGTTTCGATCCATCAGGAGAACGCTTACGTTGCCTTTGCCCTTCAGGGCTATCGTGCCGGCTGTCATACAGCCCGCTATGCCGGCGCCAACTACTACTACGTCCCAGTTTTCGGCCAAATTCTCCACAGCGTTCGTAGTCCTTCGCGGACGCTTGAACACGCTTTAGCCTTTTGCCTCTTAACTCAAGCTGCTCCGGGAATTAGCCTTATATCACCTCCGGCGAGGGCGCTTTTTTCGAAACCGGGAGATAGCCACGTAGTGTCATCCAGCCCAAGCATTGACGCGAAAAAGCCGCCGTTCATCGGATTGTGGCTTAAGGCTATGCGGGTCCCATTCTTGCAAGCGACCTTCGTGCCGATCGTACTTGGGGGAGTGATCGCTTGGGAAACACTGCGTGCCTTCAACTGGGGCACTTTCCTGCTCACGTTGCTCGGTGCGAGTCTGATCCAGATTGCAAGCAACATGTTCAATGATTATTTTGATTTCAAGAGCGGAAATGATCTTCAGGTTCGACACCAGAACCCGTTCGCAGGCGGCGGTCGAATACTGACGGCAGGCCTGATTAAGCCCTCAACCCACCTGATCGTGTCCACCTCCTGTCTGATACTAGGATCTCTCATAGGATTCTACCTCATCTTCCAATTGGGATTGTACCAACTGTTCTGGTTCGGACTGATCGGGGTAATTTCCACTTACTTCTACGTCGGCCCTCCCTTCAAACTGGCCTACCGAGGGGTTGGAGAATTTCTTGTCGGACTCAATTTCGGGCCCGTAATGACTCTGGGAGCCTACTATGTCCAAACTGGATCCCTTGCATCAGCGACAGTACCTTTACTCGCATCAATTCCAGTGGGACTGCTCATTGCAGCGGTCTTGTGGATCAACGAGTTTCCTGATATGGACGCGGACAAAGCGGTGGGAAAGAAGACTCTGGTCTTAAGGCTAGGCTACCTCAGGTCCGTCGCAGTCTATGTGGGATTGTTGGCGACCTCGTACTTTCTACTGCTTCTTTATGCGGTTCTGAAGGTCTTTGTCTCCTTCCCGATTACAAGTTTCGCCACACTAATTGCGTTGTTCAGTCTACCGTTTGCTTTGAAGGCAGTCAGGATACTACGGGCTAATTACAAAGATCCGCATGCGATAATACCTGCTAACGCAAACACGATATTTCTGCATCTGACGTTTGGTCTCTTGGCGATTGTCGGGTTTGTGATCGGAGGACTTGCTGGGCTATAGTGAGTGATTCCCGGGTTCAGATCTTGTTATATTCCAACGATCGAGAATGAGCTTGATACAGGACGATGGCGCAGACAAGCATGGTAGACACAGTGCAGAAAGAAAACGTTAGCCTAGAGGATCGCGTTTTCAAGCTCAAGCTTCTGTGGATGATGGCGAAGGATGACAATGAGCGTCACAAGATAAGCGAAGAGATCAGACGTCTTATCCAGACGGCACCTTCAAAATAGCCCTCTAGGATCGCTTCTGCGCCAGCATGTGGACGGGTCTTTACGGACCAGCGAATCGCTGTTAAGCTATCAACCGCTCTGGCTTTCGGCCCTACGGGAATAATCTGGGCATTTCTGCCAATCCAGCTCCGCTCACTAGGAGCATCCTTCTCACTCATCTCTCTAGTAGCCTTCATCCCAGCCATCGAGACAATCGTCCTCTCTCCAGTCTGGGGGGGAATTCTGGACTCCACTGGAAAGGGAACGAGAATTCTAGCAGTCTCGTTCCTCGTTCAGGCGGTTGGATTCTCTCTCTTCCCGTTTCTGAAGGACCCTGCACAGTTCGTGTTCATGGTCGCACTGATGGGCTTGTTCTCTTCCAGCTTCATTCCCATCTTTGCCGCGCTGGCGACTGAGACATCCACCCAGTACGGGCGAGCTATCGGAGAATTCTGGACAGCAGCCTCACTAGGCTACGCGTCGGCAACACTCATCGGCGGAGCACTATTCCAATTCCTAGACCCAATCTATCTCTACATCCTGGGAGCTCTCTACGGCTACACCGGACTCCTCGTCGTTTCCTTCCTAACCAAGCAAGGGCTAACTATCGTGAAATCCGTGATCCGCCCAGAGGGATATTGGAGCCTTCTCAGACAACGCAATGTTCTGATTCTCTGCGGGGTGTCAATTCTCGCACTTGTCTCATCCTCTTCCTTCAACAACTTCTTCACCATATACTTGGTGGATTCTCTCAGCGGATCCCGGTTGATGGCCGGTCTTGCCGCTACCGCTACAACGGTCTTCGGGGCGATCGCCTTTCGGATCGTCGGTCCTCTGGACGATAGATTTGGCCGGAAACCTATGTTCCTCTTGGGAGCTGTCGGGTATATGGCCTATTTTGCAACGATCTACTTCGTCACCAACACAGTTGTAGTGACGGTTCTCTGGACGCTTCCGATCTATCCATTGATCCAAGCCTCAGCTGCAGCATTGATGTCAGATTACACGTCGATCGCTGATAGAGGAAAAGGACTGGGCATCCTCGAGTCCGCAATAAGTCTCGGTGGCGGCCTCGGCCCATTGATCGGGGGAGTGATCGCCGACGCAACACAACTCCAGTCCGTCATTCTCTTCGCGTTTGCGGCAGCCCTCGGTTCAGCCATACTCTCACAACTTTTCTTGAGAGAACGAACTCAACGTCGATGATGTCCTGATTCCAAACCAGACCTGACGGGTCTGTCATTGCCAACTTCTCAGTTCGACCCTGGACAATCGATAGCGAAACTCGTTCGCCTGAATCGCAAGGGCTATAAGAAAATCAACCGAATATCGGAGGCCGGGAAAATTTTTGAAGTCTCGGACTGTTATGGTAGCAATCGCTCTCGTGATCTGCATAACCCTCGCACCCGCGCGCGCATTACCAGTTCTGGGTTCAAACGTTGACATCACAACCTCCGACGACTCCGCTGAACGGCAACAGGTAGAACCTACGATCGCCGTTGATCCTCACAATCCGAGTGTCGTTGTCGCCGGTGCTCAAGACTATAGGCTCCTGTCTATGGGAGGGCATCGTTGGCATGGCTACTACCGTTCCGTTGATCGTGGGCGAACTTGGAGTGTAATGCTTCTACCCGGGTATCCGGGCGATAACTCCCCGCAGGGACTGTCCTCCCCTTTACACGGGGCCTATCTAGCAACCTCTGATCCGGTTCTCGCGTTTGACAGGTCCGGAAACGTCTACTATGTCGGTATCACCGCCGCTGCAACCTTCACTACCTCGGGTTTCAACCTCTTCGTTGCCAAGTTCGTGAATGACGGAGCCGACTACGCCTTCACCACTCTCCTCTCACCGTCTGTCTACAGTTTCGCCGACAAACCATGGATTACCATTGACACGTCAGGCGGTTCCAACGATGGCACCGTTTACGTGACCTATGACACTTTCAGCTTGTCAGGGGGCGTCATCAGCGCCGTCCACGCAGGAGTCGCCCTAATCCGATCAACCGACGGAGGAGTCACATACTCCTTGCCCCGGCTAGCGATAAGACAGGGATTCGCCTCGGGAGTCGCAGTTGACGCTCAAGGAAGAGTGTTTGTCTCCAGCCTCACCCCGGGCTTCTCTACGAGATCTTCGAACATCGCCGTGGCCGTCTCGAACGATGGTGAACTGACCTTCCATGGCCATGAGATAGCAACCGCCGTGTCTCTCGCCCCCAACCCCCTGCCAGGCAACTTCTTCAGATTCTTCACCGTACCACAAATCGCAGCCGACAACCGCGGCGTATACGTTGTGTGGGATGATTATGGCAGAGGCAACTCCAATGTCATGTTCACTAAATCCACCGACGGAGGGGTCAGCTGGACGACTCCTCTACAAGTCAACGATGTTATCACGGGCCAACACTTCTTCTCCACCATATCCGTCTCCGGCGGCACGATTAGTATCGCGTGGTATGACAGCAGACTCGGCCAGCTATCGAACGGCACCATAACCGCCCTGGATGTTTTCTATGCGAACTCGAAAGACGGAGGCCTTACCTTCTCGACTAACCTCAGAATAACCAGCACGTCGTTTAACCCCAATATAGTAGAGAGAGCCGACTTCAGAGATCGAGAGATCTTCATGGGCGACTACATTCAGATAGCTGCGAGCCCCAACGCAGCCCACGTCATCTGGACGGACAACCGAGAGGCCTGCAGCAACGTAGTTCCCGTCTTCGGGTGCACAAACCAGGACGCCTTCACCTCCACAATTACGCTCTAGAACTAGAACTCTCCCCTCTCTCCTCCTCATTTTTCAACATCAACCCTCCATTATCAGCTTCGGCCTTGCAGCAGC
>Ga0137396_10001475_pt1 | contig 12366 bp, 8 predicted proteins | sample czc16metaG_FD_108284 | JGI IMG/M metagenome (GOLD analysis project Ga0137396, IMG submission 108284) | Vadose zone soil microbial communities from Angelo Coast Range Reserve, California, USA - czcobulk3.16 metaG | ecosystem: Environmental > Terrestrial > Soil > Vadose zone | place: USA...
GATGCTGGGCCGCGCAGGAAAACACGCCCCGGAAGGATCGCCTCTGCGCGAGGATTTGAAGGAGGTGCAGGAGATTGCGCAGTCGACGCTGAACAATATTCGTACGCTCTCGCAGGCGCTTCACCCGGTTCTACTCGAAGAGGCGGGATTAGAGAGCACTTTGGACTGGTATATCCCCACGGTGGGGCGGCAAACCGGACTTGCGCTGCATTACGAAAAAACGGGACAGGCATTTCCGGTGGAGACGAGCTCAGGCGTGCATATTTATCGTGTGCTCCAGGAAGCGCTGAACAACGTGAGCCGGCATTCCGGGGCCAGTGACGCTTGGATCCGGCTAAGATTTTCTCCGGATTTGCTGGAGCTCGAAGTGGAAGACCATGGGAAGGGATTCGTGGCGGACAAGATGCAACGCGGGATCGGGTTGGTAGCCATGCGGGAACGCGCCGAATTGATTGGGGGCACGCTGGCCATTTCGCCGCGTCCGCAAGGCGGTACAAAGGTCCGCCTTCTGATTCCAAGGACAAAAGTGGATGCCAATGGCGCCTAAGATTACGGTTTTGCTCGCGGACGATCACGCTCTAGTGCGCCGCGGATTTCGCCGCATGTTGGAAGATGACCCGGATATTTCCATTGTTGGAGAGGCTAGCGACGGAAAAGAGGCCGTGCGCCTAGCCTGCGAACTGCGGCCCAGGGTAACGGTGATGGACTGTGCGATGCCGGAGTTGAGCGGCATCGAAGCGACTAGAAGAATCCTGGAGAAATTTCCAGAAGCCGGAATCCTGATGTTGAGCATGCACTCCGAGGAGACGCTGGTGAGCCAGGCGCTCGAAGCGGGTGCACGCGGTTACGTACTGAAAAATGCCATGGACCTCGACCTGGTCAGCGCCGTAAAAAGCATCGCGGCGGGAATGACGGTGCTCGACCCGCAAGTGTCCCGCCCGGAGACATTAAAAGGAGAGCGCGGTGGTGGATTGACCCCGCGCGAACTGGAAGTTCTTTCCCACATCGTGGCCGGCAAGTCCAACAAGGAAATTGCGGTGAATCTGCATCTCAGTGTGAACACCGTTGCGGTGCATCGCGCCAATATTATGGACACGCTGGGAATTCACAAGACGGCAGAGCTGGTGGTCTACGCGATTCGAAATGGGTTGGTGAACCTGCCTTGAAGCGGCGCGATTTTCTTTTCACGGCGTTGGGTGCAGGACTTACTGCGGCAGCCGTGCCGGGGTGGGCATTCCCAAATCCAGCCGCGTCTCTTGGATTCCACCTTACCGATGTTACGAACGCGGCGGGCATTCAGTTTCGGCACAATAGCGGCGCTTATGGCGGCAAGTTGCTCCCGGAGACGCTGGGCTCGGGGTGCGCGTTCCTCGACTACGACAGCGATGGGTGGCAGGACATCCTTCTTGTGAACGGCATGGACTGGCCAGGTCACCCACTCGCTCCGCCCAGTACGAGCAAACGTCAGCGCTCCACTCTGCAACTCTACCGTAACAACCGCAATGGCACTTTCACGGACGTGACGCGCAGCGCGGGCCTCGACCTTGAAATGTACGGAATGGGCGTGGCCGTCGGCGATTACAATAACGACGGATTCCCAGACATTTTCATCACCTGCGTGGGGCAGAGCCGTCTTTTTCGCAACACCGGCAAAGGAACCTTCGTGGACGCCACGCGTTCGAGTGGCCTCTTTGGGCGTCAGGGTTTCAGCACTTCTGCACTATGGTTTGATTATGATCGCGACGGTCTGCTGGATCTTTTTGTTTGCAATTATGTGCGCTGGTCCCCCGAACACGACGTCTTCTGCAGCCTCGATGGTTCGCACAAATCGTATTGCACGCCGGAAGCGTATCGTGGGGATACATGTTGGCTTTTTCACAATCGCGGGAATGGAACTTTCGAAGACGTAACTGCAACAAGCGACATCTTTGACAGCAGCTCAAAATCGCTCGGAGTAGCTATGTTCGACTACGACCAGGACGGCTGGCCGGACTTGCTGGTCGCCAACGACACGCAACCCAACAAGCTGTACCGCAATCTGCGCAACGGCAAATTCAAGGATGTCGCCGTGGAGGCCGGCCTGGCGTTCAGCACAGAAGGGAAAGCCCGCGCTGGGATGGGCGTCGACACCGGAGATTTCGATGGCTCAGGCAAACCCGGTGTATCTATTACCAACTTCGACAATGAAATGATTGGTTTATATCGCGCAACCACATCGGGAGTTTTCGACGACGTGTCCATTCCTTCCGGCATCGGGGCGGCATCGAAAAATACACTCGGCTTTGGCTGTATGTTCCTTGATGTCGACCTGGATGGAGCTCTTGATCTGGCGGTGGCCAATGGTCATATCGACGAAACGGTTCGGAATATCCGGGGCAACACCGGATACGCGCAGGCACCGCAACTCTTCCTGAATCGAGGCGGCGGAAAGTTTCACGACGCAGCGGATGCTGCGGGTGGAGGATTTAATTCCCCGAAAGTTGGCCGAGGGCTGGCTTGCGGAGATTTCGACCGCGATGGTGACTTGGACATTTTGATGACCACCAACAGCGGACCAGCGTATCTTTATCGCAATGATCAAACGGCGAAATCTCAGAGCATTCGATTTCATCTGACGGGTACGAAGTCGAATCGCGACGCGATCGGCGCGGTCGTGCGTATGTTCCACGCGGGGCAAACGCAATCGAGGGCCGTCCGCGGAGGCTCCAGCTATCTCTCTCAATCGGAATTGCCACTAACCTTCGGTCTTGGCCTGCGCGAAAAAATCGATCGCGTGGTGATCGATTGGCCCAGCGGCCGGACAGAAGAATACAAAGATCTGCATGCCGGAAAGACGTACAACTGCATAGAAACAAAGGGGATAGATGCCGAGCCGGGCTTCTAATGTTTTTGTATTATTGCCAGCCTCTACGCCAGGCCATATAAATGCGCTCACAGGCTACATCGCCTCCGGCTTCGCCACACACTGGCTCGCTTCGGGGCACCCCAAACTGAATTGCGGCCGGATGTTCATCACACATCCGGCCGCTGTTTTGATAACCGCAAACCGCGCTCGCAGGTGGAGATAATGCAAATTGATTCGGCAAAGCGGTGGTTATCACGAATGCTCGTTGCGCTGGCGGCCAGCGCGATTTATTTGTACGGATATCCCTCGGCCACGATCTCTTACTTTTTTGTGGATTTGTCGCATGTGGCGATCGGAATCGTCTTAACGATCCTGCTCATTTTTTATATCGCGCGTTTGTTCCGCAACGAATCCGTGCTGGCCCGTCTGGGATGGTTCTTGCTTGCCGCTGGAGCGCTCCTCGGAATCGTGCTCATCAAAATCGGTACGCCACTTCGGCTTAAGCCTTGGTTGTACGCGCACATTGCTCTGTGCGTTCTTGGCACGCTTTTTCTGGCAATCTCGTGGCTCTTTTCCAAAGGGTGGCTGGGCGACGGCGTGATCCGGCGCGGCCTGGGATTTGCCGCGATGACGCTGGTAACGGTCGGCATTGCGGCAGGCACGTGGTGGACCCGCGAAGTCGCTTGGAAAAACGCAAATCGCATCTCCAATCCGCTGATGCCGGCGGAATCCATGGATGCGGAAGGTGATGGGCCGCAAGGAAAATTCTTCCCCAGCTCGGCGCAAACAAAACATGGCGGCAACATTCCCTCGAAGTACTTCATGAAATCGGACGCCTGCCAACGCTGCCATGCGGATATCTACAAGCAGTGGGACAGCTCGATGCATCATTTTTCTTCCTTCAACAACCAGTGGTATCGCAAGAGCATCGAGTACATGCAGGAAGTTGCCGGCGTACGATCGTCGAAGTGGTGCGCGGGCTGCCACGACCCCGCGCTGCTTTACAGCGGATTGTTCGATACTCCGATCAAACAGATCGTGGACCGGCCGGAAGCCCGCGCTGGCCTCGGCTGCCTGATGTGCCACAGTATCGTGCAAGTGAAAAGTACCATGGGCCAGGGCGATTTTTTCCTGGAGTATCCAAAGCTCCATGAACTTGCCGCGAGCGAGAACCCGCTCGTCCGCAAGCTGCACGACTTCGTGGTTCGCTTGAACCCGGAGCCGCACCGCCGCACTTTCCTGAAACCGTTCATGCGCGCCGACACTGCGGAATTCTGTTCTTCGTGCCATAAGGTTCATCTGGATGTCCCGGTGAATCATTACCGGTGGATTCGCGGGTTCAATGAATATGACAACTGGCAAGCCAGCGGCGTTTCTGGACAGGGCGCACGTGCGTTTTACTATCCGAAGTCGCCGATGAATTGCGCGGATTGCCACATGCCGCAAGTGCCTTCAGGCGATGACGGCAACGTGAATGGGTTGGTGCATTCGCATCGCTTCCCCGGAGCGAATACGGCGGTGCCCACGGCGAATCAGGACCAGGCTCAGTACGAGTTCGCGAAAAATTTTTTGCAGGACAAGCAATTGAGCGTGGATATTTTCGCGATTTCTCCGGCGGGCCAAGAGACGAACGCGCCGGCCCGAAGCGAAATGGGCAAGCCGGAACTCTCGACGACTTTCGCGGTTGGCGAAGAATCTGATACTTCGCTGCCGAAAGGGCCTGCGGGAGAGGTTCGCCCGATTACCGCTCCTATCGATCGCACCAACGCGGCAGTGCGGCGAGGCGATGACGCGCGCGTGGATGTAGTTGTACGCACGCGCAAAGTCGGGCACTTCTTCCCCGGCGGCACGGTGGACGCATTCGATGTATGGCTTGAGCTGCAAGCCAGCGATGAAAAAGGGCAGACAATTTTCTGGAGCGGAAAAGTCGAAGACGGCGGTAAGGGGCTGGTCGAGCCTGGTGCACATTTCTATCGTTCCCTGCAAATTGACGGGCACGGCAATCCCATCAATAAGCGGAACGCCTGGGCGACGCGCTCGGTAGTTTACGTGCATCTGATTCCGCCGGGCGCGGCGGACACGGCGCACTATCGTTTGCACATTCCAGAAAATGTGGGCGACAAGATTACGCTGCATGCGAAGCTCAACTACCGAAAGTTCAGCTGGTTCAACACGCATTTCTCATTCGCTGGCGTCGAAGCGGATAAAGCTGGGCTGGACAAAGCCAGCGCAACGACCACCCCGGATTACGACGATCGCCAATGGTACTTCGACGGTGACACCTCCCATGTCTCCGGCAACTTAAAAGCAATCCCTGACCTTCCCATCACCACGATTGCCGAGGATACCAAGACGTTGCGCGTCCTTCCTCAAGGCGCTGCCGTACCGCTTCCCGAAACAGCCAGCACTAAGGAAGATTGGACCCGTTGGAATGACTACGGCATCGGGCTCTTCCTACAGGGCGATTTGAAGGCTGCTGCGGCTGCTTTCCAGAGAATCACGGAGGCGGATCCGCGGAATCCCGATGGCTGGACGAACATCGGCCGCGTCCTGGTCCAAGAAGGGGATACCGCAGGCGCAAGAAAAGTGCTGGAGAAATCACTGGCGATCGATGCCCGTCTGGCGCGAACGAATTTCTTTTACGCGCGCGCCCTCAAGGAAGACGGCGACTACGACGGCGCGATGGCTCACTTGCGCACCGTGCTTGAGCAATTCCCGCGCGACCGCGTCGTGCGCAACGAGCTTGGCCGCGTGCTTTTTTTGCAGAAGCGCTACGCTGATGCGGTGAAAGAATTCGAACAGACGCTTTCCATTGATCCCGAAGACCTGCAGGCGCACTACAACTTGATGCTGTGTTACAACGGGCTTGGCGACGACGCCAAAGCGAACGAACACAAGGTACGATATCTGCGGTTCAAAGCCGATGAGTCAGCGCAGGCTATCACAGGCCCTTATCGACAGACGCATCCTGAAGATAACAACGAGCGGCAAGCAATTCACGAGCACGTCAGCATCGCCCTGACAGCTGCGCCGACCAAAAAAGCGACGGCTGGACGCGCAGCGGCAGGCATCAGTCCGGCGCACGCCCGAGCCGGCGGTTCGAAATAATTCTCGAGATAATAATCGGTTGAAGGAGCTGCGACGAATGACCTGGATCAAAACTGTCCGAATGGATGAAGACGATCGCGTCAAGGATGCGATCGAGGCGCAGCGCAAACTTTATCCCATCGAATACGCTACCCCCGTCCATCCCGTGAATGACGGCCAAATGTCCGGCATCGTAGCCAGCCACACGCTTCTCCCCGACGTGCTCTTCCATGCTTTCAGCACGTTTGGCGCGCTCATGTCGCCGGACTTGCCTCTCCAGCGTCATCAACATGAAATGATCGCCACCATGGTTTCGGTGACGAATCATTGCCACTATTGAATCGACTCACACGCAGAGTTCCTGCGTAGGGTCACGCTGGATGAAACGATGGTCAATGCGCTGCGCCGCGACTATCGAACTGCGCCAATCAGCGAACAAGATCGTACGATGCTGGACTACGTGGTGAAACTGACCAAAGACGCGACGAAATGCGGCCCGGAAGATCATGACAGGCTGCGCGCCGTTGGCTTCGATGACCTTGGCATCTTGCAGATCACGCTGATTGCGTCCTGGTTTAACTATATCAATCGCGCCGCCGATGCGCTCGGCGTCGGCCGCGACTGAAACCTGGGGGAATGGTGAAGCGTTCGCTCGCAACAATTCTAGCTCTTGCCTTGGCAACACTGGCGGCCCAACACACTGGAAACGGAGCGACGCCGGAAACCTCAGGGATTCAGTTCCGGGAGATCACGCAAGCCGCCGGGATCCATTTTGTTCACAACAATGCCGCCTTCGGTAAGAAATTCCTGCCGGAAACCATGGGGCCGGGTGTGGCCTTCATTGACTACGACAACGACGGCTGGCCGGACATTTTTCTCGTGAACGGCATGGATTGGCCGAGCCAAGTTCAGAAGCACTCCACGCCCAAGCTCTATCACAACAATCGCGACGGCACCTTCACCGACGTAACTCATAAAACAGGATTGGACGTGGAAATGTTCGGCATGGGCGTAGCCGTCGGCGACTACGACAACGACGGCTATGACGATCTTTTTGTCACTGCCTACGGCCAGAACCATCTTTTTCACAACAATGGCAACGGTACATTCACCGACGTCACGCAAAAAGCTGGCCTGTTGGGGCCGAAGGAATTCAGCACCAGCGCCGCGTGGGTCGACTACGACAAGGACGGACACCTGGATCTGGTGGTTGCTAACTATGTCCAGTGGACGCCGGAGACCGATCTGTATTGCACGCTTGACGGCAAAAGCAAATCCTATTGCACGCCGGAATCCTACAAAGGAACCTCCGTTCGCCTTTGGCACAATCGCGGCAACGGAACGTTTGAAGACGTCACGCAAAGAGCTGGTCTCGGCGAACCCACGTCAAAAACTCTTGGTGTCGCCGTCCTCGATTTCGACAATGACGGCTGGCCCGATCTCTTGTTTTCAAATGATACCCAGCCAAACAAACTCTATCGCAACAATGGCAACGGCACATTTACCGAAAAAGCCGTCGTTGCGGGAATCGCTTTCAGCGAAGACGGCGTCGCGCGTGCGGGCATGGGAGTGGATGCCGCCGACTACGATCACTCCGGCTTTCCCAGCCTCCTGATTACGAATTTCTCGAACCAGATGCTCTCGCTCTATCACAACGAAGGAAAAGGACTCTTCGTTGACGAAGCTCCGCGCTCGGAAATTGGCCGTGCTTCCCTGCTCACCCTCGGATTCGGATGCTTCTTCTTTGATTACGATCTCGATGGCTGGCCGGACGTTCTGGTAGCGAACGGCCACATCGATGCCGACATCCAGCGCGTTCAGGCGAATGTGAAATACGCCATGCCGCCGCATCTGTTCCGCAATATCGGCAAGGGCAAATTCGAAGAAGTCACGAAATCGCTCGGGCAAGCGTTCGCCTCTCCCCGCGTGGGGCGCGGCGCCGCCTACGCTGACATCAACAACGATGGCCGCCTCGATCTGCTGCTCTCCACCAACGGCGGCCCTGTCTATTTGTTCCGGAACGAAGCACAAGGCGCCGCCGCCTCGAACAAGAGCCTACGCATCAAGTTGATCGGCACAAAATCCAATCGCGATGGCATCGGCACCACCGTCAAACTGACTGCGGGCGGCGAAACACAAACGCAAATGCTCCGCAGCGGCTCCAGCTATCTCTCTGCCAGCGAACTCGTTTTAACATTTGGTCTCGCGCAAAATGAAAGAGCCAGCGAGATCGAGATTCGCTGGCCCAGCGGTCAAGCTGATCGCTGGTCGAACTGGACCGCCGGCCAGACGGTGACCGTGACCGAAGGAGGCGTGAAGACTACGTCCCGCGCTTTCGCAAAGAAGAACTAAGTCAAACCTCTCAACGCAGCGCTCACACTTCGTCCGCTTTTTCTCTTACTGCTGTCATCCTGAGCGTAGCGAAGGATCTCACCCGATCACGTCTCGCTGTAAACCTAGCAAAAAAAACGCCCCCGATCGGTCGGGGGGGTTGCAATCCTCCACAGATCGGTGCTAGAACTGGTTCCAGAGGAACTGGTTGTATACCTCGTGGTGAAATTGGACTTCGGGCACTTTTACGACCGTCCCAAGAGCCCGCGGGCAACGATCGGCGGCGGCGCGTTTCAGTTCAGCGTAGCGAGCCTTGACGTCGGCGCCGAAAAGTGTAGTGGTCCATTCAGCCTTCTCGAAGTTTTCCAGCGCGGTGTAAATATTATCCGGGAGGTAGCGCTGCGCGGAACGTAGATTCTTGATCTTGGCGATCTCGCCGTCGAGGCCGGTCTTGAAGATGGAATACATGACCATGTAGGGGTTGGAGTCGGGAGCAACGGCGCGCACCTCCGTGCGCATGCTCTTCTCGTTGCCGATGGGGATGCGCACCATGGCGCCGCGGTTGACCGCTGAAGCATTGAGCTGATTGGGCGCCTCGAAGTGCGGATCGAGCCGGCGGTACGCGTTGACGCTGGAATTGATCAGCAGGCAGATATCGTTGCCGTGGCTGAGAATGCGATCCACAAACTCCCAACCGAACTTGCTGAGTTTTTCCTCGCCCTTGGGATCCCAAAAGAGATTCTTGCCTTCCTTGCTGATCGAAACGTTGGTGTGCATTCCGTTGCCATTGACCCCAACCACGGGTTTCGGCAGGAAGCACGCGGTAAATCCCATGTTGGTGGCCACCTGGCGGCAAATCAGCTTGTAAAGCTGGATCTGATCGGCAGCAGCAACGACTTCGCCGTAGCCGTAGTTGATTTCGAATTGCGATGGCGCCACTTCCGGGTGATCTTTCTCGTTCTGGAAACCCATGGCGCGCTGCACTTCCGCAGTGGTGTCAATAAAAGTCCGCAATGGATCGCCGGGGAGAGAATGGTAGTAACCGCCGGTATTGACGTATTCGAATTTACCGGTTTCGTTGTAACTGCGCTCCGCATTCTGGCCATTGAAAAGGAACCCTTCGATTTCATTCGCGGCGTTGAGCGTATAGCCCTTCTTCTCGTGGAGGTTGTCGGCATAGCCCTTCAGCACTCCGCGAATATCCGCGGAGTACGGCGAACCATCCTTGTCAATCACGTGGCCGAAGACCAGAACTTTGCCGGACCCAAAGACATCCGCAGGCGCCCAGTAGAACGCGCCCCAATCCATTGCCAGCCGCAAGTCGCTTTCGCGCTGCGCCGTGAACCCGCGAATCGAAGAACCGTCGAACGTCAAGTTGTCCCAGCTCTTGATCAGAAACTTTTTGTCGTAATCAAGCATGTGCAGGCGGCCTTCCAGGTCGCTGAACAGCACGGTCACGGCCTTGATGCGCTTTTCGTCCGTCAAATACTTGATGCGTTCTTCCTGAATTTTGTGCGCGTCAACTCGTTTCTGGCGTTGCTCCTTGGCCTTCAGATTCAACTGCTCCAGCTCGTCATAGGAAAGGGCGAGAAAATTACGCAGTTCGTTCGACATGAATCTCCTCAAAGTGGGATAACACGCAACCTTCGGGGGACACTTTTCGCCGGCAAGGGACCGCCAGCCCGGCATTAGGGTATCGCGTGGCACTTCCGACCGTCAATCAAAAGACCTGATACATCGAATCGAAGAAATTGCAGTGATGCTATCCGGATTAGGCATCACTGTGGCGACCGGCATTGCGCGAACTGGCAATTATTTCAGTAAGTTTGCCGAAGGGCGCTAAAGCACGATAGAATGTCCTCTGTGGCCCGGTAGTGTAATCGGTTTAACACGCCGCCCTCTCAAGGCGGAGACTACGGGTTCGATTCCCGTCCGGGCTACCAAAATTATCAGAAATCATTAGATACCCCAAAAAGGACTCTGCCAATCGCGCGCAAGCGCGTATTTTCAATTAGCCTCCATGTGGAAACGCTGGATGACGGACAGACCGGGCAGGTTCAGGCAGGAAGTATGAAAGAAGAACTGGAGGGATTCGGCAGGAACCGCTGGTGAAGACCAATTGACGAACGTGAAAGTGGAATGCGCGTTGATAACAAGCACGCGGGATCAAACCGGCGGTGGCGAACCTCTCAGTACGCGTTTCGGTTGATCAGGCCGGACAAAACCGTCATGGCAATGATTCGCAGGTCCAAGCCGAAGGTCCAGTTCTGCAGGTAGTACAAGTCGTACTGGATTCTTTTCGGAATTGAAGAATCGCTCCCGCGTAACCCATTTACTTGCGCCCATCCGGTGATGCCGCACTTCACATTATGCCGCGACATGTACCAGGGAATTTCGTTGTGAAACTTTTGTACAAAAAAAGTCAGTTCCGGTCGTGGCCCCACAACACTCATATCCCCTTGCAGAACATTCAGGAACTGCGGCAATTCATCGAGGCTTGTATTGCGCAGAAAACGGCCAAACGGGGTGATGCGGGCATCCGAGCGGCAGGTATGCTGGGAATTGCAGGCGACGGAATCGTTCACGAACATCGTCCGGAATTTGAACATCTTGAATCGCTTGCCGTTGAGACTCACGCGCTCTTGCATAAAGAGAATCGGCCTTCTGGAAGTCAGCTTGATCAGGGCGGCAGTGAAAACCATGATTGGCGCTGTAAAAAGAAGTGCAAGAGAAGAAAAAACGACGTCAAAAACTCGCTTGCCAAGAGCATAGCTAACGGTGTCAACCGGATAGAGTTGGACGTCAAGCAGTGGAATTCCATAATAGTCGAAGATTCGTTCCGGGACGAACACGCCTTCTCCCAGATCCAGGACCAGCCTTACGGGAATGCACAGATGTTGAACGATTTTCAGAATTGTGTCCATGTGCTCCTTTCGAGGAGGAGCAGCAGAGTAGTGGGAAAAAGAAAAGGTGAACAGGCTGGAAAGGGTACGGTACGAGGAGTACTAGAAAAACGCAGTATTGTACCGGGGAAGCGGGGACTCGCGAGGTACGTTCTTGGTACCGCGCTATGTTCGCGCGAGCGTTGCCGCAACAACTCGGAGCCTTCTATTTGTTCGGCGCCGGCGCAACAAACACGGAAGGCTCCGCGCGTTTCAAGCGACCGCAACTAAACTTTTACCCTCGCGCCGCGCGAACGCCAAAGCAGCAACACTCAACGTTCTACTTGTTCAGCGCCAACGCTGCCGCGGTTCGCGCTATTCGTTTGGCGCCGACGCTACAGGATGCTCTTCGCGGTGCAGTGGGCGGACGGAAAAAAATTTGTGACGGCAAGGTGCGCAGCGCAACGCCTGGAATCCCAGTAAACGTCCGATGGTGGAAGTCACTCCGGTGATGCGCTCGGCGGAGATGCGTTGCAATTCCAGGTTGCCGCAGATGCTGCAATGCGCGTACATCAGAGTACGAAACGGCAGCAAGCGCGAATAAAATCGCGCCGCGCAAGCTTCGCAGCGCCAGGGAAGGATTCCCGCAAAGGCGAAGAGATAGTCCAGCGCCGAGCGGCGTTTGGAGCGCCGGGTATTCGCGCTGTGACAAACCGGACAGCCTGTCAGGCCGGTTTCGATCTCTTCTCTCCGTTGAGAGCATAGGCGAAGTGCGCGGCCGCCAGCAAGAGGTAATAGTTCATTTGTCAATGCCACTGGAAATTCCCCCACTTTGCTCCAAACGAAAAATCGCGGGTCTGTCCGGCAGGAGTCGGACCGCAACAAACGCGAAAGACCCGCCTCTACAAGTTCCAGAAAAACGCGGGTCTGAAGACCAGGTTCGGTTCGTGCCTTCAACAACGAGGCTCATCGTCCCCGGCAAGCTCTCGCGATACAATAAGCGCGAGGAGCACTCATGCCCGACTACACCGAAGAACACGCTCGCGCCGGCATCAACGCCAAATTGCCCGCGCTCGAGACCTGGCCCAATCAATTTCCCGGCTACGTTATTACCACGCGCTTTCCCGAGTACTCCTCCGTCTGCCCGAAAACCGGTCTCCCCGACTTCGGCACCATCACCATCCAATACATGCCGAAGAAAGATTGCATCGAGCTGAAAGC
>Ga0137396_10001476_pt1 | contig 12358 bp, 10 predicted proteins | sample czc16metaG_FD_108284 | JGI IMG/M metagenome (GOLD analysis project Ga0137396, IMG submission 108284) | Vadose zone soil microbial communities from Angelo Coast Range Reserve, California, USA - czcobulk3.16 metaG | ecosystem: Environmental > Terrestrial > Soil > Vadose zone | place: USA...
AACCGGAAGCAAGACAGAGAAGGCGTTACATCGCCTGCTCTTTCATCCGCAAGAAGGCCTCATTGCCTGGCTGCTGGATCTCAAAGGAACCTTTGGTTGGAAGCAGGAAATGAATGTCCATCACATGGCCCAGTGGTGCCAGAGCAACTGGAACGAGGTTGTTGAAGAGTTGAGTTCGGCGAATCAGAACGCATAAGCATCCGCAAACTGGGAAACCCGGGTAGCTTTACTCTCGGGAAACCTGATAAATTTTCAATTCTCACAAGGGCCTCAATGCGAGTCTTCTATGGCTGGTGGATTGTCCTCGCAGCGTTCCTGAATCTTTTCTTCTCGGTCGGGATCGTCTTCTACGGCTTCCCCGTCTTCTATCCTTCGATTGTCGATTCGCTTGGGTTCACCCGGGCGCAATTGACGCAGGGTTTTCTGCTGGGATTCGTGGTGGCGGCGTTGCTTTTCGGCCTCCTAGCAGGCGTGCTCATCGACCGATTGGGATCTCGTCAGGTGATTCGAATCGGAATTTGGTTTGTGGGCCTGCCGCTGATTCTGATGGGAAGCATGACCCGGCTGTGGCAATACTACCTGCTCTGCATCATGGAAGTCGTGGGGTACGTGCTGACCGGACCTATTCCCAACCAGGTCTTGATCTCCAACTGGTTCGGGCTAAAGCGTGGCCGTGCCATGGGCGGTGCCTACCTTGGATTAGGTGTGGGCGGTGCAATTTCGCCGCTTCTGATTAACGGCCTGATTCAAAGCGTTGGCTGGCGCCACGCTTTCCAAATCATCGGAGTACTCATCCTGGTCGTGCTCTTCCCAGTTGCCCAGTGGATCACGCGCTCGAGCCCGCGTGACCTGGATCTTCTCCCTGATGGACTCCCCCCAGCGCCTCCACTGGCTTCTTCCGCGAGTGAACCCGCTTCAAGCGCGGGGAAAGCTGTTGGAGTGGACGTGGCGCGAGCCGTGCGCAGCACCAATTTTTGGCTCATCCTGGCTGGCTGCACGTTGACGATCGGTGCCATCGGCGCGGTGACGCAGCACCTGATTCTCTTCCTGAAAGGCCACGGATATTCCCTGAGCGCCGCTTCCCGCGTATCGAGCGCTCTCCTCGTTTCAAGCTTGGCGGGCCGGGTGATCGTGGGCTACGTTTCCGACCGCTACAGCAGGAAAAATGTGATGGCATTGTTTTACCTGGTGCTGGCGCTGGCAATCCCCTTGCTGTTCGTGGCCCAACCTGCCGCCGTCTGGGGGTTCGCAGTGCTCTTCGGCTTTGCCATGGGCGCCGACTACATGCTGATTCCGCTGGTTACGGCGGACTGCTTCGGATTGTCGGCGCTGGGAAAGCTCCTGTCGTTGATCATCATGGGATATTCACTCGGTCAATGGTTTGCGCCCTGGGTGGCGGGAAGAATCTTCGATGCCCGCCGCAGTTACGATCTTGCCTGGATCATTATGGCTGCCGCCGCGGCTCTGGGCGCTGGATTGATCTACGCCGTAGCACCGGACCGGCATGCCGTCGCTCGCCAAAATTAGAAGCGCGCAGGCGATAGCGGAATGAATGTTGGTCCGATGATGGGGACCCGAGATCTGCTTGGTCAGTCGGGTTGGTTCGCGGAAATTCGTGCCCAAACTTTGCCCGTCACGTCTTCACCGGTCCTCACGGGACCCCACGGGCGGCACACGCGGAAGATTGCAAGCCGCTGTAACCAAAAGAAAATGGGTTGGTTGGCGAAGGGTAGGAACGGACTTAAAATCGTATCGCTAATCTCATATACTAAATTTAACTAACTATTTATAAATGGAAGAGGATACTGCCAGTTCCCCTGCTGGTGGTGGGACGCGATGGACTCCAAAATCACCGGGTATCCCTGCTGGCCATGCGGGCCTCGGCTGCTCTACAATCCAGCAAGCAAACACTCTGCCGAACCCTGATCAAGGAAGGCAATTCAAGCGGAATTGGCGCTCTGCACTTTGCTCAACAGGAGTCTATGTGGTCTGGGCGACGTGGGTGGGGAGCATGGGATGGGATGGCAGTTGGAAACGTCCCCACCTTTATGGATATTGAGGATGTGGACTCCGTATACCGACTGGTCTCTGATTTACGCGAAAAAACACGAACTGCTAAAGCAACGACTTTCTGACCTTCTCATTAGGGACTTGCCTGGCTGATGAACTTGCCAAACTCGCATGTGGGTTTCCGCACCTTCAGCTTTGAGGAACTTACAGTCTGGCGTACCGAGTTGCCTGATGTGAAATTCGCAGTGCTGCCGCCCGGTAACACTCGTCCGAATCCGCTGATCGCGGATGACAGGCTGTTCGTATCAATCTTCAGTCCGGGTGCAGTGTGCGCTTTGGAGCGGGACACCGGGCGCTTAATTTGGCGACGGGAATTGGCGAAGTTCTGTGGAGCCTCAGTTTACCTCCATGATAGGAATCTCTATGCGAAGTCTTCTCACACTCTCTATTCGCTACAACCTGACTCTGGGGAGATTCGATGGTCATTCTGCCCATACGGAACCGATGGAGAATGGATTTACTCCTCCCCGACGATATATCAGGGCAGCTTGTACATCGGCGACCGTAAGGGTTTTTTGCACTGCCTCGACTCCAATACTGGAGAGACCATCTGGAGCAAACGCACAAACAGCGATGAAAACGATGACGTGAACTCCACACCAGTCGTGGTAAACGGACTGGTCGTTGTTCCCACCAACGCCAAGATCGTCGTCGCTTATGAAGCCGTGACGGGCCAAGATGTTTGGGAGCAAAAGGTGGACGGCCCATCGACGTTTGGCCCGGTCCTTCACAAAGATCTTCTGGTCGTCGTTGCGGAGTCCGTGTATCTGCTAGACCCAACTAATGGCAAGCTCCGGCAGCATTCTGAGTGGAAGGGCGACAGCGTTGCATTCGCCGAGAGCACCGGGCGTGACGTTGTGATCGCACTCCGAGGAGCGTGGCCACCAAAAGGCAGTTCGGAGAGTGCATTCCTGAACGAATCGGGGGTTCACCGAACCGCAAGCCTTATTGGATATTGCCTTCATTTTCGGTATCTCACTGAAAAACGGTTGCTCTACGCATCGCATCTCCAAGGAGTTGACCTGCTCAGTCCTGACACAGCGGAGGTTCTTTGCAAGCTCACGACGACTGGGCGCGGCGGGGACGCCGCGCTCGTGGATGTGAAGGGGGACAGGATTTACGCTCTTACAGAAGGCGGCTCTGTTCATTCGCTGAGGCATCCCGATTTGCGGGCTAATGGATCTTGCTGACAACGACACTCTTTCGGCCAGTCGGTCTTCACGAACTTGCTCTCATCTGGGACTCAGGGATGCGGGAGTTCCCTCCGCGCCCGCCTCACCAGCCGATCTTTTACCCGGTGGCGACCAAAGAGTACGCAGTCCAGATAGCGAGAGACTGGAACTCCCGAGACAAAAGCTCCGGCTTCGCAGGATTCGTGACCCAATTCGCGGTACCGATTCCTATCTCGAAAACTTTGAGCCTCGCAGAGTAGGCTCGTCTTCGCACATGGAGTATTGGATTCCCGCCGAACAACTTTCGGAATTCAATACTTCGCTTCAAGGGACGATCAGCATCGAAGCTGCTTTCTTCGGAGAGTCTTTTTTAAGGGTTATTCCTCAGGAGTTCGGGTTGAGAGGCAAGAACGCGGTGCAGCAATTCGTCACCATGTCCCAGACGTTGGACTACAGCCCGATGGATTTCGACTCTGAAGTGTCGGCAAGTCGCAAAGCTGTTTACTTGAATTTATTGTTTTGGGCGCAATTCGACGACTTCAATGTCCAAGGTGTTGATGCCCAACAAAGGGACGCAACCATCGCGAGGCTCAGGGATGCATGGGAGTCCAATCACATCGAAATACCGCTTCCGGCCTGCCATTGAACGCAAGACCTCCTCTGCCATCTGCTACTCATTCGGCATCGCCACGTCTGGTTGGCTCTTCCGGCGCGACATCCACACTAACGATGCAAACAATATCGCGGGAAGCCAAATCCACAAAAGTTCACTTTGCAGAATGGCTAATCCCCGTGGCGTAAAGAAGCGCGTAACGGCGATTGGTGAAACGCGAACGGGTCTCCACGGCAAGAAATAACGGCGATTGTCGAAGGGTGAGAAAAACGCGACCCCCAGCCCGCCGTTCGTCATGGCATCGAGCACGCCATGGCTGGCTGTGGCTAGAAACAAATACCCGAACAGGGCAAATCGCCCGATCCCAGATGCTCCAAGCCGGAACAATGCAACAGCGACCACACTTGCCAGAAGAGCGGCGAAGACCAGCGAATGCGTAAATCCACGATGACCCCAAAAGTCGCCATAACGAATACCAAATCGAAACCCGATCACGTCAAGATCGGGAAGCACGGAGCACACCGCACCCGCCACCCAAACACGTTTGGGCACTTGAGGTCGGTAGAAACAGGCTCCGATGCTCAGGGCGGCGACCGCGCGCGAGAATGCAGATGACATTGTTCTTTTCTTCAGTTGGTATGCTCCACCTTACCCTCGCGGTTGGGGCGTAAGTATTTCTACTCCAGATTCCCCAATTGCGGCATCCGACGCCTTTGTGTGCGGGCTTTGCAGCTGTGCGCAGGGATAGTTGGAAAGGGTTCTCGCTAGTGCTCCTGCAAGCCGTTGAGCAATAAGGGACGGCAGTTGCGGGCTTTGCTGTCAGGGGGGTAACCCGTTGAGACCGACGAAACCGAGATCGGTTAGTCTCTACCAGTGCTTCCTACCTGCATTACGACAGAACGGCTGATCCTCCGGGATCCTCCGGCACTGGCGTGAGTCCGACCGCGAGCGGTTCGCTAGTCTAAACGCTGATCCCCTCGTTATGGAGTACATGCCTCACGTCCTTTCGAAGCACGACAGTGACGCGCTGGCAGACCGAATCGAGGCGCATTTTCGACAGCACGGATTCGGCTTGTGCGCCGTTGAGCTTCGGCGAGCCGGAAGCTTCATCGGGTTTGTCGGCCTTAACGTACCGTCGTTCGATGCACCGTTCACGCCCAGCCTAGAGATCGGATGGAGATTGGCAGCAGACAACTGGTGATGAGGAAGAACTCGTCCTGCGGATTGGCCGCCCGGCAAAACTGGTCGACCGCTTCCCGCACCCGGTCCATCTTGTCGGTCATGCTACCGCTGCTCTGCGCTGAGGTGCTTTCCTCTTGCGTCATTGTCCGTTCCTCGTCGCATCAGGGAGCGACGTTGAGGACCACTGGGATAGTCATCGACTTCCCAGGGTTGGCAGACTGGATGACGTTGATCTCTCCAACGTAAGTTCCAACCGGCAAGGCGCTGGCATTGATGCTGATCGTTTCGCTGGTAGGCGTAAAACAACAAGCGTTGCCCGAAGGAGAGATGCTCAGCCACTTGCCACCCTTGCCGGTGAAGGCGATAGGCGTGAAACGAATGGAGGTGCTGGTGCTAGCTACGGATATCACCTTGGGTGCGGGATTCACACCCCGGGTGGTGTTGAAGGTGACGGTAGGAAGCTGAACGAAGACTGGATCGCCCACCGTGACGCTCACCGGAATGGTCACGTTTCCGGTGGTCGTGTTCAGCACCTGCTGGCCGATGAACGTTCCTGCGATCAGCCCGTGGCCGGGCAGCTTCGAAGTCGTGACGGACACGGTGTACGTTCCGGCTCCGACCCCCGTTGCCGGAAGCACCGTGATCCACTTGCCAGGATCCGCGGTGGTGGCCACAACGGACCAATTCAGCGTCCCCGTGCCGCCGTTGCCGATGTGGATCGTTTGGGATGGCGGATTGGCGCTACTGGGCGTGAATGAGAAGCTGGTCTGACCTGGCAGGTTGTCGAAGAATGCCATGCTCGAAGCCACGACAGCCAAATTGACGGGCACTGTCATCGATCTGCCGGGGTTGGTGGACTCGACGATCCTGATTTCGGCCGTATAGTTCCCGGCCGCAAGCGAGGTGGCGCTGATGCTGATCGTTATAGGCAACGACGTAAAGCAGCAGGCATTGCCGGACGGGGAGATGCCAAGCCAGTTGCCGCCTTTACTTGTCGCCGTAGTCGCACTAAAGCGAATGGTGGAGCTGTCGGCGGTTGGTATGGTCAGCACCTGAGGCAGCGGATTGGCTCCGCCGAACGGCATAACAAAGCTGATCGGATTCACCTGCGCGAACACAGCCTTGCCCACCGTAACCGTAACCGGAACTGTGGCGACGCCCCCAGGTGCTTCGAGCAGCAGCTGACCGGTGAAAGTTCCCCCTAGGGACCCTCCTCCAGGCAAATTGAGGACGTTGACCGAAACGGTGAGTGATGTTGGAGCCGACCCGATCGTGGGGGTCACTGCCAACCAAGCGCCGCCATCAGCGGTGCTCTCGGTGACAGTGAAGTTCAAAGTACCGGTGCCGCCGTTTCCGACCCTGAGTGTCTGCGGAGTCGCTATGTTGCCAGGCTGGACCGAGAAGCTCAACCCGCCAGGCAGACTGTCGAAGAACGCACCCGAAGCAGCCACGGTTAGCGTTACAGGGATGATCATCGATCGACCGGGGTTGGTGGACTCGGTGATGATGATTTCACCAGTGTACGTTCCCGCCGCCAGCGTACTCGCGCTCACACTCGCAGTGACCGCCAGTGGCGTAAAGCAGCAGGCATTGCCACCCGGAGAAATGCTCAACCACGCGCCGCCCTTGGCGGTTACGGCGCTCGCGCTGAAGCGGATTGTGGATTCGTCTGTGGTAGAGATGTTGAGCACCTGCGGCAGTGCATTCGAACCGCCGAATGGCATGGTGAAGCTGATCTGATTCATCTGCGCGAACGCAGCCGTTCCCACCGTGACCGTGACCGGAATCGTAGTAATGTCCCCGGCGGTCTGGAAGACCAGTTGACCAGAGAAGGTGCCGGCGAGCAATCCTCCCCCGGGCAGATTTGCGGCGGTGACTGAGATCGTCGCAATGGAAGGTGCGGTTCCGCTGAGCGGCGTTGCCGCGAGCCAGTCTCCGCCGTCGGCGGTGCTGGTGGTCACGGTCCAGTTCAACGCGCCGGTTCCACCGTTTCCGATCTGCACGATTTGTTGGGTGGCGGTTCCGCCTGTCTTGAACGAGAAGGTCAGGGCTCCGGGCAAGTTGTCGAAAAATGCGCCGCCAGCAAGGATCGTCAGATTGACAGGCAGGACCATCGATCGTCCAGGGTTAGTAGACTCCGTGAAGATGATTTCGGCGGTGTAATTGCCCGCCGCGAGCGTACTTGCATTAATGCTTGTTGTAATCGCTAGTGGCGTGAAGCAACACGCGTTGCCTGAGGGAGATATGCTCAGCCAGTTACCACCTTTGGCTGTCGCCACCACCGCACTGAATCGGAACGTCGAGTTATCGATCGCGGCTACTTTCAGGACCTGCGGAAGGGGGTTGTTTCCCCCGAACGGCATAGTGAAGTCGATGGGGTTTAACTGCGTAAATGCCGCCGCTCCAACGGTGACGGTCACTGGAATGGTGGTAATGTCTCCGCTGGTCTGCAAGACGAGTTGGCCGATATATTCTCCGGCCACTGCTCCACCTCCAGGAAGCTGGCTGACAGCAACTCCTACTAAAATCGCTGACGGCGCTGTTCCGCTTGCCGGGGTTACGGTTAGCCAATTGCCGCCATCGGCGGTGCTTTTGGCCAAGGTCCAGTTCAGCGTGCCGGATCCTCCGTTTCCGACTCGAACTGTCTGCGGCGTGATTGTCGTTCCGTTTGTCTTTGCAGAAAAGCTCAACTGCCCAGGAAGGTCGGCCAAGAAAGCTCCCGACGATTTCACCGTCAGTGTGACCGGCACAACCATCGCTCTACCAGGATTGGTGGACTCGATGACGATGATCTGTCCAGTATAAGCTCCCGCTGCTAGTGAAGCTCCATTCACCCTGACTGTATGCGCCAGAGGCGTGAAGCAGCAGGCGTTGCCGCTCGGCGCAATCGACAGCCACTTACCACCCCTAGCCGTCGCTACCGAAGCACTGTAGCGAACGGTGGAGTTGTTGACCATGGCGACATTGAGGACTTGCGCCAGTGGATTGGCTCCCGCGAACGCCATGGTGAAGCTGAGGGGATTGATCTGCGTAAACGGGGCGGTGCCGACGGTGACCGCCACCGGAATGGTCATGCTGTCACCCGACGTCTGCAATAGCAATTGGCCCACGAACGTGCCCGCGGACGCGCCACCTCCCGGTAGAGCGGATTTTGTGATGCCAATGGTGATGATGGATGGAGCGGCGCCGCTCGAAACCGACGCGGTTATCCAATTTGCGCCAGTCGCGGTGCTCTTGGTCAGAGTCCAGTTCAAGGTGCCGGCCCCTGCGTTTCGAATCTGGATCGTCTGTGAGGTGGCCACCCCGTTCGTTTTGAACGAGAAGGTAAGCTTGCCCGGAAGATCGTCGAAGAATGTAGCACCTGAAGCCGCTACGGTCAGCGTCACCGCGATAGTCATTTTGATGCTGGAATTGGAGGAGTTCGTAATCAATACTTGTCCCGAATAAGTCCCAGCCGGCAGACTCCCGGCGGTCACGATTACGGAAACCGCGAGTGGTGTAAAGCAGCAGGCGTTACCCGTCGGAGAAGTTGAAAGCCAGTTCCCACCGCTACTGGTTGATGCCGACACGCTGAACCGAACTGTCGCTTGATTGCTATACGCAATGGTCAGAACCTGGGGCAGCGGTTCGGCAGCGGCGAATGTTTTGGTGAACTTCAGTGCGGGAACCTTTTGGAAGCTCTGGGCATGGAGCGGTGCGGGTATGGTAAGGGCAAAGGCGAAAGCGAGAATGACGAAGCAGGCCTGCAGCGAACAGGATTTCGAGGCGCGATTCTTCATTTTAGAGCTCCATTTCCTGACGATTTGCATTGCGAACGCCGAGGAGTCTATGCTGTCACGCGCTTTCTGATTGTGACGGGGTTCGGTAAATCAGGGTCAGAAACCGTTCCGCCTTAGAGGTGTTGCGTTCCGATCGATTGGAAACTGCTCTTCGGAGAGGTGAGCCGGAATCATGTTCCTCGTGCGATCGGAAGTCAAGATAAATCCAAAGACTGTCGCAGGGCGGGTGGCCCACTTCCCATTTCGCATATCTGAGTGCTGGGTGCCCCATTTCTCGCGCCCTTTGCGAGAAGTGGGGATTCCACATCTGTCACACCCAGCAAAATGCCGGAACCACCCTTAAGATCTGGTTGGAGTCCTGCACGCCGGTAAGAAGGCGCGCTTCCGAGTCGTGCGGGTACGCTACTCGGGAACCACCGCAAGATTCAGGCGGCCATCCATCGTCTCGAGGGAGACGAATGCCCGTGGGAGCATCGGCTGCCGAAGGACGAGGCGGTTCGTGCGGATGGCGCCGGCACGTACTCGACTTGAGCCAGGCGATTGCTGCTAGGCGATCCACACGGTCTTGATATTCACGAACTCGCGAATGCCATGCACGCCTAGTTCGCGGCCGTGGCCGGAGTGCTTGACGCCTCCGAATGGAACCCGCGGATCTGATGCGACCATCTTGTTGAAGAAGACCATGGCTTCAAGTTCGTTAACCAGCCAACGGGAACCTCATGACTGAAGCAGGGCTCCTTGCCAAAACGAAATTAGTTTCGGCACACTGTCGCCAATCGCCACCTGGAATTGCCTATCGGCACATCATGGCAATCCCACCCGCTGTACCAACTCTACAAATCTGGGATCCTCCCGCAGATTGTCGAAATCTGGATCGACCTTCAGGTCCAGCATTTTACTTGAGTGATCCGTGTAAGCTTTTTCCAGCCAGCTAAGCGCCTGGTCTTTATTGCCCAGCAACGAATACAGCCCAGCGATGATAAATGGGGACGTCTCGCCCCGCCTCGCACTCTCGAGATCGATGGCCAGCGCTGTCTGCCAGAACTTACGCATCGCCATCCGGAAGCCGGATCTGGCATATGCCTGTCCCATCTCGGATGCGAGTTCAGCATTGCCGGAAGTCGTGATGAACTTCTGAAACGCCTCGATAGTTTCCTTTTCCATGCCCCTCTGCAGGTAGGAGTAGGCGATGCCCTGCTGTGGCCCCGGCAGATTTGGGTTCATGGCAAGACTCGTTTGGAATTCTCCTATGGCTTCGGGGTAACGGTGCGCGTAATAAAAAGTCCATCCGAGTGAGGTGGCCCCCTCGACCGAACGAGGGTCCAATTCGCGGGCTTCTTTGTCAGCAGCGACTGCCTCATCGGCCCGCCCCATCGCGCGTAAGCAGATGGAATAGCCTCGGTGAGCTTGGACCCAATTGGGTGTCAACTCTATTGACGTTTTGAACTGGCGCTCCGCTTCTGGAAGATTCCAGTCGCCATACATAAAGATAAAGCCGAGCTCAGTGTGACCTGGGCCGAATTCGGGATCGATGGAAAGAGCCTGGTCAACCAGAGCCTTGGCCTTGGGAAATGCTTCCCGTGCGGGTAGAGAGCCGTCATCCACCCGCTGCATGTAGTAGTTAGACAGGCAGGCATAAGCGAGCACAAATGTCGGATCGTTTGCCTTTGCCTCTTCGCAGTACTGTCGGCCGGTCTCGAGAGCCTCCGGTGTAAGCTCGAAGATGTAATACATACCCTGCAGAAACAGTCGATAAGCCTCGGAATCCTCGGTGGGTGGAGTCCCCAATCGGCGTCTTTGAGCTCCAGACAGATGCAGCCGCAAGTGGTCCCCGATCTCCTGGGAGATCTCACTCTCGATGGCGGCAACAGCGGATAGTTTCCGGGTGTATTGCTTGCCCCACAAGTGGGTATTGTCGCTTGCCTTCACCAGTTCCACGCTCACCGACACGCTATCTCCGTGAAAGGCAACCTGGCCCGTGAGCACTGCGCCGACGTCTAATTCCTGTCCGACTCTATGCGGATCCACTTCCTGCCCCTTGTAGTGATAGACGGAGGTGCGAGAGATCACTTTTACGTTGGGAAGGCGAGAGACGCTGTCGATCAAGCTGTCGGTAAGCCCATCAGTCAGATATTCGATATCACCGCTGCCGCCTCTGAAGGGCAAGATGGCAATGGATCGTATTGGCGTGCGGGTGGGCAAGAACCAATACAGAGAAGCAGCAACAAGCAGTACCAACGCCAGCGCGATGGCAATCCATATCAGTCGGTGCTGGCCAACTAAAGTCTCACGGAGGGATGGGGTTAGAGCTGCCGACCCTGCCTGGACACCTTCCAGAGCTGCACGCACCTCGCCGGCGTGCTGGTACCGCTGGTTCGGCTCTTTCCGGAGGCAACGAACGATCACTGTGGCTAACCCGCTGGGAGCTGCCGGCGGCAAGGGCTGAGGATCGTCACGCAGGATGGAAGAAGTCAGCTGATACGGAGTTCCGTCCGGAAATGGCCGTTGGCCGGCAGTCATTTCGTACAGCATCACGCCCAGCGCCCAGATATCCGTGCGTTCGTCGGCGGGGTTACCACTCAAGACTTCCGGCGCCATATACGCCAAGGTACCCGCGGCCTGGTCTTTGTCGACGAATGTTTCGGTAGGGGCATTTTCTGCAAGCTCACCAGCACGGAGTCGCTTCGCCAGACCAAAATCGAGGACTTTCACTCGACCTTCCGACGTGAGCATTACATTGGTGCCCTTCAGGTCGCGATGGATGATGCCCCGGGTGTGGGCGTGTTCGAGCGCTTCGGCTATCTGGCAGCCGTATCGAATCACATCCTGAGGACCCATGGGCGAGTGCGGGGCAGCCAGTGTTCGTCCTTCGATATGCTCCATGGCGATGAAGACAAACCCGTTCTCTTCGCCGACTTCGTAGATGGTGCAAATGTAGGGATGGTTGAGCGCAGAAGCCATCTGGGCCTCGCGGACCAGGCGTGCGCGAGCCGTTTGGTCGCTTCCCACCTCGGGAGGCAGGACCTTCAAAACGACATTGCGGTTCAACCGTTCATCCCGGGCAAGATAAGCCACACCCATGCCGCCAGCCCCGATGGTTTCGACGATGTGGTAATGGCCCAAGGTGCGGCCGAGCATACGGCATCTTAGACTTGGCTTCGGGGCCAGTCAAAAGATTGCTTTGCTATTGCTTCGATCAGGGAGGTATCATATCGACGATCGCTGTGTGGTTCCGAACGCCGACCTAGATTCCGGTGTCGCAGGAGGAGCCCGATGCGCAAGTTTCTGCGCGCAGTCCTGTTCGTAGCAACTTTTCTGCCGTGTGCCCCACCGTTCGCTGGTGCCTGTGGGGACAAGCTCCTCGTCCTGGGACGCGGCGTGAAGTTTGGCAGTATCAACTCCTCCTATCACGCTTCGATCATCGCCTATGTGCCTGATTCCGTGGCGCAATCTGCGGCGGTGAACGATCCGCATTTTCAGGTTGCATTGCAAAAAGCTGGGCACAAACTGTTGCTCGTGCACCAAGCGGATGTGCTGGCCGA
>Ga0137396_10001478_pt1 | contig 12355 bp, 10 predicted proteins | sample czc16metaG_FD_108284 | JGI IMG/M metagenome (GOLD analysis project Ga0137396, IMG submission 108284) | Vadose zone soil microbial communities from Angelo Coast Range Reserve, California, USA - czcobulk3.16 metaG | ecosystem: Environmental > Terrestrial > Soil > Vadose zone | place: USA...
ATGCCTGGCGGAAGGATGATGCGAATCAAGGGTAACGGAATATTGTGAATGCCAAGTTTCTCGAGGGCGCCTAGGAAGGAGCCCGCGAAGAAGTCAAAGTATTTGAAAATCCCCAAAATCGTGAAATTCAAGACGAGCGAGAAAATGAACCACTTCTTCCGATGGGGGGCCGAACGGCCGGGGACGATCTTCTGTGCGATCAAGAAGTCCACCGTGGTGCTACCAATCATGAGAGCGAGGAAACGCCAATCCCACCATCCGTAGAAAAAGTAACTGGCAAGAAGAAGGAAAACGTTTTGGGCGCGATGATTGAGGCGCCAATACAGCAGCCCGACTGGAATGAGGAACAAGAAATAGGCAGGTGAGTCGAAAAGCATATAGTCAAACCAAGGCGCGACGTTTTGGGCGGCGCGCCGGGTCCGACTCAGCATATTCGGAGGCCGGGGAAGGAGACAATCCGTGAAATCATGGCATTGAAACTAGGGCGATTCCCTAATTCAAATGGGCAAGCGTGTCCTTCAGGCACCCATTTGTAACGGAATCAGCGTGATACGCAGAATGCTTTTGACCGCGCCTATCGTTCCGCGTAACAGAGCCAACAAAGTTTGTATTCTGTTCACACTCAGATCGCCCTCGTCGCGTCACACCCGCGGATTGTCACGAAGAGCAGCTGCACGTCCCAATGAGCAATTCTCCGCTGGAATATTTAAGGTTTAAACCGGATTGTGAGGAAGTTCCGTATTGGCTATCTTTCTGTACGGGCCAAATTCCCCATTCGTCAGCAGAGTTTTGACGGCTGACGGATGCGTTCTGTGGGATGCAGGCTTTAGCCATACAAGAGTGCCAACCAGACTGGGACTCCTATGGCGGTAGCTTCTCTAGGGGAGTCACTATGGGCATGCACGATCAACAGTGGCCGTGGTTCGCGATCCTAGCCAGGACCGGCAGAGAAAAGAATGCGACCTTACTCTTGGAAAACTCAGGTTATGAGTGCTACTTGCCCGTCATCAAATTTACGCGCCAGTGGTCCGACCGGGTGAAAGAGATTGAAGCGCCACTCTTTCCCGGTTATCTCTTCTGCCGGATGAACCCGCACAACCGGCTGCCCGTCTTGATCACGCCAGGTGTGATCCAGATCGTTGGGGTCGGCAAGACACCAGTTCCGGTTGAAGAGCAGGAGATTGCCGCGATTCAGCGCGTGGGAAAGAGTGGCATTTCGATAATGCCCTGGCCGTACCTGCAAGTCGGCCAGGTCGCTCGGATCGAGGATGGACCTCTCCGGGGTATGACCGGAATCATAATCAAAATCAAGTCGGGATTGAAGCTCGTGCTGTCCGTTAACTTGTTGCAGCGCTCGGTTGCAGTCGAAATTGATCGTAGCTGGATCGGTGCAGCATATCCTGTCAGACCAACTGCAAATCAGATAGCGACTAGCCCGATTAACTCCTCATCTTATTGATCCACTGGAGCCGATTATTCCTTTTGCGCTGGAAATTTGATCAGACCTTCGTCTTGTAGCCGATGATCATTTCATCCATGTTCCTCGATTTCTATCAATTGCGTGCGCAGCCGTTTGGAGTGACTCCGGACCCTCACTATCTTTATTTGAGCCCCGGGCACCGGGAAGCTCTGACTTCCTTGCTCTGTGGGATTGAAACAGGGCGCGGTTTTCTCTCTCTAGTTGCAGAGCCAGGAATGGGAAAGACTACGCTCCTGTTTCAGCTCCTACAACGCTGGAGGGGCCATTTCCAGAGCGCCTTTCTATTCCAAACTCAGTGCGATTCCCGGGAGTTTATCCGTTACTTGTTGAACGACTTAGGTCTCAGGAACGAAGGCGACGATTTCGTTCGGATGCACTCGGAGCTTAACGAATTCCTTTTTCGCGAGTCGTTGGCAGGAAGGCAAGTCGTTGTCTTCATTGACGAGGCTCAGAATCTATCGGACACAGTGTTGGAGACGGTGCGGTTGCTCTCTGACTTTGAGGCGGCAGACAAGAAACTGCTCCAGATTGTGCTCGCTGGTCAGCCCGAACTAGCAAAGCGGTTGTCACATCCTGGCTTGGCTCAATTGCGCCAACGAATCACTGTCCAGGCACGGTTGGAGGCACTGCCCGCATCAGAGGTCGTTCACTACATCAACCATCGGCTTCGAGTGGCAGGATACCAGGATGTTGGATTGTTCACTCCTGGGGCGCTTGAGCTGATAGCTATACGCAGCAGGGGGATACCGCGGCTCATCAACAACCTGTGCTTCAATGCACTGTCGCTGGGTTGCGTCCTTCAACGCGGGCAAATCACTTCCGAAGTCATACGAAAAGCTGCAGCGGACCTCTCGTTGGAACCCCGTGCGCTAACACCCTCGGTCCCGCCTCAGGAGATAGCGCCACGAGTTGCTACCAGTCTTCGGCCGCCATCGCAATCTTTCTACGCCTGGGTCAGAGACAAGTTGTTCGGACAGCGACTTGTGGAGACGTCGGTTCTTTCCCTTGTGTTTGTCAGTCTGATGATCTACTTTGGGATTCGAAGCGGGACAGGGACGAGTCGACCGTCGGCGGCAATCCGTCAGGATACACCAACGGTTTCAGCGACTTTGGGCTCCGAGTCCCGGCCTGCACCGCCTGTCGCAGACACTTCTGGGGATCCGCCGCCCCGTGAGTTATCCCGAGCCGACGCACCTGAGCAATGGTTGAGTTCTTTCACCTATGTGGTCCAACCGAAGGACACGCTGCGGGACCTTTGTGTATCGACATTGGGTCGCTACGACAAGCACGTCGTATCAGAAATCCAAAAGCTCAATCCGGATCTGACGAACCCCGACCACCTGGAGGCGGGGCGGGAGATTCGCCTCCCCTTGAATTCCCCCGAATGAGGGGAGAGCGTCTCGCGATCGATGTAATTCTCGAAATCCGGTAACGGAACAACTAAGCACCTACCAGAAAGAACTTCGAGCCCGTGGCACACCCGTGAATCTTGGGTGAGGCCGACCGGGGTTGGCTTGCTCGCGACTTCCGCCGCAACACGTGTGTAGAGCAGATCTTAAGAATTCGCAATCAAGCCCTTCCATGTGCATGAGACCTTGATGATAGATGGATTGAGAGAAAGGTCCGATTTTCCAAGAATGCCTAAGGTCGCTTTGCGACTACGTATTTCCTCGAACCGGCACGGTCACGAAGTGCTTGCCGAGGACGCTTTCCGGAGAATTTTCTGCTGGGAACGGAAGAGAGTAGAGCGTTCTGGCAGGCGCATTCTGCTGATGCTTGTGCACGTGGAAAGGGCTCTCCTGGCAAATCAAAGCGAAAGAACGTTGTCTGAAATATCGTCGGCGCTTTCGGGTGCCACGAGAGAGACGGACCTTGCCGGGTGGTATCGAGAGGGCGCGATACTTGGTGTCATTTTCACGGAGCTCGGCAATGGAAACTGGGAAGCGATGCAGGACTCTACGCTCACTAAGGTGATTACGTCATTGCGGGAAAAGCTGCGTCCGGAACAAGTCGATCGAATCCACATCTCGTTTCACTCCTTTCCGGAAAAATGGGACAAGACCAGCCGTGGTCGACTGGCCAACGCGAAGTTTTATCCGGACTTGTTCGAGCGAGATGAGGGGAAGAAATTCTCCCGTATTGTGAAGAGGTCGATGGACATTGTAGGAAGCATTGCGGCTCTGATGCTTTGCTCTCCTCTGTTCGTTTTTATTGCGCTGGCCATCAAACTCAGTTCGAAGGGGCCAATTCTGTTTAAGCAAGAAAGGGTAGGCCGGTACGGCTTGCCTTTCACGTTCTTGAAATTCAGATCTATGGAGTGCGTGAACGATCCGAGGATTCATCGGGAGTATGTCAGGAAGTTCATCGCTGGAAAAGCGGATCCGGCGGGAGTTGGCGATAACCAAAATGTGGTTTACAAGATTCAAGATGATCCTCGCGTCACCCGCGTGGGGAAGTTTCTTCGCAAGACCAGCTTGGACGAGCTTCCGCAGTTCATCAACGTACTGAAGGGTGAGATGTCTCTTGTCGGGCCGCGTCCCCCAATTCCCTACGAGCTGGAGGCATACCAGATCTGGCACCGGCGTCGCGTGCTGGAGGCTAAGCCGGGAATCACGGGGCTGTGGCAGGTGAATGGTCGCAGCAGGCTGAAGTTCGACGACATGGTTCGTCTGGACCTCCAATATGCGAAAACATGGTCCCTCTGGCTGGATATCAAGATCCTTTTGCAGACCCCACGTGCCGTCCTCTTCGGGGCAGGCGCTTACTGAGGCGCTCTCGCGATGCAATCGGGTTTTCACCCTTCACACCAAGGGGTGACAGTCAGAGCAGTTTCTAGAACGCCGACGAAAGCGGCAACACCTAGTTTTTTTGGAGAGTGCTTAATGGCAACCCAAACAGATCCCGTTCGCCATGTCTTTCCACGAACAACGGCACCGGGAATTTCCAAGAGGTTGAAATCCTACGCTCACCAAAGTCCGTCTGATCTCGTTCGCGTTGGTGTCATCGGTTACGGTTATTGGGGTCCGAATGTCGTCAGGAATCTGCAGAGTCTCGAAAACTGTCAGCTCGTTACAATCTGCGACAAGAATTCGGACTCGCTGCGACGCGCAAGCCGAGTCTGTCCGGGTGTCGAGTTGACGATGGACTTCGCGGAGCTCCTGAATTCGCCGCAAATCGATGCCATCGCCGTGGTTACTCCGGTCTGGACGCATTTCGAGCTGGCCAAAGCCGCTCTGCAGAATGGCAAACACGTCTTTGTCGAAAAACCGTTCACCTCGACGCCGCAGCAGGCCGAGGAGCTAATTGAATTGGCGGACCGTAATAGACTCAAAATCATGGTGGATCACACGTTTCTGTTCAGCGGCGCAGTGAGGAAGATCCGGGAGCTCGTCGACGATGGTACCTTGGGGGATCTCTACTACTTTGACTCGACCAGGGTGAATCTGGGCCTCTTCCAACATGACGTAAACGTCGTGTGGGACCTTGCTCCGCATGATTTGTCCATCATGGATTACGTCATCCGGGCGAAACCGGAGGCCGTCGTTGCAACTGGTGGGCGGCACTTAAACGGTCTGGCGGACGTGGCTTTCATTACGGTCTACTTTCCCGGCAACGTGATCGCGCACATCAATGTCAATTGGCTCTCTCCGGTCAAGGTTCGAAAGACTCTGATCGGTGGCGAGAAAAAAATGCTGGTGTGGAATGATCTCGAGGCCGATGAAAAAATCAAAGTCTACGATAAAGGCGTACAGATGACGAATGGGCGAGGTGTTTACGATTTACTGGTCAGCTATCGCTCTGGAGATGTTTGCGCGCCAAAAATCGAACAGGCAGAGGCTCTGAAGGTCGAGCTTGAATACTTCGTCGACTGCATATTGAATGACCGAACGCCATTCAATGACGGCGCGGCAGGTTTGCGGGTGGTCAAAATACTTGAAGCGGTCGACCAGTCATTGCAAGGACGAGGAAGAGCCATCTCACTATGAACAAGTACCACTGTATCGCTCCCGATGTGCAATTGGGAAAAGATGTGAAGCTCTCCCAATTCATCAATCTCTATGGCTGCGAAGTCGGAGACCACACCAAGATAGGCGCGTTCGTAGAAATTCAGAAGAACGCCAGAATTGGCAAGAATTGCAAGATTTCGAGCCATAGCTTTGTTTGCGAAGGAGTGACAATTGAAGACGAAGTCTTCGTAGGTCACGGCGTAACTTTCATAAATGACCTTTATCCGCGTGCCACCACTCCGGAAGGCAAACTCCAGTCCGAAGAGGACTGGAAGGTGCAGGCAACGCTGGTAAAAAGAGGTGCCTCCATTGGTTCCGGCGCGACGATTCTTTCGAATCTTGTCGTCGGCGAAAACGCTCTCGTCGGCGCAGGCAGTGTCGTAACTCACGACGTGCCTGACAATGCGATTGTGGCTGGAAATCCAGCAAGGTTGATTCGCTTGATCACGCCAGAATTGAAGGTGGCGTCATAAGCGGCAACGGCAGAATTCCTTTCTTGGACCTGGTGACACCTCACCTGGAACTAGAAGAGGAGCTTGTCTCGGTCTTCCGAAGCGCGCTGAAGACGGCTGGATTCGTCGGCGGGCCGATGGTGGAGGAGTTCGAACGGGAGTTTGCGGAGTTTTGCGTAGCCGGGCATTGTGTGGGCGTAGGTAACGGGACAGACGCGCTGCGGTTTGCCCTGATCGCCGCCGGAGTACACCCGGGCGATACTGTCGTAACGGTTCCGAACACTTTTATCGCGACCACAGAGGCGATCTCCCAGGCCGGCGCGCGGCCGGACTTCGTCGACGTCGAGGAGCGCACCTACAACATGGATGCACGAAAGCTCCACGAATACATTGAAACGCAATGCTGTCTCGACCGTGAGACTGGAAAATTATTGAATCGGAAGACAGGAAGTCGTGTGACAGGGGTTGTCCCCGTGCACCTGTACGGCCAGATGGCGGACATGGACCCAATCCTGGAGCTTGCGGAACGACACAACTTGTTGGTGATCGAGGATGCTTGTCAGGCTCACGGGGCGGTCTACTATTCGCGAAAAGAGGGTTGCTGGAAGAAGGCGGGGTCGATGGGCGTGGCGGCTGCTTTCAGCTTCTATCCTGGAAAGAACCTGGGTGCTTGCGGAGAGGCGGGAGCAGTCACCACAAACCATCCGGAGCTCGCAGGAAAAGTTCGCATGCTGCGGGACCATGGCCAAGTGCAAAAATATAGCCACGAAATAGAGGGATATAACGGCAGATTGGATGCAATCCAAGGCGGCATTTTGCGGGCTAAGCTCAAGCACTTAGCAGAGTGGAACCAAAAACGCCGCAGACGTGCGCGTCGCTACGGCGAGTTGCTAGAGTCGCAGTACGACAGAATCATCTTGCCGTACGAATCGCCCCTAAACAAGGCTGTCTATCACCTCTACGTGATCCGCGTTAGGAATCGGGACCAGGTTCAGGCGCGTCTCGCCCAGGCTAACATCGCAACCCAAATCCACTACCCGACAGCTCTCCACCTTCAGGCGGCCTATGCGACTTTGGGGCACAAAACAGGAGATTTTCCGGTGACCGAAAAGGCCGCGGCGGAAATATTGTCGCTGCCAATGTATCCCCAGCTCGAACCTCAGCAGCAGAAACTGATTGCGCAAGAACTGATTAATTCGCTTGATGGAGAGACTGCCGGCAGCCGGAAACCGAACCTGGAGCCTGCCGCCGTGGCTGGGGACCGCGCTGACTGAGACGATTCACACTCTCGAGGGAAATTGACCCTTGGATTCCGCTATGAATTCCGAAACCTCGATCCAAGCATCAACTCTAAACCCGACGTTGGCAAATATGGAGAGATGTCCAACGGCGCGCGCCAAAGGAAAGATCTGGATCGATTTGGACAACTCACCCCACGTTCCATTTTTTGCCCCGATCATCGAGGAACTCCAGAAGCGTAATTATTCGGTCGTGATTACCGCACGCGATTGTTTTCAGGTGCGTGAACTGGCAGATCTTTTTCATATGAACTACAAGCTGATCGGCCATCACTCCGGGAAAAGCAAACTCCGCAAGGTTGCGGGGTTATGCTTTCGTGCGTTGGAACTGATTCCCACGATCCTGAGGGAAAAGCCGGACTTAGCCGTATCCCATTGTTCACGCTCTCAATTGATTGCGTCCACTTTTTGCAGGATTCCGTCTTTTTTCCTGGGTGATTATGAATTTGCAACCGCCTGGGTATTCGTCTATCCCACTTGGCACATGCGCCCGGAAGTGATTCCGGATGAGAGACTTCCCAAGAGCCCGAGTCGAAACCTGAAATACCCAGGCATCAAGGAAGACGTGTACGTTCCCCGGTTCGTTCCAGACCCGAGTATCAGGTCCCAGCTCGGACTCCAGCAGCAGGATGTCGTGGTGACCATGCGTCCGCCGGCGCGCGAGGCTCACTATCACAGTCCACAAAGCGACGAACTCTTCGAAGCCGCAGTTGAGTATCTAAGCAAAAAGCCGGAGCTGAAATTAGTGGTGCTTCCACGAAATGAGAAGCAGGCGGTGTGGTTAAGGGAGCGCTGGCCTGACCTTTTTTCGGACGGCAGGATGCGCATCCCCAATAAAATCGTGGACGGTCTCAACCTGATTTGGCATTCGGATTTCGTGATCAGTGGCGGCGGCACGATGAACAGGGAGGCCGCGTCGCTGGATGTCCCTGTTTACAGCATCTTTCGTGGCAAGATTGGCGCCGTAGATCAGTATCTAAACAAGACGGGCCGGCTAGTCCTGCTCCGGAACGTTGAAGATTTGCAAACTAAGATTATGCCGGTGCGGAGAGATCGTCCAACGAAGCCGCAGAACAGAGGGTCAATTGCCCTGAGCAGAATTGTAGAGCAGATTGCCGCCTGCATGGAGTCACAATACGTGCTTTCAGGCGGGATGGAAGTGGCTACCGAGCGAAGCGCAGTCGGAAGATGAGGCTACAGGATGCAATGGTCTGAGGCTGGGACAATGAAGATTCTGACTGTTGTCGGCGCGCGTCCCAATTTCATGAAGGCCGCACCCATCATCGCGGCGATCAACGCGCACAATGAGAGGTTTGTGGCAGATTCCGCCGCCCGGCCAGAATTACAAGTCGAAAGGATCCGGCATATCCTTGTCCACACTGGCCAACATTACGACGAGTTTATGTCCGGGTCCTTTTTCAATGATCTCAATCTCCCAAAGCCAGATATTCACCTCGGCGTCGGTTCAGGCTCGCACGCAGCCCAGACTTCGGAAATCATGAAGAAGTTCGACGAAGTGTTGCTGGGCGAAAAACCGGATGTCGTGGTTGTTGTTGGCGATGTGAATTCGACGCTTGCTTGCGCCTTGGTTACCTCCAAGGTTTCCTTTGACTCAGATGGTTCCAGACCAGTGATCGCCCACGTGGAAGCGGGATTACGCTCCTTCGACCGGTCGATGCCCGAAGAGGTTAACCGCATTCTTACCGATCATGTTTCAGATCTGCTGTTCGTGACGGAAGAGAACGGACTTGAGAATCTCCGTAATGAAGGTGTCTCGCCCGATAAAATCCACTTCGTTGGCAATACCATGATCGATTCCCTCCTCCATTTCAAGGAGAAAGCCGAAGCCTCGACCATTTTGGAGAAGTTAAGGCTGCTGCTTCCGGGTGGAAAGAACGGAGAGGCCAACTCTGCCACCCAATATGCGCTTCTGACGTTACATCGAGCGTCCAATGTGGACAATCGGGATGTCTTTCTGAGCATCATTGCAGGGTTGGAGGAGCTCGCAAAGGATTGCCCCGTCGTATTTCCAGTGCATCCTCGAACCCAGCGGCGAATCAAGGAATTCGGAGTCGAATTCGATCTCGGAAAGAGTGCAGGGAATCACAAAGCGAATGCACAGGGTTCCGGGATAATCGTGACCGACCCGCTGGGCTATTTGGACTTCCTCTGTTTGATGAAGCACGCGACGCTGGTCGTGACCGACTCGGGCGGCATCCAGGAAGAAACAACGATTCTTGGGATTCCCTGCGTCACTGTCAGAGAAAATACGGAAAGACCGGTTACAGTCCAGAGCGGAACCAATATAATCGCGGGAACAAAAACACACGCCGTTAAGGATGCTATCCGCCGGCAGTTAAGCCGGAAAAGAGAAAATGGCGCGCCAAAGAATTGGGACGGGCAGGCCGGTGCGCGCATCATTGACATCATGGTTCGCAGGCACTACGAAAAGTCTTCGTTGCAATCATCCCCTAACCCGCACACCGTGCCTCTTGAAGACGGATGCGCCTGCCGCTAACCCAATTGATGCCTGTCGACAATCAGTTGGAAACCCAGATCCTGAGGCTCGTCGCCTATTGTCAGGCCAACGATTGGGCGGGGTACGACCCGTACGACGCCGTGAACAGCCATGTCTTTGCCGCTCTGCCACTCCTCAACTCGAGACTTCCTCGGCTGCTCTTGACCCAGGCTTTGAAGCGAAGTCCGGTCAATATTCGCAGGTTGTTGGGTATTCCAAAGACCCTGAATCCGAAAGCTATTGCACTGTTTCTGTCGGGATTCCTCAAGCTCTCGAGAATGGGAGTGGCGAATACCGAAGAGCTAGTCGAGCCGATGATCGAACGGCTGATCGCGCTTCGGTCACCAGGAGTTCCTTACTGGTGCTGGGGATACAGTTTTCCGTGGCAGACGCGCACCATCGTCGTGCCGGCCCAAGCGCCCAACCTGGTATGCACGACGTTCGTGGGTAACGCGCTTCTGGATGCCTATGAGCAACGCTCGGACCGGCGATGTCTGGAAATGGTGATAAGCACGGCCCAGTACATCCTAGATGAACTCTATTGGGCCGACGGTAAATCGGTCGCCGGTTTCAGCTATCCTCTTCCTGATCTCAGGAATCAGGTACCCAACGCGAATTTCCTTGGCGCGGCTTTGTTCTGCCGTTTGTACCAACACACGAGCGAAAGGAAATTCCTTGGTCCAGCGCTTAGGGTTGCCCGCTACTCGGCCGCCAAGCAGCACGCAGATGGCTCGTGGGACTACGGGGAGGGACCGTCACAACGATGGATTGACAACTTCCATACCGGCTACAACCTGTGCGCGCTGCGGTCCATTGGCCGCTATGCGGGAACAATGGAGTTCGATTCGAGCATCCGGCGCGGGCTCGAGTTCTACCGAGCCCACTTTTTCCGCGAAGACGGCGCGCCCAGATATTTTCATAACCGCACATATCCCGTAGACATTCATTGTGTGGCACAAAGTATCATCACGCTCCTTGCGCTTAAAGACCTCGACCCGAGCAATGTCATATTGGCGCGCTCGGTGTTCCACTGGGCCATGAATCACATGTGGGATGAACGGGGCTTCTTTTACTATCGCGTTCTTCGCTTCTGTACCATCCGAACCCCATACATGAGATGGGCCCAGGCCTGGATGCTTTTGGCAATGTCCACGCTCCTGTGCGAATCGGACGTGCTGGTGAAATCTCCAGAAACCTCGGATCCAGAAGAGTTGGTCGAGGCATAGTGACGCTTCCCAAGTAGGTTCGTGCAGGCCCGCACGGAACGAGGCGGACAACAGTATTTTCGTCAGCGGAATCAAGAAGCCGACGGGTCCGATGGGGATCCAAGTTTCACCAGCATCAGCCGCAAAGGTTCTCCCCCCAACTCATAGCATAAATAAGAGGCTGCCTTGGCGGTTTACACGTTAAATCCGTTGCTTGATCCGCGCTGGGGGGACTTTGCCGACAGGCATCCACGGGGCTCCATTTTTCACACACGTGGCTGGCTGGAGGTGCTACGCCGTACTTATGGATATGAACCGATCGTCTATACAACTTCGGCTCCGGGAACGCCCTTGGAGAACGGAATCGTGTTCTGCCGCATCAGCAGCTGGCTGACCGGAGACAGAATGGTTTCCTTGCCCTTTACCGACCACTGCGAGCCTCTGGTAGAAGGCCCCGAGGAAGGAATGGAAATCCTTAGTTCTCTGCAATGTGCACTCGGCAGGGAAAAGTTCAAGTACATCGAGCTTCGACCGCTGAGTACGAACCTGCTGACAGAAACCGGCTTGCAAGAGAACAATTCATTCTGCTTCCACGCACTGGATCTGCGCGCCGAACTCGGCGAACTTTTTGGGAGGTTTCAAAAGGATTCGATTCAGAGAAAGATTCGGCGCGCCGAGCGCGAAGCTTTGATGTACGAGGAGGGAAGATCGGACACGCTTCTGAAGAAGTTTTATCACCTCTTCGTCCAAACGCGCCGGCGGCACAGGGTGCCTCCGCAGCCTACTGATTGGTTCTGGAACGTTGTTACGTGCCTTGGCGACCGACTCAAAATTCGTGTTGCTTCGAAAGCGGGCCGTCCCATCGCCAGCATCATAACGCTGCGGCACGGACACACCATGGTCTACAAGTATGGCGGCTCTGACGCGAGTGCCCACAATCTGGGCGCTATGCCGTTCTTGTTCTGGAAGGCAATTCAGGATGCGAAGAACGACGGAGTCCAGAGATTTGACTTCGGCCGCTCGGATTGCGACAACGCAGGACTAATTACCTTTAAAGACCGTTGGGGCTCGCAGCGCACGGAGCTGACGTATTGGCGGCTGCCGGGCCGGAGTGGACACGGCCGCGACCAGTGGAAGCTCAAAGTTGCCGGTCGAATTTTCGGATGCATGCCGGATCTATTTCTGGCGGCAAGTGGGCGAATCCTCTACCGCCATCTTGGCTAGAAGAGCAGGCGAGATACGCATCATAAGGGTATGGCAATAGATCTAGATGCGAAGCCAGCTTCGAGGCCGCCGCACTCGGCGTCTCCCGCCAGGGGCTGTATCGGAGCCCTGGTTATGGACGCAGACTATCGCGGGCTCGCGGTCGTGCGCAGCCTGGGACGCCACGGAATC
>Ga0137396_10001479_pt1 | contig 12354 bp, 10 predicted proteins | sample czc16metaG_FD_108284 | JGI IMG/M metagenome (GOLD analysis project Ga0137396, IMG submission 108284) | Vadose zone soil microbial communities from Angelo Coast Range Reserve, California, USA - czcobulk3.16 metaG | ecosystem: Environmental > Terrestrial > Soil > Vadose zone | place: USA...
ACAAAATCGTCCGCACCATGAACGTCACGCAATCCGCCGTCGGCGACAAGCGCGGCCTCTGGACCACCGTCCTCGGCGCCGCCATCCTCATCGGCGAAGACGACTAGTTTTTCTCCTTTCTCCTGGGAGGCTCGGTGTTTCCGATTCTCCGTCTTGCGCGTATTGCCTGCTTTTTCTGCCTCGCCCTGCTAGCACGTTCCGCCTTCTCTGCCAACCGCGTCACTATTCTCTACGACGCCTTCGGCGCCAATCCGACTCTTACTCGCGACTGGGGGTTCTCCGCTCTCATCGAGCACGATGGCAAGCGCATCCTCTTCGACACGAGGAACAACCCCGAAATCTTCGAGCACAACGTCAGAGTCCTCAACATGGACCTCACCAAACTCGACTTTGCTGTTATCTCTCATCGTCACACCGACCATGCTTCCGGACTCAAATATCTCCTCAAGATCAATCCGGACATCAACGTTTACGCCCCCGCCGACGGCGCCAACGGTTTTGGCGGCGCAGAAATTCTTCCGTCCTTCTTCCGCCCCAAGCCTTCCCTGTGCGCAAAATTGCGCTATTTCGATGGAACCTACTCGGAACACGTACGCTCGGGCAAACTCTGCGATACTGGTCATTTTGTCCTTGTCGACAAACGCACAGAAGTCGCTCCAGGGATTTTTCTGGGGTACTCCGTTTCCAAGATTCCTCGCGCCATCGAGTTGCCGGAGCTTACACTCGCTATCAAAGGACCGCACGGGCTGATTCTTGTGGATGGCTGCTGGCACTCCGGTATCGAGGAAATCCTGCAAGCCGCAAGCGCCGTGGACTCGCACACGCATATCGTTTTCGGTGGCCTGCACCGTCCAGACACCCGTGCCGGACATCGATCGCCTCGTCGTTTCGCTCAAGAATAAATGGAAGCTGGACCAAATTGCCCCCGGCCATTGTACCGGGGAGCCCGCGTTCCTCCGTCTGCAGAAGGCTTTCGGTGAGGCCTACCTCTACGCCGGAGTCGGCACGCCCATTGATGTGCTCTAGTACGCGCTAAGATGACTACTCGTCCAAATCGTACGCCGTCTTCAGCCACTCCTTCACTTCGTCATCGATCTGTTCCGTCGCTGTAATTTCAATGCGGTGCGTGATGCGGTCTTTCTTCGCCAAACCACCGGTATCAATAAGCCGTTTTGGTAGCTTTCCCCTGTAGTGCGCCAGCGCGAAACCGAGATCGATCCGGGAATTCGTCGTCGGCTTGATCTGCGCAAACACGTGTTCGCGGTACAGCGGCACGATTGTCTTGCACGGGCAGGCCTTCACGTCATCGCCAAGCGATTTGCCGAGTTTTAGAAGTTCCTCGTAAATAGGCCGCAGCTTTTCTTTCGGCTCGGCGTACTGCCCCTCCACGTACCCGACCGCCGCTTTCAAGTACGCTTCCGGCGTGTCTCCCTCCCAGCCCTTTCCCTCCGCGCGTTCCGCAATCCACCATGCGCTGTTGGTCCCCAGCTTGTGCTTGGTCTTGAGCCATTCGCGCCGTGATTTCTCGTCCTTCGGTCCCTCTTTCTTCACCAGCGCAATCCAGTCTTCCATTGAACGCCCCGTTTTCTCTTTCAGCTCGCTTAGCCACTTCTGCACCATCGCCACGCTAGGATGAACGCCGTACAACGAGGGGGTCTTTGCCTCTTTTGCGCTCGGCATTGCAACCTCCGGCCGTCCCCGTTCTACGGCTATTTGAAGTATCCGATGCGCTCCAGTACGGCGCCCACGATCAACGGGAGCGCTACCGTCGCGTCATCGAAAACTTCCGCGAACTTTCCGCCTTCTTCCGGCGGAACAAACTTGCCCCAGGAAACGGCTTCGGTGTAAGTGCTGCCGCTGAGTCCGCCCCAATGCACCGGCTCCGGACAGATGCGCAAACCGTAGTTGTAGCGCTTCAGCGGAAGCTTTTTATATCCACGCCGCGCCAGTAATTCCGCGTAGACGCCGAATTGCTGCGACCAGTTGCGCGGAACGCCGCCGCCCACCGTGAAAATCCCCATCCGTTTCGTCGCCAGCATGGTGTCCGCAAATTTCTCAAAATCTTCAAAGGGATCGAAACGCAACAGCGGCCGCTTGTCTCTCTGCCGGGCAATCTTATGCAGCGCAAAATCAATCCCCAACTCCGAATCGCTGAACGCCGGGACAAACACCGGAACGTTGTGCTCGTACGCGGACTTCAGAATTCCCCTCCCCGGCATCGTCTTGTGAAGATATTCGCCGATGCGCCGGTGAATCTTCCAGCTGCAAACGACGTCCTCGGCATCCCATTCGTTGAGAACTTTGTCCATGACCTCTTCGACGTGGTCGAGATTGACTTCCGGCTCCAGCGAATCGTAAACGCGGTTGTAGCCGGCGTGAAAAAGCTCCCGGTCATCCATTTTATCGTTGTAACGAAAGTGCGAGTAGCCCGTGGCTTCCACGAGGCCGTGGGCCATGAGTGCGCCGGTCGAAACGATGGCCTTAACGATGCTAGATTCGATGAGGTCGCAGAAAATAAGTCCCATCTTGCCAACGGTCAGCGCTCCAGAAAGTGTCATCACCACAAAGCAATCCTTGTCGCGCGCCATCGCCTCCAACACATCGGCGGCATCTCCAATCTGACGCCCCGTGAACGCCGTGTCGCCCATCGCGCGAACGAGTTGATCGATGGTGTTGCATTTCGACAAGTCCAGAGGAAAGATCGGCCGAAGTTTATCTTTCACCGGGTCGTGCAGCACCCGTCCGGTCACCGTCTTTTTTTTCTGCTTGGCCATCACTTCTCCTCGACTGACGCAAAAGGCCTTTCACAGAATCATCGTGCTATGGAAACTGCAAATCTACTTGCTGATTGATATTACAAATGCAACACAAAAGATAGCGCAAAACGCGCGCCGATATTTTTTCGCGCTCATGCTAAACTAAAATTTATGGCAAACAAATTTACCATCGGCCTCGTGCAGATGAAATGCTCGGCGAACGGCGACCAAAACCTCGCGCGGGCTATCGAGAAGATCCGCGAAGCCGCGGCGCGCGGCGCGCAAATTATTTCACTGCACGAACTCTTTCACGGCGAATACTTCTGCCGTACCGAAGACTCGGAACTTTTCAATCTCTCCGAAGCGGTTCCGGGGCCTACAACCGAAAAACTCGCCCAAATTGCGAAAGAAAAGAAGGTCGCGCTGGTCGTTTCCCTCTTCGAACGCCGCGCTCCCGGCATTTACCACAACACCTGCGCCGTCCTCGACGCAGACGGATCCTTTCTCGGGAAATACCGCAAGATGCATATTCCCGACGATCCGCTCTACTATGAAAAGTTTTATTTCACTCCCGGCGATCTCGGTTTTCCGAATTTTGATACCAAGTATGCCCGCGTCGGCGTGCAGATCTGCTGGGACCAGTGGTATCCGGAAGGCTCGCGCGTCACCGCGCTGGGCGGCGCGCAAGTAATTTTTTATCCAACCAGCATCGGCTGGCACCCACACGAAAAAGCGCAGTTCGGCGCCGCGCAACTCGATGCCTGGAAAACGATCCAACGTGGCCATGCCATTGCCAACGGCGTCTACGCCGCGGTCGTTAATCGGGTCGGATTCGAAGGCAAGCCAGAAAAAGGCGATCCGGGACTGGAATTCTGGGGCAATTCGTTTGTCGCCGATCCGTTCGGCCAGGTTCTCTCCGAAGCCTCGAACGATGAGGAAGAGATCCTGGTCGTCGAGTGCGACCCCGCAAAAAGCGAAGACACGCGCCGCAACTGGCCCTTCCTCCGCGATCGCCGCATCGACGCTTACCCGCCAATCCTGAATCGTTGGTTGGGCAAAGAATAATGCACCCTTCTGCGTGCTCTCTCTGCCCTCTGTGTTAAATTCTTTGCCCCGATGAAGACACTGCTGCAATCCATCACGCCGCATGCCCTTGGCTTTCGCATGCCCGCCGAATGGGAGCGCCACGAATCCACTTGGCTCGGCTGGCCGCACGAACTTACCGACTGGCCCGGAAAATTCGCGCCGATTCCCTGGGCGTTCGCGGAGCTCGTTCGCCACTTGTCGAAAGTTGAGCGCGTCTATCTGCTCGTCGAAAATCGCAGTTCAGAATCTCGCGTTCGAGGCATCCTCAAAAAGTCCAGCGCAAATCTCGATGCCGTGGATTTCTTCCGCGTTCCCACCGATCGAGGCTGGATGCGCGACTCCGGTCCCATCTGCGTTCGAGACGATAGCGGCGAAGTGGCCTTCAATCATTTCGTTTTCAACGGCTGGGCGAAATACCCAAATCACAAAAAAGACGCCGCCGTCGTCACCAAAGCAAATCAACATCTGAAGCGCCGCATCTGGCATCCCGAGCACAAGGGCCGCCGCATCGTCCTCGAAGGCGGCAGCATCGAAGTGAACGGCCGCGGCACGCTCTTGACCACCGAAGAATGCCTCCTCAGCAAGATTCAGGAGCGGAATCCCGGCTTCACCAGGGAAGACTACGCGCAAGTCTTCCGGGAATATTTTGGCGTGAACAACGTGCTCTGGCTGAAAAATGGAATCGCCGGAGACGATACCCACGGCCACGTGGACGATCTGACGCGATTCGTGAATCCCACCACAATTGTTACCGTCGTCGAGAACGATCCGACTGACACTAACTACGCGCCCCTCCAGGAAAATCTCGCGCTGCTCAAGACCATGAAAGATCAGGATGGCCGGCCGTTGCGCGTGGAAACTCTCCCGATGCCGGCGCCCGTCTATTTCGAGAACCAGCGTCTTCCAGCAAGCTACGCAAATTTCTACATCGCCAACAAGATCGTGCTCGTGCCCATGTTCAACGATCCAAACGATCGCGTGGCGCTGAATACGTTCGCAGGCTTGTTTCCAGACCGTGAAGTGGTGGGCATTGCTTGCCGGGACTTGGTGCTCGGACTCGGCACGCTCCACTGCATGGCCCAGCAACAACCGAGCCTCCGATAAGGATGCGAGTCCGGAGCGAATCCGCTGCAGCGGACGTCTGAAACGACTTCGCAGCCCGAGCTTTTTCTTGGCTCTCACGATGAATTGCCTTGACCGCCATTTCAGATACAATCGCTGTTCCCTTTAGGAGGCTTCATGCTCGCCGCAAATACGTTCTCCCAACAGTCAATCGGAGTATGGTTCCAAACGCACGGCGTCGTCTCCTGGCTTCTTCTTGGCCTCGTTGGCGGATGGCTCGCCGGAAAAATTGCCCGCGGACGCGGCTTCGGCTGCATCGCAGACATCGTGCTTGGTCTAATTGGCTCCTACATCGGCGGGTGGATCTTCATCAAGCTTGGAATCTTCGGCGGCGGATTTCTCTACTCACTGGCTGCCGCGACGCTGGGTGCGGTCATTCTCGTCTCCATCGCCCATCTGTTTGTCGGCGGCAACGATTAATCACCGTGCGGAACTCATTCGTGCCGCAGTGCAAGGAGTGGATCAACGGACATGGCTCGCCTTCCTGGCACGTAACAAGCCAGCATTGCAATCACAAATAACAACGCCGTGATCGCAAGATACGTGGCGGGATCCGCGGCGCTCACGCCAAAGAGCAGCCCCTTCATCAGCCGCGTGACCAGCAGCGCCATCACCCAGCCGAGTGCCGCCCCTCCTGCGACCAGTTGAAGCCCGTCCCCCAAAATCAGGCGCAGCACCTCGCCTCGTTGCGCCCCCATCGCCATTCGAATCCCGATTTCCCTGGTCCGTTGCGCCACCGTGTACGAAATCACCGCATAGATGCCCATCGCTGCAAGAAGCAATGCCGCCGCGCCGAAAATGGCGACAAGCATCAGGTTGAATCTTCGCGGCGCCACGGATTGCGCCAAATATTGCTCAACCGTTCGCACGCTCGAGGCCGGAACGTCCGGGTCGATGCGCTTCACTTCCATTTGAAACGGCGCCGCCACCATGAGCGGCTCATTCTCCGTGCGCACGAACCAGCACATGTTGTTTTTCAAGTAGAAGATCGTTTCCGCCGGCACTTGCGGAATCGGCGCAAAGATTTCCGCACGCGCATCAGTTTCAAGTCCGAAATCGTGAAGGTCGCCCACCACTCCCACGATCTCCACATCACGCATTCCTTGCTGCGTGTCGTCCATCTGCACGTGCGCGCCCAGTGGATTCGCATCCGGCCAATAACGCTTCGCAAATGTTTGATTGATGATGGCCACGGGAGCGCCTTGCTCCGTATCGCTCTCTGCGAATTCCCTTCCCGACACCAGCGGGATTCCCAGTGTCCGGAAGTACCCCGTCGTCGTCATGCGGTAATGGGCCTCCGGAAACTGATTCGCGGCCCAGCCGCGGCCGACGATATTGAAATCGACCGTTGCCAGAAAGCCGTCCGTCGGAACCACGTTTGCGACAGCCACAGATTTCACGCCCGGCAAGCTTTCGATATTCGGTGAGAGGACGCGGTAGAAATGGGTCACGCTATCGCGGCCTTTATAGCGCGTCTTCGGCAGCGCGAGCCGCACCACCAAAAGGTTCTTCGGATTGAAGCCTGGTTGCACGGCTTCCAATCGCACAAAACTTTTCAGCAGCAGCCCGCCTGCCACAAGCAAGAGCAATGAAACGGCGACTTGTCCGGCCACCAACAATTTACGCACTCTCTGCCCCGCCGAGCCTCCCGAACCGCCGCGTCCACCTTTTTTCATCTCTTCATTGAGGTTTACTTTTGAAAGCTCCAGAGCCGGCGCCATTCCGAAAATGAGTCCGCACAACAGCGAAATCACAGTGGTGAATTCCAGTGCGCGCGCATCGAGTCCGATTTCTTTTGCCCGTGGCAGGTCGGCGGGACTCAGCGCAACGAGTGCATGGACTCCCATTACACCGACAAAGACGCCCAGCACTCCGCCGGCGATAGCGATCGTCAAGCTCTCCGTAAGAAACTGCCGCAGCAGCCGTTCTTGGGATGCGCCCAACGCCACTCGCATCGCTACTTCCTTCGTGCGCGTGCTGGCTCGGACAAGCAGAAGCCCTGCGAGGTTTGCGCAGGCGATGAGCAACACCGCCAGGACCGCGCCAAATATAAGCATCAAGCTCCCACGAACTTTTCCCACCAGCGCGGTCTGCAGCACTTCTACGAACACCCCGGTCTGCGCGGCACTGTCCCCGGGATATTCCCGCCGGATTTCGCGAATCACGCCGAGGAGATCTTCGCGGGCCTGCATCTCGGTCACACCGGGTTTCAGACGCGCGAGGGTACGCAGGAAATTGTCGCCTCGGTGCTCGCGCCGCGGATCGTTTTCAAACACCAGCGGCACGATGACGTCGTCTTGTGCCTGGCGATAGACAAACGATTCCGGCATTACGCCTACGACCGTGTAGGGATCTCCGTTCAAACGAACCGTTTTCCCAACGATCGTTGGGTCACCGCCGTAATGCCTCGACCAGAAACCGTGACTGAGCACCACCGTGCGAGGGCTTCCCGGCTGGGCATCGGCAGGCGAGAGCACGCGCCCGAACGCTGCTTGCGCGCCGATGGCCTCGAAAAAATCTCCCGACGTTTGCATCCCCGTGACCCGCTCCGGCGTTTCCTCCCCGCTGAGATTGGCGTTCCAATTGGCCAGCGCCGCCATCTGCGCAAACGAGCGGTTCCGCTTTTGAAAATCAAGGAACTCGGGAATCGAGATGGGCAGCTTGTCCGAATCGCCACGGCCCTCCCAAATCGTCAGAACGCGTTCCGGCTCGCGCAGCGCCATCGGCCGCAGCAACACGGCATTGACCATGCTGAAAATCGCCGTGTTTGCGCCGATTCCAATAGCGAGCGTCAAAACCGCGAAGATCGTAAACCCTGGCGTGCGAATTAAGGTGCGAAGCGCGTACCGTACGTCCTGCCAAAGTGTCTCCATTCTTCCTCCTGCTACTCGAGGCCGCCCTCTCTCAGAGTAGCTGGAGGGATTTCATTCAGGTCATGCATTGTCCGCATCCCCCGGATGAGCCAATTTCATGACGCCTGCAGCGAACACTTTTGGACACCCGCGCTCCCGGATTTCCAAGCCGCCTCCACTTGCTTACTTACGTCCTTACTTCCCTGCTTCCTGCTCTGTGATACGATTCTCGTTTGCGTCTCGGAGATGACGCCTCATTGAGCAAGACCTCGCAATCCCTCACAGCCATTCCTCTGGGCGGTCTCGGCGAATTCGGCATGAACATGATGGCGTTGCGGCTCGGCGACGATATCCTCGTCATCGACGCGGGCATGATGTTCCCCGAATCGGAATTGCTTGGCGTCGATCTGGTCATACCGGACATTACGTATCTGAAGCAGAATCGTGCGCATGTACGCGCGATCGTGCTGACGCATGGCCATGAAGATCACATCGGCGCGCTGCCCTACATTCTGCGCGACCTCAATGTTCCCGTGTATGGAACGAGGTTCACGCTAGCGCTGGTGAAAAAACGCCTGGATGAAGCGGGATTGCTGGAATCCACCACGCTGCGCGAAGTGATTCCCAGCCGGCTGGTGGAGATTGGTCCGTTCGAGATTGAATTTATCTCCGTGACGCACAGCACCGTGGACTGCGTTGCGCTTGCGATCCGCACACCGCTCGGCGTGGTCATTCACACCGGCGATTTCAAGATTGACCAGACGCCCGTCGGCGGAGCGCCGTTCGATCTGCACACATTCGCAAAGTACGGCCACGAAGGCGTGCTCGCGCTATTCAGCGATTCCACAAACGTGGAGCGTCCGGGCTTCACGCCGTCGGAACGTGCTGTCGTTCCGCGCATTGAAGAGCTGTGCCGCTCGGCGCCGCGGCGCGTGATTCTCTCGTGCTTCGCTTCCTCCATTCACAGAATTCAGCAAGTCATTGACATCGCTTCACGGGTGAATCGCAAGATTGCCTTCGTCGGCCGCAGCATGGTCGATAACGTCGAGATTGCGCACTCGCTCGAACTGCTGCGCATTCCTGACGGGATGGTGGTGCGCCAGCAGGACATTCGCGGGTTCGATCCGAAGCGCATTATTATTCTCGCCAGCGGAACGCAAGCAGAGCCGATGTCGTCCCTCTCGCGCATCGCCGTGGACAATCACCGCTTCGTCTCCGTGGACGAAAACGACAGCGTCATTCTCTCCGCCCGCATCATTCCTGGAAATGAAAAATCCATTTTCCGGATGCTGGACCACATGTTCCGGCGCCGCGCGCTGGTTTATTACGACAATTCGGCGGGAATCATCCACGTTTCCGGGCACGCGAGCCAGGAAGAACAAAAACTCCTGCTGCAACTCGTGAAGCCGAAATATTTCATTCCGGTGCACGGCGAGTTTCGTCACCTGTTCCGGCACGCTGCGCTCGCGCATCAATTGGGCGCCGTGTCCGGAGAAATTCTGCTCGTCGAAGACGGCCAACAGATTGAATTCACGGAAGACGGCGCGTACCGGCGCGACCCCGTGACGGCAGGCCGCGTGTGCGTGGATTCCGGTTCGCTCGAAGAAATCGAAGACGTAGTGATCCGCGATCGAAAACATCTTTCCGAGGACGGGATCGTCGTGCCAATCATCGCGATCGACAAACATACCGGCAAGATGGAATCACACCCGGAGATCGTCACGCGAGGACTGATGAGCGACAACGGCCAGGAGCTCATTGCCGGTGCGCGGCTCGTCATCCTAAAGACCGTCGAAGAATCCAATGCCGAAGAAAAATCCGACTGGGGCGTCATCAAGGAAAAAATCCGCGTGGACCTGAAGCGCTACATCAGCAAGCAAACCTCCAAGCGGCCTCTCATTCTTCCCGTCATCCTCGAAGTCTGAGCAAGGCCACCGCTCCGCGGCTTCCTGCGATTGTCGCGTAAAATTCTTACAATACACAGCGCCCGGCCCCTTGCATGATCAAACCGTAGCCAACCGCGCCCACGTGCTTTGCGATTGCTTGCTGTGGCGAGGTTCCCGATTCCCGGCTACAATCTTTCGCCATCAGGAGCCGCGATTGTCTTCTCCTTCTTCACCGCTCGCCCCGAATCCTGGCCACGCCGCATTTGTTTTCATCCTTGTCATGGTGGCTTTTGATTTTCTCGCTTTCGGCATCATCGCGCCCGTGCTGCCCGATCTCGTCCGGCAATTTGAAGGCGGTGACTTCGCTCGCGCGTCCGTAATCACCGGCTACTTCGGTTTTGCCTGGAACGCGATGCAGCTTATTTTTTCACCGGTTCTTGGCGCCTGGTCCGATCGATTCGGCCGGCGGCCGGTCATCTTGATTTCTTGCTTTGGCCTGGGCATCGACTACATCTTCATGGCCCTGGCCCCGTCACTCGGCTGGCTTTTCGTTGGGCGCGTCATTTCCGGGATCACCACGTCCAACGTTCCCACAGCTTTCGCCTACATCACCGATGTAACCAAGCCGGAAGAGCGCGCCAAGCCCTTCGGTCTGATCAGCGCAGCATTCGGACTCGGATTCGTGATCGGCCCGGCCCTCGGCGGCTACCTCGGTAACATCAATCTTCGTTTTCCGTTCTGGGCTGCCGCCGCGTTGAGCCTGGGCAACGCGCTCTACGGGTTTTACGTGCTGCCCGAATCGCTGCCGCCAGAGCGGCGCTCCAAATCCGCCTGGCACATGGCCAATCCGCTGGGATCGCTCAACCTGCTGCGCTCGCATACGGTGCTTGCGGGTCTTGCTGTCGTTAATACTCTGTACTATCTCGCGCACGTCTCTCTTCCTTCGATGTGGGCGCTCTACACCGAGTATCGCTACGCGTGGGACCGGCGCGACGTCGGCCTCTCGCTCTCCATTGTCGGCGCAAGTGCCGCGATCGTTTCCGGCGTCCTGGTGGGGCCATTCGTGAAGCGATTCGGCGAACGGCGAAGTCTTCTTGCTGGTTTATTCTTTGGCACGCTGGGCTTCGCCTCTTTTGCGCTCGCCACCCGCGGCTGGATCATTCTCGCCGTCGTTCCCTTGATTGCCCTGTGGGGCATTGCCGCGCCGGCAATGCAGTCCTTGATGGCGCGCCATGTCGACCCCTCTTCTCAGGGCAAGCTGCAGGGAGCGATCAATTCGGTTCGTGCGATCACGGGAATGGCCGGGCCAATCCTTTTCACGCAGGTCTTCGCCCTAGCCATCGCGCCGCGCGCTCCCGTCCATTTCCCCGGCGCGCCCTATTGCCTCGCAGCGGTGCTGCTCCTCTCTAGCCTGCTTCTGGCGGCGTATGTCACGCGCCCGACAGTCGATGTTCAACCGTCTGTTCAAGCCACCGCCAGCGTCGATCCTTTGGATTGAAGAGTCCGGATTCCCAGACGGATCCTTCGTCGCGATAGTCCGTAGGCCAGATTCCGTTTATCGGAAATCTGGTTAACAATAACATCCCCACCCCTATGTTATAATGTTGATTCTAAAGTGGTTACTGTAGGGAGATTTAGAGATGGCACGAAAGGGGCACGCGCACACCCTCACCGGCTCTTGTCTGGCAGGCACTCGGAAGAATACTGTGAAATACACTTCCGTTAACTACGTTATCGATGCTATTCGAATGGAGTACGGCGAGTGTTAATGAACCGAGGGAGTGAGAGGAAATTCTATGCATTGAGGTTGGGCCGCCTCCGCGCCAGGACAAATGGATCAGGGGTAGTCGGGGTGGGGGCCCTGGCGACGGAGGCGACCCGGTGTCCTTAAGTGCAAGTATCATTCATCGGGGTATCCGCAACTGCAATCAAGGGGTTGCCGTAATCTCGTGTCAGGTATTTACCTTAGGACACGCCTTCAGAAGCCCTAGGTTCCGATGCGGCGATGAAGTTCCGCGCGGGAAGCAATGTGGGCAAATTGTTATTGTTGCTTCTCATCGGGCTTTCTCCCTTGGAAAGGCATCCTTACTTGCTGGGGGCTGCTCCCCCCCACCTCACTGAGCGATCCGGAAAATACACCCCCACATAATAGCCACCTGCTGGACGCGGCCGGCAGTAAACGACGCGCGCTACCTGGGGAAACTCCCCCGTGAGGGGGGTGAGCAGCTGCTCGTCGCCAGAATGCCAGATCTGCATGGTCACAACGCGAGCGCCGTGAGGGCTGACGTTGCGCGTGGAGGTCCGTTCGGCATCTCGCGGTTCCTTCGTCCGTGCAAGGTACACGGGAACATTTGCGCGTTGGCGCTTCTCAACCCTTCCGTCGGAAAGCAACGAAGGGTGACCCGTAGGTGGAGTACTAGCATCCACGGCCAGTATGAGTCCGTTCGAAGAGAGCGGGCTCTCCTTTCCGGTACTTCAAGCGGCTTGTCTTAATGGTTCTAGGCCCAATGTCGGTTTGAAGGCAATGCGCAAAACCACGTATTTTCGATGCAAGGAAATACCTGCAATGTGACCAGATGGCTGAGCAGGGCGTACCGGAGGCAGAAGTCACGAGTCGCTCCCGACAGGCTCGGCGGATTCAGGTAAGGAAGG
>Ga0137396_10001480_pt1 | contig 12354 bp, 16 predicted proteins | sample czc16metaG_FD_108284 | JGI IMG/M metagenome (GOLD analysis project Ga0137396, IMG submission 108284) | Vadose zone soil microbial communities from Angelo Coast Range Reserve, California, USA - czcobulk3.16 metaG | ecosystem: Environmental > Terrestrial > Soil > Vadose zone | place: USA...
AAGACCCTGAAGGTCTGCGCCACAAACACCTGTTGGGCGAGCCGTCATGGCTCGCCGCGGGTCCTGGAGAGTTAGGCGGCGGCCGGCGGTGCGCGTGCCGGACGGGTCGAGTCGAGAAGGGCATGGAGCGCGGCGGCCGATGCGGTGCAGATGAGCCGTGCATCCAACGTAGGGGGTGTAAACCGGACGACGGCGGAGACCGCGCGCAGCGACTGCAGCGCGTGACAGAGCACGCAATGCTGTGAATCGGGGAGTGCGGTCGTCGCGGCGCCGACGTGATGCGCCTCGGCGTCATGGACGACAACTGCCGGGTTGCAGATCGCATCGTCCATCCCGTCGTGCAGAAGCGACGAGACGGTGATCGGCATCGTCGCAAAGAGCGCGACGGCGGCGGCGAGCGGCGCGAGACGAGTGCGCCGCAGGGCGCGAATCATCAAGTTGAAGCATAGCAGGAACCGTGCTTGTCGCACGGCCGAGGCGTGCGTGAGCGCTCACCGCGCACGCCGCCGCGAAACGCACCCGGCGGAATCGCTGGACATTCGAGGGGTTTTCGCGGTCCGAGGGTGGCATCGCGGCTGCTATAGCCAGGGCGAAATGGTTCCAATCTCCAGGAGAAAGCAGGTCGCCGGGATGGTCGGCGCGCTTGCGCTCGGCTACTCGCTGTCGTGGCTCGTCGCGCCAGGACCGGGGACGGGTCCGGTCGAGCACTTCGGGCCGACGTTCGGCCAATCGGCGGCGCCGGTCGTCGTCGCGCCCCCGCCGGTCGAGGCATCGCAGCCCGTCACCGCGGCCCCGGCACCCCTGCAGTCGCCGCGCTACCAGCCGATATAAAGGCTGTCAACCCACTCGACAGAGAGGCAGTCAGTCCCGCTATGGTGTTCACGGTTTTCGCAGGATTCGTCGTCGCCGTCGTCGCGGCCCACTACTTCGGCGACTCGGACGCGCGCATCAGCAGATAGCTGACGCGTTCGAGACTCTCGAGGCCGTAGACGTCGGTCTCCAGCTGGGGCACCCACACGAGCGGGTAGCCCGAAAAGCGCTCCTTGATCTCGTCGATGTAGACCTGCTCCTGCAGCCGCCGCGAGCGATAGAAGTCGCCGTCGGCATCCGCCGGCAGCACGCGGTTCACCACCACCCCGCACACGTTCACGTTCGACTCGCGGAGAATCTCCGCGGCGCGAGCCGTCTCTTCGATCGGCAGGCGTTCGGGGATGACGACGAGCACGAAGCCGGTGAAGTTGTGCTGCATGAGGCGCGCGCGGATCTGCTCGAGCTTCTCGCGGCGCGCGTCGAGCGTCTTCAGGATCGGATCGTCGTCGGGGTCGATCGCCTCGGGCGCGAGGCGCACCTGGTCGATGTCCTTGTTGAGCGAGAGCAGCGCGCGGCGGCGTTTCGACAGCGCGGTGATCCACGCGGACACCAGCTCCGGCATCCGCAGGAGCCGCAGCGTGTGGCCGGTCGGCGCGGTGTCGAAGACCAGCAGGTCGTACGCGTCGAAGCGCTCGACGATGAGGTCGCCGATGCGGTCGAAGAGCGCCACCGCCTCGACGCCGGGCATCGAGGAGGCGAGCTCGATCTGCCGCTCGGCTTCCCTGGCGACCGCGTGGCTGAACATCCGCGCGATGCCCGCCTTCGCGTTGTCGATGTAGCGGCGCGCCTCGAGATTGGCGTCGATCTCGATGCCGCTCAGCCGCGGCGCAATCTCGCGTTCGTCGGCGCCGAACGGCGTGCCGAAGATGTCCGACGTCGAATGCGCGGGATCGGTCGACACCAGCAGCACGCGCCGGCCGGCGCGGCTCGCGGCCAGCGCCACCGCGGACGCGCACGTCGTCTTGCCGACGCCGCCCTTGCCGCCGAAAAACAGGATGCGCTTGTCCCGAGCGTAGTCGAGGGGCTTCTTCAGCAGCACGGCATGCTGCCGATCGGCGAGCGGTCCATGCCCATCCGCCGGTGCCAGGTGTGGAACTCTTCGAGGAAGAACGGATAGACGTCGAGCAGATAGATCGCCGCCGGGTTGGGCAGGCCGACGAGCTCCATGAAGCACTGGAGCATGAACAGGTCGTTGAGATCGACGAACTGCTCGCGCAGCCGCCGCTCGTACTCCGAGACGAAGTAGCCGTGCAGGAATTCGCCGAAATGCTGCTTGAGATCGTCCCAGCCCATAGTCGTCTTCCGTCGCGGCTCGCTTCCCTATCCCGTGGCGTCCGCCTTCACTATAGGTCCGTGGCGTCCGGCTTCAGCCGGACGAATTCGTGCAGCCGGCTCACGTCCACGGCGAGCAGCTGCGACGGCGATTCGCCGCGGAACACCGGCTGGAATCGCGCGTTCCAGACGATCTCGTCGGCGCGATACGACGTGCGCGCGTGCACGGTCTGCTCGTAGGTCTCGTCCACGCCCGTCAGCAGGACGAGAATCTCCGCCTGCTCGCGCTCGAGATCCGCCGGCGTCTTGCCGGCGAGCGGACTGTTCTCGTCGATCGGATGCACGATCGTCCACGAGAGCGGGAAGAAGGTCACCTTGTTCCGCTCGAGCGGCAACACGTGGTAGCGGCGTACCAGGTGGCCGTCGCCGGTCCGCTCGAACGCCGTGTAGAGCACCTGCGCCCCGAGCTCGATGATCTCGTTTCGTCGCCGCCTGTTCGCGATCCGGAACTCGAGCGCCTGGATGCCCGCATACGGGGCGACGATGGCCCGCTGGCTGAAGACGATGGCGGCCGTCGGCCGCGCGAAGCGCGCGAAGAGCAGGCCAGTGGCCAGCGCCTGATACATCAGCCCGACGAGCGCCTCGACGGTGACGAGCATGTTGGCGGCGAACCCGTTCGGACCAATCTGTCCGTACCCGATCGTGGCAAATGTCTGGATGCTGAAGAAGAACGCCTGCATGAACCGGCCGCCGAGCATGTGCGCGGCGGGTCCGGCCAGCGCGTCGGGCCCGCACAGGACGTACAGCACCGCAAACAGCAGGTTGATGCCGACATAGAGCAGGGTGACCAGCCCGATGAACGTCGTCCACGAAACCGTCAGCAGGTGCGAGTACGGCGCGATGGTCTCGAACGCGCCCAGCCCCTCGCGCACGACGTTGAACGAGCCGTCGCGATTGAGCAGGCGCTGCCTGCTCTCCCGGCTGATGACGGAGCCGAGGCCGAGGTCGAGGTCGCGGACCTCCGCATCGGCCGCGATGCGCGCCGCGAGAGGGCTGGGCTCGAACGTTGTTGCCATAGATTTCGGCGGGTCCGCGATGCCTGGTTCGGCGGGTCCGTACGTGAGCCGGGTCCCGCTGCGATAAGAGGATCCATATCGCAGCGGACCCGGCTCAAACAAAACTGTCTAAACGATCATCGAAACAACGCCGACTTGTCGGAATCCGCGCACCGAGCCCGCGATCCAATTGCGTTCACCCTCTAGACGCGCGCGGAAACATTAGCGATTCATCGCAAGTGCCGCGCCGGCCCGGCTTGGCTCGCCTGTTGCTCAGGTCCGGGCATGGAACATCACCGACTCGTTCACCGCGTGAAAAGTGAATTCATCGAGATGCCCGGGCTGCAACTGACGCTCCCGCAGGCCGCCCGGCTGTGGGGTCTCGACCACGAAGCGTCACGCCAGGTGATCAACTCGCTCGTCGAAGTCTCGTTCCTCCGGTGGACGCCCCAGGGCACCGTCGTCCGCGAGAAAGCCGTCTAAACCCACCGGCGCTCCGCGTCAGAGCTACAGTTTCATCACCAGCGGCGCGACGTCGAGCCCCTCAGGCTCGGCGCGCCAGGTTTCGCCCGGCGCGATCAGCATCGGCGTCGTCAGCGAGCCGGTGCTGATTAGCTCGCCCGCGCGCAGCGGCTCGGCCGACGATTCGCGTGATACCGCGGCCGCGAGCGCTCCCAGGCAGAGAGCAGGGCTACGGAAAACGTTCTTTCCTCCACCCTCCTCTACGAAATTGTCGTCCTTGAACAGTTTCAACTTGAAGTCGGCCAGCTGCGCGGCGAGCGACGCCGCGTTGGCGCCCGTCACGGTGGTCGGCGATCCCAGGACGAGCCCGGCGTGGAACCCGAAGGCCGCGACGAGATCCTGGGGCTGGAACTGCCATTCGGGGAACGGGCAATCGACAATCTCGTACCCGAGCGACAGCCACTCAACGCTCTCGAGGATGGCAACCGGATTCGCGATGTCGCCCGTCACGGGCGACTTCAGCTTGAAGACGATCTCCGGTTCCAGCTTCGGCGCGTAGGTGAACGGTACCGGTGTCGCGTCCTCGGTGCCGGCCTGGTGCACGGTGTCGTCGTAGATCGACGCCCAGGCGACCGTCTTCAGCTTCAACTTGTCGAGGACGGCCTGGTTGCCGAAGGCGACCTTCCGTCCGACCACGGTGCGGCCGCTCGCCTTCCGCCGCCGCGCGAGCTCCGCCTCCACCGCGTAGGCGATGGAGAGATCGAAGCCTTCACGTGACGACAGCGTCTGTGGCAGCAGGTCTCCCGCCTCGTATGCGTCGATGAGCTCCTGCGCGACCGCGGCGGGATCGATCGCCATGCTTACCGGGACTCGATCACGCGCGCGGCGATGGCGACAGTGGTTCTCCGCATGGGCGAGAGTGTACTCCGTTGGTGTAGGATTCGCTTCGTCATGACACGCTTTCTCGCCGCGGTGTTGCTGCTCGCAGCGGCCGCCGCGGCCGGGGCGCAGACCTCCGGGCGGCGTCTGGATCGTGTCGCCGCAGGGCCGGCACCTGGGCACGATCGTCACGCCCGATCGCGTCGCGAACCTCGCGTTCGGCGATGCCGACAGCAGGACGCTGTACCTGGTGGGCGGCCGCAGCCTCTGGCGGATCCGCACGACCGTTCCCGGAATCAGGCCGATCACAAAGGAGAAACGATGAAGCTCTTTGCTGCAGTGGCGGCGGCCGTGCTGTTCGCCGTTCCCGCGTTTGCGCAACAGGTCGTCACGCCGGAGACGACAACGGGCGTCTACATGTCCGCGGCGGACGTCGCGGCGGCGGTCGGCAAGCTCCCGAAGAACCCGCTCGCCTCCGTGCCGGTCTTCAAGATGGGTCCGTTCAACGTGAACGTCGAGCATCGGCTCGGCGCGCCAGCCGCCGCGCAGGCGGCGTCGGTGCACGACAAGGACGCCGAGCTCTTCTACATGATCGGCGGCACGTCGAAGAAGATGTCGAAGGGCGATTTCATGCTGGTGCCGGCGGGCGTCCCGCACTGGTTCACCGACATCAGCGGTCAGATCACGGAGTTTTCGCTTCACTTGCCGGTAAAGTAGGCCGGGATTGGGGATCCAGGCCGGGATCCGGGATCCGGGATCCGGCGGTTCGTCTGGTTCGATTGCGGCGCGGTTGAACCGCCTTCCGCCGACGGCGATTCACCGCCACGCGACGTTCATCGCGGGCATCGGATCGTTCTTCGATCTGTTCGACATCTTCCTCGCGGGCGTGCTCGCGACGGTGCTCACGCAGCAGTTTCAGCTGACACGCGCGGCGCTGCCGCCGATCATCGGCTCGAGCTTCGTCGGCATGTTCTTCGGCGCGACGCTGCTCGGCCGCTTCGCGGACGAGCGTGGCCGGCGCACGGCGTTCCTCGTCAACCTGGGGATCTATTCCGTCTTCACGCTGCTCGGGGCTTTCAGCCCGAACGTCACCGCGCTCATCGTCACGCGCTTTCTCGCCGGCGTCGGCATCGGCGCGGAGCTCCCGCTGGTCGACGCGTACCTGAGCGAGCTGTTGCCCGCGCGCTATCGCGGCCGCTACACCGCATGGGCGTACACGCTCGGCTTCGTCGGCGTCCCGGCTGCGGGGTTCCTCGCGCGCATCCTCGTGCCACAGCAGCCGTTCGGCATCGACGGATGGCGCTGGATGTTCGTGGCGGGATCGTTCGGCGCCGCCGTCATCTGGGTGCTGCGCGCGAGGCTCCCCGAGTCGCCGCGGTGGCTCGAATCGGTCGGCCGCACGCTGATGCTGTGCGTCTTCCACGTGTTTCATACCGTGGGCTATTACGGGTTCGGCACGCTCGTGCCGACCGTCCTTGCGGCGAAGGGCTATTCGATCGTGACGTCGTTGACGTTCACGTCGCTGACTTTCATCGGCTATCCAATCGGCTCGGCGTTGTCGCTGCCGATTGTCGAGCGCGTCGATCGCCGCTGGCTGATTTGCGGAACCGCGGCGATGATGGCGGTCTTTGGGCTCATGCTCGGCTATGCGTCGGCGCCCGAAGTCATTTTGATGTCGGGGTTTCTCTACACCGCGACGAGCAACATCTTCTCGAACGCGCTGCACATCTTCCACGTGGAGATCTTCCCGACCTTCGCGCGCGCGACGGCCGCGGGGACGGCGTATGGCATGAGCCGGCTGTCGACGGCCGCGATGCCGTTCGTGCTGGTACCGGTGCTGGATCGGTTCGGGCCGGGGGCGATGTTCGGAGTCGTCGCCGGCGCGCTGGCGATCTGCATCGTCGATATTGCGATGTTCGCGCCGCCGACGACGGGGCGGGCGCTGGAGGCGATAACTCCGATGGGGATCGGGGATCAGGGATCGGGGATCGGGGTTCGAAAGTGACGGCGGCGTGACATGCCTATTCAGTCATATCGCGATTTGGAAGCGTGGAAGATCGGCATGGACACTAACCACCACCATCCACCATCCACCATCCACCATCCACCATCCACCATCCACCATCCACCACCCACCACCCACCATCCACCACCCGATTGGGTGATGTGCCGTGCCGCTTGCCCCGTGCACAATCGCCCCATGCTTACCGAATTCTCCAATCAGCTTGCGGATGCGGCAGCGGCTGCTGCTCCGTCCGTCGTGCAGGTGCAGGGACGCCGCCGCGCCGCCAGCGGGATCGTCTATGCGCAGGGGACGGTCGTCACGACCGTCCAGGCGCTCGGGCGCGAGGACGGGCTTCACGTACGCGGCAGCGAGGGTGACGCGGTGGACGCGGAGCTCGCGGCGTGGGATCCGGCGACGAGCCTCGCGGTGTTGAAGGCGCCCGCACTGGTGGCCCCGGCCATCCAGGTCGCCACGCAGCCGGCGCGCGTCGGACATCTCGCGCTCGCGCTGGCGCGCTCGTGGAGCAACAACCTGACCGCCAGCGCCGGCATCGTCTCGATCATCGGCGGGCCGCTTCGAACCGGACGCCGGCGCTCCATCGATCAGGTGATTCGTACCACCGCGCCCATGCACGACGGCTTTGCTGGCGGTGCGTTCGTCGATGCGTCGGGCGCGCTCGTCGGCATCACGACGGCCTCCACCATCCGCGGCCTTGGCGTCGTCATCCCGTCGGCGATCGCGTGGAAGACGGCGCAGGGCCTTCTCGAGCACGGCCGCACCAGGAGCGGCTACATCGGCGTCGCGGGCCAGCAGGTGCAGCTGCCGGAAGGCCAGCGTCCGGACGGCCGCGACGAGGCGGTGCTCGTCATCGCGGTCAACCGCGACGGACCGGCCGCGAAGGCAGGCGTCCTGGTCGGTGACCTGATTCTGGCGCTCGACGGCCAGCCGATTACCTCGCCCGACGACCTCCTCGACCTGCTGACGGGCGACCGCGTCGGCAAGGCCGCGACGCTGCGGATTCTGCGCGGCGGGGCCGCGAAGGAGGTGCCCGTCACCGTCGGCGAGCGGGGCGCGTCCTAGTAGTCGATGCGGGTTCTGCTGGTCGGAAGACCTGATGAGCGCGAGCGTCTCCGGGCGGAGATCGACCGTACGGCGTTCACGATCGCCGGCGAATTCGACACGCTCGCGGAGGCGCGCAACGCGGAGGAAGAGGTCGACGCAATCCTGGTAGGTGTGGGGCGGACCCTTCGGGTCCGCCGGGCGAGCTTGAAAGGCTCGCCCCACGGCGAGCACGCCTTCGAAGAACCTCTCACGCCGCGCGAGGTCGAGGTCCTGGAGCTCCTCGCCGAAGGGCTCTCGAACAAGGCGATTGCCGCGAGACTTGGCATCAGCGATCAGACCGTGAAGTTCCACGTCGCCGCGATCTGCGGGAAGCTTGGCGCGGCGAACCGCACCGACGCGGTGCGCCGCGCCATCCGCCGCGGCCTGGTCTCGCTGTAGGGTCCCCTTCCTTCGTCGCCGCCTAATTCCGTTGTGATTCGACCGGCGTCACCGCGATGATGCGCCGCTGCCCGCCGCGGATCACCGCCACGTCAACCGGCCTGTTGATCTGCTCTTCGCCGAGCACCCGATGGAGGTCGTCAACACCGGTGGTGGCGACCTCGCCGAAGGCGACGATGATGTCGCCCTTCTCGAGCCCCGCCTTCGCGGCGGGACTTCCCTTTTCGACCGAATCGACGCGCACCGCGGAGGCGATCGCCACCTGGTTCGCGCGCGCCATCGTCCGCGGCACGTCGATGTTCTGCCCCGCGATGCCGATGTAGCCGCGGCGGATGCGGCCGTCGCGAATCAGGCGCGACGCGACGAAGCGCGCCGTGTTGATGCCGATCGCGAAGCAGAGACCCTGCGCGGGGAGAATCATCGCCGTGTTGATGCCGACTACCTCGCCGCGGGTGGTGACCAGCGGCCCGCCCGAGTTGCCGGGATTGAGCGACGCGTCGGTCTGGATGATGTCGTCGATGAGGCGGCCCGACTGGGACCGCAACGAGCGGCCGAGCGCGCTGATCACGCCCGTCGTCACCGAGTGCTGGAAGCCGAACGGGTTGCCGATCGCGATCGCCACCTGGCCGACGCGGACACGCCGCGAGTCGCCAAACCGCGCAAACGGCAGGGTCGCGTCGACCCGAAGGACGGCGAGGTCGGTGCCCGCGTCCTGTCCGATGACGTCTGCGCGCAGGACGCAGCCGTCCGTGAGAATCACTTCCACGCGCGCCGCGCCGTGCACGACGTGGTGATTTGTCAGCACCAGACCATCCGGTGTAAAGATGACGCCGGAGCCCGCCCCGGCATCGCCGCGGTGGACGTTGACGACGGCGGGGCCGACGGCTTCGACGGCGCCGATGACGGCCTGCGAGTAGGCGTCGAGGAGTTGATCGTCTTCGAGGGGTTCGCGATTCACCATGTGTGACCTTTCACACCACCATCACGGGGACTTCGGATTCATCGTGGACGTGCCGGAAATCCGCGCATTGATCGCTGAGACGCGCCGGCTGTCCCTGGAGATTCGCGACCACGCCGCGCGGGTCGGGGAGCTGCGGCCGGCCTTCTCGCGGCGCCTTGCGGCCGAGGGATGGGTCGCCGGCGAGTTCGCCCGGCCGGATACGGCCAGTGGGATGGGCGGCGGCATCGGCCAGTACGCCCTCTACCGCGACGAGGCGGGTGAGCTCTGCCTGTTCTCGCTCGTCGTGCCGGCCGGCGCGTCAACGCCGGTGCACGACCACCTCGCCTGGGGGCTCGTGGGTGTCTATCGGGGCGCGCAGCTCGACACGACGTACGCGCGGCTGGACGACGGGAGCGACGAAGCGAGGGCGACGCTGCGCGTCGCGAACGAGCAGACGGTGCAGGCTGGCCAGTTCTATACGCTGCTGCCGCCCGAGGGCGATATCCACTACGTGAAGACGGTCTCGGACATGCCGTCGGTGTCGATTCACCTGCTCGCCAACGACACCGCGTGCGTCTGGCGGCACAAGTACGATCCGCTGGCGGGAACGGTCACCGCGTTCAGGTCGGGCTACTCGAACGTCAAGTGCCCGCCTGCATAACCACGACGGCGCTGCGCGCACGCCTCGAAGCACACGACGCTAGACTCGGTACCTCGCGACCGCGTCCTCGTTCCATTCGATTCCCGCTCCGGGGCGATTCGGAATGATGGCGTGGCCGTCGCGGATCTCGATCGGCTCTTTCAGGATCGGCGACGCCCAGTCGACGTATTCCAACCAGTGACACGTCGGCGTCACAGCCAGCAGGTGCGCGCTGAACTCGGGATAGAGGTGTGACGACATCGGCATGCCGGCGGCTTCCGCGATGATCGCCGCGTCGCGCCAGCCGCTGACGCCGCCAATGCGGGCGAAGTCGGGCATCGCGTAATCGCACGCCCGCTCGGACAGCGCGTCGGCCATGGCCCCGGGGCCGTCGAAGTTCTCTCCGATCTGAATGGGTGTCGCCAGCTCGCGGGCCAGCAGCGCGCTGCCGCTGTAGCCGTCGTGCGCGATCGGTTCCTCGATCCAGGCAAGGCCTTCCCCGTCGAGCGCGCGCCCGCGCTCTAGCGCTTCGTCAACGGCGAGCGCCTGGTTGTAGTCCGACATGATGACCGTCCCGCCGGGCACCCGCTTGCGGACGGCGCGCACGGCGGCGACATCCTCGGCAAGCGTCGCGTAGCCGAGCCGCAGCTTGACGGCAGTGAAACCACCTTCGGCAAGAAGCTCCTCGGCCTCGTCCGCAAGCGCCGACATCGGATCCCGGATCCCGGATCCCGGCTCCCGAATGCTGAGCCCGTTGCTGTTGTAGGCACGCAACGGCCGGGCGCTGCCTCCGAGCAGCGAGACGAGCGGAACACCAGCCGCCACCGCGCGCGCGTCCCAGCACGCACCATCGAGGCCCGCCAGTGCCATCGTGACAATGCCGTGAACACCGAGCAGCCTGAAATGGCGCGCGAGCTTCGCCCGGAGCGCAACCGGCTCGATGCGATCGCCTTTCACATGTCCGGCGGCCTCACGAACGATCGCTTCGACGGCATCGGTGGCGGCCGGCAGATAGCAGAAGACGTACGCGCGGCCGGTGACGCCCTCTTCGGCGTCGACGTCGATGAGCACCAGCGGCGCGATCTCCATGCGCCGCGCGCTCGTTCCGAGCGCACGCTTCATCGGCACATGCACCGCAGTGGTTCGCACCGCACGAATGGTGAGAGCCGGCACCGCTTGGTCCGCCTGAAGGCGGACTCCACCAGCGATCATCGGTGAAGTCCGGCTTCAGCCGGACCAGAACCCATTTCGTACAGCGTCAAGATTTCCCATACCGCCCGGTTCATCGGTGTCGGCACGCCGGCCTTCTCTCCGAGCTGCGCCACACCTCCGCTCAGCCACGACACCTCGAGGCGCTTGCCTGCCTTCAGGTCGTGGTGCATCGACGAGGTCATCATGTCGGGCAGACCATCGACGAATGCCAGGCGCTGGTCCGCAAAGTCCGGCGGCAGCGCGACGCCAAGCGCGCGGCCGACCGCGACGGTTTCGCGCATCAGCTCCACCAGGAACCGCCGCGATCGCGGATTCGATCGGATCGGTCCGATCGTCTCGCGCATCGTCGTCGTCGAGCCCGAGAGGCCGACGAGGAAGACGAACTTCTCCCAGATGGCCTTCCGGACGTCGTCGCTCAGCTCGGCATTGATGCCGCCGCGCAGGCAGAAGTCGAGCAGCGTCTCGGCGCGCGCGGAGAGGCGGCCGTCGTACTCGCCGAACACGAGCCGCTGCATCGTGCCGGTGTGCTTGATCACTCCGGGGCGTTCGATGTTGGTGGCGATGTACGCGACCCCGCCCATCACGGCCGTGTCGCCAAACGCCGCGCGCAGCATGTCGTCCTTCTGGACGCCGTTCTGAAACGAGATGATGCCGGTGCCGGGACCGACGAGCGGCCGCATCGCGCGGACGGCGGCGTCCATATCCCACAACTTCACCGACAGCCACACCATGTCGGCGACCCCGATGTCCGCCGGGTTGTCCGTAGCGCTGACACGAGGCAGATGAAGGTCGCCGAGCGGGCTCTCGACCCTCAGGCCGCCGGCGCGCATCGCCTCGAGGTGCCCTCCGCGCGCGACGAAATGCACGTCCGCCCCGGCCTGCTGCAACCGCGCCCCGAAGTACCCCCCGACCCCACCCGCACCAATGATCGCGATACGCATGAATTAGTGGTCTGTGCTCCTGGACGCCAGTAGAAGTCTAGCGCACGGTTATTGCCTCTCCCGGCACGGACGGGGACGCGTCCCGCTAACGCACTGAAAACACGGCGAGAGTCCCCGCCGGAGGCGCGCACGAATGCCTCACTACGGCCAAAGCGCCACAGCTGGAGGGCGAGCCGAAGGTGCCGCTGAAGATCGGGATCATCACGGAGTACTACTACCCGCTGCTTGGAGGGATTAGCGAGAACGTTCATCACACCGCGACCGAGCTGGCCGCGCGCGGGCACAGGATGACAATCGTCACCCCCGCGCCGCCGGCCGACGGCTTCCAGCTGGCCGTGCCGAACGGCATCCCGATCAGGCGCATCGGGCGCAGCGCGAAGATCTACGGCAACGGCGCGATGGCGCATTTCACCATCGGACCGCACCTCTGGCGCGACATGCGCGGCGTCCTCGAGGACGAACGGTTCGACCTGCTGCAGGTCCACTCGCCGCTGTTCTTCACGCTGCCGCCGCTGGCGACGCTCCTCGGCACGTGCCCGCGCATCGGCACCTTTCACAGCTACTTCGAGCCGACGCTC
>Ga0137396_10001493_pt1 | contig 12311 bp, 8 predicted proteins | sample czc16metaG_FD_108284 | JGI IMG/M metagenome (GOLD analysis project Ga0137396, IMG submission 108284) | Vadose zone soil microbial communities from Angelo Coast Range Reserve, California, USA - czcobulk3.16 metaG | ecosystem: Environmental > Terrestrial > Soil > Vadose zone | place: USA...
AAACTCGCGGAGTATCGCGAGTTCGCGCTCAGCTTTAATTATAAGGTCGGCGATCTGACGCATCGGGCCGAGTTGCAACGCCTGCTTGCTTCCATTCGCGGGAAACCGGAAGAGCAAGCGCTCAAGATCGCCCTGCTCAAAAGTTTGAAGCGGGCGCGTTACTTTCCCCAGCCGCTTGGACATTACGGGCTGGCCAAAAATAACTATACGCATTTCACGAGTCCGATCCGGCGTTATGCGGACTTGGTCGTGCATCGCGCGCTGATGGAACGCGATGGGAAGCGCCGACCGCGAACCGACATGAGCCAAATCGCTTCGGTGGCCGAGCATATTTCAACTACTGAACGCGTCGCCGCCGAGGCGGAGATCGAAGCTGTGCGGATGAAGAAGCTCGAGTTTTTTCAACGGCAACTCGACGAGCGCAATCCGCAGGTCTTTCGCGCAGCGATTGTTGATGTACGCAATTACGGCATGGTGGTTGAATTGCCGGATGTTCTTATCACGGGCCTTATCCACGTCTCTTCGCTGACAGACGACTTTTATGTATTCGAGCCGGTCCAACGCCGTTTGATCGGCCGGCGATTCCGAAGACGTTTCGCGATCGGCGATGAGCTCCGCGTCTTTGTCGCGCGCGTGGACCGATTCAAGCGGCAGATTGATTTCGCACTGGCGGATCAACAAAAAAATCGAGCCCGAGCGCGCTGACTTTTAACGCAAACTGCCGCGAAAGGCTTTCTTGCCAAAGAACTTGCGGCTAGATTTTCGCGCAAAATCTTCTTCCATTTTGCAAACAAGGCACCGTAAACTCGCCCGGTTCAGAAAATGGATAATATCATCGAGGCGCGAGAACTGCAGATCGAGCGCAAGCATTTTTACGTGGAATTCCGGGAGAACGAGCGTGGGAAATTCTTGCGAATCACTGAGGAAGCTCACGGCCGCCGCAATACCATCATCGTACCGAGCACCGGAGTAGATGATTTTACCGCGGCCATTGCTGAAGTACTTCAAGGCGTCGAGAGCGCGCCAGCCTAAAGGAAACGTTCAACGCTCAACGTCCAACACTCAACGTTGAATTCAGAAGATCGTTGAAAGTTGAAGGTTCAACGGCGTTGAACATTCTCCGGTTGGCCGTTCTCGCGCGTTGACACCCCAAGACGCGGAATTACTGTGCGCTTCCGCGGAGCCGTTTCAAAATCTTCATGGCTAGGAAAAGGAAAGCTTCCAAAAGCACATCGCTGCCAAAACGGAAAACGCCGCGCTACGTTTATTATTTCGGAGATGGTCACGCAGACGGCGCTGGCAACATGAAGCCGCTCCTCGGTGGCAAGGGAGCAAATCTGCACGAGATGACACGCATCGGTTTGCCTGTGCCGCCGGGATTTACCATCACAACCGAGGTCTGCACTTATTTTTACGACCACGAACGCAGCTACCCGCCGCAACTCGAAGCGGAGGTGGCGGCGGCGCTGGCCAAAGTTGAGAAATCAGACGGGAAAAAACTCGGCGACAAAGAGAAGCCGCTCCTTGTTTCCGTGCGCTCAGGGGCGCGCGATTCCATGCCCGGAATGATGGACACGATCCTGAACCTGGGGATGAACGACGAGGTCGTGGAGGTTGTTGCCAAAAAAACAAACAACCCGCGCTTCGCCTGGGATTCGTATCGGCGTTTCTTGCAGATGTACGGCGACGTGGTGATGGGCGTGCAGAAAGCTCCGGACGAAGACCACGAACCGTTTGAAAGCGCGATCGAACACCTGAAGGACCAGCGTTACAGCAAGCATGACTTCCCGGACGTGAAACTGACGCATGCTGATTTGAAGGAGCTGGTGAAACGCTTCAAGGCATTAATCAAAGCACGGACCGGCAAATCGTTTCCACAAGACGCGAAGGAACAACTTTGGGGCGCGATCGGCGCGGTTTTTGGCTCCTGGATGAATGATCGCGCGATTGTTTACCGACGAAAGTACGGACTCCCGCACGATTGGGGAACGGCGGTCAATGTCCAGACAATGGTGTTCGGAAACATGGGCGACACCAGCGCGACCGGAGTTGCATTCACGCGCGACCCAGCAAGCGGCGAAAGAGTTTTTTACGGCGAATATTTGATCAACGCGCAGGGCGAGGACGTGGTGGCGGGCGTGCGCACGCCGCATCCGATCGCCGATCTGGCCAGGCAAATGCCGGCGGCGCACAAAGAGCTAATGAAGGTGCGGGCGAAGCTCGAAAACCATCTCAAGGACATGCAAGACCTCGAATTCACAATCGAGGACAAGCGCCTTTACATTTTACAGACGCGCAACGGCAAACGCACCGGCCACGCCGCAGTCCGCATCGCGGTCGAGATGGTCGGCGAAAAATTGATCACAAAAAAAGAGGCCGTGCGACGCGTCCCGGCGGATTCGCTCGCGCATCTTCTGGCGCCGATCTTTGATCGACGATCAGAGAGCCAGGCAAAAAAAATCGGAAGTGGTTTGGCAGCGGGACCAGGGGCAGCGTCTGGTCATGTGGTTTTCAGCGCCGCAGAAGCGGTCGCGCGCTCGGAGAAAGGCGAGAAAGTGGTGCTCGCGCGGATCGAAACTTCGCCAGAAGACCTGCGCGGCATGATCGCGGCCGAAGGTATTCTGACTTCGCGTGGCGGCGTTTCATCCCATGCGGCCCTGGTCGCGCGACAAATGGGAAAGGTGTGCGTGTGCGGAGCGACCGGGATTCAGATTGATTATCGAAAGCGAACCTTGAGCGCAAACGGCACGACATTAAAGCAGGGCGATTACATGTCGATCGATGGAACAGCGGGTGAAGTCTTCGCGGGAGAAGTCGCGACCGCGCCCTCAGAGATTGTGCAAGTTCTGGTCGATCGTTCGCTCGATGGAAAGAAAAGCGCGACGTACCAGCAATACGCGAAGTTGATGGATTGGGTGGATGAGTTTCGCAAACTCAACGTGCGCGCGAACGCTGATACGCCCGAGCAGGTGGCAAACGCAGTCGCTTTTGGCGCAGAAGGCATAGGGCTTTGCCGCACCGAGCATATGTTTTTTGAAGGCGATCGGATAGATGCCATGCGAGAAATGATTCTGGCGGGCGGCAAGGAAGACCGGGCGCACGCGCTGGCCAAACTGCTTCCGTATCAACGCGACGATTTCATCGGTATCTTTACGGCCTTAAAAGGTTTGCCCGCTACGATCCGCTTTCTCGATCCGCCGCTCCATGAGTTTTTGCCTAATGATCCCGTACAACAGGAGGAACTCGCGAACAAACTCGGCGTCTCTGTTGAACAAATCTCGCGGCGCGTGCACGAGCTGCACGAATTCAATCCCATGCTCGGACATCGCGGCTGTCGGCTCGGCATCGTTTATCCCGAAATTTCCGAGATGCAGGCGCGCGCCATCTTTGAAGCGGCTGCAGAAGTGCAAGGCAAAGACATCAAGGTCCGTCCTGAGATCATGATTCCGCTGGTCGGATTTCCGCGTGAACTCAAATTGCAAATCGAGATCGTCCGCCGCGTGGCTGACAAAGTAGCGAAGGAGAAAAAAACGAAGTTCCATTATCTTGTCGGGACGATGATCGAAATTCCGCGCGCCGCGCTGGTGGCCGACGAGATCGCGCGCGACGCCGAGTTCTTCAGCTTCGGCACCAACGATCTCACCCAGACAACACTCGGCATGAGCCGCGATGATTCCGGAAGTTTTCTGCCGGCGTATGCGGAACTCGATATTGTCGATGCAAATCCATTTGCGTCTATTGATCAGAAAGGCGTTGGGCGGCTGATGGAAATTACGCGCGACCTCGGACGCAAGACCCGGCCCGACATCAAGCTGGGAATTTGCGGCGAACACGGCGGCGAGCCGACGAGCGTGAAGTTCTGTCACCGGCTCGGTTTGGACTACGTAAGTTGCAGTCCTTTTCGGATTCCGATTGCGCGCCTGGCCGCAGCCCAAGCCGCGCTCGAGAAATAGTTACGCCAGATTTTTTATCTGGCCGCTCTTGCCTTCGCCTCGTGAAACGCTTGCCAGGCGTTCCAGGCGCGTTCCCAGTTTTGCTTGGCAGCCCAAGATTGCGCTTCCAGGAAATGAAAATATGCGGGCGCATTCGGCCGCTCGCTAAAATGACGGGCGATGAGGAGCGCGTCGTCGATGCGCCCGCGCTGCATTTGCTCGCGATAAAGAGCGTAGCCGACCGCGTAATTATCGGGAGCGGCATAAAAGCGGCTTTGCAGTTCTTGCAGGGAAGATGTCGATGTGATTCGAGGCAGCGCGACTGCTTCGCCGAACCGCTGGGTCAATTCGTAGGCAGAACGAAAATCTTTCCTGGTGGCGTCATATCTCGCCATGCCGAGCCAAGCATAGCTGAGCCAATCCGGATGCTGCTGAACAATCTGGGAGAGTTGCTCGAGATCGCCGCGTTCCGACCATAATGAGAACAGGGCCAGCTTTTCCGTCTCGGTGAGAGTTTCTAAATTCGGATCGTGCTTTAAAAACTCTGCGAGCGCGTGATTGAAAAACTCACCTGAAACGCGGCTAAGATAAGCCAGCGCCAGGTCGTGTTGACGGAGACCGATCTCTTCGAGAATGCGACTCACCTCCGGGCTCTGCATCGACGCGTTGGACAGCATGCTTGAGTAAACTTCGGGCCGCTGTTCCGGCCCGGCCCGGCGCAACGCTTCCCGCCAGGCCGTCGCCGCAAGGACGGGACGCGACGATAACCAAACGTTCCCTTCCGCGAGCGGAACTTCGTACGCGTTAGGCTCGAGAAAGCGAGCCCGGCGGAAATCATCGAGGGCACTCGATGGTTGTTTCATTCCCACTTCTCCGAGGGCGCGCAGGAAATAAAGCTGCCAATCGAGAGGCGCCCATGCCAGAGCGCGATTAGTCAGCAAGACGGTTTCGGCAAAATTGCGGTCACGGTTTGCAGCGGCCGACAATTCTTTGGCGTTAGCAACTCCGACAACTCCGGGCAGCGGCATCTTGCCGCGGGCGGCGACAGTCCATGATGCGCCGCTCACCACCAGGAGAAGACCGATCAAGCGAAAAAGGCTCGCGATCCACCGGCTTGGCTTTAACCCCAATGGCCGGTGCAAGGAGAGCCCTAACAAAAAGATGCCGGAGAACGCGGTGCCGACCCGATGTCCCGGAACATCGATAATTCCATGCAGAGCAAATACGACCGCGCCGATGAGCGCGGCGAGGCGGAACCGCTGATTGGTTCCTTCCCGCAAAGGCAGGACCCGGCGTATAAGAAGCCCCGCGCCAATGACGATCAACGCGACCGCGGGCCAACCCGCCTCGGTCCACAACCAGAGCCAATCGCTTTCCGGATGCAACGCGCGCGTGTCGCCCAACGAAGCCGAGCGGAAAATCGCAAAGACGGCGTCGAAATTTCCCAAGCCGATTCCGCACCAGGGCGATGCGCGAATCAGTTGGAAAGTGTCGCGAAAGATCCGCCACCGAAAATCTGTTGAAATTCCAACGCCCCCAATTCCGCGAAGGTGAAAGCGTTCCAGGGTTTCTCCTCCGAGGAGCAAGATCACTGTCAGCATGAGCAGCAGAAAAGAAAACCCGAGCGCAATCCGCGAAGGAGAGCGCTGCCGAAGCGCAACCAGCGCAATCCAGAGCGCACTGCCGCCCACGAGAATAACCACGCCGGCGCGAGAAAAATTCAGGATGATGGCCGCGATGAGAATGCCGAGCGCCATGAGCCAGATGAGCCAGCGTTTTCTTCCGTGACGGAGGTCATCCTGCCCGCACGCCAGCAAGACAATCGCAGTGATGCCAAAAAGATCGGCGGTGTGATTTCGGTTTGGGAACGGCCCGAAGCCGCGCTGGTTAATCCAAAAAGGAAAAGATGCGTGCGCCAGGTAGAGCGCAATGCTAATCCCGGCCAGGGCAACGATGCCGGTGACAAAAAGCCGAAGCTGAAAACGAACGGGGCGAAGCCCGATTTCCTGCGTGCAGACCAAATAGAGCCAGCTCATTCCCGCGATCAAACTAATGAGACAACCCACCGTCATCCATGGCTGCGGCGTGATGGTTACCGGGAGGGAGATTGCGAAATCATTAATCAGCGCGCTCCGCCATGCTGGCAGAAAAAACCAGCGGGCAGGCAGGAAGGCGATTGCCGCCAAGCAAATCAGCGCGACAAAAATGCAATTTGTGGCTGGGCCGAACGAAGCACGAGGAGGTCGAACAAGCAGATACAATCCAAGCAGGACCGCTACGATTCCCTCTGCCCATTTTTGCGAGCCTCCGCCCAGGAAACAGGCTAGGACGGGCAGAAAAGCAATGGCGCCGTTGCTCATCCATTGCGCCGCCGAAATGCTGCCCCGAATCCTTTCGGGGTTGCGGCGTTGGGACTGCGGCTCGGAATCTCGCATTAGCTGAAGAGGATTGCCATGGTATGGGAATAGCTAGTTCAGTCCGAGCGTGTCGTCTGCGCAATGCGCAGCTCTCATGTTCGCGCCAAGCTTACCACCAGTTGAAGCCACGCTGCCATCGCGTACTCTCCACCTGACTCCAGCGCCATAGCCATGGTTACGCAACGCACGGAAGGTCTCTACCGCCTTTTCCTGCTCTGCCAGATCGTCATCGTCGCTCTTCTGTTCTGGTTCGGTGTTTGGGTGATGGTGACATTTTACTCTCCGGGCGCGGAACTGACCTGGCGACGTTACAGCATCTACTGCGGCCTGCTCATTCTCGGCATGTGTCTGGAAGCGCTCACTCGCGGCGGTTCGAGAAACTATTTTCTGCAAAACGAATTGTTGCGGCAGCATCGGCTCAGTCTTCGGCAAACCATCGCCAGCACCGGCCTGCTGGTTCTTTATCTCATCGCCACCAAGGACGCGTTCATTTCGCGAATTTTCTTCTTCAACTTTGTTCCCTGGCTCTATGTCGCCTTGCTCTTCTCGCATTATTATCTTCCGCCGCTTTTGGCGCGCGGAATTTTCACGCGACTGCGCGAAGAGAAAACTCTCCTAGTAGGTTCTCCGCGTAAAGCGGCTCAGCTTCGCAGCTGGCTGCGACGCAAAGCAGAAATCGGATTGCGCACCGTCGGATTGATTTGTGACGAAAAGATCGACAGGACCGAAGATGGAATACCGGTTCTCGGCAGCTCCGGCGAACTCGAGAAAGTAATCCGGGAGCTCGGCATCACTCAGGTCATTTTGTTGGAATTTCCCCTGTTCACCGAGATCAACCGCAATATTATTCGCATCTGCGATCAACTCGGCATCCGGCTGCTCATTGTCAGCGATCTGGAGGAAAAACTGCGACATTCGGTCACGCACTTCGAAGATGACGGCTTCCGCTTTATCGGTCTCCGCGAAGAACCGCTGGAGAATCCCCTGAACCGCTTCTTTAAACGGGCGATCGATCTCGCCATCGCCTTGCCGGTAGTGCTTTTCATATTTCCCATCCTCGCGGTAGTTGTCTGGGTCGCGCAGCGCTTCCAATCGCCCGGCCCACTCTTTCATGCACAAACCCGTGCCGGCATGCAAAATCGACAATTCATCATCTTCAAATTTCGCACCATGCGGCCCGATCACGATGAGCTCGCGCGTCAGGCGCGGGATCGAGACGAACGCGTTTATCCACTCGGCAAGTGGTTTCGCAAGCTCAGCATCGATGAAGTGCCGCAGTTTTGGAATGTTCTGCGCGGCGATATGAGCATCGTTGGGCCGCGCCCGCACCTGATCGAGCACAATAACCAGTTTTCGCGACTCATGGAGAACTATCATGTCCGCGCATTCGTCAAACCCGGAAATACCGGCCTCGCCCAAGTGCGCGGGTTCCGTGGTGAAGCACGGAATAACTCCGACATCGAGAACCGCGTTGCGTGCGACATCGAGTATCTGGAAAACTGGCATCTCTCGCTCGAGTGCGGAATTATCCTGCGCACCTTCGTGCAGCTCATCGTGCCGCCACGCACGGCCTACTGAGTCTTCTCGCCTAACGACTTCAGGTCGCCGAAAAATTTCTCGAGCACGCGGCGCTGCTCGAATTGCTCGACATAAGCGCGGCCATTTGCGCTCCAGCGGCGCAGTTGCTGTCGATCCTCGCTTAGCTTTCGCAGGCAGTTCGCGAGCTGTTCTGCATGTCCCGGCAAGATATTTTTGCCGCATTGTCCGGTTGCCACGGCCCGCGCCAGCGCGCTTTCCTCGTCCGCGACCGTCACGACCGGACATGAATACGCCAGCGTGATCAAAAGTTTGCTGGGAAAGAATGCGTTTCCCGATCCGCCTTGCTGGGTGATTAACGAAACGTCCGCATCGACGAGCAACTCTTTGTAATCAGTTCCGTACTGGAGCGGCAACATGGACATGTTGTTTCGATCGCGAATCTCTTTCTCGAGTTCTTCGCGCGCCGTACCATCACCTGCGATCACGATGCGAATCTTTTTCCCCGCGCCAAGCAAGTCAGCCGCGTCGAGAAGAATGTCCAAACCCTGCTTGACGCCGAGATTGCCGGCGTAAACGGCCAGAAAATCGTCGGCTGCGAAATGATGTTTCGCGCGAAACTTGCCGCGCACGGGAATGTCTGTGTCCGCAGGCAATACGACGGCATTCGGAAAAAGAATCAGCTTGCGGTCCGGCACGCCTTTGCCACGAAATGCATCGACAATTTCCCAGCTGATCCCGGAGACGCGTGTGGCGTGTTTGTAAGCAAACGCTTCGAGCCAATACAAAGCGCGCGTAAACAGACCTGTTCGCAACATGCCCAAACCAACCGCCGCGTCCGGTTGCAGATCTTGCACATGAAATATAAATGGCGCGCGCTTGAGCGTTGCGACCAACCAGCCTGCTGCGCCCAGAAGCAACGGCGGTGAAACAACCACGTAAACATCCGGCCGTCGGAGCAGGAGAATCCGCATTGTCGATGTAAGAACAAAGGTCGCTTCGTGCAGAATGCGCTTCCAGGCGGAGAGTCGCAGCGGAACAAAATGCCAGCAGCGATGCACCGGCACGTCATTGATCCGATCGGTGCGGCAGAGTAGATGTCGATCTTCGGGGCGCTTACGCCAAGCCGGGTAATACGCGAACGTCGTCACCATCTCGACGTCGTGACCGTAACGCTGCAAAAATTCGCAGAGAGCGACGTTATGCGGCGCGATTCCGGTTATTTCGGGGGCGTAATTGATGCCCCAAACAACAACGCGCATCGGCCTCGTTCAGGCTTTCGCCGTGTCTGAACGCCGGCGCAGCTCGTAGGTTTTCGCGACGGAAAGAAATTCGTAAACAGCATGCAGCCGCGCGAAGTAATAACCGTCGCGTCCATCGAGAAAACCTTTCTGCCAAATGTAAATGTAAAGAAAACGCAGAAGCGGACGGAACGGAAGGCGTTGCGAAAGCAACTTCAAGCGACGGCGGCGTTCCACAGGCGCATGGCTAAATTCGCCGGAGCTTTTTCCCAAAAATTCATCCGCCGCGACGTGCGCTTCCCAATTGGAATATCGATTGTGTTTCTCGATGAAAACTTCCACGGAGGGAAAGGCGTAATGATCGATTTCGCATTTTAATCGCGCAGTCGGTCCTTGCACGACGACGTGCTCGTGCACCTCGTTGTCCCCGCTTTTGGTGTCCGCTCCGGTCAATCGTTCGTAACGGCCTAACGAGTGGGGAAAAAGACGCAGGTTCCAATTCGGATAATAGGAATGCCGCAACCAGCGACCGAGGAACAGGAAACGGCGGTTGATCCAATAGCCCACAATCTCGCCCGCGTTCGCAATCGCGCGCGCGAATTCCGTTTCAGCCTCCGCCGGCAAGACTTCGTCGGCATCGAGGATGAAAACCCAATTGTTCTTGAAAGGAAGATGCTCAAGCGCCCAATTTTTCTTCTTCGGCCAGGTGCCATTGAATTCGAACTGCACGACCTTCGCGCCGTGTCGTTGTGCGATTTCCGCCGAGCCATCCGTGCTCTGCGAATCGACCACGAAAATTTCGTCCGCCCATGACACGGAGCATAAACAACGAGGCAGATTCTCCGCTTCGTTCTTGATCGGAACGAGAACCGAGACCGGCACCCGGGAAGTCATCGCGGGCGCAGGATTTTGCATGGGTTCCCTGCTGCGATGACATTTTCCGGCACGTCGTGCGTGACGACGGAGCATGCGCCAATGATGCTGCGGGCGCCGATCGTCACCCCGGGAAGAACAAACGTGCGCGCGCCGATGAAAGCGTCTTCGCCGATCGTGATCTTTGCAACGGTGAGCGGTATGCCTGATTGTTCGAAATCGTGGCTGCCGGTGCAGAGATACCCTTCTTGCGCAACCGTGGCGCGCGCGCCGATCTCAATTTCGCCGAGGCTGTAAGCGTTTGCGCGATCGCCCAGACATGCGCGATCGTGCAGCGTCAGGTTCCAGGGCATGGCGATGCGCGCGCGCTGATGCACGAATGGCGTGCCGTCGATTTTCGCATCGAAGACGCGCAACCAAAAAAGTCGCCACGGATTCAGCGGCTTGGGTGTCCATGAACAAAAGATCATCCAGCAAATTTCCCAAAGAGCGCGCGCGGCGCGGTTGCCGGGCGGCCACGGCGATTCGTAGGCGGAGGCTTGCGTTGGATTAACGACCTGTTCTTGCGGCATCGGAATTTCGAACCAGCGAATTAAAATCGTCCAAAAACTGAGCGGCAACACAAGTGAGCGAACATTCCGCCGACTTGCCGTAACCTGCCTCGGCCACGCGCGCGAGCAACGGTTCATCGACCATCACATTCTCGATTTTTTCGCGCAGCGCATCGGCCGGGTTTGCGGCGCGATGATTGAATATGAACCCGGTTTCGCCTTCGCGAATAAAATCATGGAAGCAATCGAGATTTGAGACGAGCACGGCACAACGGTGCGCCATCGCTTCGAGCGGCGCGAGCCCGAATGATTCGCCTTTCTCGGCGAGGGAGGGATAAACAAAAAGTCTGGCTGAACGAAATTCTCGTGAGAGCGCAATTGGATCAAAGACCGGACCGCGGAAGATAACTCTTCCTTGCGCTTGTTCAGCGGAGCGTTTGAGCGTGGCGAGATACGGCTCACCTCCGCCGCCGTAGTTCTTTTCCGCGGGCCCGACAATCATTAGTTTCCAATCAGCAAAAAGGGTGCGCGTTTCATTTGCGAAAGCATCAATTAATAGATGCACGCCTTTTTCCGGATGAACCCGGCCAACAAACAGAATTGTCTTCTCGCGCTCAGCAAACGGAGGTGGCTCGCGTTCTGTGGCCGGACGAGGCGCGGGATATGGAATGACCGTGATTCTTTGCACGAGCTTCGGCGCTTCGGCCGCGACCGCACGAGCGATGGCGTGCGACGGCGTTTGCAATCGGGCCGCCTTAGCATAACAGCGCATCTGGCCTTTCGGATACCGCGCCACATGCACGTAAATCTGGCCGCGCCTGGAATTGCGCAGCAAGATCGGCAACCAAAACGTGTTGGTTACAATAATGTCGGCCGCAGGCAAGACCGACATCGTCCTGATCGAGTAAATCAAATCCAAAAATTTTAACCAGAGCAGCGAATGCGGTGTATCGAAGCCGCAGACGCGCAAATGCTTGACGCTGGCGCGCGTTTCGGAGCGGGGAAGCTCTGGAAGCGCACGCGAGACTAAAACAACCTCATGACCGCGCCGGGCAAACTCCTGGCTCAGGGCAAACCAAACTTTTTCCACTGCGCCGCCCATGACTGGTGGCACGGGCAGAAATGCGCCGAGCACGATCGTGATCTTCATGCGGCAACGCGCTCTTGCAAAACTCGCAGAAGCGAATCAACCGCACGATTGATTTCGAAGCGGCGCTCGAAGCAGGCCCGGGCGTTGGCCCGCATCGTATCGCGTTCCGCAGCCGGCACCTCGATCCAACGTCTGAGCAGACGCGTTACGCCGGTGAGATCATCTTCATCGGCGAAGCCAGCGCCGTCGTTCACAATCTCGCGCCAGATGTTAACCTTGTTCGAAATCAAAACCGGCGTTGCACAGGCGAGCGCTTCCACCACGGCGATGCCAAAGTTTTCCTGGTGGGAAGGCAAAACGAATCCATCTGCGGCACCCAATGCGCCCCATTTGAGATTGCCGCTGAGCATTCCGCAAAACGTGATGGATGTTTCCGCATCCGCCGCCAGGTGCTTTAATCGCTGCAAATAATCCTGATGACCGGCGGGACCGGCGATGACCAAATGCCCGGCTGCCCCGCCTCCAGGGCGCGTCTGGACAAACGATTCGATGAGCAAATCGCAGCCTTTTTTTTCGTGCAGACGACCGAGATACAGCAGAAACCGTTTTCCGCGCAGCGACGGAAAGTGGTTGAAGAAATTTTCACGCGCAGTTGCGAGATCGACATCCGG
>Ga0137396_10001494_pt1 | contig 12306 bp, 10 predicted proteins | sample czc16metaG_FD_108284 | JGI IMG/M metagenome (GOLD analysis project Ga0137396, IMG submission 108284) | Vadose zone soil microbial communities from Angelo Coast Range Reserve, California, USA - czcobulk3.16 metaG | ecosystem: Environmental > Terrestrial > Soil > Vadose zone | place: USA...
ATCCAGCCTGAGGATGTAGACAAATTTCTGCTGCCGTTGCCTGTTGGACGCCTGCCTGGCGTCGGTAAAGTCACGGGGGAAAAGCTGGCCAACCATGGAGTACAGACGGTGGCGGATCTACGAAAGCTGGATTTGCCAGCACTCGAACACCAGTTCGGCCGCTATGGTCTGCGCCTGCACGATCTCGCCCGCGGCATCGACGACAGCGAAGTCGTGCCGGACCGGCCAACGCAGTCCATCTCCGTCGAGGATACTTTTGAGCACGACGTGCCATTGGCGGAAACCGAGCCCATGATCCGGAGCTTGGCAGAGAAGCTTTGGTCCGCTTCGCGCAAGGAATCACGGATAGCGCGTACCGTGGTCCTCAAATTGAAGACAAGCGAGTTCAAAATCCTCACCCGCAGTCATACACCCTTTGCCCCTCCCGTGACTTGCGAGGAATTGACTGACATCGCTCTGGCGCTACGGGAGAGAGTAGGCCTGGCCCGGCACCAACTCTTTCGGCTGGTCGGCGTCGGCTTGAGTAACTTCCGCGAGCCGGGAGACGCCCCTGGGCAGCCACGCCTGTTCGAGTAGCTGCACATTTGATGGCGCACCGGCCCGGGGATCTCGACCGGCGAAAAGCCGACGATTAGATTCTACAATAATGCATATAAGAAAAAAGTGCTTGACATAGACCGCTAAACTGGTAGTATTCCTGCGAATTATGCTGTAGATATTGGCGATAATGTTCCCAAAATTGGGGTCCCGTCGGGTGCGCGGTCTTTACCGTCATTTGCCCGAAACGTCGCGGACGTACTGCGGTTTGCTCGTGGGAATGTGAGCTGATTTTCTTGATTTGCCGGGGCGAGCGTCAAACTCTTGGGTTGCCTATTTAACGGAGGGCGAGAATTATGAGACACGAGCCAGCTGCATCGGATACGACAGTATCGGAATGTCGTGTGTTCAGCATTGCGTCCCGGCTGGGCCATTCCAATTGCTCTTCCCGGCCGCAACTTTCCTCTGCCTTCAGCTATCTGGCCTCCGGCATAAAGTTCGCGCTGCTAGTGATGGTCTTAACGTTGGCAACCACATTAGTCTTCGCCAAGGTGACCGGAAGTATTTCCGGAACAGTCCGGGACGCGCAAGGAGCTGTTATTCCAGGTGCGAGTGTGCAGGTACGAAACACCCAGACAGGTGTGGTTCAGACCATCGAGACCGATTCGGTGGGGTTCTATAACTTTCCGGCGCTTGCCGTTGGTCACTACGACGTGAGCTTTAAGAAAACTGGTTTTGGGGATTACAAACAAACCGGCGTGGTGATTAATGTGGACACCGCACTGCAAGTGGATGCGACGATGAAAGTGGGAGCGACGCAGCAGGAGGTTACGGTTACGGCGTCGCCGGCGCAGGTGGAGACCCGAAGCGCCCAGATCGGTGAGGTCATCGGCGGCCAAGAAATGACCGACTTGCCGCTCAACGGTCGCTCCTACACTGACCTTCTGGCCCTCCAGCCTGGGGTTGTGCCAATTAATGCATCCCAGTATGGCAGCTTGTCACCCTCGAATAGCCTCAACAATGGTCTGCTTTCCATCGGCGGGGCGAGAGACGTGAACAGTGGTTTCATGGTGAACGGGGCCAACACCGTAGAGGGATTTGGCTTGGGCACGACCGTTGTCCCCAACCTCGACTCCATCGCCGAGTTCCGGATCATCACCAGCAACGCCGGCGCCGAGTACGGTAACTATGGTGGCGGGCAAGTCAATGTGGTTACCAAGTCAGGGACCAATCAATGGCATGGCGATGTTTTCGAGTTCCTGCGTAATACCAGTCTCGACGCCCGGAACTACTTTTCTCTGATCCGTGGCGTGTTCCACCAGAACCAGTTCGGTGGCATTTTGGGCGGGCCGATCATGCGTGACAAGCTCTTCTTCTTCGTTGATTACCAAGGCACCCGGCAGACGATTGGGGTAGATACGGGTCGTATCCTCGTCCCCTCGGCGGCCGAACGGACGGGCGACTTTTCCGATAATGCCAGCGCCTTGACCGGAACAGTAAATGGCGCTTACTTTGCCAACATACTTGCCGGCAAACTCGGTTACCCCGTAACCGCTGGTGAGCCCTATTACACGAGTGGGTGCACAAGTTCCGCGAATTGTGTCTTTCCGAATGCGATCGTCCCTCAATCAGCGTGGACGAGTGTTAGTGTGAATGTGCCTGCACTGATTCCTATGCCCAACTCGGGGCAATACTTTACCTCGTCCGCTAATGCCGCAACTTTACGTGACGACAAGGGCGGTATCCGCATAGACGCCAACACTCGCATGGGGATGGTTTCCGGCTACTATCACTATGATCCTTGGAAAAACACCAATCCTTATAATCCCGGTTATGGAGGCAGCACAGTGCCTGGTTTTCCGAGTACGGCGTTGGGGAAGGCCCAGTTGGTTACTTTCAGCGATACGACGTCATTCGGACCTACCATGGTCAACCAATTCAGCGCCAGTTACACCCGCAACAAGAACATTCAAGGTGTTTCCGGAAAAGGGCCAACGTTGGCATCGCTAGGCTTCGCTCCCCCCCAGGATGAAGGCATCTTTCAACTGACCACCCAATATCAAAATTGGCCATACCTTGGATTTAACAATTTTTCGCTGGGGGCCTTTATTGCCGTTATCACTCAGTTTGACAATACCTATCAATTCCAGGATGACATCACGAAAGTGGTGCGGACGCATACGCTGAGATTTGGCGCAGGCTACCACTGGGATCATATCGACATCTCGCATCCTAATAACGGCAGCAACGGCGCCTTTGGGTTCGACGGCGGTGAGACCGGAATTGACTTTGCCGATATGTTGATTGGCGCTCCGAATTATTTTTTTCAGGGCTCTCCCGCCGGTCTGAATCTGCGAAGCTACTATGTTGGAGCGTATGCGGAGGATAGTTGGCGCGCAACCCATAACCTGACCGTCAACTACGGAGTGCGTTGGGAAGCAACTCCCTACTGGGCCGACGCGCACAATCGGAATCCCGTTGTACTACTGGGAAAGCAATCAACGACCTTTCCGACAGCCCCGACAGGGTATGTTTTCCCCGGCGATGCAGGTGTCCCCAAACACATGGCCAATACCCGCTGGAATAACTTCGGCCCGCGGATCGGCTTAGCCTATTCTCCCGAATTCTCCAACGGGTTCCTGCATACGATTTTTGGCGGGCAAGGCAAGAGTAGCATCCGGGCAGGATTCGGAAAGTACTATACCAACATCGAAGGGGCAAACACGTTCAATTTTGCGGCTGCTCCCTATGCCTTGTTCTATTTCAGTTCGGCTCCCCCTTTGTTTACTACCCCCTTTATTACGCGGGCGTCAGGCCAGAACCTTGGGCAAAGGTTCCCCATCCCTCCCCTGACTTCAAGCTCGATTATCGATTGGTCGCAGTTTGAACCCATCGGGGGGAACAGGAACCCGTTACCGGATTCTCCAACTCCTTATACAGAGCACGTGGACTTTTCGATCCAGCGGCAGATTACCGCGAATACGCTGCTCAGTGTGAGTTATGTGGGGACTTTCGGGCATCACCTTATTCTTAACGCCGACCAAAATCCTGGCAACGCTGCACTCTGCCTCAGTGTGAGCCAACCGAGTCAGGTGATGCCTGGCACCGCCACTTGTGGGCCTTTCGGGGAAAACGGAGTCTATCAGCCCATCACCGGTGGAATCATCAATAGCACGCGAGCACCTTTTGGGCCCAATTTCGCCGGCAACGGCCTGCAACTTGACATCGGCAACTCGAGCTACCACGCATTAGAAACCACTTTGCGGCATTCGAGTGGACGAATGTCCTTTTTGTTCAGCTATACCTACAGCAAGGCGATGGATGATGGTTCCGGGTTCGGGGACCAGGTTATCCTTAATCCAAATGGCACGGTCACCACGTTTCGGGGCCTTTCCATATACGATCTGACTCACAACTTTGCGGCCAGCTACACCTACGAGCTACCCTTCGACAAGCTATTGGGGAAGAACAACAGGGTGACGCGAGGATGGAAGGTGTCGGGAATTACCCAATTCGCCAGTGGGCTCCCTATCTCAATGTTCGAACCGGATGATCAATCGTTGCTGGGCAATACTGGAAATAGCGGGTTTTTTGGCGGCACCGACGAGCCCAACTTTACCCCTGGGGCAATTTTCAACGACAAGAACCCGAGAGATGGCAAGCCTTATTTCAACACCTCGCTGTTTACTCGAGAATCCCTGGGCGGACAGGGTACGTCGCGCCGGAGGTTCTTTCATGGGCCGGGTATCAATAACTGGAATTTATCTCTGCTCAAGGATTTAAAGCTCACGGAAAGCAAGTCTCTGGAATTCCGCGGGGAGTTCTTCAACGTATTTAACCATGCACAGTTCTATGGCGCTTTTGCCGTGGACGGCAACTTAAACGACGGCCCGGATTCGTTTGGGAAGGTGAATAACGCCGCAGACCCGCGCATCGGCCAATTGGGTATTAAATTCTTATTTTAGTTGCTCTCCGAAGATCGGGAATCTCCCGGCGCCGTGTTGAGACCGCGAAATAGTCAAGCGCAGCTCGTGGTCGCACTGATTGGCGGCAAAGACCGGTTCCTGCACGTGGGTGTTAGTTCAGACAGAAGTGAAATAATCACCCAATGCGTGTCCCGTAGGTCGCGCCAGTTGGTTATCGGGACTTGCCAGCATAATAGTCTGTCATCCGATGAGAAATCTTCCACTCTGATCGCTGTCTCAGAGCCAACTGTGATGTACCTGGTCTTGTTCCCGATTTTCAGCAACAACCAGCTTCAGTTCCCTGGTTTCCTTTGGGAGTTGGCGACATTCCATACTTTCGCAATGCAGGTGTTCTATCGCCTGCCGTTTCCCGTTCTGAGTGAATGACGTAGTGATCACAGGAGCAGTGTGTAAAGTTATTAACTGTGGGGAATCGTTCAAAGCCTTCCTGACTGTATTTATCGGGAGCTTCCGGGGGGATAGATTGGCATTCGGTTCGGGGCGAGTCGTGCGCGTCTACATTCCGATTTGCCTTCTTCTGGCGTGCGGAGTTGCCCAGGGACAAGCCGGTTCCGGCTCTTCAGGCCAGGAATGGTGGTTTTATGCGCACGATCCGGGTGGGATGCGGTTTTCCCCCCTAAGGCAGATCGATCGGACCAACGTCCAGCAACTCCAGCGAGCATGGACGTATGAGCTTCCTGCCAATCCGGGTAATGAAATCGAAGCTTTCGAAAGCACTCCCTTAATGGTGGATGATGCCCTCTACTTCGCGACCCAAACCGGCCAAGCCATCGCCCTGGATGCGGAGACCGGGGAGCAGCTTTGGGTCTTCGATCCCTTCAGCGGGATTGCGGGGGAACGCCGCCCAGTGGTCAATCGGGGCGTCGCTTACTGGGAGGGAAAATCGCCGATTCAGTGTGGCGACCAGGAAACAAGTGTGCATGGGCGGATTTTCTATGTGACTCCGGATGCTCGCCTTTTTGCTCTGGATCCTGCGACTGGCAAGCCGTGCAAGAGTTTCGGCAACGGAGGCGCGATTGATCTTCGCGAGGGAGTGGCCTCCGACTGGCCGGAACGAGAATATGGCGATACCTCGCCGCCGGTCATCTACAAGGATTTGGTCATTGCCGGATCTGTGGTGCAGGAATTCCCATCGCAAGGACCTAGCGGGGCGGTGAGAGCTTTTGACGTACAGAAGGGAAAGCTGGTCTGGAGATTTGATACGGTACCAAAGCCCGGTGAATTCGGGCACGACACATGGGAAGGTGATGGATGGAAAGACCGCTCCGGGACGAATGCCTGGGGGCCGATCAGTGTGGATATTGAGAACGGCATGGTCTTTCTTCCACTGGGTTCACCGTCTTACGATTTTTACGGCGCCGACCGGAAGGGTGAAGGTCTTTTCGGTAATTCCCTAGTGGCACTCCAGGCGGATACCGGTAAACTCGTCTGGCACTACCAGATTGTGCACCACGATGTCTGGGATTACGACTTACCCGCCCAGCCAGTCTTGATGACGGTGCGGCGTGCGCACCGTGAAATTCCTGCCGTCGCGGAAGTGACCAAGACGGGATTTGTGTTTGTGTTTGATCGTCTTACCGGCAGCCCCTTGTTTCCTCTCGAAGAGCGTGCTGTCCCAAAGAGTCAGGTGCCCGGAGAAGCAAGTTGGCCGACGCAGCCATTCCCCCTTAGACCGCCGCCTTTAGCCAGAAACTCTGTCACGCGGGACGACATCACGACCGTGACGCCCGAGTCTCGCCAATACTGCCTAGAGACCTTTGGGGCGATCCTTCCGGCAAGGATTTTCGATCCCTGGGGCCTGACGTTGCAGTTGGAAATGCCTGGCACATTGGGAGGGGCGAACTGGTCAGGAGCTTCGTTCGACCCCTCTTCCGGGTACCTTTTCGTGAATACAAGCGACCTCGGGGTAGTCGGTGAAATGAAACGGCAACCTGCAGGCGCTCCCGAGACCTATCTCTGGGGGAGCAAGTGGGGCACATTTGCCCGCTTCTGGGACAGTCAGCATTACCCCTGCCAGCAGCCGCCTTGGGGAACTTTGAATGCAGTGAATTTGAATACCGGCGATATTGCCTGGAAAGTACCGCTGGGTGCATTTGACGCGCTCGAAGCGAAAGGGAGTCCCAATACCGGAATTTATAACCTCGGGGGTTCAATAGTGACCGCCGGGGGGCTGGTCTTCATTGGCGCCACTGCGGATCACCGCTTCCGGGCATTCGACGCCCAAACCGGGAAAGAGCTTTGGGTCACGAAACTTGAATTCAATGGACACGCGACTCCGATGACCTACGTGGGGAAAAAAACCAAGAAACAATTCGTGGTGATCGCCGTCGGAGCCGGCGGGAATATCGGGGACGATGCTTCTGGTCCGACCACCCTGGCAGCGTATTCTCTTTTCCCGAAAGGAGAGTCCAGTCCGGCCCAGATAAAGTTGCAAGCGCAACTGGAGAAAATCCCAGCCGGGCCCGGGCGCGAGCCGCCAGAGATCAACCCGCCTGGAGCCGCCCCGGCGCAACCTGTCCCATTCAGTCACCGGCGTCACACGACCGCAGGAATGACTTGTGACAATTGCCACGAGCCGTCGAAGACCGGCAAGAATCTGCAAATCCCGGACGTGCCCATGTGCATGAGCTGTCACCAGTCCGTGATGAAGGCAAGTCCGGCAATTCAGAAACTGGCTCAATTGCAAAAAGAAGGCCACCAACTCTCCTGGATTCGCGTATATCAGCTGCCCGACTTCGTTTTCTTCAGTCACCAGAAGCACCTTGACGCAAAGGTGGGCTGTGAAGTATGCCATGGCGTGTCGGGCGACCGCGATGTACTCGAGCAAGAGAAAGATATTTCCATGGTCTCCTGCATCAATTGCCATAAACTCCGCAAGGCCCCTGTTTCCTGCGGCCTTTGTCACAACATTGGGTTCTGAATAGCATGAAGCTTGATCGGCGAACGGTTCTCAAAGGGCTTGCTGCGGGGTTTCTCGCGGCCGGTGTTCAGGCGGACGCCGGGAATTCCGTAGGCGCTTCGAAATCGGATAGCCGCTTCAGAATCTGGGATGTGCATAGCCATCTTGAATCTCTGCCCGGCGACACTCCTGAAGCGCGCATGGAAATCCTGGTCCGGCATATGGACCGGCTGGGGATTGAGCGCCTCATACTCTCTCAGGGATTCGGCGACTACATAAGCCACCCAACTCCCGACCAGGTGCGTCAGGAAAACGACCGAGTGATGCGGGCGGTCAAGCATTTTCCCGACCGGGCCTACGGGGCCGTGTTTTTGAGTCCTGACAATATTGATTCCAGTCTCGAGGAACTTGATCGGTGCATCAGGGACGGACCGATGGTCAGCATTGGAGAAATTGAAACTGACGTACGATGCAACTCGGCGGCGCTCGACCCGATTGTGGAATGGGCGGTTTCGATGAGGGTGCCGATACTGCAACACACCTGGATCAAAGCCTCTGGGAATGAGCCTGGCGAATCCACCCCCTTCGATCTTGTAGAACTTGCAAATCGCCACCCGCGGGCCCAGTTCATATGCGGGCACACGGGAGGCAACTGGGAACTCGGTATTCGGGCCATTCGCGGTACCAACAATGTGTGTGCCGAAATCGCCGGCTCGGATCCCGTGTCGGGATTTGTAGAAATGGCCGTTCGCGAACTCGGGGCTGAACGCGTGATTTACGGTAGCGATGTGGGGGGCCGCAGCTTCGCATCCCAAGTCGCGAAGGTCATTGGCGCCGAAATTACTGATTCAGCGAAAGAACTGATTCTTGGGGGAAACCTACGCCGCTTGTTGCGACCGATACTTGAAGCGAAAGGCCTGCAGTCGTGATCGATACCAACGTGAACCTGTTTCGCTGGCCTTTCCGGCGGGTTGTGGGGGACGACCCAGAGGGGCTCGTTTCCCGGCTTGAAAAAAGGGGTGTGACGCAAGCTTGGGCTGGCAGTTTCGAAGGTCTCCTATGCCGGGATGTAGAAGGCGTGAATGCGAGGCTTGCTGTTGCCTGCCGCGAGCACGGAGCGAATTTTCTGATTCCCTTCGGTTGCATCAATCCCAAGTTGCCGGACTGGGAAGAAGACTTGCGGCGCTGCCACGAAAATCATCACATGGTGGGCATTCGCTTGTACCCGAATTACCACGGCTACGGCCTCGCAGACCCAGCCTTTGCACGACTGCTTGCAATGGCGGCGAGCCGCAAACTCATTGTCCAGATCGCTCTTTCCATGGAGGACCCGCGCACGCAATTTCCACTCATGCTTGTGCCCCCTGTGGACCCTACGCCCCTGTCCGACTTGATTCCGCACATTCAGAACTTGCGCCTGATTTTGCTCAACGCGGGGTATCGGGGAGAAGACAGCACACTAGGCCTGCGTGAGATCGACAAAGCCGATAGTGTCTATTTCGATATTGCCATGAACGAAGGGGTGGGCGGACTCGCACGTCTGATCGCCGAAACCTCGTCGGCGCGGGTTGTCTTCGGTTCTCATTATCCATTCTTCTACTATGAGTCCGCCTTGCTGAAGGTTCGGTCTGCAGGCTTGCCTCGTGAGCAGGAGCTGGCCGTGTTTGAAGGGAACGCCCGGGCGCTTCTGGCGAAGTAGGGGGCACTGAGGAACAACACGAAAATCAGTGCTTGGTTTTGATCACTTTCAACTTCTGAGCCGCCTCGGAAGTCTTATATCGGGGATCGAGCGGGTAGCACCCCGAGACCAATCCGTTGCGCGGAGCGGTGGTGCAGTCACTGAAGGTGCGGCAGATGATTTTGTGCTGCACCGGCCGGCCGGCCACGACGTCGCGCAGCAACTCGGGGTAGGCCAGCACCATTCTGCCTAATCCGACGAAGTCCACCCATCCTTCGCGCACTACGGCTTGCGCCACGTACGGAAGAAAATCCTGCAAATAGCTATACCCCGTGCCAACCATAATGAGTTCGGGGAACCGCTGCTTGAGGCTGCGCACAACCTGTAATTGCCAGGCGACTTCGACCAGAGGATCATGTGGCGGCGGATAACCATCCGAGGGAGGATATAAAGCCGGCCGCTGCAGGTGCGGATTGTAATAAGGACTTCCCGCGGTAAGGTTTACAAGAGAAATAGACATTTGTTGCAGTAGGGAGAGGAATTGCGCCACTTCGCCCAGGTCGGCCCGGGTGGGTTCTTCCGTATTCACGCCGAAACCCCAGCGATAAGGCAGCAAGTGCTGATATGGCTCCGGGATTCCGGGTCCCGGTTTTTTCGGCGACGAAACATCGGGATCGGGACGAAACGGCACCGTGTCGGACGCCGAAAGGCGCACTCCGATCTTCAGTCCGGGAACAAGCGAATGAATTCCCTCGATAATTTCCCGAAGAAAACGGGTGCGGTTTTCAAAGCTGCCACCGTAGCCTCCTTCGCGCGTGTGAGAGCTGAGAAATTCGTGGCCCAAATATCCGTGACAATGTTTGACGTCGACGAAGTCAAATCCTGCATCCCATGCCATTCGCGCCGCAAGGTGGTATTGGTTGATGATCTTGCGAATCTCACCATCGGTAAGCAGAGGATAGTCCGGCGGCAAACCCATTCGCCGGTCCAAGATCGGGTGATGATAAAGGATCTGAGGCTCGGGCCGGTGGTTCGCATTTGGCCGGCAGAAGCGGCCAGAGTGCGTCAGTTGCAGTCCGATGAGCAGGCCACGGTCCGATCCTACCGCGCGCACGTGCTCTTCGATGAGAACGGAACGCAGCCGGGCTAGGCCCGCGCGCGTGTGCTCGGAGGCGACAAGTTGATTGGGATTGGCCCGTCCTTCGTGGATCACCGCCACGGCTTCGCCGCCCCAGATTAGCTTTGCGCCGCTGCTGCCAAAGCGCTGCCATCTCCGAACCGTCAGCTCGCTGGGAGCGCCGTCCGGCGTGCCATCCCATCCCTCCATGGGCTGGATCGCAATCCGGTTACCCACGAAAATGCCGGCTCGTTCGAGCGGTTGAGCCAATGGAGATTCTGTCCCGGAAATCAATTCGCGGTCGCAAGGAATTTCTAAGCCTAGGGATTGAATATGTTGTTGGAAGTGCTCCACATCGCGCAGGGTGCCTAGACGCAAAATCGCCGGGCTGCTCACGCCACCCTCCGGTCCTTGGGCAACGCGGAGACGGCCAGCGCTCCCAACAGAGCTACGCCGACCAGGGTAAGGAAGCCTTCGAAATAGGTTCCGTTGGTGTCACGCATGCGGCCGACGAGCCAGGGTGAAATCGCTTCGGCTACGCCATCTGCGGTTAAGATCAAACCCAAGAGCCTTCCCAGTATTTCCATGCTGAAGATTTCCGCAGTCATGAGCGGAATGATCATGTAGTCGCCACCCAAGCCAATTCCGAAAATTGCGGAGAAAATGTACAGCGCCGGAAGAGTTTGCCTAAACAGTAAGAAAGGAATGGCTACTCCCACCAGTGTATAGATCATTACCATCACGTGCTTAGTGGGAAAACGATCGGCCAGCCATCCCATCAACAAACGTCCGACAAGGCTGAAGTTCAGGATCAGCGAGAGAATTCGTGTCGCTAGGTTTTGCGTGTAGTGCTGATCCAGACTCAGGAACAATTTCAAATTCTGTTGCACCCCGCTGATCGCGCCGACGGAGTACATGCTGCGGCTTTGAGCGCCGAAACCCATACTCTCGCCGCAGGAGGAATCTGGGGCTCGCGCATCGGCCGGTTGCCTCGAGCTTCCTTCACAAAATAAGCCATGGGAAAAGCAACAACAATGATCAGCATTCCCACAAAACGTAGCGCAGCCTGCCATCCGAAGTGTCGCACTAGAAGGTTGGAAAGCCAGGGTACCGTGGCGCCTCCCAGGCCGATTCCCAGGTAGGCGATGCCTATAATCTTGCCGCGTGATTTGTCAAACCACTGGGAAAGTAAAACCTGATTGGGAAGGGGGCCGCCGTCACACATAACCAAGGGCGTTAAAAACATAGAAGAAATAGAACATGCTCAAAGGTCGAAACTGTCCCGAGGCCAATCAATGCCACCCCTGCCATAAGGATGCCGGCCATCATGTATCCATAAGATCGCAACTCGGACTTTTGGTCAAGTCTCTTTCTCCTGCATTTATTCTTGCGTAGAGGAATGTAATAAATTATGGTGAGATTACCTCACTATAAATTTGGAGAAGAATATTTGGCTAAGAGAAGCAGGGACGGCAGCGGTTCATTGCTACAAAAATCCCTGTCGCGAAGGCTTGCCGGGCGGATGCTTCTGGTGCTCTATGGCGACCCCAGCGGCGATGTTGTCGCTGCCCATGCCTGAGATGGGAAAGAGCCTCTGGCACTTTCCCAGCAACGGAGAAAACAAGACCTCGCCGATCACGTACACGTTGGATGGAAAGCAGTTTGTTGGGCTGGCGGTCGGCCCGAATATTCTCGGCTTTGCTCTGCCTTGAGGGCACAGAGACCTATGAACAGACACTTCTCGAGACGTGAATTTCTTCAAGTGTCGTCGGCGACTGCTATGGCAAGCGCGGCAGGGCTTTCGACGTGGCCCACGGAGGTGGCGCCTACCCAGGCGAGTGGACCGTTCCGCGGAACGCTTTGCCTGTTCTCGAAGGCGGTTCCGCAACTGAGCTGGCACGAACTGGCGCAAAGCGCGAAACAGGCGGGTTTTGGCGGAATTGATTTGACGGTCCGCTCCGAGGGGCACGTTCTCCCTGAGCGCGCAGCAACAGATCTTCCGAAGGCGGTGGAGGCGATTCGCGCGGAAGGGCTCGAAGTCCCCATGATCACCACTGAGCTCTTAAGGGCTGACGATCCCACCGCTATC
>Ga0137396_10001496_pt1 | contig 12298 bp, 13 predicted proteins | sample czc16metaG_FD_108284 | JGI IMG/M metagenome (GOLD analysis project Ga0137396, IMG submission 108284) | Vadose zone soil microbial communities from Angelo Coast Range Reserve, California, USA - czcobulk3.16 metaG | ecosystem: Environmental > Terrestrial > Soil > Vadose zone | place: USA...
CAAGTCGTGGCCACGCGCGATCGCTACGGCTTGCACGCCTATTTGACGGCCGTCGAAAACGCGGACTTGCTCGGAAAATTAGGAAGCGATCTTGAACAATCCACCTCGATCGGGCCGGAAGAGAAAGAGCGGCTGCAGAGTGTGCTGCGGTCGAGCTCGCTGGACGTGCCAGACAAATCTGCTCTGGAGAATGTGGCGAAGAATGCGGTAGTGCTGCCATGATCCGCTTTTTGGAAATTTCAAACCACACGCTGTTCTGGTACTACCTTGCCAGCAACATCGCGTATCTCGTTATGTTACTGGTGGCCTTCAAAACCAGTGCGGCGCACCAACATAGACTGGAGAGCCACCGGCTGGCGTGGATTAAGGAATCACCGCTCGCGCCGCCCATCACCATCATTGTGCCGGCGCACAACGAAGAAGCTTCCATCCGCGTGGAGGTGCGAAATTTGCTCGAGCTCGATTATCCGGAACTCGAAATCGTCGTGGTGAACGACGGCTCCGACGACGGTACGCTCGACGAGATGCGCAAGGAGTTTCGCTTGCGGCCGGTCCGGAGCGTATACGTTGCGTCGCTGAAAAGCGCTCCGGTGCGCGGACTGTATCGCAGCGGCGTGGACGCAAGGCTCTTGGTGATCGACAAAGAGCCGGCGGGGAGCAAAGCGGATGCCATAAACGCGGGACTGAACGCGGCCACGTCGCCCTATGTGTGCATCGTCGACGCCGACTCCGTGCTGGAACGCGATGCGCTGCTGCGCATCATGGTGCCGGTTCTTGCCGATCCCAAGCGTGTCGTCGCTGTTGGCGGAATCATCCGGGTTCTCAACGGATCGGAAATTGCCAAAGGAAACTTGCGACGCGCGCGCTTGCCGCGGAAAAGCATCGAAATCATTCAGGTAATTGAATACCTTCGCGCGTTTTTGATCGGCAGGGAAGCGTGGAGCCAGGGAAATATGCTGATGGTTATTTCCGGCGCATTCGGCGTGTTTCGCACGGATTTGGTGCGCGCCGTCGGCGGATACAGGGCGAACACCATTGGCGAAGACTTCGACCTGGTGGCCAGGTTGCACAAGCATTTGCTGGAGAAGCACGCTGAGTATCGCATTCATTTTGTTCCGGACCCGATGTGCTGGACGGAGGTTCCGTCGGACTTGAAGTCGCTGAGCCGGCAGCGCGCGCGCTGGCAAAAAGGCTTGCTGGATGTATTGTGGACGACGCGCGCCATGCTATTTCGTCCGCGCTACGGCCGAATCGGGTTTTTTGCGCTGCCGTACTTGTGGCTGTTTGAGTTTGCCGCACCGGTTATCGAGATTCTGGGAATCGCCACCATCGTTCTTGCCGCCGTGCTCGGCGTCCTGAGCCGCGCGTTCTTTCTGCAGTTCTTGCTGTTCGGATACGCCTTCGCAACGGTCATCTCCATCGGGTCGGTGCTGCAGGAAGAAATCACCTACAAACGCTATAACGACTGGCAGGACGTGGTGCGGCTGGTCAGCTACTGTTTTTTCGAACATTTTCCCTATCGGCAGATGCACATGTTCTGGCGGTTGCAAGGTATTTGGCAATATCTGCGCGGCAACAACGTCTGGGCGCCGATGAAGCGCAAAGGGCTGAAGTCCGCCAGCGTTCCATAATTTCTCCGGTGCTGAAACGATCGCAAATCGCGGCAGAAGATAGGTTACATCGGGGCGTGCAATGTTTCGCGGCGGTTTGTTTCGCGGCGCTTTACTTCGCCAATGGGATTGGCTAGCGTTAGCGAAGAGCCCGAGCGGGCTTGCCATGGACACGCTGACCTCCGTCAAGGACCTGCTGTTTACGCTGCTGCTGAAGGTGGGCGTGGCGTCTTCGTTCGCGGCACTGCTGGCGCGGTGGAACACGTTCCGGCGCGTGCTGTTCACCGAGGAACGCGATCCGGACCAGAAACTGAAGCTGATGCTGTTCATGACGCCGCCGCTGGTTGTCGGCGTTGCGCTGCGGTTGGTGGGGTTTCCGTACCGGTTTGCCGACCTTTCGCTGGAAGGCGCATTCCTGATGGGGCTGCTGGGCGGCCGCGTAGTGGGACCGATTGGCGGCGCGATTATCACGATTCCGGCGCTGGCCGCGCATGAATGGCTGGCCATGCCGGCGGCGTCGACCGCCGGATTGCTCGGCGGATTGATGCGCCAGGCGATTCCCAATAAAGAAGATTTGTGGAATTTCGGGCCGTTCACGTTTTTGAATATTCCGCGCGACGTGGTGCGCTTGCTGCGGCAGGCAAAGATTTCCTGGGAACTGCTGCCGCTGATGGCTTGCGTTGGACTGGAACTTGGCCGCGTGGCGCTCGCCGTGGCCACCAAACCCAGGTGGCTGTTTGCGATCGATCCGCACTGGGATTGGTGGCTGGGATTGTGCGTGCTGGCCACGCTGATGTCGGTGGCGGCGCCGCTGAAGATTTGGAACAACACGCGCATCGAAATGAATCTGGAGCGGCACCAGCAGTTGCTCCTGAAGGCGCGCATGGACGCGCTTTCGAGCCAGATCAATCCGCACTTTTTGTTCAATACGCTGAACACGGTGTCGTCGCTGATCCGCTTTGATCCGGACGCGGCGCGCGGGGTGGTGCTGAAGCTGAGCAACATTTTGCGGCGGCTGCTGCGCAAGCACGAAACGTTTGTGCCGCTGCGCGAGGAGCTGCATTTCATCGACGATTACCTGGACATCGAAGTGGCGCGGTTTGGGCGCGATAATTTGGAAATCGTGAAGCATGTCGATGACGAGGCGCTGGAGGCGTTCGTGCCGAGCATGTTGTTGCAGCCCATCGTGGAGAATTGCTTGAAGCACGGACTGGCGCCGAAAATCGATGGCGGCCGGATCCAGTTGCGCACGTCCAATCGCGACGGGCGGTTGCACATCGAGATTGAAGACAACGGCGTGGGAATTTCCGAAGAGAAGATGCCGCACGTGTATGTCGAAGGCATCGGATTGAGCAATGTGCGCGAGCGGCTGCGCGTGCTGTACGGCGCCGATTTCCGCCTGGAAATCGAGAGCCACACGGGGCAGGGCACGGTGATTCGCATTGATATCCCTGAACTCGTGTCCACCATGCAAGCGGTTGGGTAAACAAGTACCGGAAAGTGGTGAGTGGCGAGCAAGATTCAAGATTGAGGAAGAGGAACCCACCCCCCACCCGGGTGTTTTTGGAAAAGAGGCTCCAAGCGATTGAAAACAAACGACGGGAGCTCGCAAGAGATAGCTAAGAGGCGGCAAGCGTTTGAAAGTAAAAGAGTTGGCATGTTTGCAGGTCCAAACGTCTGAACGTCGGGAATGATGAAGGGTACACCCCCGTGGCGATAGAAAGAGTGCGGAAGCCATTGAAAATAGGAGGGATAGCGGCGTGCCGTTGCGCAAAAGAGTGCGTAATCGCATGAAACTGCTGGGGTTGCAGGGATGTGATAGGAAGCAAAGGGGTTGAGCGCTCGAAGACGGGAAAAAGAGCAACACAGAGATCGCTGAGACCGGAACACAAAGGGCGCAGAGGGTACACCCCGTGGCGAAGGGAAGTATGCGGAAGCTGCTGAGAACGGGAGAGATGTTGACGCCACGTGGTGCAGATGACGCAGGAAACAAGAAAGTGGATAGTGGATAGTGGGTAGTGGGAGTGAGCAGTGAGTAGTGGCAGCGACTCGACGGCGCGCTGCGGCGGGTAGATGACGGGTAAATGAGGACCGAGCTTGCGACTTTGGGCGGGGACTGCGGCGACCATGGGGAAGGGTAGCGCGGGTTCAACTTGGAAGTAAATCAAAAAGCATTGAATGGTCGAATTTCGGGGTTGAATGGGGATTAGGAGCAGCGAACTGCGACGGTCGTGAAAATTCGAAGAGCAGAATTCATGTGAACCAGGGATGGATTTGGAGGATGCGCAAAGTCAAAAGCGGCGAGAGGTCGTTCGGTAACGACGCTCGGAATGCAAGAAGCGCATCCTGATTTCTCAAATTCGCCCTAAAGATGCAAAGCTGCGGATGTTTGTGGGGGCTCCTGACAAGCTCGGAGCCGGCAGTTCGGGCACGTAGGGGCTTGCACAGCGGTCGAGGCTCTCGCTCAGGACCATCAACGTCAGAAGCGCGGTGAGAACGCGTTTTTTCAGCTCGTCCGACAAGCGCAGGCCACCAGTAGTCACACGGGAGAGTTTCGTCGCAGCTGTCTTGATGTAATTTGCTATCACCGATTGCCGAGCTGGGCTGGCCCACCCCCTAGCGGCTTCGCGACGCATCTCCGTGCAGGCCCGCTCGACGGCCTGGATAAAGTGCAGAACGCAGAGGCGCTCAACTTCCAGTTCCGGCGGCACAGGGGTCTGACAGCCAGGTAAGCGAGACTGGTCCTGGCAGAAGTCCATAACTACCACCCTCTAACTTATTGCCTAGCAAGCCCGGTACCATAGACCTAGGAGTTGAGGAGCCTGGGTCGAGGGAATCAGGGCGTAGGTTACGGCGCTGGACTTCTTCAGTACGGGCAGGGAGGCAGCCTAGATCATGCCCACTCTAAGGAGAATGAACTGGCGCCAGTTCCCCTAAGTCCCAGAAAGATAGTCGTTTATGTCGGGACACAAAAAGCACTGGAATAGATTCGTAACCGATGCGCTCGGCTGAGAAACTCTCGCTCCGAATCACTCAGTATTGGCTCCCCTAGCTCCGGCGACCAAGACCCCATCCTGGCCACAAAGGGTGGTGATCCGATGCCTACCCGGTAGGTCATTCTTCGGTAGCAACGGGTTAGCCGTTACAGAACAATGCCCCAAAAGTGAAAAAAATTTCCTCAGCTTTTCCTCAATGTTCAAGACTGGTGATGAGAGACGTACTAGAACGGTTGTCGTTGGCACTAGGTCTAAAGCAGCTGATAGCACTCGACTTAGACGGATTGTTCCCGAATAGCCCGTCACCCACCTGCAATAGGCCGCAAGCGCGGTCGGGCATCCGGCTTCCAACAACGGAGCCTGTTTGTTGTTCACTTGAATGGGATGGCGGCTCTCTCCGATTTTCCGGACGGCTTGCGGTCCTGGTCAGAGCCTTAGGAGCTTCGCAGCCGTTCCGCCCAGGATCATCGAGCGCTGCGCGCTGGTAAGGTCAAGTTGCTCAAGAAACTGAAGCGGTCGCTCATAGTCCATGGTGTAGCAATAGTCGCTGCCGATCATGACGCGCTCTGCGCCAACTTCTCTAATCACGAATTCCATAACCTGCTTCGAGTGGATCACCGACGGCGTGACTGATATCGTGAACCTTCAGGATGAAGCGTGCACCCGTCTGGCGGACACGATCCATCGTGCACCAAGACATGCTTGCGAACATCTTGAGAGATCTAACAGCCTTTGCTGGGCCAGTCCCTCCGCCAGACGATATCACCTTGCTTATCCTGACGACCGACTAAGCCTTCGGATCAGTTGTAGCGGGATCCCGCTAAGCGCAACGAGTACAAGTTGCCGGATCGCCAGTACTCGTCAGTGCATCGTGCGGGGTTTTCCGTTTTTGCAGGCGGTGGCGGAGAAGTCGACACTTTGACCGGTAGGTTGCAGCTTGCTGAGTTCTTTTTCGTGAGCCGCGATCCAATCCTGCCAAAACTTGATCGACTCTTGGAAATGGAATTGAGCCTCCAGTGAAGTGGCGCCCGCGGGAGGTTTGGGCACGACCTTAGGAAGTGCCATTAAGGCAGTCACAGAAAAGGGTAATTGGAGGGCATCGCTGTTTATTTCCTCCTTGGTCGGCTTATGGAAGTGGACCAGGTCATCAGGGGTTAACAGTTTTTCGATACCCTGAATGGCAAACCATCCGCCCACCAACTCCAAGTAAAATGTCGAAGGGAACAACCCGTGTTTCGGGTCATCGGTAATTGAAGCGCACCAGATTTCCTGGAGCTGCGGTACCTCGCCTAATCTGGCCAACGCGAGCTCAGCCGGCGAGAAGCCCGTGAAGTTCGCGCCTCTCGGCTTGTGGTTCTTCAACTCCTGCTGCAAGTATGTAACGAACTTCCGGTCGCCACTCTGCCCGGCATCGGCAATTGCGTCTTTGTCGCCCGCTTGAATCTTCTGAAGGAAGAAGGAGTCGGTAACGACCGTAAACGTAGGGTAGTAAAGACCGTGAGTCTTGGTCGTGCCATTCACGGTTACCTGCAGCAGCCCCGTGGTCGCTCCCTCTGGCACCGGGACGACGATCTTGGTATCACTCCAGGTCGTTGGTTTGCCCAGCGTGCCATTGAATGTAACCGTGCTATTTGGCTGAGGGTCTCCAAAGTGGCGTCCTGTGATAGTTATTGGCATATCGACTGGGCCCGAGAGTGGATTCAGGCCTTCGATCGTTGGCCAGTACTTTTGCGCCGGAAGTGAAGATGGAAGCAGCAGCAAGGCGGCGAGAAGGAATGTTAGTTTCGAGAGGATATTAAGCATTAGCTTCATTAGCTTAGGTTCCAGCATCCCTCGAAATCCCTTGAGGCTGATTTTTTCGGCACTGATTAGCGGCGAATTCTGCAACAGCGTTGCCCCCTCCGAGAGTTAAGCCGCGCGAAACTTGGTTCGGTGCTAGTGAGGCCGAGTTTAGAGAACTGCAGTAATTCCCGTTCTGCGAAAATCCTGGCCTTTGAACAGGAGCGGCTCGCCGGAAACTTTGGCGAGGGCGTAGGAAAAGCAATCGCCGAAGTTCAGTCCGGCCGGATGGCGGCCCTTGCCGAAGTCCGACCATGCTTGACGGGCGGCATACGCGTGTTCCTCTGTAACGGGCTCGATGCTGATACCCGCCGCTCGGAGAAATGAATCCCATTGGCGACTGCCCGCATCGCCTGTTTGAGACTCCACTACTACCGAGACCTCGACGAAAGTTGCGGCAGAGATGCGGCAGACGTCTGCTTCGCTGATGGCGCGGGCGTAGTTTTCCGCATCTTTTTCTCCGAAAAGAACGGCGAGGAGCGCCGAGGTATCGACGATCACCGAGGGAGTCCCTTTTCGTCGTAGAGCAGGGCGGCGTGATCCGCCGGGGCGCCCTTTAAGTGGCCTGCGCAGCGGCGACCGATGCGCAGCAGTTCCTCTGCTTTGGCGGTTTGTTTCCGAGAGCGCCGAACACGGGCTAGGCGCTCCTGGAGGGCAATGGCGACGGCGCGGGTCATACTTTCGCCGGTTTCCTGGGCAAGGGTTTGCGCTAACTTGTGAGTTTTGGGGTCTTTGATATTCAGGCTCACTTTCCACCTTGGTAGAAGCAATTCTACCATTCGGTCAGCAGAGCCGAAAGGGCCCTTGACGCCGTCACGTGCGTACAGTATATTCGGAATAGACAGAAATTACAGGAATAAGGAAAACGAGATGACTGGACATGCGACGCAGTACACGTTAACGCCGGTGGCGCAGAAATTTATTTTGCACTGGGGGGAGATGGGGACGCGGTGGGGGATTAACCGCACCGTCGCGCAGGTGCATGCGCTGCTGTTTCTTGCGCCGAAGCCGCTCCCGGCTGACGAGATTTCGACGACGCTGGCGGTGGCGCGGTCGAACGTGAGCACCAGTTTGCGGGAGCTGCAGGGGTGGGGAATTGTGCGGGTGGTGCACGTGTTAGGGGACCGGCGGGACCATTTTGAGTCCATCAAGGACGTTTGGGAGATTTTCCGGATCGTTTCGGAGGAGCGGAAGCGGCGGGAGATTGATCCGACGCTGCGGGTGCTTGCGGAATGCGTGCAGGAATTGAAAGCGAGTCCGCAGGGCGATGCTTACACGCGGGAGCGGTTGGAAAGCATGCTGGAGTTTTTGACGGCCATGACCGGATTGTTTGAGGAGATTTTGCGGATGCCGACGGGGGCGCTGAAGGGCGTGGTGAAGCTGCGGGGGAAGGTGATTACCTTGCTCGGGGCGGAGAAGAAGAAGGCCGGGTGAAGCGGAGACCTCGGAAGAGAAACGCGGAGGCTGCGGCGAACGCCGAGGTTCGCAGAGAAGAAAGAGATTCTGCCAGAACGAGCACAGACGAGTATGAGAAAGACGAGGAGAGGACGGCCAATAAGGGCTGTCCCAATGAGAACATGATTTCGCTGGCATCGGAGTTAACGGATGGAAAAGGACGGCACGCGCGGGGGTGGCTGTTTTTTGATGCGGAGTGCGGATTCTGCACGCGGACGGCGCGATGGTTGCTGCCGATTCTGGAAAGGCGCGGGCTGGCGGTGGCGCCATTGCAGGATCCGCGTGTCGGGTCGCTGCTAGACTTACCGAAGGCGGAGTTGGTGCGCGAGCTGCGTTTCTTGCTCTCTGATGGGAGTCAGTATGGAGGCGCGGATGCGGTGTTGGCTGTGGCGCGGGAGATTTGGTGGGCGCGGCCGCTGGTGTGGCTGGCGAAGATTCCGGGAATGATGCGCCAACTGCGGCACGGATATTACTGGTTCGCCGCGCGGCGGAGTTGCGCTGCGGAAGCTTGTAGAATGGCGACCGTTTCGCCGCACGCATAGCGGGTCGGCGCTCAACTCCTTCGCGGAGGTTGGTCAGCATGGCGTTGCGATTCGTGGATCTGTGGCGGTGGGATGGCAGGGTCAGCAGGAAGACGTACGCAATCGTGGGCTTGGCCGGCTTCGCGATCAAGCATTTCGTCGATCACTTCATTGCGGCGGGATTCTTCCATGAGTACGGCTTCTTCAATTATTGGACGCCTCTGGGCAGAGGTGCACATCTCACGCGCTTGACGGGTTATGAGGCGAACTTCCTGGCCACGATGCTGCTCGTGGCCATGCCGTTTCTGTGGGTGGGATTGTCCATGACGGTGCGGCGGTTGCGGGACGCGGGGCAGCCCGTCTGGTTGGTGGTATTGTTCTTCTTTCCGATACTAAACTTGGTGTTTTTTCTTTTGCTGTGCTTTTTGCCTTCGCGCCAGCAGGCTGAAGGCGAGGAGGCGGCGCCGTGGCCTGCGGTGCGCCCTCTCAGCGGAGTCATCCCGCGCAGCCAACTTGGCAGCGCAGTGCTCTCGATCGTTGTCACTACCGCGATCGGCCTTGTTTTTGTGTTTTTGGGTACCGCCGTCATTGGCGCGTACGGTTGGAGTCTCTTCGTTGCGCTGCCGTTTTGCCTCGGACTGTTTGCGGTGTTGCTGCACAGCTACCATGGGCCGCGTGATTACGGGACCTGCATGAGCGTGGCGCTGTTGCCGGTGGGTCTGCTCGGCGCGATTTTGCTCGTCGTGGCCATCGAGGGGCTGATCTGCATCCTCATGGCTGCGCCATTGGCGCTCGGACTGGCGGCACTCGGCGGTTCGCTTGGGTGTTACATTCAGGGGAACTATTGGGGCGCGAAACATGGTGCCGCGATGCTGTCAGTGCTGCTGTTCGCGATGCCGGTTTTCTTTGGTATCGAGCGCGCGGCTGCGCTCGAAATGCCGAGGTTCGTGGTGCGCACGTCCATCGACGTGAAAGCGCCGCCCGAACAGGTCTGGCAGCAGGTGGTGGCGTTCGCGGAGATTCCTCCGCCTACGGAGATGCTGTTTCGCGCGGGGATTGCGTACCCGATTCGCGCAGAGATTACGGGGCACGGCGCGGGCGCGATTCGCCGCTGCGTTTTCTCGACGGGACCATTTCTCGAGCCTATCGAGGTGTGGGACGAGCCGCGCTTGCTCAAGTTTGGCGTGATCGCGAGTCCAGCCCCGTTGAACGAGATGACGCCGTACGGTCATATCGAGCCGCGCCACCTCCACGGTTATTTCGTCTCGGAAGAGGGTCAGTTTCTGCTGACCACATTGCCTGATGGAGGCACGCGTCTGGAAGGCACGACGCGCTACCTAAATGCGTTGTGGCCGGCGGCTTACTGGCATATCTGGTCGGACTACATCATTCATCGCATCCATTTGCGCGTGCTGAATCACATCAAAAAGGCTGCAGAACAGTCACGCACGGGCGATTGATGCTCAAGCTTTGGCGGCGGAGGCTGATTCCAGGACGCGCTGGTAGTAGCGCTCGTATTGGGGGATTACGTCGTTGGCGCAGAATTTTCGCTTGGCGTTGATGCGGGCGCGCTGGCCCATTTCGCGGCCGCGATCGGCGCGCGACAGAATTTCGATGGCGAAGCGTCCGGCTTCCTTCACGTCGCCGGGTTCCACTAAGAATCCATCCACTCCGTTCTCGACGACTTCGGGCACGCCGCCGACATTCGTGGCAATCACGGGGACTTCGCAGGCCATGGCTTCGAGGGCGGCCAGGCCGAAGGATTCGAGCTGCGAGGGAAGCAGGAAGAGATCGGCGGCGGAGAGCTTTTGATAGACAGCGTTTTGCTTGCCGAGGAAAAAGACGTCTTTCTGCAGTTTCTTTTTGCGCACGAGATATTCCGCGGCGCCACGGTCGGGGCCGTCGCCGATGAGGACCAGCTTCGCCGGCATTTTGGCGCGCACCAGCGCAAAAATCTCCACACAATCCGGCACGCGTTTCACGGGACGGAAGTTTGAGAGGTGCATGAGGATAGGCTCGTCGTTGGGGGCCCATTGCGCGCGCAGCTCTTTGGCATCGATGCGAGTATAGAGATCGCAATTCACGAAATTGGGGATAACGTCGATGGGGCGCTTGATGTCGAATTCCTTGAGCGTCTGAGCCAGCAGATATTCGGAGATGGCGGTCACACCGTCGCTTTGTTCGATGGAAAAGCGTGTTATTGGGAGATAGCTGCGGTTGCTGCCGACGAGGGTAATGTCCGTGCCATGGAGCGTGGTGACAAAAGGCAAGCGGCGGGGCGCGGCCATGGAGCGCGCCAGCATGGCGCTGACGGAATGCGGAATAGCGTAATGAACGTGAAGAATATCGAGCGATTCGGACTCGAAGACTTCGAGCATTTTGGTGGCGAGCGCCAAGGTGTACGGCGGGTGATCGAAGAGCGGGTAGGAGACGACCTCGACTTCGTGGAAGAATATGTGCGGGTCGGCTGTATTCATGCGGATGGGCGGGGCGTAGCTGATGAAATGGACGTCGTGCCCGCGCGCGGCGAGCTCCTGGCCCAGCTCGGTCGCGACCACTCCGGAGCCGCCATAGGTGGGATAACAAGTGATGCCGACGCGCATTTGACCGCCGCTATTGGACCGTCCGACCTGCCGCAGTACCTTACATCAAGTCTACTCGCGAGCGCGCAAACTTGCGGGCGCAGGAGTGCGGATGCTAGAGTCGCGCACCCGGTAGAATCGACCCGGCCTTACGAGTACCCCATTAGACGCAGAAGCACCGCAGAACGTGACACACCTAAAAGGAGAAACCGCATTCATTACGGGAGGGGGAACTGGCCTGGGACAAGCGGTCTTTTCCCTTATTGGGGGCGGTTGGCACTGACATGGGGAAGAGATTATCTAAAGAGGCTAGCGCGTTTGAGGCCGCGACGCGGCGGCATCTGAAAGAAAGCCGCGCGATTGCGATGTTGGGATTCGAGCTGGAATCGGCGTCGCGCGGGCACGCGATTTTGCGGCTGGATGCGCGCGCCCGGCACAAGCAGCTCAACAATGTGGTGCACGGAGGGATTCTGGCGGCGCTGGCAGACACCGCGGGAGCGATTGCGGCGTACACGACGGTGCCGAAGGGCGTGGCGCTGGCCACGATCGAGCTGAAAATCAATTATCTGGAAGGGGTGCCGGGCGGGCGCATCCGAGCGGAGGCGCACGTGTTGCGCACCGGGCGCAATTTTGTGGTTACGGAATGCGAGATTTTTGACCGCAAGGGCAGGCTTGCCGCGAAAGCCTTATTGACCTTCGGAGCCGCGGGCGGGCACTCCCTGCAAGGATAGTGGTGGTTACTCGTCGCCGCCGTGCGCGGACTCTTCACCGTCTTTATAGACGTACTTAATCACGCGCTTGAAGACCAGCAGGTTGGGGCTGCCCTGGCGGGTTAACTTGATGCATTCGCGGTCATACCATTCGACCGTGCCGCGCAGGACTTCGCCATTGTCCAATACGACGGCCATGGGCGTGTGGGCCTGCATCTGCTTGACCCAATAAAAATTTTCCGCGTGGGTTATTTCTGGCGGGGCGGGCTTCTTGCTGGGTGCCGGACCGTTGTTGCCATGCTGCGGTCGGGGCGGAACTTGTTCCTTAACGTCCGCAAAAGCCGGACGGAACATCCGTCGGTTCACCATGACTGCTCCTTGGATGAGATTGCCAGACTGGCTGGTATCACTCGGTATGATGCGCCCGGGCGCCAGCGGGTTACAGTAGGGAATTGTAAATTTGAAAGTAGTCCAAATACGGGATTGAGTTTACACCTGAGAGACAGTATTGGTGCGCGAAGTTGTCACCAATGATGCCGCTAAGGCGTCGAGGCCGAGCTGGCGATTGAGGTTGCGGCGCGCACC
>Ga0137396_10001499_pt1 | contig 12291 bp, 5 predicted proteins | sample czc16metaG_FD_108284 | JGI IMG/M metagenome (GOLD analysis project Ga0137396, IMG submission 108284) | Vadose zone soil microbial communities from Angelo Coast Range Reserve, California, USA - czcobulk3.16 metaG | ecosystem: Environmental > Terrestrial > Soil > Vadose zone | place: USA...
GGAGGTTGTGGGCTGCATCAGAAGCGGTCCACCGTGAGAATGAGTTGACCCCGGTGAGGCGAACCCTGTGCGCGGCCGTGTCAACCGTCGTTCCGGCGGGCGCATTCCAGGTCGCCCCTCCGCTGACCGATTTCCAGAGGCGCAGCGTCCGCGGATCCTGGCCGTTGAGCTCGGCATCGTCGTAGAAAAAATCAAACGTCGCATCCAATCCCGCGTTGACGTGCGGGACGATATCGAAATACCGCAGGATCGATCCTCCCGAAGCAATGCCGGTCACCCTCGCTACCGATGTCGTTTCCGGTGCCGCCCCCGAGGGATTGATGACGCATCCGATCCCTCCGAAATCCTGAGAGATGAGGCGGGATACGAGGCGCGTCGCTTCGATACGGCCGGTGAGGGGTTGCCCCGGCGTTTCCACGAGCGAGCCGTTCAAGAGCAGCCTGTACGGATCGGGGATCGAGTCGCCGCGCTGAAAGGCGAGCGTGTGATTCGCAGCTACCGTTATACCGGCCCATTCGGTATGCCCGCTTCCCAGAATGGATTGGCTCGATGAGGATGACCCGGCTGAGAATCCCCCGATGTTCAGGGCGTAGGCGCAAGTCCGCAACGCCTGCAATTCCGGCTCATTGGCATGCGGGACCAGATGCGGGGCTTCGACGATGGAGAGAATCATCATTCCGTTGTTCGTGACTCCTCCCCAGTCGAGATTGATTGATGCCCTGCTCGCTCCGGCGGGAGGAGACTGGACGATGAGGCTCGCGCCGTGTTCAACCGTGATTCCGCCCCTGAGCGTCGGAACACCGCTTGATGCGGCATTCCCGATGTCATTCGCATTTGTGTCCGACGCGCTGCCGATCCGGAATGTGGAATTGCTTTTCAGCGTCAGGCTTCTCACCACGAGGGTGGCTTTTTTCCCCGGCGACCATACGAGGGTTTTCGCCGCGAAGCCGTCCCCAATTTGCAGGTTCGCAAGCCGCAAACCGGTGCTGTTTCTGAGCGTGTCGGTGGTCGGTCCGAGCACTTTTACCGTGCCTTCATTCATATTCAGGCCTGCGCTCCCGCTCCCCGTCGAATTGCTCGATGTCGTCGAGATACTTCGTTTCAATATCAACGTCGCGGCCGCATTGCCGTTCGACGTGAGCTTTGAACGGCCCCCCTGCCCGCTTCCCGACCCGCCCGAGATGTCAAGATCGCCGTTGACTGTAAGCTGGGGCGCCCCCGTCGAATCAAAGCGTAGCGTCGGACCGAGCGTCGTTCCTGAGCCCGTCATGGTCAGATTGTTGCACCGGGCATCGGGAAGATCGATCGTGACCGTAACACCGGGCGTCGATATTGTAACATCGCTCGACGATGAGGGCACGACATGACCCGACCACGTAGTTGTATCGCTCCAGTTTCCGGTCGCAACCGCTTCATACGACACGATGGGAGTATTCCCCATGTCGGACGCGGTCCGGGGCTTCAGCCGCAGCGTTCCGTTCGAGAAACAAAGGATCCCGACGGCGTCCACATGAGTCGAGGGAATTTGCGTGCCGATCAGGGAATTCAAGCCGGCGTAACTTTCCACCCGCACGATGATCGTGTCCGGAACATCGGAGCGGAAAATATAACTCGTGCCTGTGGCGAACGCACCTGTCGATGTGGTCGATATGCCGCGGATCGTCACAAGCTTCCCCTCGTTGGCGCCCGAGGGCGACTGAGTGAGAGGGAGCGTTACCGCGACCGGCGGGAGCGGTGAAGTTCCGAGGCTCGTGTCTTTGAATGCGAAGCCCGGGGAGCCGAGCTGATACGCGCCATTGAAGTCTGCAACGCTCCCCTCGACCCTGACATTCCTTCCCGCGCCGAACGAGGGCAGCCCCCCGGGGAGGAAAATCCCCAGACCTCCCGTCCCATCCTGAACGTAGCACCCTCCGAGCGCAAATGTGTTCGTGCGGACATTGATCGTTCCGTTTATGCGGACTCCGTAGCGGACGATCGAGGCAAGCTCATACGCTTTCACCCTGTCGATCGGTGCATCACCCACAAAATATCCCGCGGGGACAGCCTCCGTCGAGGAATAGGCCGCTGAATCGTCGATCGCAGAAATGAAATACTCAACGAGGGCTCCGCGCGACGGGTTCTTTGCGGGAGGGATGAGACAGCCGTATTCTGTGCCGGACAGCGGGCGCATGACAACCGAGGAATCGTACGGGCCGCGATTGACTCTTACGTGAAGCCTTGCCGAAGCAATCGTCCCGTCGGCGTCCGCGACCGTCGCCAGTACGGAATCGGAACCGCCGATTTCCGGGACGTAGGGGGCGCGCCTGATATTTGAAATCACCGGCGGGAGGTTCCCGATGGCCGGAGGATCCTCGGTGGCGGAGGAAGAATTCTGGGGCCCCTGCGTCGAAGCAGTCACAAAGTCCGCGCGGTTATCGCCCGAATCCCACCCGTTTCCGGCGAGAGAATCGACGCCTCCGATCGACATTGACGCTAGGGTCGAGCTCGAACGCGCCTTCCGGTTGGCGCTGGTCGTATTTGACAGCGCGCCGGCCGGACCGCTCCCCTCGAACTGGTTCGCGCTCCCGTATCCGACAAAATCGACGACCGTTCCGGTTGCCGGTCCTGCGATTTTCACCGTGTCGTTCACGAGCGCAACTTTCCCGCCCGTCGAGGCGAGCGATATCGTGCCGACGGCGTCTGGCTGGGGCAACGACGCCGATCCGCCCGCCCCCTGCGCTTCCTGGATCAGGAAGAAACCGTGAGCAGCGACGGTCCCGGAAAAAATGGTCTTTTGCCAGCTCGATCCGGTTCCGGAAGCCGGCTCGTACTGAATCGACCAATTCGTCAGCGTGACGGCCGCCGGCGTGGGATTGTACAACTCGACAAAATCATTCCTGTACACGGAGCCGGAATTTCCTCCGCCGCCATAGACCTCGCTGATGACGGGATGCGATGCGATTTGGGCGTTAACGGATTTCATGAAAAGACTCAGGGAGAGGATCACGATGCAGGGGCCCAGGCGGGATGGACGAAAGAATTTCGATCGATTGGTGTTCATAAGAGTGCCTCCTTCTCTTAATAAGTATGCGGAAGATCAGTTGATTAGGTTATCGTCTTATCGCTCTCTCCATAATTTGTCCTTGATATGATGGTTGACACCTAGGTCACCGGGGATCGGAGCGGGGCGGGGCCTAAACTGACAATTCGGGAGGTGTAGTAAGCGAACCTTCTCTCACCCTCGAGGAAGCTCTGCTACCGGATGAGAACAAGCCGGTGGGTCTCGATGAACTCGGCGGTGATCACCCTGTAAAAATAGACGCCCGTTGGCGCCGGAGTTCCGTACGAGTCCTTTCCGTCCCAGCCGGGGGCGCCGTTCTTCTCGTCGTGAATGTCCGCGCTGAATGTACCCGCATCGATCGTTCGGATGAGCCTGCCCATAACATCGTAAATCTTGAGGGTAACATCGGAGGGGATCCGCAGGCGAAACGGGATGAGAGCGAACGGGTTTCGTGCAGGAATGAACGGATTCGGCTTCGATTGGCCGACATGGTTCACATCGTAGGTGGCTGGCGGCGGGGGCGGAATGACGATCACGCCGCCGCCGTCAATCGTGTGCAGGATCGCTCCGTTTGAGCCGGCGGCCCAGCCGTTGTTCCGGTCCGCAAACGACACGCTGTAGAAGAGCCGGTTTGTCGGAGTCGACTGAAGCACCCAGTCTTCGCCTCCGTTGGTGGTGTGAATGATGGTCCCGGAGGTGCCCACCACCCAGCCATATCTACTGTCGACAAATTTCAAAGAGACGTAGTGCTGGGTTCCGCGGAACGGAGTGACTTGGGACCGCCAGGTCGTCCCCCCGTTTGTGGTCTTGATGAGCCGGTGGAACTTCCCGACTGCCCAACCGGTATCAGGCGTCACGAATTGGATGCCGAGGAGCGCTCTCAGATCCTTCGCGGCCTCTGACCAGTGTGCGCCGCCGTCGGTCGTCTTCAGAATCGAAGTGGTATCGGAATTGCGGCCGAAAATCGCAGTGATCCAGCCGGTCAGGCTATCGGTGAAGAAGACGGAGCTGAGTGACAGAGAAGTATCGGGCGGGCTCATCGACCAGGTCCCGCCGCCGTTCGTCGTCCTGAGAATAGTCCCCCTCTGGCCCACGACCCACCCGTGGAGGGGGTCGGGAAAGTGAACGGAGGAGAGAGCGGCCGGAGAATCGACCGGCATCTGCGACCAGGTGATCCCGTCGGCAGTGGCAAGCAGCGTTCCGCTGTCACCCACTGCCCATCCCCTCGTGACCGAGATGAAAAAGGTCGATCGCAGCGACTTCGTCACCGGGCTCGATTCCCGAATCCAGGAGTTTCCCCCATCGACGGTACGGATGATTGCCCCTTCCGCGCCAACCGCCCATCCCCGGTTAACGTCGATGAAAAAACTGGAGTAGAGGTCGAAGGTAATATTCTCGTGCAGGCGGGTCCACGTGACCCCCCTGTCAGTCGTCTTCTTCGTCTCCCCGTTATCGCCGACGATCCAGCCTTTTCGGATATCCGAAAATGCGATGGCCCGCAACGTGTTCACCGTATCGAGCACGCTCGGGAACCACGTCGTCCCTCCGTTCGAAGTCTGAACAATGACTCGCCCGCCGACCGCAAACCCGGCGGATGTTGAGTTGAAAGTAATCTGCTGGAGGGTCGTCGAAGTGTAGGTGAACTGCCTCACCCAGTTTGCGCCCCCGTTGGTCGTCGCGAGGATGACGCCCTGACTCCCCGATACCCACCCCGTGTCCCTGGTCCGGAAATACACTGATTGAAAATCGCGCACGGTGGCCGACGTATCGGGCACACTGAACCAATTGGTTCCTCCGTCGGTCGACTTGAGCAGTGTGCCAAGATCCCCCGCGACGTATCCGGTCGTACTCGTCGGGAAGAATATGGATCTCAGATTCGCCGTCGCGTGGCTCGCGAGGGAGCTCCATTGCAGCCCGCCGTCAGTCGAACGAATAATAGTTCCCGAATCGCCGACTGCAAATCCGACGCTCCCCCCTCCCGACGCAACGCCATTCAGGTTGCGCGTCCCCGCCGGCGAATTCCTCGTAATCCAATCCGTGCCCCCATTGCTGCTATAGAAAATGCTCCCCAGGCTGCCGACTATCCACCCGGTGGATGGCCCCGGGAAGAGGACGGATTTGAGGGCAATATCAGTGTTGGTGGTGACGCCCATGGACTTCCACGTGGCGCCGGCATCGGTGGTGCGCAGGGAAGTCCCGTGTTTGCCGACGGCGATGATCGTGTTTGCATCAATGGCCTCGACACCCAGGAGGTCATTGCCTTGAGGGAAGGGGTTCTGCCAATGCCATCCCTCCTGAGCGCTCGAGAAGAAAACTATTCCGATCGTCAGAAGGAAGAGAAAGCTTCCGATCCGGAGAATCGTCGATTTCACACGCTTATCTGAGCAAGAGCATTTTTTGGACATGCTGGAATTTCCCGCCGTCAACCAGCAGTCGATAGAGATAGACACCCGAAGGGAGCTCGGTCCCGCGGAAATCGCGGCCGTCGAAGACGAGCGAGTGAATTCCGCCGTCGAAGGGCTCGTCGCGGATAAGGGTTGCGACTTCCTGGCCCAAAATATTGTACACCTTCAGCGAAATGACACCGCCCTTTACAAGATTAAATGTAATCGTCGTCGTCGGATTGAACGGGTTCGGGAAATTCGCCGAGAAGAGGGTCTTGATTGTTCCGCGCGGGCGGATGGTGGAGATCGGACCGGGTTGCGTGTTCTTCAGGATCGCGCCGTTCGAGCCAACCACCCATGCGTTCAGAGAATCGAGCACTGCCATCCCGAACAGATTCCGGGTCGTCGCGGAGTTCTGACGGACCCATGTCGTGCCGCCGTCGGATGAATACACGATCGTCCCGCCGATCCCGGAAGCCCAAACCCCCATGCTGTTGAACGCACGGATCCCCGTAAGCGGCCGAGACACGGTGGAATTTCGGGCCGTCCAGGTGAACCCGCCGTCGGTCGTCCGGATGATCGTGCCGTGGTCGCCGGCAGCCCATCCGAGATTTGGTGAAACAAAATGCACCGCCCGGAGCGTGCGCGTCGTCGTTGACAGCTGGGTGATCCACGTGGTGCCACCGTTGGTGGTTGCCGAAACAACCCCTCCGGCGCCAACCGCCCAACCCCGGCTCGGGTTCAAAAAGAAGACGCCATAATTATTTCTTCCGCTGCGGGTCGAGAGAGTGGACCAGTTGGCGCCTCCGTTCGTCGTTCGGAGAATCTTGGCGCTATTGGCCGCGATAAATCCCGTTGCGGGATTTACGAACTGGATCGCATTGTAGGACAGTTGACTCCCGGTCGCGAAGCCGGCCCAGCCGCCTCCGCCGTCGGTCGTCTTGAGGAGAACACCGCTCCGTCCACAGATCCACCCATTCAGATTGTCCGTGAACCAAACACCCGTAAGAAATTTTGTGGTGCCCGAGGTTTGAATGGTCCAGGTCGCCCCGCCGTCATTCGTATGCGCCACAACCCCCCCGATGCCCACTGCCCATCCATCGCTTACATCCGGGAACGACACGGCGAGGAGATTCGATTGGATCGCGAGCTCCCGTTGAACTTTGGTCCAGTTCAGTCCGCTGTTGGTTGTCCGGAGAATCTCACCCCCCGTTCCCACGACCCAGCCGTTGTTGAAATCCGCAAACCGAACACGCGTGAGCGACCGGACTGACCCCGAAGGCTGGGAAACCCAGGACAGGCCGGCGTTCACCGTGCGTAAAATCTTGCCGGCATCCCCCACCGTCCAGCCGGTATCCCGGTTCAGAAATTGAACATCATACAGGGTCCCGGAAGTCACACCGGCGAAAGGAATCCACGTACTTCCGCCATCTGTCGTTGCGAGCATTGTGCCCCTCTGCCCCATGGCAAAACCGTGTGTTGGATCGACGAAGGATGCGGCAAGGAGGTGATTGGTATCCACGTGCGATACCTGGGATAGCCAGTTCGTCCCGCTGTTCGTCGTCGCGAACATCGTCCCGCTGTCTCCGACGATCCAGCCGAAATTCGTATTGGCAAATTGGATTTCGTTCAGGTTCTTCGATGTCGCAATGAAGGAGTTGGTCCAGGTATTGCCGCCGTCAATCGTCTTGCGGACTGTTCCCGTGTTGCCGACGACCCATCCCACATTCTGATCGAGGAAGCGCACCGCGCTAAGCGGCTTCCTGGTGTTCGAGGGGAGCGATTGCCAGGTAATTCCTGCATCGGTAGTGCGGATGATCGAGCCGACTGTTCCGACGGCGAACTGAATGTCGGGCGTTACCGTCTGGATCGCACTCAAGTACCCGATTACACCGCCGGTCAGATACTGCGGAAACCAGGACAGTCCACCGTCCCGGGTCAGCAGGGTCGTTCCAAATTGTCCGACGATCCAAACCGAATCCTGGCTCAGGATGTCCAAACCGTTCAAACTGTTTCCCGTTGGAAACGGGTTTTGCCACTGCCAGGATGCCATCGAGGTGTCGTAAGTCACGCTCGACTCGTAGAGCGGCGAAGAGGAATCGACCGGAATCGAGCCCGAATTATCCTGATTATAAAAAGCGTCGGCCGAATCGGCGCTTTCCTGCGCCTTGCAATAGAACGTCGCTCCCAGGAGAAGTGCAAAACTTCCGGCGATCACCGCGACATGCTTTAGCCCCCGCCTTCGAATGTTTTTCAATTCGTCATTCATACATCCCTCCAGTACATTATCGATCGGATTCGAAAACCATGTCCGGCCTTTTTCATCCCGGCCGGATAATTATTTGGATAGCGAGAAGTCAACACCGGCTACCTCCTCGCCTTCTGCATTCGCATGGACCTGGATGACGTGGGAAATCTCTTTTGCAATATAACCAAACTGTGCGACCTGCGCCTCATCGAGGGAGACTTTATACGTGCCGGGCGGCATCCCGATGAATTCATACTCGCCGGTCGAGAAGGAAACCGTAGTGAGCTTCAGGGGCTTATTTCCGGCGGGCGCGTTTTGAAGCTCAAGTATTACCGTCAAACCCTCCCCCGGGATAAGCTTTTTCGTGGTCTGAATTTCGATCTTTCCCCGCACGATACCCCCCACGACGACAGGCAAGTCGACGACTCTGAATTGATTCGGCTCCGAGAAGACTCCGATATTCTCATAGAGGGGGACCCACAAGGGATTATCGAGCGACTGCGGTTCAATCGTCATCACGTATTCCTCGTAAGGCAACGTGTGCTCGAGCCCAAATCCGACGCCGGGATTATAACGGAGGTATTGATTCCCGAACAGGCTTCTGCTCCTGATCCTTGCCTTGTTCAAAACTTCCTCTCCAGGATCCCGGACGCCGTTTCCGTTCGCATCAATGAAGGGTTGCACAATCAAAGCTCCATATCCCACCCGCGAGCTGAAATAATCGAAGAAAAAGTTGTTGGTCGCCGATGAATAACCGACCGAGCCGCTGACCCCGAGCGAGGACCGGAAGCCGCTCTCCCCGCCACCACCGACGATCGCGCGGATCAGGGTGAACGGAAAGTAATATAATATCTGCACACCGGAAATAACATTCTGCGTCTGGAACGTCTTATCGTAGAAGACGTCCAGCCAGAAATGTCGGGTAAACCGCCGGCTGAAATCGATCCTGAGATCCTTGAATCCGCCGTCGGTATGGAAGTAGGTCGTGGTGGCGCGCAGGAGAAAGGCTGCCGGTGCGCGGATCGCGAGGGACGCGCTCGTTATGGCGTCGTGAGTCGTTGCTCCCCCGGGGTTTAGCTCCCACGCACCCCGGTGAGTGATCCGGGGAGAGAAGATCCCGATCTGACCCCCGAGGGACACTTGCAAAACCCGTTCCCGTCCGGAGGCGAACATGGTCTGCCTGCCGAGGAGATCAAGTCCCAATCTTGCCGGTCCGGGACGGAAGGGAATCGAGAGCGTCCCCGTGGCTTCGTTCAAAATATTGCGCGTGTTGTAAAATATATTCCGGGCGAACCAGGAATAAGCGAGCGATGCGCCGGCCGATGTCGGATAGCTGAGACTGAAGAGCGCTGTCGAGTAGGCGGTCGGCGCAAACGTAAAGTCTCCGATCAGCGACGACGAGATCCGCGCCGTCGAGGTGAGGAAGGGATGGAACTTTCCGTTTACCTGAACGATCTTTGGCGAGTAATAGTCCACTCCCCCTCCGATTGTCAACTCGTCGTTGAGCCCCCACCGGATAACGCCGTCGCCGTACCATTCTTTGTTGAGGAGACGCTCCTCTCCTCCGGAAAGGCTGTACTCGATCTCGCCGGGGGGGATCATCGTCGGAGGAACCACGATCCGGTATTCGAGATCGTGTTCGACCCCGAATTGGTCGTACTTTTTCACCGTATAAGTCGTGACCCCGTATGAGATGAGGGCCGGAAAGGAATATTTGCCCGCGGGGGTTCCCGCCTGAAAATCGATCAAGGACCCGCCGTAGTAAAGATCCGACAGCTCACCGGTCTGGAGTTCTCCATCAAGCGTCTCGGTCACGAACAACAGGCGGCGGGGCGCGGGCCTGTTCGTGATCTCAGCGCCGAAGACCGCGGAGGGAACGAGCCCCGTCGTGAGAATGTCTCCGAGAAAAATCTGTTTCACCGGGCTATTGTCCAGAAACGCATAGCGAAGCCTCGAGGTGACGTCGTTCCACGTCGGCGTGTGGCCGCTCGATCCTTCAAACCGCGTATCGAGATCACCGCCGAGAAACTGGTTTCCAAGCCGGAAAGAATAGTCGCGACGGGGGATGCCGTGCTGCGTCACTTGTGACGTGAGGACGTAGTCGAGACGCCCGACGCCGAAGGCCGGAACGCTTCGCTCAGCCGTGTAGTCGGGACGCGGGATTTGCCCGAGAAGCAATTTTCGCCGGCGGGCGTACTCGCGCTCGCGCTCAAGAAAAATCGGAAGCGCCTCCTTTGTTTGAAGCAAAATCGCCAGCAGCCGCGGGGCGTACTTGAGCTCCAGGCCGAAAAGAGATTCGAACAGTTCCAGCCGGAGGAAGAAATCGCCTGGCCGGGCATAGAAGTCGTCCGGGGTCAGGGCGACCGATTTCCCCCCCACGACCGCGGAAGGTACTCGCGCATCGATCCGGTAGGGGTTATCGGGACGGACGTAAAATCCGTCGACAACGCCGGTGGCTTCATTATACGAGACGTTGAGGCGTAAGAATTTAAACGTTGCGACGATCGGAATGTAAACCCGGCTTTCGCGGGAGATAATCTCGAATTCGGTCTTCCCGATCCCCTTGACGACCAACGCAACCGGAATCAGCTGGAGAGAATCGCCCGGCGCCCTCGTCTGGGATATTGCGGGCTCCGTCGCAGAGGCGGCTAGCAGCCACACCAGAAGGGATGATGCACGTTTCAGTCGCATGAAAGCGCTCGCGTGTCCGGTTGACTGTGTCAGGGGATGGTAATTTCCTGGCTGTACTTGACCGGGTCCGACTTGAGTTCGTACACCGATGCTACGCCAGGTCGATGCGTGCTGAAAACGGCCTCCAGCGTGTAAGAGCCGGCGGGAACGCCGGAAATGTCAATGTTGTAGGGGTAGATGATATCCTTGTAGATTGCGACCGGTCGATCTTCGTTCTTCACGATCTGTCCCTCGCGATTCTTGAGGGTAATCGACATTGTTCCCCAATAGGCGGCGTTGCCGACTTTGCTGACAGCGATGCCGAGATCGAGTTTTCCGGCAGAAGCCGACGCGATCACGTGTGTGACGGTCAGGCCGGTCGTTACGTGACCAATCCTGCAATGAAGGGGAATGTCGATCTCTGAAACGTACTGGAGGTGCATCTGCATGCTGCCCCCCGGAGTGGTTGTCGGAGCCTTCAATTCCCTGTCGAAAGAGCTCACGACCACACGAGCCCAGTATTCGCCCTGTGCAATCCCGACAGGAGGAGAGACCATGATCCGGACGACCTGCGATTCCTTCGGACCGAGGACGAACCGCTGTGGAAAGGCTCTCAGCCATGAAAGCGCAGAGGGCTCATTGACGGAAGGAGAATCCACATAATGCATCGCGAACTTTCCGCTGTCGCCGACAACAGGGTACCCGTACTTGAATTCCACCCAGGCCTCCTGGCGTCTCTCGGTGGGATTGGTGACGCTGACGGAAACCGTCCTGCTGGGAGGCTTAATGAACAGGTAGAGCGGATAGACTTCGACGCCGGCTAAGGCGACAGTCGATCCGAGAACAATGGTAAGAAGTCCGGTAATCCATAAAAGCGGCCGGAGGAGGGAGGGACTTGATATTGAGCTGGTGTATGGCAATGTCTCGATTATCCCCTGTCTGTGGTTTAATGTGATTGATCGGCCCTGTACCGGGTTATTCGAGAACGCACCCGCAGGATCAGGGGAGGACTGCCACGTATCCTAGTATGAAACCGTTCGCCCCCTCATCGTAGCTGGATAGGCCGAAAGAAAAGTCATCCGAGGGAGTGGTCATTCTCCGTAGCCATTTTTCCCTCACTCACGACCATTCCAATTATGCGGGACTCGCCAAGTTAGGTCGGATTGGAATCAGCAAGTTCTACTGGTGATCCGCCAACAACAATGCGTTCCCCTTATGCAAAGAGGTACCTCTGATCATTGAGAATAACCATCGGTACCCCTTCGCAAAAAGAGTACAAAAAGCGGCAGCTCAGTTGCCCGTATACGCGGCTGACGCGATGACCTGACCGGTGTAGGTTCCGGCAAACGCGGTCTCCGGAACTCTCAGTGTCGCGCCCAGGAACAATCCACTTGCGCCAGTACCACTGATGGTCAGCGTTACAGCATTACTCACGACGGGGCCGGACCCTGCGAATGGAAGAGTCGCATCGTTGTCAAAATTCCATCCGAACATCCAGTTGACCGACGGTATGCCGCCGTTCCCATCGTCCGAAACCAGCTGCGGCGGAAGAGCGAGGGTCACGACAACATTCGAACCGGCACTACCATCGATTTCAAATCCAACCGGTCCGACGACGATTCCCGTACCTTCACCCGGGCCCGGAGGGTTCTTGAGACCGCCCGGTGTGATGGTATAGATGGTACCAGGTGACAAAATACCCCAATCGCCGTCAACGGGGACAACGGTCAGGGCGTTTTCCACGCTGGCTGTAATGAGCGCTTCGCCTTCGGTCTGCGCGAAGACGACTTGGGTTAGCCCGATGAACAAGAGCAGGGCCAGTGCCAACATGAAGCTTTTCATGTGTTACTCCTTGATGATTTGTTTGTGATATGGTGGATTAGATATACGTAGACTTACAAATTCTTGAAATCAAAATCTTACACTTGTGTATCGGTGGATACGAGTTA
>Ga0137396_10001502_pt1 | contig 12288 bp, 8 predicted proteins | sample czc16metaG_FD_108284 | JGI IMG/M metagenome (GOLD analysis project Ga0137396, IMG submission 108284) | Vadose zone soil microbial communities from Angelo Coast Range Reserve, California, USA - czcobulk3.16 metaG | ecosystem: Environmental > Terrestrial > Soil > Vadose zone | place: USA...
ACGCTCGATCAGGAGCGCGTCCGCGTCATCGGAGAGCGAACGACTCCGGCGACGCCCGAGCTCTTGGCCGAGCGCGTCGTGGAGCGGGCGCGGCGCGCGGGGCCGTTCTCCCTGCGGCCCGTCATCAACGCGCAGGGCGTCGTGCTCCACACCAACCTGGGCCGGGCGCTCCTGAGCCCGCTCGCGCTCGAACGGCTCCAGGCGGTCGCGACCGCGTATTCGAACCTCGAGCTCGACCTGATCCGGAAGGAACGCGGCTCCCGTTACAGCCACGTGGAGGCGGTATTGCGCCGGCTGACCGGCGCCGAGGACGCCCTGGTGGTCAACAACAACGCGGCCGCCGTGCTTCTGGCGCTCGAGACTCTCGCTCACGGTCGCGAGGTCATCGTCTCGCGAGGCGAGCTGATCGAGATCGGCGGGGAGTTCCGTATCCCCGACATCAGGCTGCGAAGCGGCGCGGTGCTTCGCGAGGTCGGGGCGACGAACCGGACCCATCTGCGCGACTATGCCGACGCGATCACTCCCCAGACGGGCCTCTTGCTGAAGGTTCACACCTCGAACTATCGCGTGGTCGGCTTCACCGCCGAGGTGTCCTCCCGCGAGCTGGTCGAGCTCGGCCGCGAGCGGGGAATCCCGGTGATGGAGGACCTGGGCTCGGGATCGCTGGTCGATCTGCGGCCCTGGGGCTTTCCGTACGAGCCGACCGTCCAGGAGACCGTGTCCGCGGGGGTCGACCTCGTGTCGTTCTCGGGCGACAAGCTGCTCGGCGGGCCTCAGGCCGGTATCGTCGTCGGCCGGCGCGACATCGTCTCACGGCTCAAGAAGAACCCATGGAATCGCGCGCTCCGAATCGACAAGTTCACGATCGCCGCGCTCGAGGCCACGCTCTACGCCTACGAGGCGGGAACGGCGCTTCAGACGGTGCCGACGCTCGCCATGTTGACCGAGCCGCTGGCCGCGGTGCGGAGCCGCGCGCGACGCGTCTTGCGGCGCCTCGCGCCGGACGTCCGACAGCGTCTCGCCGCGAGCGTCGTCGACGACCACGGCAAGGTTGGCGGGGGCGCCCTGCCCACGGTCGAGCTGCCGACCGCGGCGCTCGCCGTCGGCTCGAGCGCGGAGGCGACGAGGCGGCTCGACGAGGCGCTGCGAGTCGGCGATCCGCCAGTCGTGGGCCGCATCGCGCACGATCGTTTGTTCCTCGACTGCCGGACCGTGCTGCCCGCGCAGGTAAGTCTCCTGGCCGGGGCGCTGACGACCGCGGCCGCGCGCCTATGAGCGCGACCATTCCGACGCACGTCGTCGTGGGCACGGCCGGGCACATCGACCACGGCAAGACCTCGCTGGTGAAGGCGCTGACCGGGACGGATACTGATCGTCTTCCCGAAGAAAAGGCCCGCGGCATCACGATCGATCTGGGATTCGCATTTCTCGAGGAGCCGGGGGGGCTCACGATCGAAATCGTCGACGTCCCCGGTCACGAGCGCTTCGTCAGGAACATGCTGGCCGGCGTCGGCGGAATCGACCTCGCGATGCTGGTGATCGCGGCGGACGAGGGCGTGATGCCGCAAACGCGCGAGCATCTTGCGATCTGCTCGCTTCTCAAGATCAAGGCCGGGCTCATCGCGTTGACCAAGGCCGATCTGGTCGAGCCTGACTGGCTCGAGCTGGTTCGCGAGGACGTGGCCGGCGCGGTTCGTGGAACGTTCCTCGAGGGCGCGCCGATCCTGCCGGTGTCCGCCAAGACGGGTCAGGGGCTCGGCGAGCTCCGGGCCGCGCTTCGCTCCCTCGCCGTGTCGGTGCCGCCGCGCGGCACCGACCAGCTCCCGCGGCTGCCGATCGATCGTGTGTTCACGGTCAAAGGGTTCGGGACCGTCGTCACCGGCACGCTCACCGCGGGTACCCTGGCTGCCGACGACCGTGTCGAGGTCTATCCCAGGGGAGCCGAGGCCAAGATTCGAGGTCTGCAGGCCCACGGCCATTCAGTGGCCTCCGCGCGCGCGGGGCAGCGAACGGCGATCAACCTGCAAGGCCTCGAGCGAGCGGCGCTCGCCCGCGGCGACGTCGTCGGCCTGCCCGGGACGCTCGTTCCCTCGACGCTCGTCGATGGGACGCTCGAGCTCTTGCCGGACGCGCCGCGCCCCGTGAAAACGCGCACGCGCGTGCGCTTCCACGTCGGGACCAGCGAGATCATGGCGCGCGCGCTCCTGCTCGACCGAGTGGAGCTGGCGCCGGGCGACACGGCCTTCGCACGGTTCCGTCTCGAGGCGCCCCTGGTCGCGCGACCCGGCGATCGTTTCGTCGTGCGCTCCTACTCGCCGATCGTGACGATCGGCGGCGGGACCTTGCTCGACGTCGACCCGCCGCGCTTCAAGCGCAAGGGCCCGGCGCTGGTCGACCATCTCTCGCTGCTGCAGGCGGGCAGCCCCGAGGCCGTGCTGGAAGAGCACATCCGCCACGTCGGCGCCGGCGGCGTGCGCCTGACGACTCTCGCGGGGCGCGTGTCGTTCGGCCCCGAGCGACTTCGTGCCCTGCTCGGCGGTCTCCAGGCGGCCGGACGGGTGATCAGCTTCGATCGTGATTGGTTCATCCATCCCGACAGCTTCGCCCGGCTGCGTGGCCTCGTTGTCGATGAGCTGACGGCGTTTCACCACGCGAGCCCGCTCAAGCCCGGGATGTCTCGCGAGGAGCTGCGCGGCCGGGCCGGGGCCGCCGACGAGCGCGTCTTCGGCTTTCTCCTCTCGTCGCTCGACGCCGAGGGGACCGTCAAGACGGATCGCGACAAGGTTCGCCTCGCTTCTCACGAGGTGCGCCTCTCGCCGGAGCAGCAGCGAATCGTCGATCTCCTCGAGGGCGAGTTCAGCCGCGCGGAGGCCGCGCCGCCGAGCGCGGAGGAGGCCCTGGGCCGGGCCGGGGTCGCCGGCGACGAGGAGCACGAGCTCTTCCAGGTGCTCGTCCAGTCCGGGAAGCTCGTGCGCGTCAAGGAATCGCTCTTCTTCCACGCCCGGGCGCTCGACTCGATCCAGACGAAACTCGTCGCGATGCTGCGCGAGCGCAAGGAGATCGGTCCGAGCGATATCAAAGACCTGCTCGGCATTTCCCGGAAATACGCCATTCCGCTCCTCGAATTCTTCGATCAGCGCCGGGTCACCGCGCGCGTCGGAGAAAGGCGCATCTTGCGCGCGGGGTAGGGGGGGAGTAAGGTATGGCGTCGTTGGAAAGGAGTCCCCTATGTTTGGGCTGGGCTACCAGGAACTGCTGATCATCCTCGTGATCGTGCTGATTCTCTTCGGCGCGAACCGACTGCCGGAGCTCGCCCGCTCACTCGGCTCGAGCGTCAAGGAGTTCAAGAAGGGCGTCAACGAGGCCAAGGCCGAGGACACCACCGCCGCCGCGAAGAAGCCAGAGGAGAACAAGACGTAACCTCGCGTTCCGATTTCTTCTTCGCTGCCGCGCTCTCGCTCCTGACGATCGTCTCGCGCCTGCCGTACCGCGCGCGCCTGCTCTACAACTGGGACGCGGTGCAGTTCGCGCTGGCGCTCAACGAGTACGACGTCCTCAAGCACCAGCCGCACCCGCCGGGCTACATCCTCTACGTCGTGCTGGGCCGCATCGTCAACGTGTGGCTCCACGATCCGACCGCGTCCTATGTCGCGCTCGCGGTCGCGTTCAGCGGCCTGACGACCTTCGCGGTCTACTACCTGGCGCGGGCGGTCTACGACCGGACGACCGCGCTTGCCGCCGCCGCGCTCCTCGCAGTGAGCCCGCTCTTCTGGTTCTACGGCTCGGTGGGACTCACGTACGCCGGCGAAGCACTCCTCGCGTCCACGGTCGCGTACTTCGGGTTCCGCGCGCTCAACGGCAGCCGCACCGACGCGTATCTGGCCGCGTGGTACCTGGGCATCGCCGGCGGCATGCGCCAGTCGCTGCTCGTCTTGCTCTTCCCGCTCTGGCTCGGGTGCGTCGCGTTCGGCGTGCGGCGGGCGCGCGTCGTCCTGGTCGGCCTCGGCATCCTGATGGCGTCGGTCCTGACCTGGTTCTTGCCGATGATCTGGCTCACCGGCGGCCTCGAGCGCTACATCGCCGCATCGGTCGAGCTGGCCGACTCGGTCGTCAAGCCGACCTCGATCGTCGGCGGCCCGTTCGAGGTGACCCTGCGGATGTCGCGCTACCTGCTGGAATCGGTGCTCGTGGGTGTGGGCCCGCTCGCGGCCGCGAGCCTCCTGGCCATCTGGTACGTGAGGCGCTGGGGCTGGACCTTCCGGGAGTGGTTCCTGCTCGGATGGACGATCCCGCCGGTGCTCGTCTACACGCTCGTCCACTTCGGTCAGGCCGGCTACGTCCTGACGTTCCTGCCGGCGCTGGTCATCTTCCTCTCGCGCGTGCTCGTGAGCGCGCTCGGGCATGCGGCGGAGTCGCTCTCGTACCCTCGGGCGCGGGTGGCGCTCACGGCCGCGGTGGTCATGCTCGTCGTGCTCGTCAACGGGTCGTTCTTCGTCTCGGCGCGGCCGGCGCCCCGCGACTTCGACACACCGCGGTCGCCATGGGTCCGCCAGGCGCAAGACGAAGCCTTCGACTGGATCTTCAGCCGGACCGCGGCGGCGCTGCGCGAGCACGAGGACGTCGTGAGCGGGTTCGTCGACTCGATCCGCGGGCTCTATCCCGGCGAGACGACCGTCGTCATCACCGAGCAGGGCAACTCACGCTCGTATCCGTGGTTCCGTCACGCGATGTTCTACCTGCCGGAGTACGCGGTCTACGAGCTTCAGGTGGGCGGGCTGGTGCCCGGCTTCCGCGCCTCGCGGCTGTCGTCGACGATGTCGACGATCCCCGAGGTGGAGATCAGTCTGCCGTTTAGCGTCGAGCAGCTCGTCTGGTTCGTCGACCACTGGAGCCCGACGACGGTGCGGCCCGAAGGGCTCGTCGAGATCGAGATCCCATACGGCCGCTATCTCTACGTGCTCCCGCTCGGCAAGAAGGCCGTCGACTACGAGGACTACACCATCGTGCGCGCGCAGCCTCCGCGCCGCGCCGTCGGCGCCGCGCGTGCCAGACCGCGGTGAGCGCCTCGCGGCCCGTGCCCGGAGGTGGCGCGCTGATCTCCTCGTAGCCGCGGCGGCCTTGCTGCCGCTCGCGCTCTTCATCGTGCGCGAGCGACAGATCGCCGGAGCTCCCGGGTTCCCGCTCGACGATTCGTGGATCCATCTGCAGTTCGCGCGCAATCTCGCCGCCGGCGCCGGATTCTCCTACAATCCGGGCGTACCGGTCGCCGGCTCGACGGCACCCCTGTGGACCCTGCTGCTCGGCGCCGGCGCCGGCGTGGCCTCGGCCTCACTCGCGATGGCCAAGGTGGTGGGGATTGTCGCGACCGTGGGCGCTGCGCTGGTCACACGCCGGGCGGCCCTGGCCTGGGGGGCGCGGAGCGACGTCGCGCTCCCCGCGTCGATCGCGCTCCTCTGGATGGGACCGATCGTCTGGGGAGCCTTGTCCGGCATGGAGGTCTCGCTGGCCGCGCTTCTGGTGGCCGCCGCGCTCCTCTCTCACGCCCACGATCGCCCGCTCGCTTCGGCCGTCTGCGCGGCGCTGGCGGTGCTGGCGCGGCCGGAAGCGTTGCTGCTCGTCCCGTTCCTCGCCGCGGCGCGCCCGCTGACGCTTCGTCGGGTCGCGGTGTTCGCCGTCGTGACGATCGTGGTGGTCGCGCCCGCCATCCTGTTCAGCCTCGCGACCGCCGGCACGCCGTATCCGGCGCCCGCGGCTGCGAAGGTCGAGGGAGGGCTCGTCGGCTGGCTCGGGGGTGTCCGCGAACCCGCGGCCCTCACGTGGATCCGACGGCCTCTCGCGTTCTTCACGGAATGGATCGTCTGGCTCGCGACGACTCACTGGCTTCTGCCGCTCGCGCTCGTTCCCGCATTGATGCTGACGTGGCGTCACGCGGGACGCGCTCTCGGCCTCGTCGCGCTCTCGCTGGTGGCGCACCCGCTCGGTATGGCGCTCCTCGCGCCGTACCGTGGCCCGGCCTTCCAGGAAGGACGCTACTCGATCCACCTTCTCCCGCTCGCCGTCCTGATCGTCGCGGTCGCCTTGGGGAGTCGGGGGCGCGGGGCTCCCGCTCCGCTGCTCACGGACCCCCCCATCCCCGCGTCCCCGGACGCCCGCCGGCGCGCGTGGATGGGCGCGCTCGGGGGCATCGTGTGGCTCGCGGTCGCGGTCGGCGCGCTCGTGCCGGCAGCGACGCGCTACGGATGGGCCGTGCAGAACATCAACGCGATGCAGGTCCACCTCGGGCGCTGGGTGGACGCGCAGCTGCCGAAGACCGCGCGCATCGCGCTGAACGACATCGGCGCGATCACGTTTTTCTCGCGTCGCGAGGTCATCGACCTGATGGGGCTCGTGACGCCGGAGATCATTCCCTACCGGCGCCGTGGCGAGACGGGCGTGATGGAGTTCGTGTCCGAGACGTGCCCCGAGTACGTGATCATCTTCCCGGCGTGGTTCCCGCGGTTAGCCGCGAGCACGGAGACGCTCCAGCCGATCTACCGGGTGCGGCTCGAGCGCAACGAGGTCGCCGGCGCCGCGGAAATGGTCGTGTATCGCCTGTTGCGCTGTGCGGTATGATTCCGCCATGCGACGGACGGCGCTCCTCCTCGTAGCCTTTTTCCTGGTGCTCTGGTGGCCGGAACCGGCCGGCGCTCAGATCTACCGCTGGGTCGACGAGAACGGCGTCCCGCATTTCGCCGATGGGATCGAAAGCGTGCCGGACCGCTACCGCGCGAAGGCGGTGCCGCTCGGCATGAAGAACGCGCCGGCGGGGCCGTCGGCGGCGCCCGGGGCCGCCAAGGCCTCAGGCGAGACGACGATCCGATTCATCCCCGGACAGCGGATCATGGTGGACGTGAGGATCAACGGAAACGCGGATGCGCGGCTGATGCTCGACACCGGCGCCGACCGCACGCTCATCAGCCCGCGCGCGCTGCAGGCGGCCGGCGTGCGTCTCACCGGCCCGTCGACGACGGCTGAAGTCACGGGCGCGATGGGAAGCGGCCAGATGCAGTTCATCGTCATCGAGAGTCTCGAGGTCGGCGAGGCCCGCGTCGGACGCATGCCCGTGGGCTCGGGAATCTTGCCGCCGGATGTGGGCGACGGTCTCCTCGGGCGCGACTTCCTCGATCAGTTCAACGTGAACATCGATTCCGGCAAGGGTGTGGTGACGCTCACACCGAAGTAGCACCCGTCCGCCTGTGGTACGATGACGCTTCGGGTCATGGACTACAAGGCCACGCTAAATCTGCCGAAAACCGCCTTCCCGATGAAGGCGAACCTGCCGAAGAGCGAGCCCGAGATGCTCGCGTGGTGGGAATCGTTCGGCATCTACAAGCGCGTTCGTCAGGCCGCGGCCAGCCGCCCGCTCTGGATCCTGCACGACGGACCTCCGTACGCCAACGGGCACCTCCATCTCGGGACGATGCTGAACAAGGTCCTGAAGGATGTGATCGTCAAATCCCGCTCGATGTCCGGCTTCAACGCGGTCTATGTGCCCGGCTGGGACTGCCACGGGCTCCCGATCGAGCACCAGGTCGACAAGGAGCTCGGCCTCGACAAGGCCGGCATCGACGTGCGCAACGCCATGGATCCGGTCGAGAAGCGCCGGAAGTGCCGGGAGTACGCGCTGCGCTTCATCGACATCCAGCGCAGCGAGTTCAAGCGCCTGGGCGTGTTCGGTGACTGGGACAACCCCTACATCACGATGGAGCCGGCGTATCAGGCGGTCATCGCGCGCGAGTTCGGACGCTTCGTCGGACGAGGTCTCGTCTACAAGGGTCTGAAGCCCGTCCACTGGTGCATGCACTGCCGGACGGCGCTCGCGCAAGCCGAGGTCGAGTACGAGGACCAGAGGACGCCGTCGGTGTGGGTCAAGTTCCCGATGACGTCCGTTCCATCGGAGTTCCAGGCGGTCCTCGGCGGCCGGCGCGCCTTCGCGGTGATCTGGACCACGACGCCGTGGACCCTGCCCGCGAATCTCGCGATCGCGGTGCACCCCGCGCAGGAGTACGTCGCGCTCGCGAAGGGCGACGAGGTGTACGTCGTCGCGCGGGCGTTGATGGACGACTTCCTCCGCCTCTTCGCGGACCGCCAGCACACCGTTCTGGCGAGCGTGTCCGGCGACAAGCTCGTCGGGCATGGATTCCGCCATCCGTGGATCGCGCGCGAGGGCACGATCGCCGCCGCGGACTTCGTCGGGGTGGACCAGGGGACCGGCCTGGTGCACATCGCGCCGGGTCACGGCGAGGAAGACTACGAGCTCGGCAAATCGCTCGGTCTCAAGATCTACAACCCGGTAGACGACGCCGGGCGATTTGTCGCCGACGTGGAGCACTTTGCGGGCCTCACGGTGTGGGACGCGAATCCGAAGATCATCGAGCACCTCACGAGCGTGGGCATGCTGATCGCGCAGCGCCCGCTCGACCACACGTACCCGCACTGCTGGCGCTGCAAGAACCCGACGCTCTTCCGCGCGACCGAGCAGTGGTTCATCGACCTCAACAAGCGAGACTTTCGCGCCCACGCGCTCGAGGCGATCAAGCGGGACGTTCAGTGGATCCCGTCGTGGGGCGAGGACCGCATCTACAACATGGTGGCGCACCGCCTCGAATGGGTCGTCTCGCGTCAGCGCGTCTGGGGCGTGCCGATCGTCGCCTTCTACTGCACCGGCTGCGAGACGCTGCTGCTCGAGGAGCGTATCGTCGAGCACGTCGCGGCGATCTTCCGCCAGGGGCAGGGAGCCGACGAGTGGTACGCGCGCTCGGCCCGCGATCTCCTGCCGCCCGGCACGCGATGCGCGAAGTGCGGCGGCGAGAGCTTCCGAAAAGAGCTCGACATCCTCGACGTGTGGTTCGACTCCGGCTGCAGCCACGCGGCGGTGCTCGAGTCCCGTCCCGAGCTCCACTGGCCGGCTGAGCTCTACCTGGAGGGCTCCGACCAGCACCGCGGCTGGTTCCAGTCCTCGCTGCTCGAATCGATCGGAACGCGCGACGCGCCGCCCTACAAGAGCGTCGTGACCCACGGATTCTTCGTCGACGGCGAGGGGCGGAAGATGTCGAAGTCCCTCGGCAACGTCATCACGCTCGACGAGCTGCTCCCGAAGTACGGCGCTGAGGTCCTCCGCCTCTGGGTGGCGGCCGAGGACTACACCCAGGACATCCGGGTTTCGCCGGAGATCCTGGATCGTCTGGCCGATGCGTACCGGCGGATGCGCAACACGTTCAGGTTCTTGCTCGGCAACCTCGGCGACTACGACCCCGCGCGGGACCGCCAGTCCTACGCGCGACTGGACGAGGTCGACCGCTGGGTCCTCGATCGCCTGGCGCGCCTGATCGGCCGGGTCCGGCGCGGCTACGACGAGTACGAGTTCCACACCGTCTTCCACAGCGTGCACAACTTCTGCGCGGTGGACCTCTCGGCCCTCTATCTCGACATCATCAAGGACCGGCTCTACACCTCGCTGCCCGACGACCCGCGGCGGCGCGCGGCGCAGACGGTCTGCTACGACGTCTTCAACGCGCTGGCCCGGCTTCTGGCGCCGATCCTCACGTTCACGTGCGAAGAGGCGTGGCGCCACCTGCCCGGCGCCCACGGCGAGAGCGTGCACCTCGAGCGCTTCCCGGAGGCGCCGCGGGAATGGCTCGACGACACGCTCAAGCGCGACTGGGACCGATTGCTCGAGGTGCGGCGCGAGGTCGCGAAGGCGCTCGAGACCGCGCGGGCCGGGAAGCTGATCGGGAGCGGGCTCGAGGCCGCGGTGCGCATTGCGCACGCGCCCGAGGACCTTCCGGCGCTTCTTTCCGCCAAGCGTGCGCTCTTGCCGACGGTCTTCATCGTGTCGCGCGTGGCGCTCGGGAGCTCGGGCTCGGGCGCGAGCGTCACCTACGAGAGCCAGGACATCCCCGGGCTGGTCATCGGCGTCGACCGCGCGCGCGGTGAAAAGTGCGAGCGCTGCTGGACGCGCAGCGAACACGTCGGCGAAAACCGCGCGCATCCGACGCTGTGCGAGCGCTGCGTCCCGATCGTCACGCGGTTGAGTGGTTCCGGCGATCCGCGCTGACCGGTCCCGTATCGCTCGCGTCGTCACGATCGCGGCCGTCGTCGTCGTTCTCGACCAGATCACCAAGCTGATCGTGCTCAACCGCCTGACGCCGGGCGTCCCGGTGGTCGTGGTCGAGGGCCTCATCGCCCTGACGCTCGTCATGAATCCGGGACTCGCGTTCGGGCTTCTCGCGGGGATCCCGGCGAGCTGGCGCTGGATCGTGGGGCTCCTCTCGCTGGTGGCGCTCGTCGTCCTTCTCCGCGTGGCGCTCAGGATCTTGCCGAGTGGCGGGTGGCGCGAGCAGGCCGCTATCGGCCTGATCTTCGGCGGCGCCGTGGGTAACCTGATCGATCGGACGCGGTTCGGCGCCGTGGTCGACTTCGTCGATGTCTACTACCGAGACTGGCACTGGCCGGCCTTCAACGTCGCCGACTCGGCGATCACGGTGGGCGTCGCGACCCTGGCGGTGGTGGTGCTGGTCGACCGATCGCCCTCCGCGGCTTCGCCTGAGCCGTGACGGTGCTCACGGTCGAGCCCGCGTCGGCCGGCGCGAGGCTCGACCGCTGGCTCAGCGACCGGCTGCCCGATCTCTCGCGCGCTCGGCTTCAGGCGCTGATCCGCGGCGGGCTCGTCCGCGTGGATGGCGCCGTGCTCAAGACCGCTCATCGACTGCGCGGCGGCGAGCGGATCGAGTTCGAGATCCCGCCTCCGCCCGACGAGACCCTGGTGCCCGAGGCGGTCCCGCTCTCCGTCGTCTACGAGGATGACCACGTGCTCGTGGTCGACAAGCCGGCCGGCATGGTCGTCCATCCCGGTGCCGGCCGCTCCCGCGGAACCCTTGCGGCGGCGGTTCTCGCCCACGCGCCGACCACCGCGGGTGTCGGGGGGCCGCGCCGCCCGGGCATCGTCCACCGGCTCGACAAAGACACCTCGGGGCTCCTCGTCGTCGCCAAGACGAGCGCGGCCTATGACGATCTGGTGGAGCAACTGGCCGCCCGGACCGTGACGCGGCGCTACCTCGCGGTGGTCCACGGGCGAGTCCGCGCCAACGAAGCGGTCGTGGACGCCCCGATTGGACGCCACCCGAGCGATCGGGTGAGGATGGCGATCCGGCCAGCGGGCCGCGGCAAGCGGGCGGTCACCCGCTATCGGGTGCTCGAGCGCTTTGCCCACTTCACCCTGCTCGAGGTTCGCCTGGAGACCGGACGCACCCACCAGATCCGGGTGCATCTGGCGTCGCTGGCCCACCCGGTCGTCGGCGACGACGTGTACGGCAAACCCCGCGTGCGCCCGCCCGTTCCGCTCGAAGGCTACGCCTTGCACGCGATGATGCTTGCCTTCGCGCATCCCGTCTTCCGGAAAGTGATCGAATGCACCGCGCCGACTCCGGAACGGATCGAGCGTCTGTTGTCACACCTTCGACACAACGGATAGGGGCCGGCGAGGGGTGATTTCCGGAGAAACCCTGATTGTGACTCGGGGGTCCGGGGTAGAATAATTCATACCCGATGGACCAGGTGACCGCTGTCATTCTCGCCGCGGGCGAAGGAAAGCGGATGCGCTCGCGGCAGCCCAAAGTGCTTCACCCCCTGTGCGGCCGTCCGCTGATCGCCTATCCTCTTCGGACCGCGCGAACCCTCGCCGATCGGATCGTGCTGGTCGTGGGCCCGAACGCCGACGCGGTCGTGGCGGTGGCCGGCTCCGATGTCCGCTCGGTCGTCCAGAAGGAGCGTCTTGGGAGCGGCCACGCCGTCCAGGAGGCCCAGGCCGAATGCGGTGAGGGGACCATCCTCGTCCTGCCGGGAGACATGCCGCTCCTGTCCGTCGAGACGATCGGCCGCCTGGTCGATCACCATCGAAAGAACCGCGCGGCCGCGACGGTGCTGACCGCCCTCGTCGCCGAGCCCCAGGGCTACGGGCGGGTCGTCCGCCAGGGCGGGCGAGTGAAGAAGATCGTCGAAGACCGCGACGCGACCGCCGCCGAGAAGAAGATCGCCGAGATCAACACCGCGGTGTACTGCTTCGCCGCCGCGCGGCTCTGGCAGGCCCTCGGCAAGGTGCGCCCGAACAACGATCAAGGCGAGTACTACCTGACCGACGTGATCGGGATCCTCGCCCGGGCCGGCGCCAAGGTCGACGCGGTCGCGACACACGATCCCGGCGAAGCGGCCGGCGTGAACGACCGAAAGCAGCTCGCGGCGGTGGCGGCG
>Ga0137396_10001503_pt1 | contig 12277 bp, 11 predicted proteins | sample czc16metaG_FD_108284 | JGI IMG/M metagenome (GOLD analysis project Ga0137396, IMG submission 108284) | Vadose zone soil microbial communities from Angelo Coast Range Reserve, California, USA - czcobulk3.16 metaG | ecosystem: Environmental > Terrestrial > Soil > Vadose zone | place: USA...
GCCGTTAGCATTTCTCGCTTCGATCGCCAAATCAAGCGCCGCAGGGAATGGCTGGCCCGGTTCCCAGTTTTCCCTAGGTCCATCCAGAATCCTCACTCCTCGCTACGCCGCTAGCAGCCGCAGGGCGATTACATCGAACCCAACATCTATGAATAGAAAAATCCTCATCGCTATTATTGGGATAGTCCCTGCATGCCTCACGGCTATCTTGGGGTACATGCAAGGAACAAAAGTGGCATCAGCCTTGCCACCGCCGGTGCAGGTCGAAAAAACGGATGAAAAATCGACGAAATCCGCGCCTCTAGGATGGACTCACAAGAGTTTTAAGACCGGAAAGGAGGCCGCTTCTTACCTAACCCTCGACAATCAGCAACCGCTGCCGACTGAGGTCTATGCGACCCTGGGCGCGGATTTTCATGTCTGGTGGAAACCGACGAAATCCGGCTTCAAGTATTCCTATCACTATATTCCGTGGAACGCTGACGACGTGCCCTTGCCCAGCCCAAACGCCACCCAAGTTCCCATCGGACTCGGCAGGGCAAACGACAGAAGAATATTCTTGTTTTTTGATGGCAACAAGTGAGTGAACAAAGATTTGAGGGACGATCCAGCGAACTCCGAAAGCTTTCGGAATTGCTGATCTTGTGTCTCGCTAGACTCGCGGGCTTGCTGCAATGAACTTCAAGAAGCTCGCGTCGAGGGTTACTGGAATCAGCATCCCAGTTTTTGGCGTATCGTGGAATCCGCCTGAACCGGAGATTACTCGTGCTGAGCGCGTCATCGCGTTTATGGAGGACCGCCGAGTTCTCTACAACCCCTGCGCCTGGGAGGAGCCAGACCACTGCATCGACTCCGTTATTCAAATTCGCGCTTTTTTGACTAACGAGCTGCAGACGCTTAAGCGCGATAGTGAGATTTCCCTCCGGCTTACCACCCTTCGCGCAGCCTGCCGCAAGTTTCTCGATACATTGCAGCAGCATGGCGTTACCGGCGGCCGTCGGTCGATGCACGGCATGTTCTCGGAATTCACGTTCTCTTCCGCGCTTGGGGAATTGCGTGGCATCGTTGGTTTTCAGCTTCTCCTTCTCGCACAATCATACGGCTTGAATGTCGAAGACGATTTGACCACCATCTTTCCATTCCAAGACAACCCACGCCTTGAAGCGTGAAAGGTTTAATCGGGCAATTGCGGCGAACCGCTTCATGAAGGGCCGATTCCCACAGGATTGTTTCTGATTATCGTCGCGCCTTTCTGGAGCTGGGGAAGTGGTGATCAGTCTGTGGATCTCGAAGGAATTCGATGCCGCCGAATGTCCCGGTTAATCCTGTTTCTTAGGACCGGGAAGGCCCCCGCCCTTCTTTTGTGAGCCGGACAAGCCGCGGTCAGTTCTCGTAGCGCTCAGCTCTCGCGCGATTCTACCAGACAGCGTTTTACCGAAGTCCTTTCTAGCTTCGTCGAGAAAGCTCACGTCAATGTCCCGCTTCCTCAATTCGCCAACAAATTCGTCCGCTTGCGATCCGCGCAGCGTGACCGTCAGACTCGACTCAGTTCCCAACTCTTCATCAAGGGCAATCGAAGGAAACACGATCTCAACCCCGCGAACCATGTCGGGAAGCGCGGGCCCCGGCGTGGGGTGGATGTACGCCACAACGTGAAGATTAATCAGCGTCCCATCCTTCAGAGCAATGAAGTCGTTCATGCTCCAAAATGCGCCCATCTTTGGATGGCGTAAAGCAATAGATGCCAACGCTGTCGCCGCCGCGGACGAGAGTTGAGCTTGCACGATAATTCACCACATGGCACAGAAGGCGCGGTCTGTGATCTGGCAGTGTCGGGACTGAATTCTGGGCGACGTTCTCTGACACGTAGAATCGTGCGCTTCGCACAGCGAATCGGCCACACCGAAAATGCTTGTGTGCCACCCTCGCCGTTTCGTATCCAAAGGCGTGCCCCGAAGAGCTGTTCTCGTATTCGCCGACGAAATCCATGTCGATCTCGCGCGGCGTTCTTTCCCGAAGGCGGCGCGGCCGCTTCTCAGCGGCGCCAATATCGGCTCTGAAGTTTCTTCGGCGATCGATGTCCATCTTTTCACTTCCGCCGGGGCTCCGTTCGCCGCTGGACCGAACATTCACCGGCAGACGGGCCGGGATTTTGCGGCGCGCTTTGAAAACGCGATCGAGCGAGTCGCGCAGCTTGGCTATGACGAGGTCGTTGCCATCGGGCGGGATTGCCCAGGCCTTCGCGCGATTGACATCGAGCGCGCTTTCGCTGAGCTGGCCATGCGAAAACTGGTTCTCGGACCAGATCATCGCGGTGGGTGTTATCTGATCGCCTTTCGTTTGCGCGATCGCGGTCTTCTCCGCGGCGTGCGTTGGAAGCAGCACACCGATTGCGCGCAACTTTGCGACCGCTGCCTGCCCTCGGAAGTTGGCTTGCTGGCTCGCAAACACGAACTCGATTCCTGGGCCGACATCCGGCTCTTTGCTCGCTATGGCGATCCCCTCGCCCGGCTGGCCTCATTTCTCCTCAACGCGGTCTGCGGGTTGAACGTCGCTATCACTCATTTCGTGGATATCGCGTTGCAGCGCGTTCGCATCCGTCAGCAAATGCCGCCTCCGGCATTTGCGATCTAGGTTCGGCTCCGTTCCGCGAGACTTAGGTGCTCGCGTCGCCGTCCCTCCCCTCGATGCGGCCTCACTTTGGAGGCTCGTCGTAACCCACCCGCAACCCTTATGTTAGACCAACGATTCCTATCACTGACAGTGCCGCGCTTCAGCAGCGCACGCTTTGCAATTTGCGCGCTGAGTTTCGGGGTGTTCGCTCTTACGCCCTTCGCCCTGGAGACCTCGGCGGCTCAATCCGATTCGGAGCGTCTCGAGAAACTTGAACGAGCGGTCGAGCTCTTGCAGCAGCGAAACGCCGAGCTGGAGCGAGAGGTGAGCAGCCTAAAAAAACAAAAGTCCTCCGCAACCGTCCTCAGTCCCGAGAAAAGGTCGAAGTTCGTTCCCGATTCAAAGTCGTACGTCGAGAAGACGGAAACGGTGGAGGAAAAAAAGCCGCTCTACGTCGTTCCCGGCGCCTCTGAAATCAAGCTGGTGCTCGGCGGTTTTATCCAGATGCAATATGAGGCCGGCGACGTGTTCGCCTTCGAAGGACGGTTCGGCTCGGCTGCGATCGACGACCGGTTTCGGCTCCGCCGGGCGCGGATCAACCTGACCGGCGATTTCGCGGAGCATTTCGATTTTAAAATGGAAGGAGAATTCGAACAGAGTGACGTCACCCTTACCGTTCGGAATGCGAATGGACAAACGATCGCCTCGAACTCCACCCGCACCGCCTTCGGAGCCACCGACATCTGGATCAACTGGCACCAGTTTCCCGAGTTCCAAATCAAGGCCGGACAATACAAGGCGCCATTTGGCCTGGAGCAGATCACCTCCGACACGAAGCTTTTCCTGACCGAGCGAAGTCAGGTGACGAGTGCTCTCACCCCGGAGCGACAGGTGGGTGTGGAAGTTTGGGGCAAGCCACTCACGAATCTGTTTCCGGACCAGAAAGATTTCGTGACCTACAGGCTCGGAATGTTTAACGGCAACGGCCGCAACAATGCGGTCAACGATAACGATGAATACATGTATGCCGGCCGGATCGAGCTCCAGCCGTGGAAAGCCAAAGTCGCTGATGAGGAACTTTGGGTAAGGCTTGGCGCGAATGCATTATCGAGCCGCGATGCGAGTGGAACTATCCTATCCCCGGCGGGCACGCTGCGGGTGAACAGCGACGGCTCGCTCAGCAGCTTCACCGCGCCTTCGGTTGCCGAACGCGAAGCCTACGGGGTGGACGCGAGCTTCCACTGGGGTCCGTTCGATCTGATCGGGGAGTACTTAAGCGAAAGTTTTGAGGGTCGAACGGTGAACGGCGTTCTGCCGACGTTCACGGATTTCGGCGCGGAAGGCTACTACGTTCAGGGCAGTTACTTTATTGTTCCAAAGAAGCTCCAGCTGGTGACGAAATATGAGCATTTCAATCCGGGGCAAATTATCAACGACAACCTGGATTCGATCACCGGCGGGGTGAACTACTACATCCATGGCGATGACGTGAAGCTGATGGCCAATTACATCCATACCTGGTCGAATTTCCGGGACGCCCGCCCCGCCCTCGGGCCGTCCGATTTCGACGAAGTCATTCTACGTTTGCAGATCATGTACTAACCCTAACGCCTATGAATACGATCAACGCCGAGTCCGAGGTTCGTAAACGCTATGCCGCCGGAGCGAAGGCGGCGGAAGCGAAACTCTGCTGCCCGGTGGACTACAACACCCAATACCTGAAAGTCATTCCGCAGGAAGTCATCGAGCGCGACTATGGCTGCGGCGACCCAAGCAAGTATCTGCGCGAAGGCGAAACAGTTCTGGATTTGGGCAGCGGCACCGGAAAAATCTGTTTCATCGCGGCGCAGGTCGTCGGACCGACAGGCAAGATCATTGGTGTCGACATGACCGACGAGATGCTGGCTGTGGCGCGGGCGAATGCGCCGATCGTGGCGGAACGGATTGGTTATTCGAATGTGGAATTCCGGAAGGGCCGGATCCAGGATCTCGGCCTGAATGTTGACTTGCTCGACGCGGAATTGAGGCGGCGGCCAATCAGCGACGCGGCCTCCTTTCTCGCCGCGGACGAGCTCGCACAGGAATTGCGCGTCAAGAATCCGTTGATTGCAAACGACTCGATCGATGTCGTCGTCTCGAACTGCGTCCTGAATCTCGTGGAGGCGCACGCGAAGCGACAGCTCTTCGAGGAAATTTTCCGGGTCCTCAAGATCGGCGGACGCGCTGTCATCTCTGACATCGTGAGCGATGAGAAAGTTCCGGAGCGTTTGCAAAACGACCCCGAGCTTTGGAGCGGCTGTATTTCCGGCGCACTGACAGAAGAAGGGTTTCTCGCGGCTTTCACTGAGGCCGGTTTCTACGGCGTGCAGATCCTGAACCGAGACGAGCAACCGTGGCAGACGGTGGAAGGAATCGAGTTCCGATCGGTCACAATCGAAGCCTTCAAGGGAAAACAAGGGCCGTGCGTCGAGCGCAATCAGGCGGTGATCTACAAGGGGCCTTTCAAGGAAGTGCTGGACGACGACAACCATCGGATGGAACGCGGCCGGCGCTATGCCGTTTGCGACAAGACCTACAACATCTATCGGAAAGCTCCCTACTCCGCTTCGTTCGAATTCGTCGAACCTCTTACGCCCATTCCAGTCGAAGAAGCGAAACCGTTCGATTGCTCGCGCACTTCCCTGCGCCACCCCAAGGAGACCAAAGGCCAGGACTACAATGTCACCACCGATGCCTCGCAATGCTGCGACGGCGGAACCTGCTGCTAAACAAGAAAAACGTACCCTATGCTTTTCCTCGCTCTCTTCCTCGCGACCTGCTTTCTGGCCTATTCAAATGGCTCCAACGATAACTTCAAAGGGGTCGCCTCCCTCTATGGTTGCCGGGCGGCGAGCTACCGCACTGCCATTACCTGGGCGACGATCACAACCTTTGCCGGTTCGATCGCATCAATTTTTCTCGCGCAGGCCTTGCTCAAAAGATTCTCCGGCAAAGGCCTGGTGCCCGATACGCTCGTCGGTTCGGAGCAATTTCTTCTGGCGGTGGCTCTCGGCGCCGCGATCACCGTGATTCTTGCCACCCTCCTGGGCTTCCCGATTTCCACCACGCACGGCATCACCGGCGCCATCATCGGCTGTGGTCTGGTCGCGGTGGGGATGGGAGTAAATTTTACGGCGCTCGGAAAAGGATTCGTTCTCCCGCTTCTGCTCAGTCCGATTCTGGCGATCGTGCTGGGAGGCTTGCTTTATTTCATCTTTCGAAGTCTCCGGATCCTCTGCGGCGTGCGCAAGGAGTGGTGCGTTTGTGTCGGCTCGGAAGAACGCGTCATAGCGCTCCCTCAACCCGGGTCTGTTCTCTCCATGCGCGCCGTCCCGGCCATAACGCTCTCGATTGACGAGCAGGAAAATTGCCGGGAACGCTATGCGGGCTCGATGCTCGGGCTAAGCGCGCAGCAAGTGATGGATGGCGCGCATTTCCTCAGCGCGGGCGTTGTTAGCTTCGCTCGCGGACTAAATGACACACCCAAGATCGTGGCGATGCTGCTTCTTCTGAAATGGATGGATATTCGTTGGGGCTTCTTCGCCGTTGCAATAACGATGGCGCTGGGCGGGCTGCTCAACGCCCGGAGAGTGGCGGAAACCATGAGCCACAAAATCACCGCGATGAATCATGGCCAGGGATTCTCGGCGAATCTGACGACCGGCATTCTCGTGATCGTGGCGAGCTTCTTTGGATTGCCGGTCTCCACGACGCACGTTTCCGTCGGCGCGCTTTTTGGAATGGGCGTAGTCACCGGTCAGGCGAACCCGCGCGTGATGGTGAATATCGTGCTCTCCTGGCTAATCACTTTACCGTGCGCGGCGCTCATCGGCGGCGCAGCCTACGCACTTCTTAAAAATCTGTGAACCTAACGACGGACAACAGCTTCGCGCGCAAGCTCGCTGAGCACGCGCTGCCTCTTCGTCACACGAAGACAGAGGTTCTTCAGATCAATGTAGGCAAGCTTTGCAACCTTACCTGCATCCATTGCCACGTGAACGCAGGCCCGAAGCGAAAGGAGATCATGACGCGGGAGACGGCGGATCAGTTGGTGGACTGGCTGGCGAAGACCGACATTCCGACCGTTGATCTAACCGGCGGCGCACCGGAGATGATCCCAGACTTTCGTTATCTGGTGGAGCGACTGAAAGCGTTAACGCCGCCGCGGCATATCATCGACCGCTGCAACCTGACCATCCTCCTCGAGCCGGGCTACGAGGATTACGCGAGCTTTCTGGCCCGCCATCAAATCGAAATCATCGCCTCCATGCCCTGCTACTCCCCGGAAAACGTGAACGCGCAGCGCGGCAATGGAGTCTTCGACGGCAGCATCAAGGCCTTGCAGCTCTTGAATTCGTTAGGCTACGGCATCGATCCCGCCTTGCCGCTGCACCTTGTTTACAATCCCAACGGCGCTTTCCTTCCCGGTCCTCAGGCCGAGTTGGAGGCCGACTACAAGCGCGAGCTGAAGGAACATTTCGGGATTGTCTTCGATAAACTTTACACGATCACGAATCTGCCGATCGCCCGCTTCGCCTCCTACTTGAAGAACAACAACAAACTGGCCGATTACATGGCGTTGCTGAACGACGCCTTTAACCCGGGCACGGTTAACGGCCTCATGTGCCGCAACACCATCAACGTGAGCTGGCGCGGCGAAGTTTTCGATTGCGACTTTAATCAGATGCTCAAGATGCAATGGAGAGATGGCGACCAGGGGATGCATCTTTGGGATATCGATCCCGCTCGGGTGGAGAACCGCGAAATCCTCACCGGCGACCACTGCTTCGGCTGCACTGCCGGCGCCGGCTCCAGCTGCGGCGGCGCTTTAGTGTAGAAGGTGGATCGTGCGCTGTGCGCGCGATGACACCATAGCGGCAAAGCCGCGACTACCGCAGCTAAGAAACCAGGCTCTTCGGCGCCCTCTTGCGCCACGCGATTGCCATGGCGCGCCGCAACGTCGGCTCGTCCACAGCGTCGAGGCGAACGGACGTGCTCCCGCTCCTGCCCCAGGCGCCCTTTGCCGGTGCAAAAGTCTTCGCCCGAGCTCGAACGAGCCGCGCTTGCTCCTCCGGCGGCAGGATCACCATTCCGTGGTCCTGGTCGGGATAACCAAGCGTCGCGAAAATTTTGCCACCCACCCGGAAATCCGGATGGTTCATATGCGCGCTTTCAGACGCTTGGGGCATGCTCAGCGCGACACGCCGGAAATCATTGATGGTCATCGCTCCGGCCAAGTTCGAGAAAGAAACATGTCGTACTCGCCGTGATCGATTTGCTTTATGAGGCTGATAAACGATTCGCGCTGGAGAATGCAGCCGCGCATCGTTTGCACGCTGGCGTCACGCTGACCGTACTTCGCCAGCGCCTGCTGGTATGCGTTGCGATCGCGCGCCCTCAAACCGAGCAACGCATAGAGCTGTCCTGCCGCAGAGGCCTCGGGCAACATGATTTCCAAACGAACCACGGCATCGGATTGTTTGAGGACTTCTCGAAGCGCTCGCGCCCCTTCCGACATCGTGCCGGCCACGACAACGCCTCCCAGTGCGAAGCTTCCGGTCTTCCGCAGGACCGTGGCGGCATCCGTTGACTCACCCGCTGCCAGCACAGCCTCGCAGCTAAAAAATCCCAGAATGATCAACGCGGCAAACTGTTTCATGGGGCTCGAACGTAACATTCTTTCCTTTTGAAGTGAATCCTCTACGCTCGCCGGTCATGAAATCCCTGGTCGCTGTTTTGCCGGTTGCTCTATTGCTTTTTCTCGGTGCTTGCGCGGACATCCGTGCGCAAGAACCTTCTCCATCCATTTCCGCGCCCGCTCCTTCCATCGCGCCCAACGCCGATCCGGCGACCGCAACCAGGGCCTGGCTCGACACCGTGCCCCCGGACAAAAAGGCAAAGTCCGATGCCTATTTCGAAGGCGGTTACTGGCTGATCCTCTGGGATTTTCTCGCCTCGGTTGCGATCTCGATTTTCCTCCTCGCTTCGCGCATCTCCGCGCGTCTGCGCGATTTCGCCGAACGCACCACGCGCTTCAAGTTCCTCCAAATCATCCTCTACGCGATCCCTCTCCTTCTTCTTCTCTACATTCTGAGTTTCCCGCTGAACGCTTACGAGCGCTTCTTTCGCGAACACGCCTATGGCATGGCGACGCAGAATTTCGCCCAGTGGTTTGGCGAACAAATGCTTATGGTCGTAGTCAATCTGATCGTAACGAGCCTCCTCCTGATCGGACTTTATGCCGTCTTTCGCCGCGCGCCGCGCACCTGGTGGATTTGGGGTACCGTCGTGGCGATCGGCTTTACCATCCTGGGCATCATGCTCTCGCCGGTTTACATCGAACCTCTCTTCAACACCTATAAGCCGCTGAACGATCCGGCGATCAGCGAACCGATTCTCGCCATGGCGCGGGCAAATGAGATTCCCGTGGCCCAGGTGTTCGAAGTGGACGCCTCGCGGCAAACGAAACGCGTCAGCGCGAACGTCTCCGGTTTCCTCGGCACGACCCGAATCGCGCTCAACGACAACCTGCTCAAGCAATGCACGCTGCCAGAAATCCGCGAAGTCATGGCCCACGAGATGGGGCACTACATCTTGAACCACAGCTTCAAGCTGGTGATTTACTTCAGCCTCTTCTTTCTCGCCGGCTTTCTCGCTCTCCGCGCGTTTTTCCAGGGCGCTGTCCAGAGATGGGGTGAACGCTGGGGCGTCCGGGGAATTGCGGACCCGGCCGGTCTGCCGCTGCTCTCCTTGATTTTCAGCGCCGTGTTTTTCCTTCTGACGCCAGTCATCAACACCGCGGTTCGTGTGACCGAGCGTGAGGCGGATGCGTTCAGCATCAATACTTCCCGGGAACCGGACGCGTTCGCGAAAGTGGCGCTGAAACTGGGCGAGTACCGGAAACTGGAACCAACACCGGTCGAAGAGTTCATCTTCTTCGATCACCCGAGCGGCCGTACGCGGATCCGGATGGCGATGGATTGGAAAGCCGCGCATTTGCCCTGCGGCGGCTCGGAAACGAATCCCTGATCCGGTTTTATTGACCGCGGATTGCGCGGATGCCTCGGATCAAAAGACAAGCAAAAACAAGCTGCCGATTTCCGTCCCACTTCTTCATCCGCGTAATCCGCGCAATCCGCGGTTTCATTTCCGGAATCGAAGACATTGCGGACTGCGGCGAAGAGTCTTATCCGTCTTCCCATGAAACGCCTCTCGCTGCTCCTATTACTCGCTGCATCTCTCGCCGGCCTGCAATCGCTCACGGGCGCTGAGGGCGAACATTTCGCGTATCCGCAGCTGCCGAAGAGCGCCCAGGTCGACACTTATTTCGGCACGAAAGTCGCCGACCCCTATCGCGATCTCGAAAACGCCGACTCCCCGCCGACCAGGAAATGGATCGAGGCGGAGAACAAGATGACGTTCGATTATCTGGCCGCCATTCCCGAGCGCAAACGGATCAATGACAAACTGACCGCGCTCTGGAATTCCGAGAAGTACACCGTGCCGTTTCGAGATGGCGGCCGCTATTTCTATTCCAAGAACACGGGCCTGCAAAACCAGAGCGTGCTCTACACCGGGCTGGCGTTGCCGGGCGAGGCGAAACCACTCCTCGACCCGAATACGCTTTCGAAAGATGGCACCGTCGCCCTGAGCGGGATCGACGTGACGGATGACGGCAAGTTGCTCGCTTACGGCCTAGCTGTCGCCGGCTCGGATTGGCAGGAATGGAAAGTCCGCGACATCGAAACGGGCAAGGACCTCAGCGATGACGTAAAGTGGGCGAAATTCTCCACGGCCTCGTGGAAGCGCGACGGAAGCGGATTTTTTTACAGCCGCTACGACGAGCCGGCCTCGGCCGAACAACTGAAACAGACGAACTACTTTCACAAACTCTATTTCCACAAGCTGGGAACGCCTCAGTCGAAGGACGCGCCCGTTTACGAGAGAAAGGACCACAAGGACTGGAACTTCAGCGGCGCGGTCACGGAGGATGGCCGGTTCCTGATCATTAATGTTTCACAAGGCACCGACCCGAAGAATCGGATCTTTTACCAGGACCTCGAGAAAGCTAACTCACCGGTCGTCGAGCTGCTGAACAAGCAGGACGCGCATTATGGTTTCCTCGGCTGCGAGGGCAATGTTTTCTGGTTCAGGACGGATCTCGCCGCGCCGAAAGCCCGGATCGTTTCCATCGATATTTCCAAACCCGACAACATCACGACCCTCGTGCCCGAAGCTGCCGACAAGCTCGAGGACGCGGAAGTTGTCGGCGATCGTTTTATCGCGAGTTATCTGAAAGATGCGCATTCTGTCGTCCGGCTCTTTGACCTGTCGGGGAAAGCCGCAGGAGAAATTCCGTTGCCCGGGCTCGGGTCGGCGAACGGTTTTACCGGCAAACGCAAGGACACGGAGACGTTTTACTCCTATGTCAGCTTTACCGAGCCGCCGACTGTTTATCGCTATGATTTCAAGGCCGGCCAAAGCACGGTGCTGTTCCAACCAAAGGTCGATTTCAAGTCGGATGAGTTCACCACCGAACAGGTTTTCTATCAGAGCAAGGACGGCACCAAAGTGCCGATGTTCCTGACCTACCGGAAAGGCCTCGAGAAGAATGGAAACAATCCCACCATGCTTTACGGGTACGGCGGCTTCGATATTTCCATCACGCCCTCTTTCTCTCCCGCGATTGCTGCCTGGCTCCAAATGGGCGGCGTCTATGCTGTGGCCAATCTGCGCGGCGGTGGCGAGTACGGCGAGGACTGGCACCTCGCCGGGACGAAACTTCGCAAACAGAATGTCTTCGACGATTTCATCGCTGCGGGCGAATGGCTGATCGCCAACAAATACACTTCCACGCCGAAGCTCGCCATCAGCGGCCGCAGCAACGGCGGGCTGCTGGTTGGGGCCACCTTGAACCAGCGTCCGGAATTATGGGGCGCCGCGCTTCCGGGCGTGGGTGTGATGGACATGCTCCGTTTCCAAAAATTTACCATTGGCTGGGCCTGGACCTCGGATTACGGCTCGTCTGAAAACGCCGATGAATTCGCCGCGCTCTACAAGTATTCGCCGCTCCACCACATCAAGCCCGGCACCAAGTATCCGCCCACCCTGATTGTGACCGCCGATCATGACGATCGCGTCTTCCCAGGGCACAGCTTCAAGTACGCCGCTACGATGCAAGCCGCTCCCGCTCCGGTTTTGATTCGAATCGAAACCCGCGCCGGTCATGGCGCCGGCAAGCCCACTTCGAAGATCATAGAAGAAGTGACCGACCAGTGGGCCTTCCTGGTCAAGAACCTCCAGATGAAGATTCCGTTCTAAATTATTGAGGCGACTCTGACGACTGGGAGGCGGCGATTGAAACTGAAAATCGCACGATGGATTCGTGCCTCCAAGCGCGGATCGCTAGCTGTAGGAGATGTTGTATTGAAACAAAACCCCACTCGGGCTCAGAGTCGTCATCAAGCGCGCAGAGACCAGATAGGTGCGGTTAGGAGCAGAAGCGTCGAGCGTCAGCCCTCCATCTCCCTGCTGGAAGGTTACGGCGCCGTGCGGCGCATTGATGCTTTTGGAGAAGGAGCCGCCTTGGTCGTCCCGCACTTCGATGTCGATCGCGACGAACTTA
>Ga0137396_10001504_pt1 | contig 12276 bp, 9 predicted proteins | sample czc16metaG_FD_108284 | JGI IMG/M metagenome (GOLD analysis project Ga0137396, IMG submission 108284) | Vadose zone soil microbial communities from Angelo Coast Range Reserve, California, USA - czcobulk3.16 metaG | ecosystem: Environmental > Terrestrial > Soil > Vadose zone | place: USA...
GAAATAATCGTCCTCACCGGCGCTGACGTTACCTTTCCTCCACGCTCCGGAGTGAGGCTGTTCGAGAATTTCGCGGGATCCGAAGTCTGCGCTGTCTCCGGGGTGGAAGTCCCAGGTGGAGGAAAATCATTCTTTACTGGTATAGAAGCAGACTATCGACGGATATATACCGCTATCAGGATGGCTGAAGCTGACACGGATTCTCCCTTCATGTGCGAGAGCGAGCTTTCCGCCTATAGGAGAGAGCTTCTAGAACCGCTGCGTCCGGGGGTTGTCTGCGATGATGTGGAACTTACAGTCACGGTCAGATCGAAGGGTTTCAAAGCGCTCTACGCTCCAGATGTCTCGTTCCTCGAGGCGGAAGCCAGTAAGCTGAGGCCGAAGCTGCAGCATAAGCTTAGGAGAGGAATGAACAATCAGCATGCTCTCTTCCAGAACTCGAAAGTCTTGTTTAGCAGGAACCTCGGGAAATACGGCACGATCGTCTTTCCATTTGAATTCTTTGTACACATTGTCTCGCCTGTTCTCCTAACCGTTTCCCTGGTTTTCTTCCTCGGTCTCGTGATTTTTTCCCCGATTTCAGCTTTGATCGCACTTGTTGCCACTGCGATATTGTCGATTCCCGCGCTTGCAATCTTGCGCGGCTTGATCAGCCGATATCGAGGAACTGATGTTGCCGGTCTTCACGGGACGGGGTCATGGATCTTCGGGGCTGTTGCATTCCTTGGCTTCCAGCTTGTCTTGCTGGTTGGCCTGGTGAAGCTAGGTTTCAAGGGTCCCCAGACGAACTGGCAACAGGTGCCCGGGACGAGGGTCCCAATTGCGGTTGAAGCGTCAAGGTAAGCCTCTTGCGAAGTATCCGAAATCCGGAAGAGAGACCCTCTAGGCTTCGGAGACGCGGGATTCTAGTCGCTTTCTCAGGAGTAGATGGCAGTGGCAAATCGACCCAAGTCGATCTCCTCGAGAAGAGCTTTGAGAAAATCAACATATCTGTTCTGAGGATTCGGAGCCGTTGGAGGCCGGTGCTGTCGCTTCCCTTGCTAGTTATCATGAGAAGGCTAGGGTATGCGAGTGTTCATCGGGCAGGTGGAGTCTACATAGTAGAGACACGGCTGCCAAGCAGAGGCGGTCTGACCTCTCTCTGGTGCATTCTCACTCAGGTCGAGAATATTGTGAAGACAGGCGTGAAGCTTGTTTTTCCCTTACTTCTCGGCCGGACGGTGATTTGCGACCGGTATGCGCTAGACATGGTAGTGGATGGAATGGCCGGGTTGCATGATACGCCTGGCCACACGCGATTGGGTTTCAGGCTTCTGCAACTCCTTCCGATGCCGAATTTTGCATTCTTCATGGACATTGACCCTGAAGTTGCGTTTAGGAGAAAGCCCGATCTTCCAGGCTTGGAGGACTATGTTGAGAGGCTTCGGCTTTACCGCGAGCTAAGTTCTCGTTGGGGCGTTATCATTGTTGATGCACGAGTCTCTCCTGAGACGATTCATTCCAGAATCTGGAACATAATCTCTTCCGAGGGGCCCCGAATCAGGCTAGCTGGCTCTTCTGAGGAAATTGTAAGACCGATAACCCGCAGCAATATCCGCCACGATCACATAGATGGCTAGGAGAATGATATTGTTTGATGCTTGGAAAAATGTGCCTAAACCCAGAACCACCCCGACAGTTATGGAGATCAATACACTTAAGAAAATACTGAGAGCAATTTTCTCAAGAGTATTGATTTGTCCGCCGGGGAAGATCACCAAGACTGTTAGGAAGCCTGGAATGATTCCTAGCATCGCTAGGCCGAATATGATTCTCAGAAATAGAGAAGCCCCTGTCGTAGCATTCAATACAACGAGAGCTAGTTCGGATATGGAGACGATGATCGCGAGGTAGAACCACCATGTGCTCCAGATGTCGGTTAGATATTCCTTGATCGAGGCCGCGGTCCTTATGGACAGCTTGATTGTTCCGTCGGACTGCAATTGTTTGATTAGTTGGAGGAGTTCCTCCTCTCTGATTTTGATATTCTCTTCATTCAAGGATTTCTTGAGAGAGGTGAGACTGGAGGGACGATGTTTCTTGACAACCTCGATCAGCTGTTCTCTCGTTAATCCGGGCAAATCCTAAAGCCTAGTTTTCCCTGCGTAGGGGTTGAGACCCAGATATGCGCTTCCTTCAAGTGGCCGTTCTGGGAGTTCTCTTGCTTCTCAGTTCCTCCTTCTCGATTGGTAGGGAGGAGGCGTCCGGCCAGTCCGTCCGGGTCGATGATGCTCGAAGCGCTCTCGTTCAAGCGTTCGTGTTGGTTCGGCAGGCCGATCTGCAAGGTGCCTCTCCAGGTCAGATTTCACAACTCGCTAACAACCTCAATCTCGCGCTCGACTACGAAGAGAATGCGACTCGGCTGTCATCCGACGCGTATGCCAATATGTCATTGCAACTATCCAATACCACATCTGTCCAGGCTCTAAGCACCGCTAATGCGGCTCGGACTCAAACTTTCTTTACCCAGGTTTCTGCATATTCCGTAGCTGTCGCGGCTGGCTTTGGTTCCGCATTATTAGTCTTGGAGTCCCATCGCCTCAATGATGCTGTTCGGAGATTCAGATTGCGTCGAATTCGGCTAGAGTGAGGTGTCGAGCACGATGCCACCAAGGATCATAGTGTTGGTACTTTTGTTCGCGAGTTTCAGCCTTGTCTACTGTTCCATCGCATACTATTTCCTAAGCAGGCCTCCCGCCCAAGAGTTCATGGCCTGGGGAGTGTTTTCGCCAAGCGGAACTCTCTCCAACTATTTCTCGGGAAGTGAGGGTAACGTTGTAGTCGGCAAGCCCCTTAACTGGCACTTTGGCATAACAAATCAAATGGGGTCCATTCAGTACGTCCAAGTCGTCTACCGGTTAGGAAACAGCACGAGCGCAAACCCGAATGCGACAGCTCCCGGAGACGCTATCCCGCAGCTTGGGACCACTTCTATCTTCATTCCGAATTCCCAGACTGCTCTAGTGAATTTCACCTGGAGCATCTCTTCGGAGAAAGCCCGAATCGGAATGGTATTCATCAACATGACCATTAACGGCCAGCAGGTTTCCCCTCCGGTAGGCGCGGTTTCGGGTCAGAGGTTCAGGTTTTTCTTTGAACTGTGGACTTATGATGTAGCCTCGAACTCGTTCCAATATGGCTACAAGGGGCAGAATTCGCGGGTTGGACTCCCCCTCCAAGTCTGGTTCAACGCCGCGTGAGACCCTTGCATCGTCATCCCAGCTCCTGGTTGGCGTAGATTTGGTCCGTGCCAGTCGAATATACTAAATTGAAGTTTTGAGTGACGGCGGCAGTGTAGTTGTTCCGGGCTTGCATGTAGAAGGTTGAGTTCGACCCGAACCTCAGGGTGTAGAGATTCCGCCAGTAGCTTGTCAATACGATATAGTTCGCGGAATCGTCCGACGGGGTGTAGGTTAGGTTGAACCCGGGAACGGTTGGGTCCGAACCTGGCTTGACGTAACCCCCAGTCTGACCGGCTAGGCTCTTCTGCTCCAGCCTCGGTTCTCTTAGAGCCCCGTTGATTCCGGCATAGAATCTCCATCCGTCCTCATCCGGGTGAAGGAATAGGATCGAGTGTTGTTGGTCCAATCCCGCGGCGATGTTTGATACAAAGAGTGAGGACCCGGGAATATACTCGATAGGGTCCACTCCGTATCTGGTCAGAGGTATGATAGCGGAGAAGAGGACCATCATTACGATGAATCCCACCTTCACAAAGCGGAAAGGGTCTCTTCCCCGGAGAGTCAGCACTTTCCTCCGCTCGAGAAGCCAGGCGGTGAGAATAACGAGAGGGAGTAGGGCGAACAAGTAGCTTCTCTGGAGCACGTCCGCACGGCCGAAGACGGCTATGGGTATCGTGCACACGGCTGCGAGGAAGAGTCCTCCGAGGAAGAGTTCTCTCGGCTGGAATTTCCGGAAAAGTACAAAGTATGCAAGACCGACAGCCCACACTATGACCGAAACGCCTTGCTCTGAGAAGACGGTTAACTCGTAACTGAATGATGGCGTCGCAGCAACATTCGAAGCCTGCGCTGTGGCCCCCATAGATAGTCGCAAGAGTGACTGCAGGGCTCTATTCACGATTGACGTCTGAACTAGGATTCGCGCATCGACAGCGATGCTGGCCCACCAGAAGAGAACGACGCCGACGAGCGCCATGAATGGCAGGGCCAACTTCGAGACTTGTTGGTTGAATGTCTGCCTGGATCTTAGCAGAGATAGGGCTAGGAAGCCGGCAAGTCCGAGACTAACGGCAAGAGGGGTCTCTGGATGACTGGCGACGAAAATAGGTGTTGACAGTAGCCCTATTATGGTCCAGAGCCTTCTCCGAGGCTCATCCTCGATTATCTTCAACAACAGGAATATCGCTCCAAGATAGAGAATCAACTCCAGGCTTTGGGGTGAGACGTGCAGCTGGAACCAAAGTCCGCCCAAGAAGGTTGCCGAGGCAAGAGAGGCATACTGCTGGCTATGCATCCTAGCGATGACGTATGCTAGAAATACAACTACTAATGATAGGCCCAAAGGATAGAATCTCATCAGCTGGAAAGGATCGATTCCCGCAACCGATACAAGCTGGCCTAAAAACGCGAAGACACCAGGAAACTGGTGAACGTACCAGCCGGGAGAGGTCAACCATCCTTGATGGTTGAGAAGATTTAGCGAGTTTCCAGTGTGATAGTAGGTGTCGAGGAATCTTGGATCTTGATACGTGAAAGATGGGAGTCCGATGAGGTAGAAAGCAAGCAGAAACAGGGCCGAAATGTCCAATCCAGTCCGTGCCCGGCCACGAAGAATTGACCGCGTGAAGAACAGCGCTAGGGTTGCTGCGAGTCCCCACCAATAGGTAACTGGTAGATGGGAATAGTAGTAGAAGCTGTTCGCCGTAAAGACCGTGATTCGGAAAGTTGAGGCAGTGATGAACCAGAGGGAAATTGCTTGAGTGGAGAGCAGTAGGATTGCGACGAATGTCCTTATCTCGACCGCGTCATAGATCGGCTTCCTTCTGGAAAATGGGTACGGTCCCTCGATCTCCGCCTCGACCTCAGGTTCCGGTTCAACCAGTATTTTGTCGATCCTTTTGATTTTCGCCTGCTGGCTGATTGCTCTGCTCTCTAACTGCATGATCCAGAATCCGGTAACAAGAAATAGTTCGGTGATTGCTCCCGCTACAATCCATCCATTTAGCAGGACCAGGCCAAACGGGAAGTTCTGAGACAGCCATGCTCTGAAAAATGTGTTTGACTGACTCTCGAGGTACATCCAGTAAAGGAGGAGAGTTATGATGAGGGTTTGTGAGATTAGGAGTATCTCTGTTCTCCGTTTATCAGTCACGTTTTTTCCACTCCTTTAGTCTCGGCCGCAGGGCTCGCTAAATATAGCCCACCATATGGCTGGGTATTCGAGAAAGTGAAAATGGCTTCTATAAGAAATCGTTCAACCCTCCTCTCTCCAATCAATAATTCAATTGCCCAAGGTTACTTTCGATACAATACGAGAGCTTGATCATCGACAATCACCATGTAACCCACCATAATTAATTCCGACCAAGACTGAGAATCCGCTTCGCTCTCGTCGACCATAGAGACCGGGCCGAATCATTTCCAAAGCGGTCTATTCAGCAGAGCAGAGGCCAGTTGACGAAAGTTGAAGACTCTCATGTCCCAAGTCCCAGTGTAAGTTCCGAACAGGCGGGCTCGGCCTCTTCCGATATCTTCGAGAGGGTCATCGCAAATTATCCCGCAATTTCCCACGGTCCTAGCCCAGTGAGCGTCGCTCCCTGCCGTCCGCGGACGATTGTGTGCTTGGGCAAGGGACATCGCTCTAGCATCGGCCAGGCCCCGGTTTGTCGAATTGAAGACCTCAATTCCATCCGTCTTCAGACATTCCTCACCGAGAGAAGGTCGGACGCGGTTGGAAAAGGGATGAGACGCTATGGCAATTCCTCCAAGGTCATGAATCTTCTCCACTGTCTCTTCAACACCAAGCCTCTTGGGGACGTTTACCTCAATGCCAATCGCGAGAATATGACCCGACCGACTTGATATCTCGGCTCCCGGGACAACACGAAAATCCTTGTAATCTCGGGCGATCCTACTCCCGACTATACCTCCCTTCACGTTATCGTGATCTGTAATGATCATCCCTTGAAGGCCCTTTGCAATTGCAGCATCTATCATTTCTTTCGGCGTATTCAGCGCGTCGAATCTGCGACGACGCCGATTGCTGTAAACGGTGTGGCAGTGTGTTTCCCATTTCAACACAAAACGTTCCTGTTCAGTCCGATGTATTTACCGATAAGACCCTCTATGTTCGATTTAGAGGATTGATTCTTGACTATCCCGCGATTAGGAGGAGGGTTGATGGATCTGGAAACAAACAGGTCGGTATCTTTCAGCTGACTGACGAGTGGTGGAAGCACTGGCCTTTCGGTAGTTTGACGGAGGAGTTGGGAGTTGCGGTGCAATATGGGGCTTGGCACGGGTCTTTAGCTTATAGACGATTACGGCAGTCGTGGCCGTTGCAATGACGATTGCGGCTATGCCAATGGTTGCGAGGGGGAGCCCGGTTTGATTGTTGGGGGGCGGCGGTGGTGGGATCAGGAATTCTGACATTGAATTCGCTTGTCCATCGGTTGTCTGGTTAAATTGCTGAAGTCCCCAATTAGCCTCGATGGTTTTGAGAAGAGAGTAGTGAGAATATTGTGTCGAAGACTGGTATTGGGTCTTGACTATCGGTCCTGCCCAGATGCTCGTGACGTAGTCGCTGGGATAAGAATAGTGCCCTTCATCATACGTTATGAAAAGAGCTGCCCTCTGTGTCGTGAAAAGTGCGGTGCTAAGGATTTGGGGTACCAGCCGGGATAGATATTGATTCTGTTGTGTAGTAGTGTTATTGAGAGGGGAGCATTTGTCGTGTCCGTCGTCACAAAGGTTGGGTGTGAGCCACATCAAGTTTGATGCTGTAGTCGTGGAGGATAAGTCGCTGATTAACCGGTCATCAGGATATCCCTGCCCTGAATTTGCTGGGACTACCCTGGCGCATCTGCTTGTATTATTGATGATGTCGTTGTAATATACGAATGGGTCGTGCTGGCTGTCGTAGTTTCCGGAGACGCCTCCGTATCCTACATAGCAACCTCCAGGAGAACAGTAGGTTTGAGATCCGCATGATGTCGGATAATCCTCCATGTAGGCCTTCCAGGTCATGCCCGCGGATTCGATTCTGTCGGCAATATTGGGCGAGGTGAACGGAAACTCGGACAATTGGGGATTGCCCTTTGGACAGTACTGCGGAGATGACGGGAGTGGGCTACAGTCTCCAGAGCTGCCTTGAAGACTGTGTGTCCAGCCGCTGGTCAGTGCGAGGTAGTTTGGAAGGCTGTCATGAATGACCGCTGAGTAATGTTTCGCGAGGCTGTACTGATTGGCGAGTTGTGTTATGTAGGTGCAGTTGCCTGTACACAGGGAGCCATATGTCTGGTTGATGGCTCGGTTCTCGAGAACTATTACGACAAGATAGTTGAAGAGCGTGGCGCTAGCCCCGGATGTTTGAGCTGGGAGTCCGATCATAGGGCTGGTAACTGCCAAGGCCAAGAGGAATAGCAAAGCAATATGTCGAGTTAGTACCATCGGTCGCATTACCGCCAGATTTGACTCCCTTGTTTTTGCGCCTATTCTGCCTTTCGCAGAGGACCTGAGAGTGTTGGAGTCTACTGATACCTTTAGCAACAGTTCGATATATCCCGAAGCCTCACCTTTCGACAAGATATGACTGAGCTTCTCAAACAGGACTTCTCCTTCGAGCTCGGCCTAGGACCCCACCATACTTGAATACGTTCGAGCCTATTCTGGGAGGTCTAGTTACACAAACGGGGAAGTGTTGAAATCGTTCTCCTCAAGTCATCGTCTCACCGCGAGCAGGGCAGGTCTTGAGGACCTGTCATGTCGAAGGATGATTCCCAAATGTCCCCGATGAAACGACACGTCAAACCCACACTCCTGTGTTCCATAGGACTGATAGGGCTGATCCTCGTCCCTCATATTCCATTGGTCAATCTAGTTCCAACCCAAACTCTTGAACAACGCCCGACGGGACAATTTGAGCCATCGGCCCATGGAGTTTCAAATACTGGGATTGTTCCTGCATCTTATCCTGCCCTGCCCCCGATAATCCAAGGATGGGGAGGGGTTACTCTCGACGAGGTTGCAAATGGACAACTGCAACCGACGCTCCAAAGACTAAGCCAGTCAGGATACAACGGAGTGAGGATAGGGTTCAGCGGAAGCGTTACACAATGCTCCTCTGGGGAACTCGGTTCTTGGAGTCCAGATTGGTTCAATCAAACCATCCAAGCAGCTCAGCAGTACAAGTTGTGGGTCATTCTTGACTATCACAGCTATCTGGACCTGGTTAACAGCGTCTGTCAAACAGAATGGTTGTCCTTCTGGAAGGTTGTTCTATCAACTAACTGGGGCTACGACCGAATCGTCTGGGAGCCAATCAACGAGCCTGCAGGCTCCGTTACCGTTCTATCTTCAGCATATCAAGCATGGATTACTCTAGCACGAGGTCTCGGTGACAAACACTGGATCGCGGTCGAGAACACGATAAGCAATGAGGGCTGTAGTTTTGACCCGTTATCACTCGTAAGCTGCTATCCCGTGGTGACAGATCCTTTGAACGAGACCTTTCTTTCTATTCATCCCTACTTCTTCTACGACCTCTGGTCAGGCACCACCAACACTTATGGAAACTGTAGCCCAAGCAGCGCAAATACTTGGGGCAACTCTACGGCCGAGTGCGTTGCCAACATCTACAATCAGGGAATGCTCCAAGCAAGCAACGAATATCACATGCCGATACTGGACACGGAAGGCGGAGCCGTCTATTACAGCTGCAACAATGTCTGCGCCAATCCGCCAGATGCTGTCGGAACTGACGATGCCAGCTACTCCCGCACAACATTCCATTTCATTCAATATCTTACAGATCTAATGCAATCCGAGCATATGGGCTGGGTATGGTGGGAGGCCGGCGAAGGATCCTGCTGCGGAGCCATGGATACATGGGGAAGCCTGCTGAGATTTCAGCCAGTGAACCCGCCAGCACCTCCAAACACTCCCCCAACCCTCGAGGCGCCCAGCGGGGAAAGCGTAATTGCGGGGTCCGGCTTGTCTTTCAAAGTCAAGGCTTCTGACCCAGATATCCCTCCCCAGTATTTGACCCTGTCATGCTTCAACTGCCCAGAAGGCGCTAGCTTTCCAACGGCCATCGGTCTTGGCCTTGTCACCGGGAATTTCAACTGGACACCCATCATTTCAGACGTGGGGCAACACAATATCAGGTTCACAGTTTCTGACGGTAAGGAAAACTCAAGTGCAACAATTCTGATCACCGTCTTTTCGGCCGATGGGCCGCCGCGCAACGTTCCTCCGGTCCTGATAATCCCTGGGAATGAAACTGTGACCGTTGCATCTACCATTTTCTTCTCCGTGAGCGCTATAGACATTAACATCCCTCTGCAAACGCTCGTTCTGACCTGTCTCGACTGCGCGTCGCTAGGCGCGGCATTCTCGGCAGCCACCAGCACCTCGCCGATTGCAGGGATTTTCATCTGGGGCCCGAGCAGCAATCGCGTTCCGGGAAATTACCTCCTCCACTTCGAGGTCACTGATGGGATCAACGTGACTCTTGCCGGTGTTCAGATAACTGTCGCCAAAGCCCAGGTCGAAATTGTCGCATCGGTCTATCCGAGAACTACCACCATCGGATTGGCACCATTGTCTGCTTCTGATACCGCGACGCTGGCCGGCGGTTTCAATCCGACAGGAGCTATCACGTTTGTCGCCTACTTTTCCAACGCAAGTTGTATTGGCATTCCGCCGTTCACGTCGACTGTGTTCGTCGATAAGAACGGCAACTACGCATCGCAGTCGTTTACCCCTCATGCTCCAGGGGTATATCAGTGGCAGACCTCGTACACGGGGGACCTCAACAACTTTCCTGCAGAAACCCAGTGCGGTCATTCTAGTGAGATCATGACTGTCAGTCCGGCCACTCCTACGCCACAACCGCAACCTTCTCCGCCATGTCAGTGTAATCCATCAGCGGGGTCCTCGTCTCTTGGAGTGCCTATCTTTTGGCTGGCAATAGGCGGGATCGCGGGACTAGTGGCTGTTGCGGTGGCAGTCATCTCGCGAAAAAGAATAAGGAGGAAGTTATCTGGTTAGGCGGATGTTTCTAGATCCAGGATCTTGAATCGGGAATAATGGTTGATTCAACGACTATGGATTGGGTGAATACCCCAGCCATTCTTTCAAAGTCTTACGTTTCGTCACAAGGACGATTGCGGCGAAGCCAAGGCCGCCTGATGCTATCAGGAACCATGTGATCATTTGTGAATTAGAAGCTCGGACTCTAGGTTGCCAGTCGATGCTCCTTAAGGAATAATCGGATTTTCTGTCCTGCAACAGCAGGGTCACGTCTGAGCTGGTGATTCGAGCGATGCTCCAACCGTTTACACATGCAAAGCACCCGTCCAACGCTGGGCCAACAGCGTAGGCGTCCTGCGTTCCAGGCATCCAGCCTGCTCCATAGAAATGTCCCATTCTGTGAAGGTCGACCCTTGTACCGTTCAGATCGGTGTAGTACTGAATTCGTTTGTAGCTCAAACACTCTGTGTCAGCGTTGTAGAAAATATTGTAGTCGCACCGGGTCTTCGTCGCAATGACAGTTAGCCCAAGTTGGCCTGATATGAGCCCCATTCCATTATCCTGGTTGAAAGTAATTGCGCGAATCAGATGCGGTGCGACCTCGAACAGTACTGCCGTGTTCTGTTCCGTGAACGCGCCTTGCTGGTACTTGAACAGTTTTGCATGGTCGCCGCCTACCAATGCGTAAGAGCCAGAAGGGTTCCATCCAACGCCGAAGAAGGAATAGTTTGTCGGGGAGGGATCGACGATGTGGGTGTTGGTTCCGTTGAATTCGGCGATGAGACCGCTCTGACCCACGAGGAGAGCAAGGTTCTGAGTAGGACTCCAGGCAGAGGCGAAAATTGGCTTAGTTATTCCAGATGAAATAAGGGTGGTCTTCTGGCCATCAAATACAAGGTACTTCCCCCCGGGACCTGCTATTAACGCCGAAGAATCGTCGGCCTTCCACGTGATACTCTCTAGCCTGGCAGTGCTAGGCAATGGAGTGAGGATGGTTTCAACCAAAACGGCACCCCTGGAAAGCGTGATCTTCAGGAGGATGTTGTTTTCCCCCACTGCCAGCGCATAGGCTCCATCATGTCTCCATCTCACTTGGGTGAGGTCAAACAATGTGGGGGTGGGGAACTGAAAGAGCTGACGTCCATCGAAGACGAAAAGGCGGCCGTTGTCGCCAACAACCAACGCGTAAGGTTTGGAGGAATCGAAGGGCAGTCGAGAGTTGTCCGCAGAGACTTGTCCGATTTGAGTGAGGGGGACAACCGCCAATGCGAGGCTACAGTAAAGAAGGGCCAGAAGAGCACGCATCTGACTAACCTTTCAACTAACTGGAACTCTGTATGCTCAGCCCTCGCCGTTTGAGATAAGGCTAGCGTTGGCACATCTCAGAACGCGTCATGTTGATGTCATATGATGAAGGACCTGAGGAATCAAAGGCAACCTTTCGATATATCTCAATCATACACACTCGATAGGTGTGTCGTAGGATTGAACGCTCGAAAGCTACCTCGCGTTTGCTTGATCGCAGCACCCTGATGAAACTCTGTTGAACAGACGGCACTGGGATTACAGGTTTTTTTGGAGGAAATCACGATGAACGTATTTTGAAGCCACTACCTATGTTTGTGAAGACTCAGGGTGAGAGGATTCGTTTTAGTATCTTGCGATTTTCCAGAACGCGCAGGAGCAACGAAAAACTAGAATTCTCAACGAGCCCGGCCCGAGACAGAGTAATGACCATCTCTGCTTGCCGGAGGCTGTGCGGGAGAATGCAGGGACTCGACTGTTATGGTTCCTCCTTCGGCGTCTAAAAATTAGTGCTGCGTCGACCGCGACTACCCCTACTACGGCCGCGATGGATGATTCTATAATCAATGGTAACAATTCGTTTGGTGTTGAGCTCTTTGGCGGATTGGGAGGTGCTCTTATCGCGAAACTGTCTGTGAACTGAGTAGCGCCTGCGACATCATGACTACGAATTGATGATAGGAAATTGAAGGAGATCTGGGTGGCGTTGACCGTCATC
>Ga0137396_10001505_pt1 | contig 12276 bp, 7 predicted proteins | sample czc16metaG_FD_108284 | JGI IMG/M metagenome (GOLD analysis project Ga0137396, IMG submission 108284) | Vadose zone soil microbial communities from Angelo Coast Range Reserve, California, USA - czcobulk3.16 metaG | ecosystem: Environmental > Terrestrial > Soil > Vadose zone | place: USA...
GATGTAGAGGTTGATCTCCTTGTCCGGATCTTCGCTCTCGAGGAACAGCATCTGCGCGATCACCACGTTCGCCACGTCGTCGTCGACGGGCGTGCCGAGGAACACGATGCGGTCCTTGAGCAGTCGCGAGTAGATGTCATACGAACGCTCGCCGCGGTGTGTCTGCTCGACCACGAACGGCATCGGGATGTAGGGCATCGAACGGTCTCCTCAAAGTCGAGCTTACGTCAAGTTGGCCTTCGCCAGCAGGAAGGCAAGCGCCTTGTCCTGCCGCAGGCGCCCCTTCAGGCTCTCGACGGAGTCCTGCTTGCGGAACGCCTGCCTCAGCTTCTCGACGGGCTGGTCCAACTCGCCCGCCAGCTTCGCATAGTGCTTCTCGAGGTCCTCCTCGGTCGCCTCGATCCCTTCTTTGTCGGCGATCGCCTCGAGCAGCAGATAACCTTTCACTTCCAGCGCCGCACGCGCGCGCAGATCGTCGCGCAGCCGGTCGACGTTGAGCCCTAGCTGACGCACGTCGAGGCCGCGGCGGTGGAAGCCCTCCAGCATGCCCTGCAGCATGGCGTCGACGTTGCGCTCGACCAGCGCAGGCGGCGCCTCGATGGGGTTCTTCTCCACCAGCGAGCCGAGCAGCGCCTCTCGCTGCGCGCCCTCCTTGCGCTCCTTCTCCTGGGCGGCCATCTCCTCGCGGATCTTCTGGCGCAGCTCGGCGAGCGTCTTGGCCTCGCCGCCCAGGTCCTGCGCGAACTGATCGTCCAGCGCGGGCACTTCGCGCTTCTTGAGGCCCTTCACCAGGACCCGGAAGCGCGCTTCCTTCCCGCGCAGGTCCGCCACCGTGTAGTCCTGGGGAAAGCCCACCGCCACCTCGCGCGTCTCGCCCACCCGCGCGCCCACCAGGTGTTCCGCCTTGTTCTCCAGGAGCGACCCCGGGATGACCTCCAGCAGCACGTTGTCGCGCTTCGCCCCGCGCAGCGCAGCTCCGTCGAGGAACCCCTCGTACTCGGCGACGGCGTAGTCCCCCAGCTCGACCACTTCGCGGCCCTCTACGGGCACGAACATCGACTGATCGCGCCGCATCTCCTCGAGCCGCGCATCGACGGCCTGGTCGGTGACGTTCACTTCCACCTTCGGCGCGGAGAGCCCCTCGTAGTCCTTGGGCTCCACCCGGGGGCGCACCTCGACGGTGGCGACGTACTTGAACGGCTCGCCGGCCTTGACGTCGCCGTTCTCCACCCGGGGCGGCGCCACCGGAGTGAGCTTGTGCTCCTCGAGCGCCTCGTGGATGGAGCCGGCGACCAGCTTCTGTGCCACGTCCTTCTTCACGTCGTCGCCGAAGTAGCGCTCGACCAGCCGCCGCGGGACGTGCCCGGCGCGGTAGCCCTTGAGCTTCACCGTGCGCGAGAGGCCGGTGTAGGCGCGGTCGAGCGCGTCCTTCACCCGGTCGGGCCCCAGCTCGACCGAAACCTTCTTCACGACCGGCGACAGATCTTCGATTCGCGACTGAGTCAAGACACGCTCCTGCCTGACGCGCATCCTATCGCGCGGCACCGACGGCGACCTGCAAGTGCGAGAGGCGGGACTCGAACCCGCACGGGTTTCCCCACCGGCTTCTAAGGCCGGCGCGTCTGCCGGATTCCGCCACTCTCGCCACCACAGTGTACGCCGGCAGGGGCCGGGTGATAGCGCCGGCCCCTCCGAGCGTCAACCCAGGCGGCCTACTGCCCCGAGTAGATCGCGACGAACCCCGGCGTATTTCCGCTCTGGCGGAAGGCAACCAGCATCTTCCGCGCGGCGCCGGTCCCCATGAACTGGATGTCCTCGACGCCGCTGTTGGCGAGGTTGCCGAACAGGTTGAAGGCGTAGTGATCGGTGGCCGCCCCGCGCAGCCGGTCGAGTCCGCCCGCGTAGCGGTTCCCGACCCAGACGCTTCCGTCCGCCGGATCCCGGACCACGGCGCCCACCGCCTTGCTGCCGAGCCGCAAGGTCTCGTCCGAGAGCACGGTGCCGAACCCGTCGATGTGGCGGAGCCCCAGGTACCCCGAGCCGACGTACGCGCTGCCGTCCGTCATCGCCGCGATTCCGAAGACCACGTCGTCCGTGCGGTCGTTGGGACCCGGGTAGAAGCCTTCCCCCTTCGCGTCGGGCCACACGTCGATGCGGTCGTTGATGTAGCAAGGGCTCCCGGCCGCGGACGGGCACGGCGGCGGCTTCAGCACGTCGTTCTTGCCCTCGGTCAGTTCCTGCGCTCCGAAGAACCTGTCCACCTTCGAGCCGTTGAACGCGTTCCAGTGAAAGCGCGTGGTACGGTTCAGGCCGCCGAACCAGACGTCTCCGGTGAGCGGATCCGGCGCCACCCCGCGGTAATCGCCGGTCAGGTAGACGTTGCCAGCCCCGTTCACCGCCGGGTGCGAGTGCTCGACGTTGCCCGAGCACGCGAACTGTCCGTCGCAGGTCGGGTTTCCCGCGTAGTTCGGGTCGCCCCAGGCGAATCCGTGGTTCCCGCCGAACCATAGGTCGTTGGTCGAAGCGTTCCAGACGATGCGGAAGATGGCGCAGAGCTTCTCGCGGCCCTCGGGTTCGGCACGCACGACGCCGGGACCCGAGAAGACGTCGTAATGGACGACCGAAAGCGTTCCGTCGGACTTGAGCGTGACGCGGTCCGCGTCGCCGCTCTTGTAAATCGCCGGATCGCCGAAGAGCGGTCCCGGCTTGTGATTCGTGTCCCAATTGTCCTCGCAGCCGTCCTTGCCAGGGTATCCCCTGCCTTGGTACCCGACGAACACCACGCCGGGCGGGCCACCCTCGACCGCGACCACGGGAGTCGCGCTCAGGCTCGGGTTTGGATCGGCCGGCGAGCCATCCGGCACGCCGAGGAACTTCGCCTGATCACCGTTCAAATACCCGTACGGATGCAGCCCCTCCGCAATGGTGAAGCGTTCGAACTTCGTCGCGCCCGGGCGCAGCAGGAAGAGCCCGTCCGCGCCGCCGGCGACCCAGATGTTACCGCCCTGGTCGGCGCTAACCTGGAAGACGTCATGCGGTCCGCCGTGCTGCGGTCCCAGGAAGGTCCAGTTCGGCACGGTCGGAAACGGAATCGCCGGAGGAGGGACAAAGCCGCCGTCAGGAGGTCCTGCGTCGGGAGGTCCGGCGTCAGGCGGCCCGGCGTCGGGAAGGCCAGCATCGGTGTTGACCGGCGGCGGACCCGCGTCCCGCCCCGGCGCGACGTCGCCCGAACCTGCTCCACCGCACGCCCAGACCACCGCCGCGGCGCTGACCGCCGCAGCCCCCGCCGCCCGCCACCACCTCATGACCGACCTCCGGTCGGCGCCAGGTTCGCGCCCCCCGCGGAGCGCAAAGCACGCCGCGTACCAGCGGTCCGCACGGGCGCTTGACCGCGAAGCTGGGTAGCGGGCTTCCCATCCGTGCCCGAGCGGACCTCTCGGTGAGGCATGCCCTGCTGCGCCTCGCGGCCCAGCAGGCGGGCAGGCGGGCGCTCCCACCCACCCCTCCATTTCCGCAGCGAACTTTGTATCGACCGGCAACTCCGTAGCGCCCCTCCGCGTCCATCCGGGGAGCCTTCCGGTCGTGATTTCAATGGGTTAGGCATGGCACTTGGCTTGCGAACCAAGCAGGCATGCGCAAGCTGCGCGGATTCACACTCGTCGAGATGGCCATGGCCGCCGCGATCCTCGCGACGCTCGCCGCGCTGAGCATCGCCGGGCTGCGGGCGATGCGCCAGCGCGGCGCGTACGCAGGCGCCAGCGGCGACGTCATCGGCGCGCTCCGGCTGGCGCGGTCGGAATCGTTCGGCCGCGGTCAGGCCGTCTACTTCATCGTCGACACGAACGTGACCACCGACGCTCTGGGGAATCCGGCCTCGCCGCGCTGGTGGGTGCTCCTCGACATCGGCGGCAACTTCGACTTCACTCTCTGGGATCCGGCGAACCCCGGCGGCCTCGGCGACAAGGTCCTCTCGAGCGGCATCTTCCCTGCGAGCGTCACAGTGGGCGCCGCGTCGGGATACCCGCAGGCGCTCGCCGCGCCATACCAGTTGATCCCCGCGGCCACCGGCACCACGCCGGTCGCCAACCCGACGTACTGCAGCTTCTGCCTCACCGCCGGCGCGCGGAACCAATACGGCTGGGTGCGCTTCGCGCCGGGCGCCGCTCCGGCCGCGACCTTCTCGGGCGGCACCGCGTCGTCGTTCGGCCAGCAGCTCACGATCCTGTTCACCAACGGGACGAAGAACATGATGATGGTGATCGGCATCCTGGCCCGGTCCGGGGCCGTCTTCAGCGCGGAGCAGCTGCCATGACCCCCCGCGCGCGCAGCCGCCGCCAGCGCGGGTTCTCCATCATCGAGGCGATGATCGCCTCGCTGGTGATGATGATCGGCCTGCTCGGCCTCGCCGGCCTGCAGGTGGTCGGCGTCCGCTCCAACCACTTCGGCCGCAGCATGACCCAGGCCTCGCAGCTTGCGCAGGACCTCACCGAGAACATGCAGCGCTGGGACTACAACGACGCTCGCCTCTCGCCGGCGGCCCCGCGCAGCTGGACCGTGCAGAACTCGGCCTCCACCGCCGCGGTCGACAAGGAGTGGGACATGGGCCGCGGGGTCAGCGCGACCCACACCGACGGCAGCGCGTACACGGCCGACTTCACCGACGGAACGACCAACGCCACCAAGACCGCCGCGCTGGACCTTGCCTTCTGCGCTCCCAACCCTCCGGGCTGCCCCTACATCGGCCAGTCGGGCGACGTGGATGGGGACGGAGTGCTCGACTACCAGCGCTACTGGAACGTGTGGACGACCAGCTTCGACGGGTCGACCACCACCGGCAAGTTCGTGCAGGTGATCGTGCGCTGGAAGGAGCCGGTGCTCGGCTATCGCCAGATCGCCGCCTCCACGTTCAAGGAAATTCCCAACCAGCTGGATACCGGCCTATGAAGCGCGCCCAGCGAGGCTTCACGTTGCTCGAGCTGATGGTCGGCGCGACCATCTCGATCGTGGTCATCGGAGCGGTGACCGCCGCCTTCCTCGCGCAGAACCGCGCGTTCGTCTCGCTGGACCTGAACCGGGTCGCCGCCGATGCGTCGCGCGACTCCTTCCTGGAGATGGAGCCTTCCTTGCGGCGCGCAGGATTCGGGCTCGACCCGCGCTACGCCTTCGACTTCGCCTACTACGCCTGCCCGGCCGCGAACTGCCGCGACTCGATCACCGGGCCGGACAACATCGTCTTCTACGCGCGCAGCCCGAACTACACGTACACGGTCAACGGGGCCACCAAGCCCGACGGCACCGCCTGCGCCAGCGCGAACGGGTGCACGATCGGCAACGCGTACAACGTCACCATCACCAATGCGGGCGGCGTCTACACGGTGACGCCCAACCTGGGCACGGGCGCCTCCCGCCCTCTGCTCCTGGGCCAGGTCGTGCAGTTCATCTGTCCGGGCGCGGCGGCGGTCACCATGGCGACGCTCTCTGCGACTCCGGCCCAGTCGGGCACTCCCAACCTCTCGCTGGTCGCCACTCCCACGACCACGCCGGGGAGCAACGATCCGACCAAGGCGAACGGGTTCGGGGCGAACGGCTGCTTCGTCGCGGCTGGCGTGATCATGGTCCCGGTAGACCGGTTCCACTACCTGATCCAGACGTACGCCGGCGTTCCCTGGCTGGTGCTCGATACCGGAACAGACGTGGACGGCTCGGGCGTCGTCGATGCGGCCGACTACCTGCCCATCGCGCCGGGCGTCGAGGACATCCAGTTCGCGTACGTGATGAACATCAACGCGCCCACCATCGCCAACGGCGCTGCGCCTCCTTCGGCGGCGCCGAGCAAGGGCCCCGATGCCCCGACCTCCGGCGGAGTCAATGCCGGCAACTGGGTGATCGGGGATTACTTCACCGGAACGGGCGCCAGCGCGACCGGCACGCAGGAGCAGCCGGACGCGACGATCGCCAGCATGCCTCAGTACTCGACCTCGCTCGCCGACCCGCTCCGTTACAACACCACGGCCGCCAACATCCGCGGCGTGCGCATCTCGGTGAACCTGCGCTCGCTCCAGACCGACCAGTCGCAGCCGTCGAGCTGGACCGGCGACACCGAGAAGCGAATCGAAAACCTCAACGGTGCTGCGCTGCAGAGCGGAGGCCGTCTGCGACGCTTCAGCTTTGCCACGAGCGTCGCGTGCCGGGACATGGAGTCCCGGTCGGCCTTCATCTTCTAGGAGCTCCCGATGGCCTATCCACATGCCCGGAGCGCGCGCGGGGCCGCCCTGCTGATCGCCATGATGCTGGTGGCCATCCTGGCCGTGGTGGCGCTGGCGCTGGTCCGCCGCAGCAACAACGAGATGGACGCCGTCGGCGGCAAGCGCAACTACGACCGGTCGGTCTCCTGCGCCGAGGCGGGGCGGCAGATGCTGCTCAGCCAGTTCCGCGTGTTCGGCATCGACCCGACCTCCATCGTGCTCAACACGCACGCTGGGAACCTGAACGTCTACACGGGCCACTACGACCAGTTCGCCATCCAGACGGTGCAGGCGGTGTCGAAGGGCAGTGGCGCGGGCGTGAACGGCCAGGGCGCCGCGATGGATGCCGCCAACCGGCTCTCCGCCGGCGGATTGGGCGGCACCGTCTACCGGTTCAACGTCGTCTGCGCCGACTCCAACAACGACCACCAGAGCGAAGTCGAGTTCGAGGTTCGCTTCGGCCTGTAGGCCGGAGGAAAACCCATGAAAACCAAAAAACCCACTCCGCTCGTCATCCTCCTCGCGCTGTGCGCCCCTGCGGCCGCGCTCGCCCAGGCCACCTCGTACTGGGACCGCAACGTCGAGCGCATGGACTACCTGACCAACCCGCCCGAGCGCGGCGACAACAACTTCTTCACCACGGTGGTCGCGCAGACCGGCAACGTGACGCTGCTCTACCCGGCGAAGAACTCGATGCGCGAGTTCACGCAGCGCCTGTACCGCATCCGCGTCGACCTGGGCGGGGTGACGCCGACCGGCTGTTCCAATACGTACCTCAACAACCTGAACTACTTCATGCCCACCAACGTCAACGCGCCCGCCGGCCAGGCCGCGATGCAGGGCATCTTCGATCCCACCAAGACTTATCCCGATCCGGAGACGACCTATGCGGGCGGCGGCGGGGTCAGCGACAACTTCGCCAGCGCCTCGTACTACCGGTACGGGAACTGGCCGGTCGGCTCCAACCCGGCCGGCACGGCCGAGACGGCAACGGCGGCATGCAGCGCGCTGAAGGACGCTGGCGGCCTCGCGCTCGGAGGCACGGACCTGGCGAACTGCACCAAGTGCGTCGCCGGCACCGGCACCAGCACCAACAAGCAGCAGGGCTACTACCTGAACCCGTACGCCAAGGACAACGACGTCTCCACCAACGCGGGCGTCTTCGCCGGCAACTGGCTGAACTTCTACCCGCCGAAGTGGGCGCTCCTGCGCCTCGCCTACAAACGCCTGGTGAACGGACCCCTCCTCTCGTCCCTCCGCGAGGCGGTGGTGTCGCAGAACAACGCGGTGGGCGGGACGGTGGTGCAGAAGATGCTGCCGCAGTCCTGCCAGGGCCAAGGCCGCCCGCTGAACCAGAAGCTCGGCGCGATCGACGGTGTCGCCTACACCAGCACGGCCGCCCCGATCGCCGAGATGATGTTCAATACCGCCTGGTACATGGGGGGCCAGGAGACCACGTGGTGGTTCGCAGCCGGCGCGATCCCGGGCGCGGCGATGGCGAACGGCAAGAGCGGTCCCTGCAACGGGTGCAACGCCGACTTCATCGTGCTCTTCTCCGACGGGCGCGGCGACATCGCCAACCCGCTCTGCACCCCGAACGTCCTGGGCGTGAAGCCCAACTGGTGCACCGCCACCGCGGCCTGTACCACCGTAGGCATGGGCACCGAGGACGACGGCAACGACTTCTTGAACCCCAACACGCTGGCCGACGTGGGGGCCACTATCACCGGCACGGGCGTGCGGCAGACGTTTGCCGGCACCTGCGACATGGACTTCGCCGACGACGTGGCGAAGTGGATGGCCAACAACGACGTGTCGTTCAGCACCGCCGGTACCCGGGTGAACACCTACGTGGTCGGCGTCGGCGATCCAAAGAACACCTACGGCGAGATGAGCGTCCTGCAGGGCATCGCCACCAACGGCGGCGGCATCTACACCGTCGCCGACGACTACCGCAACCTGGAAGTGAACATCGAGCGAGTGTTCCTCGACATCATCCGGCGCGCCACCTCCTTCTCGGTGGCCGCCATCACCACCGTGCAGACCCGAGGGTCGACCTTCGCCTTCATCCCCCGCTTCCGCCCGCTGCAGGGCCCGCAGTGGGAAGGCCGCCTGCTCCGGTTCAAGCTGTTCAACGAGTTCGCCGCCGGCTGCGACATCAGCGTCGACGCGAACGTGAAGAACGCGGTCAACCCCAACGGAAACGCAAGCTGCAGCGACCTCTACTTGCAGGACAAGAACAACAAGTACATCGCGGAGAGCGCGGACGCCGGCATCGACGCCGGCAGCTTCTTCGTGCTGGACAACAGCCAGCCTTGGAACGCGAGCTCGGCCACCGGCTGGCCCTTCCAAGCCGGCGCCACGGCGGGCAGCCTGGTCCCCGCGACGCCGGTGTGGGAGGCGGAGACGGAGCTGGAGAAGCGGGTCACCTCGTTCATCTCCGGCGCCGCCGACGACCGCCTCATCTACACGGTCGCGCCCAACGCCACCGGCGGGTACGACCCGACGCTGATCAGCTTCGACACCTCCAACGTCGCGACCATCACCCCCCTGCTCAAGCTGGGCGGGTACAAGGGGGACTTCTGCTCCTCGCTGTCGGGCATGACCCGGCACACGTATACGGTGGACGACGACTGCACCAAGGACGTCATCCAGTTCATGCGCGGGTACGACGTGATGTTGCAGAACACGGTGAATCGCGCCAGCGCGGACGGCGGGTCGGTGGTGACGGCTCCCCGGCCGAACGTGATGGGAGACATCTTCCACTCCTCGCCCATCCTGGTGACGCCGCCCCTCCCCAGCGGGTTGTGCTCGCTCGGTCTCAGCAACCAGTGTCTGCTCTCCCTGTACACGGACAACATGACGCCGGAAGCGCCCACCTCGACGAGCTACCGCCACGCCTACGACGAGTACCAGGCGAACAACGTGCACCGCGTCGAGACGGTGCTGGTGGGCGCGAACGACGGCATGCTGCACGCCTTCAACGCCGGCAACTGGGTGGCCGGCGACGACCCCGATACGCCGCTGGTCGTCGAGACGGCGCACTACGACCTGGGCACCGGCAAGGAGATGTGGGCCTTCATCCCGCCCGACCTCTTGCCCAAGCTGCAGCGCTACGTCATCAACACGCGCCACGAGGCGATGGTCGACGGCACTGCCATGGTGCGCGACATCTGGGTCGATGGCAGCGGCGCGTCCACCGTCAAGGACGGCAAACGTCAATCGGATGAGTTCCACACGGTGGCGATCGTGGGCGAGCGCGAGGGTGGCCGGAGTTACTTCGCCCTCGACGTCACCAACCCCGCCACTCCCAAGTACCTGTGGACCTTCCCGCCGCCCGGCACGGCCGAGGCGCTCAACACGGGCCAGAGCTGGAACGACGTGGCGCCCGGCGCGCCGCCCATCGTCAACATCGTGGTGGCGGACGCCTCGGGTCCCATCACCCGCAGCGGCGCGCGCGCGAGCGAGAAGTGGGTGGTCGGCATCGGCAGCGGGTTCGACCCGGACCTGCTGCGCGGGCGCGGAATCCACGTGCTCGACGCCTGGACGGGCCAGGACCTGTTCCGGTTCAGCCGCGCCGACTCGACCGGCACCACGGATCCGCGGCAGAACCTGTTCCCCGTCGCCTCCTCGCTGAGCTTCGCCGACACCGACCAGGACTTCGTCTTCGACACGCTGACGTTCGGCGACGCGGCCGGCCAGCTCTGGGCGATCAACATCGGGCCCCCCGGGAAGGATACGGGCGGCTCGGGGAGGTACGACAACTGGTTCGGCGGCCGGGCCTTCGTCGAGTTCAAGGGTTCGCCGATGTGGCACCGGGCGCCCTTCTTCCAGCGCCCGGCCGTGGCGGTCGTGCCGCAGCCGGGCGGACAGCCCATCGTGCGCGCGCTGCTCGGCTCGGGCAACCGCGACCAGATGAAGGATGGTCAAGGAGGCACCTGCGGCCTCGCAGACATCGACGCCTGCCTGCGCCAGGACTGCACCGTGGACGTGCTCGCCAGCAAGCGCCGCATCGGGCCGGGGCCGTCCGGCGGGACCGGCGGCCACTACCAGACCGGCGAGTGGAAATATACGGCGGGGGGCACCTCATTGACCACGGACACCCTGTCGGTCACCCCAAGCGACACGCAGTCGAGCGCCACCACCGACGTGGACGACGTGTCCATCCAGTACACGCTGACCTGCGGCACCACCACGCAGACCCACACCAACACCATCTACTGCGACTTCGCCGCGGGCGCCGTCGAGTGCCCGACCGATACTGGAAAGCCGCTGGGAACCAAGCTGCTCTGGACGCCCACCGTCGCGCAGGATTACACGCGGTTCTACTCTGTCCAACTGTGGGGTTCGGGCAACCGCGCCGCTCCGACGACGCTCGCCGCGGCGCAGACCTACGACACAAACGCGCTCACCGACACCAACCTGGTCGACGCGACCTCCTGCCCGACCAACGCGACCGCAGGGGCCTGCGCCTCTGCCTCCGGCAACGGCTGGTTCCTGACGCACAACCAGACGGTGACGATCGGGACTACGACGCAGGCGCGCACGCCGGGCGACGAGATGACCGGGTCCTCGGCGCTGATCCTGGCGGGCTGCGCGCTGTGGAATACGCTGCTTCCCAACAACCAGGCGGTGCTCGCCTGCAACGGCACGTTGCCGGCCGACAACGCCTTCGTCTACCAGGGCGACGCGCTCACCGGACATCTGCAATGCGGCGTGGCCGGCTCCGCGACCGCCACGGCCACCGTCCGCGCGGTGCGCCGCGACACCAACGTCACCCCGCAGCAGTTCACCCCGGTGGTGTCGCTCAACCAGAAGACGGGCGACGTCGCGTACAGCGGCGTCAGCCTGGAGCCCGGCGCGCCGCCGCTACAAGTCCAGGTCGGCGGCAACAACGTGATCGGATTCGTGAAGTGGCTCGAGGTTTCGCGCGCCACCCACGACTGCCGCCACTCCGGGAAGTGCCCGTAGCCGCCGTATTCGGCGGCTCGGCGCTTTATTTTGCGCTGACCGCGCGCTGCTGGGACGCTCCGAGCGCGTCCAGCACCGCCTTGCGCAGCAGGTCCGGGGGCAGGAGCCCCTGCGCGAGGAGGGCATCGTGGAACGCCAGCGGCTCGAAGCGCGGCCCCAGCGCCCGCTCCGCGGCGGCGCGCAGGTCGATCAGTTTGGTGTACCCGTAGAAGTACGCGGTCGCCTGGCCGGGCATGCGGAAAGTGAATCGGTCCACCTCCTCGGTGGCGAACGCCGGGGAGAGCCCGACCTCCTTCTGCAGGAACTCGCGCGCCGACTCAGGCGTCCACTTGCCCGTCTGCAGCTCGGGGTCGACGAACGCGCGCGCCGCCCGCTGCAGCCGGAGCTGCAGCGAGATGAGCTTACCGTCGTCCGGCATGTAGGGCAGGATGATGGCCTCCGAGTACAGGCCCCAGCCCTCCACGTTCACGCTGTTGTAGGCGAAGATGGCCCGCGCCACCGAGACGCCTTTCTCCACCATCGTGGAGAACTGCAGCTCGTGCCCGGGGCGCGCCTCGTGGGCGGTCAGGGTCCAGGAGGCCGCCTCGTGGTTGAAGTCGTCGTACTTCTGCTCCTTGGCGCCCGGCACGGTGAGGGGAAGGACGAACTCGCCCTGCTCGCCGGTGTTGCCCAGGAGGCGCGGAGGCATCATGTGCGGCGCCGGCTGTTGCGCGTTCTCCGCCGGGGTGCCCAGGCGGATGCGCGCCGGCCGCGAGGGCAGGGTGACCAGCCGCTGGTCGCGGATCACGTCCTCGATCTGCCGGAGGCGCGCATGGTAGTGCGCCAGCACCGCGTCGTCCGGGATCTGGTTTTTCTTGAGCGCGCGGATCACGTCGCGGTAGTCCGTCGAAGCGAGCCCCTTCTGCTTCGCCACCCGCGCCGCCACCGTCTGCATCTCGCCCTGGATCTGCGCGAACGCCGCGCGCGCCTGCGCGGCGAGCTGGTCCGGCGGGATGTCCACGCCCACCTGCTGGAGCCGGAACGCGTACAGCTCCGGAGCCAAGCGGAAGTCGTCGCGGGC
>Ga0137396_10001510_pt1 | contig 12263 bp, 13 predicted proteins | sample czc16metaG_FD_108284 | JGI IMG/M metagenome (GOLD analysis project Ga0137396, IMG submission 108284) | Vadose zone soil microbial communities from Angelo Coast Range Reserve, California, USA - czcobulk3.16 metaG | ecosystem: Environmental > Terrestrial > Soil > Vadose zone | place: USA...
CCGGGGTGGGGCCGGCCCGATTTCACGCGCCGGATCTCGGGCCTGCGTTCGACTCGGACCGCAGAGGCGCGTGCATGAGGGACGGACCCATCCCGGACCCGCCGCCGGCCAAGATCGCGGCCGGTCGGATGCTCGCCATAAGAAGGTGGGCGGATGTGCGTTGCGGCCTGGCCTCGGGTGCGTTGCCGGGGGGAAGGCTGGACGCTAAACTCGCGGCCCCCATGGAGCGCTGATGCTCGATCCGAACCTGCCGCTGGCCCTCACCTTCGACGACGTCCTGCTGCTCCCCGCGGAGAGCGACGTGCTGCCGCGGCAGGTGGACGTGAGCGCGCAGCTGACGCGGAACTTGAGATTGCAGATCCCCGTCGTGAGCGCCGCGATGGACACGGTCACCGAGGCGCGGACCGCGATCGCCATGGCCCAGGCGGGCGGGATGGGATTCATCCACAAGAACATGTCCCCGGCGCAGCAGGCGCTCGAGGTGACCAAGGTCAAGAAGTACGAGAGCGGGATGGTGGTCGACCCCGTCACCATCGAGCCGGAGGCGCGGCTGTTCCAGGCGCTCGAGCTGATGCGGCAGCACGACATCAGCGGCATCCCGGTCACCCGCAAGGGCCGCCTGGTGGGCATCGTCACCAACCGCGATCTGCGCTTCGAGAAGAACCTCGAGCAGAAGGTCGAGGACGTGATGACCCGCGACCTGATCACCTGCCGCGAGGGCATCTCCCAGGACCAGGCCAAGGAGCTCCTGCACAAGAACCGGATCGAGAAGCTGCTCGTGGTCGACGAGAAGTTCGAGCTGAAGGGCCTCATCACCATCAAGGACATCGAGAAGACGCGCGCGCATCCCAACGCGGCGAAGGACGAGCACGGCCGCTTGCTGGTGGGCGCCGCCGTGGGCGTGGGGTCCGAGCGCGACGAGCGCGTGCATGCGCTGCTGCGCGCCGGAGCCGACGTGATCGCGGTGGACACCGCGCACGGCCACTCCAAGGGCGTGATCGAATCGGTGCGCGCGCTCAAGAGCAACTTCCGCGACATCGAGCTGGTCGCCGGCAACGTCGCAACCGGCGAAGGAGCGGCGGCGCTGTGCGAGGCGGGCGTCGACGCGGTGAAGGTCGGCATCGGTCCGGGCAGCATCTGCACGACCCGCGTCGTCGCGGGCGTCGGCGTCCCGCAGATCAGCGCCATCGACAATTGCGTGCGCGCCGCCTCGCGGTTCGGCGTGCCGTGCATCTCTGACGGCGGGATCAAGTACTCGGGCGACATCGTCAAGGCCATCGCCACCGGCGCGCACAGCGTGATGATCGGCTCGCTCTTCGCGGGCACCGAGGAGGCGCCGGGCGAGGTCATCCTCTACCAAGGCCGCTCCTACAAGTCGTACCGGGGCATGGGCTCGATGGGCGCGATGAAGCAGGGCTCGCGCGACCGGTATTTCCAGTCGGGCGAGGAGGACCTGAAGCTGGTGCCCGAGGGCATCGAGGGCCGCGTCCCGTACAAGGGCCCGCTGGCGATGAACGTGCACCAGCTGGTCGGCGGGCTGCGCGCCGGCATGGGCTACACCGGCTGCCGCACCGTCGAGGAGCTGCGCACCCGGGCGAAGTTCGTGCGCATCACCCAGGCCGGGCTGCGCGAGAGCCACGTCCACGACGTGCAGGTCACGCAGGAAGCGCCCAATTATCGCGTGGAATAGTGGCGCCAGACGACCGCTCTGCCCTCGATGTGAGGCTCTCCGATCCGGCGCCTTCGGCGCCTCCACCAGGGGGGAGCTCGCTCCCCGCCAACATCTCGCGGTCGAAAAACCCGGACGCATGGCGGCGGCGCAGGCTGCTGCTCACCTTCATCCTCCTCTTTCCGCTGGCGCTGTTCGCGATGGCCGGCGTGCGCGCCTTCCAGCTCGCGCGAGAGGGCGAGGTCCCGGATGCGCTGCGCGATCTGAACTGCGACGGAAAGGTGAGCCCCGCGGAATGGCTGCGCGGCGGCATCGACTTCCGTCTGAGGCCCTCCCAGCTCGTCCCCGGCTGCCAGGACGTCTACGCCGTGAAATCAGGGCAGGTTCTGGTGGTCCGCTGCCCGGACGAGCCTCGCTGCCGCCGCGCCGCCGACCTGCGGCCCTCCCGCTGAGCGGAAGCGGGGGAAGCGAACCAAACCGGCGACTCGCGGCTCCGCGGTCCCTACGTGCTCCCCCTCGCGGTCCTTGCGGCCCTACCGGGGCAGTTCTGTATTTCTTCACCAGATCGACCCGACCTCGCAGAACGGGGGAGTGACGTGCTGACGGTGATCGAAGTCGCTGGGTCCGCGCTGGTCGGATTGCTCTACCTGGGCATCCTCGCCACGGTCGTGACCATGAAGACCGGCCGCAAGCCGGCATCCGGGGCTCGCCCGCAGCGGCGGCCGCCCACCGTGCGCGTTCCGGGCGGAGACCACCAAGGCGCGCTGACGACGCGCTGACAGCCGCTCGAGCGCGCTAAGGTGCGCGATCCATGCCGGCCTTCCTCCTCGCGGCGGGCAGCGCACAGGGCGATCCGGTCGCCGGCCTGGTCCTTTCGCTGGCGCTGATCCTCCTCGTGGCCAAGCTGGGCGGGGACCTCGCATCCCGTATTGGACAGCCCGCGGTGCTCGGGGAGCTCCTAGGCGGAATCCTGCTCGGGAACGTGCCCCTCTTCGGTCACTCGCTGATGGAGCGGCTGAAGAGCGATCCGACGCTCGACATGCTGGCTCGCATCGGAGCGCTGATCCTGCTGTTCGAGGTGGGCCTCGAGTCGACCGTCGCCCAGATGCTGCGGGTCGGCATGTCGTCGCTCCTGGTGGCCACTATCGGGGTCATCGGCCCGTTCATCCTCGGATACGGGGTGGCCGCCTGGCTCGTGCCCGGCTCGTCCGCGTACGAGCACGCCTTCATCGGGACAGTCCTCTGCGCCACGAGCGTCGGCATCACGGCGCGCGTGTTCAAGGATCTGGGTAAGGTCCAGGCGCCGGAAGCGCGCATCGTGCTCGGCGCTGCGGTGATCGACGACGTGCTCGGCCTGCTCGTGCTGGCCGTCGTCGTCGCAATAGCCACCGCCGCCGACAAGGGGCAGGCGCTCTCCGGCATCGCGATCGGCATCACGATCGCCAAGGCCGTCATGTTTGTCGTGGGTGCCATCGTAGTCGGCAGACTGCTCTCGCCCCGCCTGTTCCGCCTGGCTGCGCGGCTGCGCGCCCGCGGCGTCCTGGTCGCGGTCGGCCTGTCCTTTTGTTTCGTACTCGCCTGGCTCTCCGACGAAGTGGGGCTCGCCCCCATCGTGGGCGCCTTCGCCGCCGGGCTGGTCCTGGAGGACGTCCACTCTCGCGAGTTCACCGGCCGCGGCGAGCGCGCGCTCGATCAACTGATCGAGCCGATCTCCTACTTCCTGGTGCCCATCTTCTTCGTGCTGATGGGGGCGCGGACGGACCTGTTCGCGCTGGCCAACCCGCAGATCCTGGGACTCGCCGCCGCAATCACCGTGGCCGCCCTCGCCGGCAAGCAGATCTGCGGGCTGGCCGTGCTGGAAAAAGGATTGGACCGCGTCTTCGTAGGCCTCGGCATGATTCCGCGCGGGGAGGTGGGTCTGGTGGTGGCCAGCATCGGCCAGCAACTCAGCGTGCACGGGCAGCCGATGATCGATTCCGCCACGTTCTCGGCGGTGGTGATCATGGTGATGGTCACCACGTTGCTGACGCCGCCGCTCTTGAAATGGCGCGCGCGCCGGACGGGCTGACGATCGGGCGCCGCCGGGAGGCGGCGCTGCGCCCTTCAAAGCGCCGAGATCACGGTCCGATCTACGGCTGCGGGATTTCCGCCAACTGGGGTGCGGACGTTTCCGGCCCTGCACCGGACTTCATCGCCATGGCACGCGGGTAGTCGGGCGGCTCGTCGCCGGCACGCAGATGCAGAACCAGCGCGCCGAGCACCGCCAGGATTGCGATCAACGCACCGCGAGCGAGCGAGCTCATCTCTTCCTCATGGGACATAGGCCCCTCCTCCTTCTGCAGGTAGCAAGGAGGCGGGGTATGGCCGCAAGGTGGGCGCCTGCGCCGGAGTGGGTGCGCAAGGAGCCTCCCGGGGAGGCGCGCTCACCGGAGATTACAAGACGTTCAGGTGCCTGCCGCGGTGGCGGGCGCCGGTTTCGCGTCGTCGTGGCGGGCAGGTAGCTCGAGCGGCTTCTCCGGGCGCATCCAGAAAGAGAGGATCGCCCCGAAGGCGAGCAGCCCGATCGAGCCGACGAAGGGAAGGCTCCAGTTGTGGGTCCGGTCGATGATGATACCGAACACGAGCGGCGAGACGATCGCGGCCAGGGCCGAGCCGCTGTTCATCAGACCGCTGGCGGTCCCCGAGTAGGCAGGCGCAATGTCCATCGGGATGGCCCAGATGGGGCCGATGGTCAGCTCGAGGAAGAAGAACGCGCCGGTCAGGCAGAGCGCGATCCAATAAATGTTGTGCACGAAGAGCACCGGCACCAGGCAGATGAGCGAGCCGACCAGGCTGACGAACACGAGGTGGCTGCGGGCGCGCACGATGTTGCCCGTGCGGTGCAGGATCGAGTCGCTGATGATGCCACCCAACGTGTCTCCGACGACCCCGCCGAAGAAGACGCCCATCGAGAACAGCGCCGATCTCTTGAGATTGAGGCCGAAGGAGCGGAGCAGGAACTGAGGCAACCAGGTCAGGTACAGCCAGAGGGTCCAGCCGTAGCAGAAGTACACCACGATCACCGGGATCATCCGCGCCGTGAGCGGTCCCCACGGGGTCGGCGGGCGCTGCTTCAGACCGCCCCGGTAGGACGGAAGCGTCCCGACCTCCGCAGGCGTGACGCTCTTGTGCTCGCGCGGATCGTCGCGGAAGTAGAGACCCCAGACCAGGACCCAGATGATGCTCACCAACCCGAGGGCGACGAAGGATCCCCGCCAGCCGGTCCAGGCGATGAGGGCGACCACCAAGGGCGGCGCAACGGCATTGCCGATGCGGGCGAACGAGTGGGTGATGCCTTGCGCGTAGCCCCGCTTGCTCGCCGGCACCCAGTTGGACATCGCGCGCGTCGCGGTGGGGAAGGTGGCGCCTTCGCCGATGCCGAGCAGCAGGCGTGCGGAGAACAGCGACCACAGGCCACTTACCGCGCCGGTGAGGATCGTCGCCCCCGCCCAGACCAGGCCCGAGAGGGTGAGCGTCTTGCGCGGACCGAACCGGTCGGCGATCCAGCCACCGAAGACCTGCAGCAGCAGGTACGCATACCCGAACGCGGAGAAGGCGAGTCCGAGCTTGGTGTCGCTGAGGTGGAACTCCTTACGGATGGGCTCCGCCGCGGTCGCGATGTTCACCCGGTCGATGTACGTGATGAGGTACATCAGGCAGAGGAGGAACAGCACGAATCCGGTGGCGGTCGGCTTTCGCAGGAGCTTCATCGGATTCACTCCGGATGTGAGAGGTATTGCAGCGCGGCGTCGACGCCCCCGCCCTGGTGGGGGACGCCGGACAGGCGCAGGCCCATCTCTACGCCGGCGAGCGTGCCGCACAAGGAGAGATCGTTGAACGCGCCCAGATGGCCGATGCGGAAGAGCTTGCCCTTGAGCTTTCCCAGTCCCTGCCCCAGGGACATATCGAACCGATCGAGGATGATCGCGCGCAGCTTGTCCGCGTCGTGGCCGTCGGGCAGGCGGACGGCGGTGAGCGAATTGGAGTGCTCTCGCTCGTCGGCGCAGTTCAGCTCGAGCCCCCAGGCCCGCACCGCCCGGCGCGTCGCCTCCCCGTGGCGCGCGTGGCGCTGGAACACCTTCTCCAGGCCCTCCTCCTCGATCATCTGCAGCGCCTCGCGCAGGCCGTAGAGCAGGTTGGTCGCGGGCGTGTAGGGGAAGAAGCCGCTCTCGTTGGCCTGCAGCATCGGCTGCCAGTCCCAGTAGGAGCGGCGCAGCTTCGCAGTGCGCGAGGCTTCCAGCGCGTTCTGCGAGACGGCGGTGAAGGAGAGCCCAGGTGGCAGCATGAGCCCCTTCTGGGAGCCGGCCACGGTGACGTCCACCTTCCACTCGTCGTGGCGATAGTCTATCGAAGCCAGCGAGGAGATCGTGTCCACCAGCAGAAGGGCGGGGTGCTTCGCGCGGTCGATGGCGGCCCGGATCTCGGGGATGCGCGAGGTGACGCCGGTGGCGGTCTCGTTGTGGACCACGCAGACCGCGCGGATCTCGTGCTGCGGGTCGCCGCGCAGCTTCTGCTCCACGGCCGCGGGATCCGCGCCATGCCGCCAGTCGCCGGGCACGAAGTCGGCCCGAAGGTCGAGGCGCCGGGCCATCTCGTGCCAGAGGGTCGCGAAGTGGCCCGTCTCGAACATGACCACGCGATCGTCCGGCGAGAGCGTGTTCACCAGCGCAGCTTCCCAGGCCCCCGTGCCGGAGGCCGGGAAGATCACCACCGGCTGCGACGTGCGGAACACCTTGCGAAGCCCGGCGAGCACCTCCTTGCCCAGGCGCGCGAACTCGGGACCGCGGTGGTCGATGGTCGGACGGTCGATCGCGCGCAAGACCCTGTCCGGGACATTGGTCGGCCCGGGGATTTGCAGAAAATGCCGCCCGCTGGAGAACGCCATGTGCATACCTCGCGAAAAGGCGCACATCCTACTGCGCTCAAGGGGCGCTTGCTCGCATGAGACTAACGTCTTACCCGTTGGGCCTACCGCCCCCGCCAGCGCGGCTTGCGCTTGGCCAGGAATGCGTCGATCCCTTCGCGGAAGTCCTCGCTCATGTACGCCTGGACGACATGGTCGCGGCTGCCCGCCGGCGCCCAGTGTCGCACGATCCGGTTCAGCTCGTGCTTGGCGGTCCTGACGGTGAGCGGCGCGTGGGAGGCGGCGGTCTGCGCCATCTCCCCGGCACGCGCGTACACGCCTTCCTCGGTGGCGAGCTCGGTCAAGAGGCCGATCCCGCGCATTTCCCCGGCATCCATGAGGCGCGCCAGCAGGATGATGTCCTTGGTGCGCGCCACGCCGATCAGCGCCGCCAGGCGCGCGTAGTTGCGCGTGGACAGCGTGTTGCCGAGCGTCCGCGCGATGGGGAAGCCGAACTTCGCGCTGGGTGCGCCGACCCGCAGGTCGCAGGCCGCGGCTATCCCCGCGCCGCCGCCCGTGCAGGCGCCCTGGATGGCGGCGACGGTGGGGACGCGCACGTCCTCCAGCGCGTCGAAGACCTGGTCCATGCGCGCTTCGTAGTCGATCGAGTGCTGCGGGGTCGCGAACCCGCGGAATTGCGAGATGTCGGTCCCGGAGACGAACGCCTTGTCGCCCGCGCCGCGCAGCACCAGCGCCTTGACCGAATCGTCCTGGTTGATGGTCCGGCAGATCTCGCCGAGCCGATCGTACATGCCGAAGGTCATCGCGTTGCGCGCCTCCGGGCGGTTGAAGGTGAGCCAGGCGATGCCGCCTTCCTTCACTTCGTAGAGGATCTCGTCGGTCGCGGTCATGGGATGCGGATCACGCCGTCGGTGGCCAGGCGGCGGATCTCCTCCTGCGAGTAGCCCAGCTCGGACAGGACCTGGGCGGAGTGCTCCCCCAAGAGCGGGCCCGCGCGCTCCATCCGCGGCGGCGTGTCGGAGAGGCGCATCGGGGACCCGATCTGCTTCATCGGCCCCAGCTTCGAATGCGGCGCGTCCGCGAAGAAGCCGCGCGCCGTGAGGTGCGGGTCGTGGAAGACTTGATCGTAGGTCTGCAGGAGCCCGCACGGGACGCCCGCCTCGGTGAGCGCCTCGACCCAGTGCCTGGCCGGCCGCTTCTCGGTGACGTCCTCGATGAGCGGGATCAGCTCGCGGCGGTTCTGGTGGCGCAGGTGGTTCTTCGCGAAGCGGGGATCCTGCTTGAGCGGCTGCAGCCCGAACACGTCGCAGCACGCTTCCCAGTTGCGCACGGTGGTGGCCCCCAGGGTGAAGAACCCGTCGGAAGCACGCACGGCCTGGTAGGGCGCCGAGGTCTGATGGGCGGAGCCGAGCGGCCTGGGGATCTCGCCGGTGGCGAAATAGCGGCCGGCCTCCCAGACCGCCAGCGACACGCCCGACTCGAACAGGCACACGTCGATGAACTGGCCCAGGCCGGTGCGGTCGCGCACGCGCAGCGCGGCCAGCGCCGCGAGCGCCCCGTAGAGCGCGCAGGTGAGGTCGGTGACCGGCACCCCGACCTTGACCGGGTTCCGCCCGCCCTCCTCGCCGGTGATGGACATGAGGCCGCTCATCCCCTGCGCCATGATGTCCAGGCCCGGCCGCTGCGCGTACGGGCCGTCCTGTCCCCATCCGGAGGCGGCCACGTAGACCAGGCGGGGATTGATCCGCGAGAGACGAGTGTAGTCGAGCTCCAGGTCCTTCATGGTGCCTGGCCGGAGGTTCTCCACCAGCAGGTCCGCTCGCGCGGCCAGCCCGCGGAAGATCTCCTTGCCGCGCGGGGCCTTGAGATCCAGCGCCACCGAGCGCTTGTTCCGGTTGAGCCGCAGGAAGCTCGACGACTCGCCGTCGAGGAAGGGCCCGCTCGCGCGCGTCTGGTCGCCGCCGTCGGGGTTCTCGATCTTCACCACGTCCGCGCCGAGGTCCGCGAGCTGCAAGGTGCAGAACGGGGCGGCCATGAAATTGCCGACCTCGAGCACCCGGATCCCGGCCAGCGCCGTCTCGGCCATTCCACACCTCCAGAGCCGATCTATACTGTCGGGCATGCCCTTGTCCTGCGAAGAAGCGTTGCGGGTGGTCGGCGGTGCACACGAGCGGGCCCGGCAGATCGGCATCCGCGTGACGGTGGTGGTGGTCGACGAGGGGGGCCTGTTGCAGGCGCTCGCGCGCATGGACGGCGCGCCGCCGCTCTCGTCCCAGATCGCGGAAGCCAAGGCGGTGGGCGCGGCGGTCTGGCACCGGGACGGGGCGTCGCTGGCGCAGGTCCACCAGGAGCGTCCGGGGTTTTTCAGCGCGGTGGCGCAGATGGTGCGCGTCCCCATCATCCCCGGGCTCGGGTCCACGCTGATCCGCCGCGAGGGCGCGGTCCTCGGCGCGGTGGGCGTCTCGGGCGGCAAGCCCGAGCAGGACCTCGACTGCGCCGAGGCGGGCCTCAAGGCGCTGGCAAAGTAATCTCCGCGTGCGCCCCCAGGCGCGCCGCGTTACAGTCGCGCCCCCCGCGCTGGAGGGCCACAGGTGGCCGACCTGCACGCAGAGAAGATCCTCATCCTCGACTTCGGATCGCAGTACACCCAGCTCATCGCGCGGCGCGTGCGCGAGCTGCACGTCTACTGCGAGATCCATCCCTGCACGATGCCTCTCGCGCAGATCCGCGCCTTCGCGCCGCGCGGGATCATCCTCTCCGGCAGCCCTTTCAGCGTGGAGCAGCCCGGCGCGCCGCTGGTGGACCGGGCGGTGTTCGAGATGGGCGTCCCCGTCCTGGGCGTCTGCTACGGCCTGCAGCTCATGGCCAAGCTGCTCGGCGGCGCCATCGACCGCACCGCGCACCGCGAGTACGGACATGCGCGGGTGGAAGTGATCGAGCCGGTGGGCCCGTTCCGCGACCTGCGCCCCGGGGAGCACCTCGACGTGTGGATGAGCCACGGCGACAAGGTGTCCGCGCCTCCGCGCGGCTTCCGCGTCATCGGGCGCAGCGAGAACTCGCCGTTCTGCGCGGTGGCCAATCCGGAGAAGCGCCTCTATGCGATCCAGTTCCACGCCGAGGTGGCCCACACGCCGCGCGGCCGCGAGCTGTACGAGGCGTTCCTGGAAGAATGCGGGGTGAGCTTCAGCTTCCGGATGGGCGCGTTCATCGAGGATGCGACGGCGCGCATCCGCGAGCGCGTCGGCAAGGAACGCGTGATCTGCGCCCTCTCCGGCGGAGTGGACAGCGCGGTGGTGGCGCTGCTCCTCCACCGCGCCATCGGACCGCAGCTGCAGTGCATCTTCGTCGACAACGGCCTCCTCCGCGAAGGCGAGGCCGAGCAGGTGCAGCAGACGTTCGCCGGCCGCTTCCACCTGCCGCTCCGCACCGTCGACGCGCGCGCCCGGTTCCTCGAGAAGCTCCGCGGAGCAACCGATCCGGAGCGCAAGCGGAAGATCATCGGCAACGAGTTCATCGCCGTCTTCGAGCACGAGGTCGAGCGCGACCGTGCCGAGCACGGCGAGGCGCGCTTCCTCGCCCAGGGGACGCTCTATCCCGACGTGATCGAGAGCGTCTCCTTCAAGGGTCCCAGCCAGGTGATCAAGAGCCACCACAACGTGGGCGGCCTCCCGGAGCGCATGCGCATGCAGCTCATCGAGCCCCTGCGCGAGCTGTTCAAGGACGAGGTGCGCGCGCTGGGCCGCGAGTTGGGCCTGCCGGAAGCGATCGTCGCCCGCCAGCCGTTCCCCGGGCCCGGGCTCGCGATCCGCGTGCTCGGCGAGGTCACCGCGGAGCGGCTGCAGCTGGTGCGCAAGGCGGACGTCATCGTGCAGGAAGAGGTGGCCAACGCCGGCCTGCGGGAGCGGCTCTGGCAGGCGTTCGCGGTGCTCCTGCCGGTCCGGAGCGTGGGAGTGATGGGCGACGAGCGCACCTACGACTCGGCCTGCGTGCTGCGCGCGGTGGAGAGCCTCGACGGGATGACGGCGGACTGGGCGCGGCTTCCGTACGACCTGGTTGCCCGGATCTCGGGACGGATCACCAACGAAGTGCGCGGCATCAACCGCGTGGTCTACGACGTCTCCTCCAAGCCGCCGGCGACCATCGAGTGGGAGTAGGGCGGCTGCGGCTGGTCCCGCTCGCCTCGGCGCTGCTCGCCGCCGCCCCTGCGCGCGCGATCAGCGTGAACGAGGAGGTCAGCGTCACCGGAACGCAGAGCACTCCGCAGAACCCCCGCGCGGGGAACGTCTCCAACCTCTTGAGCGCGAGCGTCGACGTCGGCGAGAGGTGGACGGTGAACGCCAGCGCGCGGATCACGCTGGAAGCTTCCACCCCGGCGGCCACCGGCGCGTTCCCCGACCGGGGAGGCACGGTCGCCGATTTCAGCGGCGGCGTCGACTGGGAGGCGAACGACAACTGGACCTTCGGCGTCGCGCTGGACGTCTCTCCGCAGAGCACGCTGGAGAGCGACGCGCGGCTGCGCGTGCAGGATCGCGCGACCGACGTGGTGCTGCAGGCGACCAGCTCCGTCGCCTCGCTCGGCCTGCTCGGCACCTACGACACGGCCGGCGTGTCGGATCTCGAGGCGTCGTTCACCGCCGGCATCGACCTGAGCCGCATCGACACGCGGCAGCAGGTCGCGGACGCGCGGCATGCCGACGATGGGACCTCCGTCGGTCTCGCCGATCTGCGGGCGAGATGCCTGCCGGTTCGATCGGGCTGCCGCGCCCTGGTGCCCGCCATCGACGGCGTCTCCGACGTGCTTCGCTACGCGCGCTTCTCCGGCGGCGCGAGCGCCACCGTGCGGGCGGACACCGACCTGGCGGTCAACCTGGACTACTACGCCTACTTCGACGATCCGGCCGCGGTGGGCGTCTTCACCATCGCCACCGCGGGACGGTTCGGCGCCGGCGCACCGATCGCCCCGCTGCGCTACCTCCTGCGACCCCAGATCGCGCATCGATTCGGGGCCTTCTCCCTGAAAGGATGGGTGCAGCTCGGCCGGTACGTGCCCGAGGCGGGGCAGGGCACCGCCGGGATCGGCGCCAAGGCGCAGGTCCGCTTGTCGCGCTCGCTGCGCATCTGGCTGAGCGCGTCCGGACAGCGCGACGAGGACGCGAGCGGCGCGATCTCGCGCACCGGCGGCTTGGCCCTGGGGGCCGGGTACCGCTTCTAGCGCCGCTCTTGCAAACGGAAGAGATCGCGGTTAGTCTTGCATGTGAAAGGAACCCGCATGCCCGTCCGGGAGCTGCAGCGCAAGCCTCGCCCCGAAGCCGTGGTCGCCAAGGCGCTGGTGCGCGCGGCGCAGCGGCTGGGGATCTCGCAGGCGGAGCTGGCGGAGGTGCTCGGCACCAGCGCCGCGAGCGTCTCGCGCACCTCCGCCGGCGAGCGTCCCGTCGCCCCCGAGTCCGCCGAAGGGCGCCACGCGCTCCTGTTCCTGCGCCTGTTCCGCAGCCTGGACACGCTGGTCGGCGGGGACGAGGAGAAGGCGCGCCGCTGGCTCGAGGCGCCCAACGCCCACCTCGGAGGCCAGCCGCCGCGGGCGCTCCTCGCCTCCACCCCGGGACTGGTCCGTGTCGCAGAGTATCTGGACGCGATGCGCGGGACCCTCTGAGGTCCGCCCGCTGCGCGGCCGCTTCTGCCGCGTGGTCGAGG
>Ga0137396_10001514_pt1 | contig 12243 bp, 18 predicted proteins | sample czc16metaG_FD_108284 | JGI IMG/M metagenome (GOLD analysis project Ga0137396, IMG submission 108284) | Vadose zone soil microbial communities from Angelo Coast Range Reserve, California, USA - czcobulk3.16 metaG | ecosystem: Environmental > Terrestrial > Soil > Vadose zone | place: USA...
CACGTGCATCGGACTGAGGTCCTGCGGCGTCCTGACATCGATCACGGCTTTCGGTCCCCAGGGCTGCTCCACCGGATCCCAGAGGGCCCCGGTCGTCCGGAGAATCGGCACGCTGTTCGCCATCGCGCTCCGGTCGGCCGCCATGTTCCGATAGGCGGTGTGTTCTTCGACGACCGTCACGAGTTTGTGCCCGATAAAGCTGAAGCCTTCGGTCGCGCGATCCGGCCGCGGAAACAGAATGACCGGCACATAGCGCCCGCGTTCCAAGTCGTCGTATTGCAAGCGCAACAAGAGATGCTGGTCTTTGTGCAGCGTCGCCACATACCACCGCGGCCCGTCGCTCACGCCTCTGGGCACCGACTCGCCCCACATCTCGAAAAAGCGCTTCAGGTCCACGAGCACCAGCCCTTCCCACAGCTCTTTCTCGGCCGTCATTTCCTCTTGCGGCGCCACGGCTTGATTGGCGCGCGTCAGCGCCGGCTCGCCTTGCCGATCGCCAGTCTTCGTCAGCCGATCCACGCTTTCACGATCGTAGATGGCGTGCTTCCCGACCGATTGCCGCTGTAAGTCGCCGTAGTTCTTCCAGAACCGTTTGAAGTAGCCCCAGATTTCTTGTTTCTCGCGGGCGTGCCCCGGCAGAATCACGGAATCGCGATACGGAATCACCCGATACTGCGGGCCGATGCGTTGATTCTCGGTGGAATCGATCAGCAACTCCGCAGACGGCGCTGAGGGGTCCTTGGCCTCGAGGTAGTGGCCGTTGTCGTCCTGCTCGAACTGGACTTGGCCCTGGTCGTCGAAGCTCAGCCCTCCAGTGAGCGGGTCACTCTGGACTTTCGCCTGCATCCGCGTGCGCACCGTACGCCACTCGGAGCCTTCGCTCACTTCCAGCAAGCCTCGGGGCTCGATCAAACTGATGAGAATCAGCTTGTCGAGCACGCTCTGTAAGCGCTCTTCTTCGGCTTTCCACTGGTGAAATTCTTCGATGAACGGCGCGCGGTCGGCCGCTTGGCCCCAGCCTTCCACGGTGCAGACCGGTTCGGACCAAATCGTGCGCATCGCCCGCGCGTGGAGCGCATCGACTTTTTCGCAGGCGAGGTAGCTCGTCAGGTCCGCGGCATCGGGCCACGGGAGATTTTTCGCGCTCCGCGTCCGCGCTTGCTCGTAGAGCATGTGCCAGTAGTCGACATCGGTATCCGCAGTCGCTTTCGCGTTCAGCCCGTCGTCAAGCTGCTGCGCCAGCCAGAGCGCCAACGTCGTGCGCTGGTCCGGCGAGAGGCTGACTTGAAACGGATCACGCGTCTTCATCGCGCCTCGGCTCGTGCACATGATCGCGAAGGGCCAAGCATTCGTTCTTGGCCTCCACTAATTCCTGTCGAAGACGAGCCACTTCGGCGACTAACCGCCAGACTTCCGCTTCCGCCCGTTGCGCGCGTTCTTCAGGAAGCATCACGCTGGGGCGTGGGACGCGACGCGGGATCGGTTTCACTTCTTCGGCGCCTTCGGCTTCGCGCTCGGCTTCTTCTTCAGATTCGTGTAGAGATCTGGGTTCGTGCCTCTAGTCTGCGTCATGGTCTTTCCTCATCGGCACAGTCAGCGTTGATGAATACATGCTAACCACAGGAAAAGTAGAGAAAGAGAACGTCCACGGATAGGCGCTGGATGAGCCTAGGACACTACGCCAATAGGCATCATCGTGCATCGGCGCTGCAGGTGGCACGGGCACAGGCGACTCGACTGGCATCGGCACACGAGACACTGCGAGTGCCGCTGCCATCCTTCCGAAAAATCCGCGTCGCGAGATCATCGGCCGAATCCTTTCAGCGTCTGCGCCAGCCGGGCGCGTTGCCCCAACTTCCCGCCTGCACTTGCCGCCTTTGCCAACGTCGCCGCCGGAATCTTACTCCCAGCTGGCACGTTGAGCTGGCGGTGTAAGGCCCCAGGATGCTTAATGGCTCCTGAAATCCAATTCCCGCTGTGATGCTTGTTCATGGGAACCTCGCAGTTACGACAGCCCGGATGAAACGGACTATTACAATCGAGCACTTCGGCCAAATCTATGTCACAGAAACACTCCGAGATCCCTTGCGCGCACCCATCGCAAATGTATTCATTGTCATTCATTCAGAGATCTCATCTTCGCGAGGAGGCCGAACATTCTTTTCCATACAAAGAATGGTGAACGGATTGTCCGGATCGTGCAAGAGTTTTAATTCCCACTTCACGCCCCAGTGCGTCGTGATAAAGACTCGGTCTCGGACAAAATCAAAGCGGTGGCCCTCGTAATCGACGCGTATCATCGCATTCTTTGTCCAATTGCCGAAATAGCTGCTCATGTCACATTCTGCCGGCGGTGTTTCAGAGGCGTGGCAAAGTATCACAGGACGCCGTGCGCAGATCTCCTGCACCACCATGCCGCCGGCAAACTCTCCCGCTCACTGAAGCGTCTCCCTCACAGACGTCTGCTAAGTTTTCGCATCTGTTTCGATCCGACTACAACGTACCAGAGTCGTGGGGGGTGTCCACCGCTGCCGATCTCCACGCGACCGTGTCATATAATCACAAAGCGTCCACAGATAGGCCCGAGGATTCGTTTCACCTAAGTGCATTAACCACTGAAATTCAGCCACCGAGATTGTTGACATCGGTGGGACATAAATCAATGGTTTTGTCAGAGATTCGTCGAGGTCAGTAGCCGGCACGACTGCCTCGCCGCATCCCGACCTGCACGTCATACGGGTCCACATCCCGTTGCGCCTGCCTGACCGCCGCGTTCACCAGGTGCGCCGCGTGCCGTTCCCGTTGTTCGACACTTTGCTGCGCCCCGCCAAAGCTGAGTTCTAAGTATTCACAACAATTTTGCCCGTGCTCATACCAGCCGTCTTTCTTCGGCTTCCGCATCTGCTTCGATCCGACACTCACGTAATGCACGTCCCAGACGTAACCCGCTTCCAACCCATCCGTAAGAAAAGCCCACGGCCGCACCGCATCCGCGCTCACGAGGAGCCAGTGTTCATCATTCACCCCGAACGCTTCGCCCTGTAGCGTGCGCTTTCTCATGTAGCTCGCCAGTCGCTCAATCATCGCACTCCGGATATTCGGCGCGTTCGCATTTTGCACGACTTGCGGATGGATGCCAAAATCTTTCAACACGGTGACGCCGTTCTGATCGATGCCTTGCGAGTTGTCATGCGAGCCCGCCGGGTCGCAACACGTGAGCACCTGCACCGGCGTCGGAAACCACTCGGCTCTCCATCTCAACAGCATCGGCACGAAATCCTGTAAGAACAGATTCTGCCCCATGACCCCGCCGAGCAGATGCAATCCGCCATACGGCGTGTATTGCCCCCAGACCACACACGGATGGTGCTTGCCAAAATCAATGGCCTCGCACAACGGCAACTGCGGATTCATCGCTAAGCGCCGCACGTGGAGCGCGCGGTTAAACATCGGCGCGAGCCCGCGCTCCGGGTCGCCGCCATACACCGGCTGGCCAATCACATTCAGACCGCGCTTGCCTAAGACGGCAGACCGATGCTTGGGATGGGCTGGCGGGTAGGCTTGCTCTAACCCGCGAATCGCTTCCTCCGGCAAGTTGTGCGCGTTCGCATAGATGGGCACGGAAAAGTAGCGTCGGCCGCGCAGGTGATTCGTTTCGGGGAACTCCGTCGCCAGCCAGTGATTCTCGTCCGGCGGATTCGGCGTCAGCACCAACTGATGCGGCATCGCAGGTTGCGAGAGCCGGCCGATGAGCTCTAAGAACACGTCGTGTGGGAGCTCCTCGGCCTGATCCACGTAGATCCCGGCGAGCGTCATGCCGCGAATCTTGCCGTAGCGACTGACTTCATCTTGCGCTTTCAGGCCGAAGAGATACACCTTCGAGCCGTTCGGCAGCGTATCGCACTGTCCGGCGGGGTCCCATGACGGCGTGACCTCCGCTTGTGCGAGGACTTCGCGCCAGGCCGGCTTCAATTTGCTCTGGGTATCGCCATCAGAGTACCGACAGATGAGCCACGCAATGCCGGGATGCTCGACACAGGACTTATAGACTTTCCACAGCGCGGTCGTCGTCTTGGCGGCCCTGAATCCGCCTTCAAGATCCAGCAGACGCGTGTCGTCCTGCATGAAATCCGCGAGCACGCCGCGAAAGATGCGACGGAATTCAGGCATATTACTTGTTAATCTTATTACACGAGCGCTTCCGCAGGCGAATGAATTTGAGATAATCGATTAGCTCCGCTTCTTCCTCGGACGTTAAGTGATAACTGCTGAATATATGCCCGTGCTTCCGATCTTGTCGGCGCGCTGTTGTCGGCATGATGTGTCCTGACCGCTCCATCAAACCCGCATAGTCCACTGCATAAATGCCCGCAAGCGCATGGAGGATGTTTGGCGAAGGTTGCCGAATTTTATCGTTCTCAATTTGACTCAGATACGCATTCGAAACAAGTTTACTTGTCGCTTCTTCCACTTGACGGAGTGTCAGGTGACGATCCGCTCGAATCGAAGCTAGGTATTGTCCGAGCGTGAGCGCCGATGTCATGCTGCACCTGTGGTGTCGTTTCAAGCGAATCATCAAGACGGTGCATCACTGCATCGAGGAATTCAGGCATGAAGCGAATCCGCGCCGGCGAGTTTGACCGACTGCAGCCACTTCACAATCGCCTCGAGGCGCGCCTGGATCGCCTCGAGGTGTGCGCGCAATTCCAACAAGATCGCAGGCTGCGCCTCAATGCACTGTTCGAGGTCGTCGAAGCGATCGAGCAAGTCTTCGTGTTCACTCATTGCAGCGGCCTAGCAGCGGCCTAGCATAAATCACTTCGGTGTGCAAGTGGGATGATCGAGAATCCCGACCATCCTCGTGTGCCAGAGCGACCCGCGCGGGGGTTGCGGAGATAGGCCCCATTTCGCTATATTTTCCTGGAGCAGCAACGCGCTCTGACCCCACGCGCTCTGACCTCTGGGTGTCCTTCCCTTCTCTAGCTGGGCGGTCCCTTCGGGAGCCTCGCCAAAAGTCTCCCCGGCGTGATCGCCCTTCTTGTTTGGCCTTCGCGCGCCCTTCGTTCAAGCTGGTCAAACGGACCCCGCTGCCGGCGAGTCACCAGACGCGCGTCGACGGCGGACCCGCAGTCCCTGGGGGGCTGGCGCTCAGCGTGTTCTCCGGCACGCGCTGAGCCACCGACCTGCGCCAGCCCCCTCCCCCGTGCCTACGCCTGATTGTCGCGCCAGAGGCCCATCTACGCGGTCTGTGCGGCTTTCTAAGGCGTTCTCCGCACACGTGCGTCGTCTTTCTACGGAAGAGCTTTGAAAGGGACTGTGACTAGCGACGTGACTGCTCCGGTTGAGGTGGACTGTTGGTCAGATGAGCTAGAGCCGTGGAGCTCGAGGACGACCGTCATCGGGTGCTGGGCGTCGCCTTGGTGCTTGATCGTCTCGACCGGCTTTCCATAGACGTAATGGCTGGCAATTGCTAGATAGGCAAAGGCTTCTGTCGGCTTTTTCGACTCGATGCCGCGGCGAAGCGCGTCTTCGAACAGCTCGGGATGCTCGCTATGTAGCTGATGGTAAACGGTTTCAAACGCAGCTTTGATGGTCAGTGGCACCTTGCTTTTGGCGCCTTTGGGACGGCCAGGACCTCCTGGTGTGAGGTTCGCGCGGCTATTGGGATGGTGGCCTTGGGGCATTCGACTTTGATCGATTTTACGCGTAGTGAGTGGTACGGATGTCCACGTGCCTAAGCTCGGCCTTACGGATGTCGCCTAACGGATGTCGGGAGTGAAACATGCGAATTTGCTCAATCCTAACGCACTAACGCATCTACGGAAGACATCTTGAACATAATAGGCGTGGGGTTTTATATACACGCGCCCACACACAGTACATGTGTTAGGAGTGTAGGGTATTGATAGTAAAGGACTTATTTCATAACGGAAAGCGTTAGACTAACGGGAGAGAACCGTTAGGACGGAGCGAGCCAGCGACGTTGGGCGGTGCCATGGCGCCAGACGGCTTTGCTGTGCCAGCCGGCGCGACGCAGGATGGAGCCGGCCGTGAGTTCCGCCGACCGGGTGATGTCCGCTTTGTCGATGCTGAGGATGCGCATGAGGACATCGGCCATCGTGGTTTCAGTTTGGAAGGCGAGCCCGTCGAGAATCAGCGGGGTCCACGCATGATCGGGGAGTCGGTCGGCTTGGACTTGGGTCGTGGAGGCTGGCATGTCCCACCACGACGCGCCCGTTTGCAAGGTCGTGCACGCTTCAGCAAACCATTGGTCGCGAGACTTGGCAATGATGTCGAGGGTGATGTGTGAGCACTGGATGGGCCAGAACCGGCGATCGCCGGTATCGTCGAGGCTCCAATCTTCACGATTCGTCGTTCCAGCAAAGGCACATTGTCGCGGGATATCGAGGGCGCGGATGCCGTAGGTCGGGCGATAGGTGTCCACCCGTCGGGAGAGCATACTTTTCACGTGCGCGCTTTCCGTGCGGGTAAAGGCATTCAGTTCAGCGATTTCCACCACCCATTTTCCACGAAGGGCTTGCAGGAAATCTTTCGTGCCTACGGCCTCATCAATCGTGGCATACCAGGGATCGCCGAGTAGATCGAGCGCACTGGATTTGCGCGTGCCCTGTGGGCCCTCGAAGACAGGCATCGTATCGAGCTTGCAGCCGGGGCGAATCACACGCGCCACGAGGCCAAGGAAGAAATTTTTCGAGGCGGCTCGCACGTAGTCGGACGGATGGGCCATGTCGCAGACTGCGCCCCACCCGTCTTCGAAAGCGTGATCAATCCGATTGACCCGATCCCAGACGAGGGTGTGTAGCCAATCGCGCACGACATGCCGGAGACGCTGCCGCGACACGTATTCGACGGCATCACGAACAATCGGTTTTGTGATGCGCATCAGTCCCGTGGTGTCCTGCATGTAGAGCGTCATGGCGATGTCATCGGTATCGCCCCATTCGCGCGGCGTGGAATGCGCGCACATGATGCGATTCGTGAACTCGTCGAACCAAAGATGATCCGCGCTCCAGTGTGGATCGTGGTCGAGGACGCGAACGGCGTTGGTGAGACTGGGATAGGGAGCTTTGCCAGGGCCTGGGGAATCGAGAATTGCGGACCAATTCGGGAGCGACATCGCCAACACCTCTTCTTCAGGTGAGTCGCGGCCGAGCCAACACGTGGAAGAAGCACATGTTGCGCACGCGAGCGAAGGTCTGGCCAGACCCGCTCGGCCTACGGCTGAGTTTACTACATTTGCGCTCTCGTATACCGCCGCAATTCCTCCACGAGCGCTTGGTGCCGCTGTTGCCACATATCGAGCTGCCGGCGAATCTCGGTGAGCTGGTCCAGCGCAGCGAGCGCCAGCTCCCGATACCGAACGACTTGTTCGACGAGCGCGGCGTGTTCGTCGGCGAGCGCTTCGATGGTGAGGTCGTCAGCCGTCAAGGTGCTGGGCATGGTGGGGCATCCTAGACCCGCCGGTCCTGCGATTGCGATGGCACTATATGTAGTGTTGAGCTGGATTCGAGGGCTGTATTTCGTTGTGAGAAATCACTTGCAAGCTCGCCAGCGTCATACTAATGTATGCCGCAGAAGGAGGGCAGAGAGATGACAAAGACACTTTCACGCGGCGGCTGGATTCCAGCGAGCGTTGGCTGTCATTGGTCGCAAGGCGACTACTCCATCAGCACGGAGGACCCAGAGAACTGGGGTTACGCGGGCGATCTCGCGCACTATGCCCAGACCTTGCGCGACCTGCTGGCGACGATGCCGAAAGTCGAGGAACTGTCATGAAGGACCCGCGCGACTTCACGCATTACATCGGCTGGGACACCGTAAATACCGCACGCAGCCCGCGGTCCTTGCTGCGTGCGCGCTGCGGAGTGCTGATTCCACTCCGCGAACACGCGAATGAGCCAACGTGCCCAACGTGCCGACAGATCGAAGCGGAGTTAGAGGCGATGGGTGACAATCCGTTTGGGGACGAGAACGATGTCGCATGACGAATGGCTGTCTGAACGCCTGACCGCCGTGATCACCGAGCGCGATGACTTGCGCGCCGAGCTCGTGCGCATCGCCGCGATTCTTGCGACGTTCTACGAATCCGGTGCGTCGATTCACACCCTGCAACCAGTGCTCGACCTCGCCGTCGAATTGACGCCCTCGATCGCAACGCCGCGTCTCCCATATGACTGATCGTCCACTCACGTTGCCTGAATTTCGACACATCGTGCGTCGCCGCGTGGATAAGCTCGGAGGCCTTCGGCCGGCTGGCCGCGCGCTACACGTGCCGTATCAAATGCTGCACCGGTTTTTGTCGGAAGATCGCGCGCCGTGGCCGATGATTCTGCGGAGCATGGGCTACCAAAAAGAGACGTGGTATCGCAAGGTGCAGCCGTGACTAACGAGCAACGAGAGACTCTTCGACTCAGACTCAATGATCGCCTTGAAGAGAGTTCTGTGCCCATTGGATTACGCGAAGGAATTCGAGAATATGTCGTGTGCCGTCGACCGATGGGTCATTTCTTAACGGCAGTCGTATGCAATGATTTGAAAGAAGCAATCTCTCGTGCTGATGAAGCGAGTAGAAACCATCTCTACCAAATCGTGTTCTTCTTCTACAACTACGCGCCGTCAATGTGTTGGGGATCACCCGAGAAGTTCAAGGCGTGGATGAGCACTGAAGACGATCCACCTTTCGTGGTCGAATAAGGCCAACCATGAACGCACTACTCGTTGATCTTTCAAGTTTAGCGCACCCGATTTACCACATGTCGGGCAGCGATCCGAATCCCGATGCGACCAGCATCAAGATTGTCGAGCGCGTGCGTGCGCTCGCGACCGGACAACCGCACGTCGCCATCTGCTGCGATGCGGGCCGGAGCTTCCGGCACGACATCAGCGCAGACTACAAAGCGCAACGGCCAGAAAGTGAAGCGACGCTCCAGCATCAGATTGCTATCGCGATTGAGACGCTGAAGGGCGATGGCTTCCCAGTGTGGATGGTGAAGGGCTTTGAAGCGGACGACCTATTAGCTTCAGCGACCGCACAGATTCGTGACGACGTAGACTGCACGGTCACGATGGCCACGGCGGACAAGGATTTACTGCAACTCGTGACGCACGATGGCACGGTATCTGTGCATTCACTACGCGACGGCAGCACGGTGGACTGGGACGCCGTCTATGTGAAATTCGGCGTCTACCCGAACCAAATGCGCGATTATCTCGCGCTGGTCGGCGATGCCTCCGACAACATCAAAGGCGCGAAAGGCATCGGCGCGAAGCGCGCCGCTGAACTGTTGAGCAACTACGGAAGCCTAGACGGCATCTTCAAAGAGCTCAGCGCGCACGGGACGAAGTTCACGCCCGCCGTGGCGACGGCCCTGCGCGAGTTTCAGCAACGACTCCCGACGGTGCGCGAGCTCCTGACGCTGCGCACCGAGGTCCCGATTCCCCTCGAGGAAATCTGGCGCCCGCGCGTGCCCGTCAATGCGGACTTGGCCGTGTTCGACGGGGATGTGCCAGAGACTTCCGATGCGCAGATCACCGCTGATTTGGAGGACGCCATGCCGACGTTGCTAGAAGTCCAGGACGCCGCGATGAATGACCCTGTGCCGCCGAGCATCCAAGCGGCAATGCCGACGCCGCACCAGGACGCTGCAGCGGTCCGCTCAGACTCGCCACCACCTCCTTCGTCATCGGCATCGCCCGCAGAGATTGTGCCCGCCGCTGCCGGCAATGGCAAGAACGCCGTTCCAATTGATTTTGACCGACAACTTGAGCCACGCAACTATCAGGAAGCCAAACTCGCTGCGACAGACATGTTCGCGGCGCGTCTTTTCTCGCAGTGGGGAAATCCAGCTGCTGTGCTCGCTATTATCATGTCGGGACGAGAATTCGGAATTTCGATGATGGCGAGTCTTCGTGCCTTCGATAACATCGACGGTAAGCCAGCCATGAAAGCCGATCTCATCCGTGCGCTCGTCTTGAAATCTGGCAAAGTCGAATACTTCGATGTGATTTCCCGCTCTGACAAGGAATCGACGTGGGCTATTAAGCGCACTGGTCGGCCGGAAGTGCGGTTGACTTATACGATAGACGAAGCAAAAGCCGCATGGTCGAAAGGTGAGAATGCCTGGAAAGCCTCCGGTTGGGGGCGACATACTCCAGATATGCTCGTCGCCAGAGCATCGTCTAAATTGGCGCGACTTGTATGCCCAGACGTGATCCATGGCCTATATTGCGGCGAGGAGCTTGAGTAATGGCCACGGGACAAGAGGCGATTGACCTGCTGCGCTCGATTGACACGACGCTCAAAGCGCTCCTGACGTTGATGCGTGCGAATGCACCGAAAGAAGCTGCGCCTGATAGCGACCTTGACGCGCCCTATGGCGACCCAACGATTCGCGCGAAGGACCCGAGGGACTGGACGCAGGAAAGTATGCTCGGTCGCGCCTTCAGTCAATGTCCGCCTGAGTATCTCGACTTGTTGGCGAAGCGCTATGATTTCTTCGCGGACCGCGCCGAAGCCGAGGGCACACTCGCATCGAATGGCAAACCGGTGGCGCCCTACAATCGGCGCGATGCTCGGCTCGCGAGGGGGTGGAGTCGGCGATTGCGCGCAGGCTGGACGCCGCGGGACAATGGCACGGCGCAGATGCCGCACGTCGATGAAGTCTTCGGCCAACGTTCAGCGTCGGCGTTCCCGAGCGATGACGAAGATCCAATCCCGTTCGCCTTCTTCGTTGGCCTCCTATTGCATGGGGCTGTCATATTCCGTTTGGTATCATCCGTTTTAAGTTAAAATGGAGGCATGAAGACATGCTTCAAGTGTGGCCTTACACTCTCGAAATTTGAATTCTACAAACATCCCATGATGGCTGATGGGCGACTCGGAAAGTGTAAGGAGTGCACGAAGCGCGATACGAATGAGCATCGAGCAGCGAATCTAGAAAGAATCAGAGCCTATGATAGAGAACGTGCTCGATTGCCACATCGTCGAGCTAAAAACGCGAGCATCTCACGACGTTGGTATAAGGCAGATAAACGACGGCTACGCGCGCATAATGCTGCAAAGCGGCACCACCGTAAAGCTCCGGATTATTGCCAAATGTGTGGATTACCGAAACGGCTCGAACGACATCATCCTGATTATGATTTGCCATTGCTCATTGTGTGGCTTTGCAAGCCATGTCATGTAATTGCGGATAAAACGCGTCGGGATGCGTTCTAGCCATGTCCACTTACGCCGAGTTTCTCGTCCGCAAAACGCGCGGCTGGCAGGCGGCCTCGATTCCCGATGCCGCATTGCCGTCGAAGTTATTCCCGTGGCAGACCGCTATTGAATTGAAGGCGTCGTATGCGAAGATGGCCGCACGGAATCTGCAACTGGCGGAAACCGTGCGCGAACAAGGGACCTTATTTTCCAGTCAGGAGACTCCATGACGACACGTTATCGAAAGCCGGAGCAGACACGCGATCTCCGCGTTCACGGCCGCGTCATTTTGGCCGAGGGTGAGCAAACAGGTCACGTCCATGAAGTGATCCCGCATGACAACGCTGATACAGAAATTCCAGCGGCGGACTTTTTCGAAGAGCCGGATAGCCGACGCGTGCTGCTCGTGACGCGTCCCTGCGCGTTGCATCATCAAGAGCATGGTCTGATCGTGCTGGATCCAGCACGTCCGGTGCAGGTGCGTCAAGGTGACGTGCTGCTGAATCCGATCGGCGCTGGCGCGTTCGAAGTGATTCGACAGCGGGAATACAGCCTTGAAGCCATCAGAAATGTGGCGGACTGAGGCGATGGGGTTTCATCGTGTGTATGAGGCGACTTATCGGAGAGAGGCGGCGTAATGCCGACAAGAATCGATAGCCTGACTGAAGAGCAACGTGCTCAATTTGACACGCACGCCGATCGGTGGATTGAGATCGGCCTGCGCACCGGCCCAGCCGATCGCAAACGGTTCGCGCACGCTGTCGCTGACTGTTACCGCTATGCCGGCATTCCGTGGCCGGACGTCGTGGTGTGGGTGCCATCGCCGCTGGTCTTGGCATTCGCCGCACCGGCCGCCGCCTTCGCGATTGAGTATCTGCTCGCTTCGAAGAAGCGCGCGGTCCGCGATGCGGTCCGCGATGCGGTCCGCGATGCGGTCGGCGGTGCGGTCGACGATGCGGTCCGCGGTGCGGTCCACGGTGCGGTCCGCGATGCGGTCCGCGATGCGGTCCGCGGTGCGGTCG
>Ga0137396_10001516_pt1 | contig 12242 bp, 10 predicted proteins | sample czc16metaG_FD_108284 | JGI IMG/M metagenome (GOLD analysis project Ga0137396, IMG submission 108284) | Vadose zone soil microbial communities from Angelo Coast Range Reserve, California, USA - czcobulk3.16 metaG | ecosystem: Environmental > Terrestrial > Soil > Vadose zone | place: USA...
CCGCCAATCGCTGAGCCTGGTGGTGCCACCTGAGCACACGCATGGCGCGGAGGGTGTTCCAGCGGCTCGGTCTGCCCTCGCCCTCGTCGATGTCGAAGTGCACTTTGCCGGGATGGAGATTCTCGAGGGGCCAGCGGCCGTCCGCGTCGCGCTTGGATTCGACGAGGTCGATCGCCTCCGCCACCCGCTCGTCCGGCGCGACGCCGGCGCTGCGCAGGTACTCGAGACCTCGGAGCACGTCGTAGTGCCAATAGGTCGGGTAGGAGAACTGCGTCCAGGCCGCGGGGCGATGGGTCTTGCGATCCTGGTCGATCACCTCACCAGTCGACCGCCGGCGGAGCATCCGGCGTTCGAGGAGGTACTCCTGGCCGCGAAGTCGGGCGGCGGTCACCTCCGGTGAGGCCCTGGTGACCCGCTCGTACTCCAGCAGGCCCTCCAGCACGGCGATCGTGCTGTGGAACGACCCCCGCGTCGATCCATTCTCCTGCTCGCAGTTCCACCCGCCATCGCGCATCTGCTCGCCGAGGAGCCGGTCCACGATGGAGCGGACGTCCTCGCCGAAGTAGGCCCCGATTGTGACGGCCTTGCCGTTGATGCACGGCTCGACCTCGCCCGCGAAAAAGGGCTCGCCGGCGTAGTCCCACCTGCTGTTCTCCCGGACCAGGGCGACGGCGCGGCGCGCCCCTGCGCTCACGGGATCAAGACCGAAGTCCCGCAACAGCATCAACGTCCAGGTAGTGGAGGTCCACTCGGGGAAGAGGGTACCTCCGGCCCACTGGCCATCCGGGCCCTGGAGGGCGAGCAACCGTGCGCCCCAGCCTTCGGTGGCGACGCGGGCCCGCTCGGCCGCGACGGCGTCGTCGGGCGCATCGGTCAGGTCACGCATCACCTGCCAGCGGGTCGCCGGGTCGGTGTCCAACAGCCACTTGATGACGCCCATGGCGGTTCCATATCCTCCGGGTGGAATTGGGACCTCTGAGGCAGCCCCGAAGACGCGCATCCTATCACCTTCGAGGACGGGGTTGGCGGTCGATTCCGCCAGGAGATGGAGCCGGTGTCGCCAGGCGGCCAGAGCGCGCCCATGCGTGTCTTGGTTTACGTCAATTCCGCACAGCGGAGGCCAAGGGTTCTGCGTACGCTAGGTCGGGTGAGCCTCCCCGAGGGCCTCGTGTGCTTCGTGAAAGCCGACTGCCCGACCTGCCAGATGGTACAGCCGGTCCTGAGGCAGCTGGCGGCGGGCGACGCACCCCTGACCGTGTACACACAGGACGACCCTGCCTTCCCAGCGGGCACCGCGCCTGTTGACGACACCTTGCTCGAAGTCTCCTACGGGCAACACATCGAGATCGTGCCGACGTTGCTCCGGGTCCGGGATGGCAAGCCGGTGGAGCGGCTGGAGGGGTGGGACCAGCGTGAGTGGGAGCGCCTGACCAGTGTTGAGGGACTCGGCGACGGGCTCCCGGCCTTTCGGCCGGGCTGCGGTTCGCGGACGCTCGACGTCGGTATGCCTGAGATCCTGGCCATGCGGTACGACGGATCGCGGACTCGCTCGCGACGGATCGAGTTGGGCGCGCAGGAGGACGAGGTCGAGGCGATGTTCGCCCGCGGCTGGTCCGACGGGCTCCCACTCGTGCCACCAACCGCGCAGCGGGTTCTCCGCATGCTGGAAGGGACTTCCCGGGATCCGCAGGATGTGGTCGCCGTTGTGCCACCCGACCTGGTCGAGTGCACCGTGGAAAAGGTGGCCGTCAACGCGGTGATGGCTGGTTGCCGGCCCGACTATCTGCCGGTGGTGCTGGCGGCGGTCGAGGCTGCTTGCACCGAGGCGTTCAACATCCACGGCATCCTGGCCACCACCTACTTTGTGGGCCCGGTGGTCATTGTCAACGGCCCCATCGCCCAGGAAATCGGGATGAACTCCGGGATCAACGCCCTGGGACAGGGCAATCGTGCCAACGCCACCATCGGCCGCGCCCTGCAACTGGTGATTCGCAACGTGGGCGGGGGCCGGCCCGGGGAGATCGATCGGGCCACGCTGGGCAATCCGGGCAAGTACACGTTCTGCTTCGCCGAAGCGGAGGACACTTCGCCCTGGGAACCCCTTTCGGTGGAGCGCGGCCTGCCACCCGGTACTTCGGCCGTGACCCTGTTCGCGGGTTCGGGCGTGCAACCGTTCTTCGATCAACTGGCCCGCACGCCCGAGGCGCTGGCTCGATCGCTGGCCGCCTGCCTGCGGGTGGTTGGGCATCCAAAGTGGGGCCTGGCCTGGGACGCCCTCTGTGTCATTTCGCCCGAACACGCCCGGGTCTTCCGCGAGGCCGGCTGGTCCAAGGCACGGCTGCGAGATGAGCTCGGCTCCATCCTGACTTTCCCGGGTGCCGAAATGGTGAAAGGCGCTGGCGGGATTGCGGAGGGGATGCCCGAATCGGCGGTGGGCGCGACGGTGGCCAAGTTTCGGGCTGGTGGGCTGCTGTTCGCGCACGCCGGCGGCACCGCGGGCCTCTTCTCCGCCATCATTGCCGGATGGGTAAGCGGCCCGGCCGGGACGGAGCCCGTCACCCAGGAGATCCGCCGATGATCGAGCTGCTCGATCCGACCAGCGAGCGCCAACCCGGCCATCGGCCCCGTGCGCCCCGGCCGGCATCGCTCGACGGACTCACCATCGGACTGCTCGACATCGCCAAGGCACGCGGGGATGTCTTCCTCGACCGAGTGGCGGAGCAGCTCACCGCTCGCGGCTTGCGGGTCGTCCGCTTTCGCAAGCAGACCTACACCAAGCCGGCGCCGGCCGACCTCCGGGTGGAAATCCGGACCCACTGCGATGCCGTGATCGAAGCCCTGGCCGATTGAGGGTCCTGCGCGTCATGCAGTTCGCATGACATCACCCAGCTAGAGGCATCCGGCCTTCCTGCCGTGCTGGCCGCGTCGTCTGAGTTCGAGTCGGCCATTGAAGCTCAGGGACGGGCGCTCGGCTTCAACCCCAGCGTTGTTTACATCCCGCACCCGATTCAAGACCGCACCGACGCTGAACTGGCGGCCCTCGCCGATGGAGCCATCGACGGTTTACTGGCGAGCCTGACGGTTTAGCTCTCGCCTGGCTCAGGCAAACGGCCGGCCGCGAACGCATCTCGGACCTGCCAGCGGCTCTGCATCCCCAGCTTCCGGAGAATGCTCTTCACCTGGCTCTTCACCGTGTGCACGCTGACGTGCAGCGTGGCGGCAATCTCGCCATTTGACTTGCCGCCTGCGAGCAAGAGGGCCACCCGCCGCTCGCAGGGACTGAGCCGGTCGCCATCGGGCAGCCAGGGCGGCAGGGCGATCGTCTCCCGCCGCCCGTCGACCATCCGCTGATACGACGAGCGGGCCTGCCGTACCTGTTCCTCCGCCGCCTCGATCGACCGGCGCAGGCTGATCAGGGCCAGGGCCAGGGATTCGACCGCCGGCATTGACGTCGACGCCTCGTCCGCGGTGCTGAGCATCCGCTGACCCTATCGCGTCCTCGGGTCGCGGACTACCCCCGGTTGGGTGGAAATGCGTACAGGCTGGGCGCCAACCGGGGGCCCCGATTGGGGCCCCCCGGTTAGAGCAGATTCAGGCGGGACGCCGCGGCGACGGCTTCGGCCCGGTTCCGCGCGTTCAGGCGAGTCAGAAGCGACTCGACGTGTCCCTTGATGGTGTTCTCGCTCAGGTGCAGCTGGCCGGCGATCATGGTGTTCGAGTAACCGTCGGCGACCAGGCGGAGGACCTCCTGCTCGCGCGGCGACAGGTGGAGGCTGGCCGCCAGGGGCGGGCTGCCCCGCTGCGCCTCGGTGCGCACGGCGCCAACCCCGAGCAGCACGCGGGAGGTCACGGCCATGGAGGTGGCGGTGATGGCGATAATGCTGACCCACAGGACTAGGTCCACGGTAGCCAGGGTCAGGTGCAGGAAGGTCACCCGGGAGACCTGGAGCAAGGTTGACCCAATCGCGAAGACGACCACCGAGGCCACCGCGCCGGCCGGGCCGTCAACGGCCACCGCCTCGATGACCAGGCAGGCGTAGGCGGCGAACAGCGCCCCGGGCGCCGAGGGCAGGTAGATGGCCAGGAAGAAGAACAGGCTGAGCTCGTCCATCACCGTGATGGCCCGAGCCACCGCCCGCACCGAGTCGTTGGACGCGCGGTTGAGCGCCAGGGTGGCCCAGCCGTTGTAAACGGCGACCCACACCACCAGCAGGGCCAGCGTCCAGGGAGCCGGGGGCGGGAGCACCGCACCGACGATGCCCACCAGGCCAAAGCTGCCCCAACGGAAGATGGTGAAAATCTTGGCCAGGTAACGAACCTGGGGCTCGCTGAGTCGTGGTTCGCCGCTCCACGCCATGAGGCGAGGAAGGAGAGGTGACTCTTTTGCCTTGTCCTGGATAGCCACCGCGAGTGGCCCAATTCTAGAGCGTTCATCCTCCGAGTGAAATCGCGATCACCGGATGACGAAATCACCCCTAGCGGGATAGGCGACACGCCACGCCGTGTCTAGGGTCGGGCCATCAGGGGTGCGAGTGATCCGGGTTCAGACCGGCTCGCCCTCGGGGAGGTTCACCATGATGCGCTTCTGGCGACGAATCAGTCTGGGGCTGGTGGGGGCCTTTGCCATCACCGCCCTGAACCTGCCGGCATCGCTGGCAGTGACCCAGGCGGCGACGACCCCGACCGCGACGCTGGGTGGGCGAGCGCTGGTCGAGGCGCCCGATCCGCCCGCGGCGGAGCTGGCGCGCAGTGCGACCAGCTCGCTGGCAGCGCCCGGAAAAACTGGCCTGGGCCCTGCTTTGCCCGCCAGCAATCATGTCCGAAAGCTGGACACGGCGGAGATTGTCAAGTTCGAGCAGGACAACGGGGCCAAGGTCCTGGAGAGCACCGAAGGCCGCTTCACAGTTCTGACTGAGACCAAGGGTGTCTCATACCTTGTCACCCTCTCAGACGGCGTGCTGAAGAGCGGGCGAGCCGTCATCGGCATCGCGACCCAGAAGCTCAATTCGGCGGCCCCAGCCGGCCTGGCCTCGCTTGGCCCGGTCCGCGCCTATGCCACGACCACCTGGTTGCTCGCCTGCTCCTACGCCACTCGGGCGAATTCCTGGTCGGACCTGTACGTCTACATCTGCCCGCGTGACGTCTACCTCCTGGGCGGCACGCTCGGGATCATTGCGGCGGCCACCGCCGTCTTCGGCGGGCCGGTTGGCATCGCGATCGCCACGGCGCTTGGGCTGGCGGTGGTGGTGTCGATCTGGCACTTCATGAACAACGATGGCAGCATCGGCATCACGATTCCCGCGTGGACAATTCAGGCGCCGTTCGGTGGGTGGATCTACTACTGGAACCGCCTACAGGCCTACATGTACAACGAGTGCTGGATCCGGTTAGATAACTGGTGGTACAAGCCGTACTGCTGGTGGTAGGACGCATGAACCTGGACATCCTGTACAGCATCCTGGTCGTGGGATTCGGGACCGCCATTCCGGCGGTGAGCTTCGCCCGAGCCCGGGCCCCATTCCTGACCTGGCTCCTGGCCGTGGCCGGCTATCTCCTGTTCTGGATCACCCTGTCGCTGGCTTTCCTCTATCACCCGGCCAAGAACCCAGGACCGTTGCTGGTGGCGCTGGCCTCGTGGGGGACGGCGCTCTGGGTGTTCGCCACCTGCCGATACCACTACCAGAAGGCCGCTTCGCAGCAGCGCGCGTAGTCGCTCTGGTCTGCGGGTGTCCAGTCGGGCACCCGCAGACCCCGTAATGCGATGGGCAAGCCGCCGATCTTGGGATCACTCCATGACCACCGCCCAAATTCGGAACGGCAATAGGTCTCTTGGCGGTGCCTGTGATCGGCGGGCGCTGGTAGCCTCTGGGATATGCGTTATGCCGCCAGCCGGCGCGCCCGCGAGGTCAGCGAGGCGCAGAGCGAGTACCGGATGACCATGCTCTTATTGATCGGGTGCGTGCTGGTGGTGGTGGCGTTCGCCGGCTACATGCTCCAGATCACGGCCTCCAGCGTGTCCAACCACCTGGCCCACATCACCGATCACGATTACCAGGTCTCCAGCGGCAAACTCTTGCCCTGAGCCCGCGACCTGGCCCTTGAAAGGCTGCCCCGTCCGGGGTAAGCTCGGTCCGTGGGATGGTTGATCGCGCTGGCCGTAGTGGCGGCCATCGCCTACGGAGTCTGGGAGTTCCGCTGGTACTTCCGCACCCTTCGCCGGACCTGGCGAGCCGAGACCGAGCTCGACGACGCGCGAGCCAGCCGCGAGCCCGAACTCGCCGGCCGGCCGTAGCCCGAATCCGGGCTTAGCGAACGGCGGACGCGGCCCCGCTGCCGCGCAGTGCCGACACCGGGATCCCGGCCGCGCAGAGCGGGCACTCGGCCGGGGCATACGAGGGGAAGTCCACCGTCAGGCACGCGAAGAAAGGAACGGCGACGTCCAGCCGCCCTCCGGTCCGATCGCCCAGCACGCCCACCCCGACAACCGTCCCACCCGCTGTCTCGACGCAGGTCAGCATGTCCCGCACCGAGCCGCCGGTGGTGACGATGTCATCCACCACCAACACCCGCTCACCGGGACGGACCGTGAACCCGCGCCGTAGCACACGGTTGCCGGTCTCGCCTCGCTCCGCGTAGACGGCGCGCACGGCCAGCTGGCGCGCCACCTCGTAGGCGAGGATGATGCCGCCGGTGGTGGGACCCGCCACCAGCTCCACCCCCGCACCGGCAAAGTGCGCGGCAATCATCCCGCAGAGCGCGGTGGTGGCCTTCGGGTCCTCCAGCAGGCGAAACTTCTCGAGGTACTCGGCTCCGTGGCGGCCGCTGGTGTAGGTGAAATGCCCGCGCAGGAGGGCGCCGGAGCGCTCGAACAGGGCGACCGCGTCAGACACGGACCGGCGCTCGTAACGGCAGGGCCGCCAGGCTGCTCCACCCATGCTCTGTGAGGTGGGTTGCGATGCCGTCGCGGATCTCCCGCACGGCCTGCGGCCGCACATAGTTGACGGTTCCCAGCTGGACCGCGCTGGCCCCGGCCAGCAGGAATTCGAGGGCGTCCTCCGTGGTCACGATGCCGCCGACGCCGACCACCGGGATGGAGACGGCGCCAGCCACCTCCCACACCGCTCGGACGGCCAGTGGTCGAATCGCGGGGCCGCTGAGGCCGCCCACCTGGTTCTCCAGGACCGGCCGCCGATGCCTGACGTCGATCTTCATACCCACCAGGGTGTTGATGGCCGACAGGCTATCGGCGCCGGCGTCGGCGATGGCTCGGGCGATGGCGACCAGGTCCGTGACGTTGGGGGTGAGCTTGACCATCAGCGGCAGCGAGGTGGCCTGGCGGACCGCCTGCGTCAATCGCCCCGCCAGCACGGCATCGACGCCGAACTGCAGGCCCGCCTCGACGTTGGGGCAGGAGATATTGAGCTCCAGCCCGGCAATGCCGGGCACGCCGTCGAGACGCCGGGCAATCGCGACGTAATCCTCAACCGCGTCGCCGGCCACGTTGACGATGACCGGCAGGTCCCATCGCGCCCAAACTGGCGCGAACCCCTGGACCACGTGATCGACACCGGGGTTCTGCAGGCCGATGGCATTCAGCATCCCGGACGGCGTTTCACTAATCCGGACCGGCGGATTGCCATGGCGAGGCCGCAGGGTGGTGCCTTTGGTCACCACCGCCCCCAGCGCGGCCCGGTCCACCGCGGGCGCGTCAAAGCCATAGGCAAAGGTGCCCGAGGCCACCATCACCGGGGAGCGCAGCCGCAGCCCGCGGCCCAGATCGACGCCGAGGTCGATCTCACCCATGGAAGGCATCCACCACCTGGGTCCATTCCACCAGGTCCGCCGAAATGCACGGTCCCTCCTGGCAGGTCAGCACGTATCCCCCACCCGCCCGAGGCAGCGCGCAGCCGAGGCAGGTGCCGACGCCGCATCCCATGGGTGTCTCGTGCGCGACCTGGATGCGCGCCCACGGAACACCGGCTGCTTGCGCCCAGCGGACCAGCTCCGCCAGCATCGGCGTGGGCCCGCAGGCAAAGATGTCCGCATCCTCGACCACGGCGCCAGACAGCAACGTCGTAACCCGGCCATGGTGACCGGCTGAACCATCGTCGGTCGCCAGCTGCATGCGCGTGTCTGGGAAGCGGGCGGCGGGGAGCAGCTGATCGGCCGATCGGGCGCCATACAGGATGGTGGTCGGACGCCCGCGGCCGGTGAGCGCGTTGCTGAGACCGATGAAGACGGCGATACCCAGGCCGCCCGCCACACAGACGGCGGGTCGCCTGCCGTCGATGGCAAAGCCGCGGCCCAGCGGGCCCAGCAGATCGATCCGGTCACCCGTGTTTCGTGCTGCCAGCCATTCGCTGCCGGCCCCGACCACGTTGAAGACGAACCCCACCAGGCCGCGGGTCGGGTCGGTCCAGGCGGCGCTGTAGGGCCGCCTGAGGAGGGCCCCCGGGCTTTCCACCGCCACCTGGAAGAACTGGCCCGGACGGACGTCGGCCGCCAACGGCGTTTCGCAAACCAGCTCGACGCCACTTGCCATGGGCGTGGTCCGATCTAGCACGCGGGCAGCCTGCCGGGTCGCGATCATCGCGCCACCTCAACCAGGCCGGCCACGTAGTCACTGATGGCCGCCACCGTCCAGCCGGCGCGGCCGCGCGTTTGCTCCAGCGCATCCACCAGCGAGCGGGCGGTGTCCAGCGAGGTCAGGCAGGGGATCCGCCGCTCCACCGAAGCCCGCCGGATCTCGAAGCCGTCCCTCAGGGGCACGGTCGTTCCATCCCCTGGGCCGGCCGGGGAGACGGTGTTGACCACCAAGTGGACCGCCCCCTCGCGGATCACGTCGACCACATTGGGGTGGCCCTGGCGCAGCTTGTCCACCCGGGTGGCCGGCAGGCCGGCGCGCTCGCACAGGCGAGCCGTCCCTTCGGTCACGAAGAGGCGCAGGCCCAGCCGGTGGAGGGCGGCCAGGATGGGCAATGCCTCCTCCTTGTCGGCGTCGGCGATGGAGCAGAGGGCAGCGCCATCGGGGGGCAGGTCCTGCATGGTCGCCAGGAATGCCTTGTACTGCGCCTGGGGCAGGTCAAACGCGATCCCCATGGCCTCGCCCGTCGACTTCATCTCCGGCCCCAGGACGGCATCCACCGCCCGCAGCTTGGCCATGGAAAAGACGGGCGCCTTCACCGCATGCAGCGGCCGGTCGGGGAGCAGGCCGGTCTGGTATCCGGACTCCGAGAGTGGGCGGCCGAGCGCCGCGGCCGTGCCCAGCATCACCATGGGGACGCCGGTGACCTTGCTGATGAAGGGGACGGTGCGGCTGGCCCGCGGGTTGACTTCCAGCACATAAGCCGTTCCCTGCTGGATGACGAACTGGATGTTGACCAGCCCTACCACCTTCAAGGCACGGGCGATAGCGATCGTCTGGGTGGTGACCCGCTGGACCTCCTCTACGGTGAGGTCCAGTGGCGGGTAGACAGCAAATGAGTCACCCGAATGCACGCCAGCCCGCTCCACGTGCTGCAGGATCCCTGGAATCACGACCGTCTCGCCGTCGGCGATAGCGTCCACGTCGAGCTCCCGACCGAGCGTGTACCGGTCGACCAGGATGGCGCCCCGCGGGCCCAGCGCCAGCGCCGCGTCGACGTACCGGCGCAGGTCCTCCGGCGTGTGGACGATCTCCATCGCCCGGCCGCCCAGGACATAGGACGGCCGCACCACGACTGGATAGCCGATCCGTTCCGCGACGGCGAGGGCCTCGGCGGCGGAGGCGGCCGACCCGCCGGCGGGCTGCGGAATCCCAAGCCGGTCCAGGATCGCCTGGCAGCGACGGCGGTCCTCGGCCAGGTCGATGGTCTCCACCGAGGAGCCGAGGATGGGCACCCCGTGGGCGGCGATGGCGTCGGCCAGGTTGATACCGGTCTGGCCGCCGAACTGCACCAGCACTCCGCGGGGTCGCTCGCGGTCGAGCACGCGGAGGACCCCTTCCACATCGAGCGGCTCGAAGTACAGCCGGGTGCTGGCGTCGAAGTCGGTGCTAACGGTTTCCGGGTTGCTGTTGATCAGCACGCTGGCCAGGCCGGCCTCCTGGAGGGCGGTCGACGCGTGCACGCTGCAGTAGTCGAACTCGATCCCCTGGCCGATGCGGATGGGGCCGGACCCGATAACGACCACCGGCTCGGGCCCGGTGCGCACGACCTCGTCCTCCTCCTCGTAGGTGGCGTAGTAGTAGGGTGTGGCGGCCTCGAACTCGGCGGCACAGGTGTCGACCTGCCGGTAGGCCGGCGGGCAGCCCGTCGCCAGCGGTCGCAGTTCGGCCGGGTCGATGCCGCGCGCGGCGGCGATGGCTTCATCGGTCAGGCCGGTCCGCTTGGCCGATCGATACCGGTCGGCGCTCAGCGTCCCATCGCGTAGCGCCGCTTCCATGCCGACCACCTCGGCCATCCGGGCCACGAACCAGGCTTCATACCCGGTGGCGCTGACGACCTCCCCGATGGTGGTCCCGTCGCGCAATGCCTGGAAGGCGGCCGGCAGCCGGCGGTCGTTCGGCTGATGCAGCAGGTCTGGCCGGCCGCGCAGCTCCGCAGCATCCGGAACTCGCTGCTCGAGCGCCCGCACGGCCTTGACCAGGGCCGCTTCGAAGGTGCGCTCGATGGCCATCACCTCCCCGGTCGACTTCATCTGGGTCCCGATCGTCCGGTCGGCGGCCGGGAACTTGTCGAACGGCCAGCGGGGCACCTTGACCACGCAGTAGTCGAGGGCGGGTTCGAAGGCGGCGGAGGTACGGCCGGTGACCGCGTTGGGGATCTCGTGCAGCAGCCGCCCGACCGCGATCCGGGCCGCCACCCGGGCGATGGGATAGCCGGTCGCCTTGGAGGCCAGGGCCGAGGATCGGCTGACCCGGGGATTGACCTCGATCACGTAATACGCGTCGGAGGCCGGGTCGAGCGCGAACTGCACATTGCAGCCGCCCTCGATCTCCAGCGCCCGGATGATGCGCAACGACGCCGACCGGAGCATTTGCACCTGCCGATCGGAAAGGGTCTGGCTGGGCGCGACCACGATGCTGTCGCCGGTATGCACGCCCATGGGGTCGAGGTTTTCCATGTTGCAGACCGCAATGCAGGTGTCGGCCGCGTCCCGCATGACCTCGTACTCGATCTCTTTCCAGCCGGCGACAGAATGCTCCACCAGCACCTGCCGGATGGGACTCGCGTCCAGGCCTTCCTGCACGATGACGGCCAGCTCCAGCGGGGTGTGCGCCATGCCGCCTCCCGTGCCGCCCAGGGTGAAGGCGGGGCGGATTACCACCGGGAGTCCGTTTTGCTCGGCGAAGGCGTGGGCCTCCGCCACCGACGACACGGTGCGGCTGGCGGGCACCGGTTCCCCTAGGTCGATCAGCAGCCGCTTGAACGCCTCGCGGTCCTCGGCCTGCTTGATCGAGTGCAGCGGTGTGCCGAGCAGGCGCACCTGGTAGCGGTCCAGGATTCCGGCGTCCGCCAGTTCCACGGCCAGGTTCAGGCCGGTCTGACCCCCCAGCGTGGCAATCAGCCCATCCGGCCGCTCCCGCGCGATGATGGCCTCCAGGCTGGCCCGAGTGAGCGGCTCGATGTAGACGCGGTCGGCGACCCCTTCGTCGGTCATGATGGTCGCCGGGTTGGAGTTGACCAGCACGGTGCTGATGCCTTCCTCGCGCAGCGCGCGACAGGCCTGGGTGCCCGCGTAATCGAACTCGGCCGCCTGGCCGATGACGATCGGACCCGAGCCGATGATCAGGATCTTGGTGGGCCGATCAGACCCCCTGACTCGCCGCGCCACCAGCTCGTCCCCTCCCCTCGGGCGAGTGGCAGCCATTTCGTCCCCTCCCCTCTGGGGAGGGGTAGGGGAGGGGGCAGATGCGCGGCGACTGCCGCTGGCCAGGTCGAGGAATTCGTCGAAGACTCCCTGGTTGTCCTGCGGCCCGGGCGCCCCCTCGGGGTGGTACTGGACCGTCGTCACCGGCCAGCGCGCGTGGCGTAAGCCTTCCACGGACCCGTCGTGGAGATTGCGGTGGCTCACCCGAAAACCGCTGGCCTCGGCGATGCTGGCGGCGTCCACCTGGAGCTCGTGGTGCTGGGAGGTCATGGTGACCCGGCCGGTGTCCACGTCGAGCACGGGATGGTTGCCTCCATGGTGGCCGAAGCGCAACCGCGAGGTCCGGCCACCGGCCGCCTGGCCAACCAGCTGGTGGCCCAGGCAAATCCCCA
>Ga0137396_10001517_pt1 | contig 12240 bp, 10 predicted proteins | sample czc16metaG_FD_108284 | JGI IMG/M metagenome (GOLD analysis project Ga0137396, IMG submission 108284) | Vadose zone soil microbial communities from Angelo Coast Range Reserve, California, USA - czcobulk3.16 metaG | ecosystem: Environmental > Terrestrial > Soil > Vadose zone | place: USA...
AATCGCGGTTCCAGCTCGGCTCGCAATTTTTCCACCGCGCCCGCGGCTGTCTTCCAGCCGCGCGCTCGATCCGCGGGGTCGCGCCGAGGAATCCGAACGCCCATGCTCCGCATAATATCGGTGTCGAGCGCGAGCAGGCTCATGGCGAGTCCGACCAGGACGGCAATTGCGAGGAACTTTTTCATTCCCGCGCTCGCGAGAAGGCGCTCGTGCCAAAAAGCGGCGGCCAGCACGCCCCAACTGACGAATGCGAGCACGTCCCAGTTCGGCGCCGCCTGCTTGTTGATCGACATGAGAGAATAAAACGCGAACACCGGCAACCCGAACCAAACAAGAAAGAGCACCTTGAATTGCTGGCGCGCGCGGCGCCAATTCGCGATGACGGCCCAGGCGAGTCCCAGAGAGAGCAGCGGGGAGAAAAAGAAAAAATGCGTGGCGAGAAATCCGAGCAATTCGCGCGGATGAACGCCGATGGATTGATCCAGGCTCCCCCGCGAACGCAGATGCGCCAGGGTGATCCAGGTGTGTTGCGCGTTCCAGATGATCGGCGGCAGCGTGCAGAGGGCGAAGGCGGCGAGGAGCATGTAAAGGCCGGGCCGCTTGAATTCCCGGCGCAGGCGCGGGACGAGCGCGAGGACGAGCGCGATGGAAACAAGTTCAAAGGCGTTCGTGTATTTACAAAGGAATCCGATCCCGACGAAGAGACCAGTCAACGGCCAGTGCCAGGAAAAATTCGGGCTGCGCTCGAGGGCCAGCCAGAATGCAAACATGGCCGCCATCCAGAAAAAAATAGAGAGCGGATCGATCGTCATGAGGACATTGCCAACGTTGAAGAGCGGGACCGCGTTGACGGCGAGCACGGCCCAGAACCCCGCGGTGGCGTTAAAAAGACGGCGAGTGAAATAGTAAAGGAGCAAACTGGTGCCCGCGCCCAGGAACGGGCTCCAGAAGCGGACTCCAAATTCGGTGTCGCCGAAAATCGCGGTGCTGGCTCGGATCGCAAAGGCGATTCCCGGCCCTTTGCTGAAGTAGGACGGGGCCAGGCGCTCCGACCACATCCAGTAATGGGCCTCATCGAACGTGAGATCGGTCGCGCCAAGAAGCGCAAGGCGTATCGCGGTCAGCCCGAGGACAAAGAACCAGACCGCTCTCGTGTTACTCATGATGTCGTTTCGCCGAGCAAACTGGAATGATGCGCGAAGAGCGTTGGTGCCCAGCGCCGCGCGTATCGCCTCCAGAGAAATTCCAGCAGAGCGACCATGAGCAGCGCCTGACCCAGCGCCATGAATGCGGTCGCGACTACATCACTCGGCCAATGGGCGCCCAAGTAGATTCGCGAATAACCGATCGCCATCGCGACGAAAAAATAAAGCCAGCCCCATCGGCGGAAAAAGAGCGTGCAAATCGTGGCGATGATGACGTTGTCCGTCACATGCCCGGAGGGAAACGAAGGCCCGGATTTGGTCTGATCGGTCTGATCGGAAAAGCGAATGGTGGGCTTTTTGAAGAGCGTCATGAATTCGGGACGAGTTCGCTCCAGCTGGACCATCCGAACACTCTGGACCTGCTTTGGCCGGCGGCGATCGATCGCGCTCTTCAAAGTGTGAACGAGAACCTGCTCGGAAACGAGGAGGGTCAGAAGCAGGCAAAAAATAAACGCGCGGCCCTTGAATCCCATGAAAAACACCGCATAAAGCCCCAGCGCAAAGAGCACCGGCTTCCAGATTTCGACATTGCTGACCGCGGCCATGAACAAGTCGAGCGCGGGGCTCGTCCATTGCTGGTTAATAAGATGAAAGAGTGTTTGATCCATGGATCGATCTGCAGGCGGAAGTAAGTCTTAATCGCTACCTGCCAAAATGAAATGCGGTAAATGACGAATGACGAAAAGGATCTCGAGATCTAGAGTGAAAAGTCTTCGATTTGAGGCTTTCTTTATGTCACGCCCGCGTCGCTCGTCATTCGTCATTCGTCATTCGTCATTCGTCATTTTCTGCTCGTTTGCGTTGCTCGCGATCGCCGCCGAGCGCCCTCCCTCCGCCCGGGAGATTCTCGCCTCGGTCCGCCTCCAACAGGCGCAGCAGCAAATCGATCTGCAAGGGCAACTGCGGGAGAACGAAAGAGTCGTTCCATTTCATCTTACGCAGACGGGGCCGGTGACTCGGTACACGTTTTCGAATCCCGAAGAAGCGCTCCAGTTGCGCCTGGGCGAAAACGATTCGCGGCTCGAGGAAGTGACCCGCGGCGGCGTTGAGAGAATCACGCCGGCTCAGTTCGATCGTAAGGTCCGGGGGACCAGCGTCACCTATGAGGACCTCGCGCTGAAATTTCTCTACTGGCAGAACGGGCGCGTGGCCGGCGAGACCTCCATTCGCACGCGCAATTGTTGGAAGCTGGAATTGAAGGCGCCGTCGCGTCAATCGCAATACTCGAATGTTTATCTCTGGGTGGACAAGGAAGGCGGCGCGCTTATGCGAATGGAGGGCTACGATTGGGATGGGAAGCTCGCCAAGCGTTTCGAAGTCGTCTCCGCGCAGAAAATCGAGGGCCGCTGGTTTTTGAAACAAATGCGGATCGAGGAAATCCAGCCGGGGACAGGGAAAGTGCAGGCCCGGACTTATCTCGAGATCAAGAAGTAGATCAATGTGGGAACTGGCGCGTCTTAACCGGATGGAGTAAAAACGTTACCTCATGAACCGGACGCTTCTCTCGATTCTCGCGGTGCTACTAGCATTCGCTCTCACCGCCACCGCGCAGAATACGCCTCCGGTCGTGACGAATCAGATCGCGGACTTCACGGAATACGCCGGCGCCGCGGCCCGCTCGATCGATCTCACAACGGCGTTCGCCGATTCAGACGTGAGCGCGGCCATCCGCCTGACGACTGTGCTCGGAACGGTTGATCTCGCCCTTTTCGGCCAGCAAAAACCAATCACCGTCGCAAATTTTTTGAACTACGTGAACCAGGGGAGGTACTTCAAGGTCGATCCGATCAACGGCCAACTAGCTTCAAGTTTCATTCATCGTTCCGTTCCCGGCTTCATCATTCAGGGCGGCGGTTACCTCGGCACGGTGGATCCGGCGCACCCCGCGAATGCTCAGCCCACGGCGGTCCTCGCTTTTCCGGCGATCCAAAACGAGCCGGGGATTTCAAACCGGCGCGGGACGATCGCAATGGCGAAACTAGCCGGTCAACCCAACAGCGCCACCTGCGAGTGGTTCATCAACCTCGCGGACAACGGCGGCCCGCCTAACAATCTCGATACTCAAAATGGCGGCTTCACCGTTTTCGGCCGGGTCGTGAACAACGGGACTGTCGTTGATGCGATCGCGGCGGTGCCCCGATTCAACGCCGGCGCGCCGTTCGACGCAATTCCGCTCCGCAATTACACGAACACCAATCCGATCATGGTGCCGAACCTCGTCTCGATTCCCGGGATCTCCCAGATTTCGCCCCTCACCTTTTCCGTGATGAGTAATAACGCCGCGATCGCCGACGCAACCGTCAGCGGCACTCGATTGCTCGTCGCCGGCCACCAGGTCGGCAGCGCCAACTTCACCGTGACCGCGACGGACTTCGACGGCGCCTCCGTCTCGCAGAACTTCACCGTCAACGTCATCGCCGCTCCCGGCCGCCTCATCCAGCTTTCCACCCGCATGCAGGTTGGGACGGGAGACAATGTGCTCATTGGCGGATTCATCATGCGCGGCCCTTCGCCCAAACGGCTCATGATTCGCGGGATCGGGCCGTCAAGTGGATTGGGTGGCGCGCTCGCCGATCCGGTCCTGGAATTGCACGACAGCACCGGCGCTACCCTCGCCAGCAACAACAATTGGGGCGACGCGGCGAACAAACAGGAGATGATCGACGCCGGACTTCAGCCGCTTTCGCCTAACGAGTCAGCGATTATTATCACGATTCCCTCCGATCCGAGTGCCGCTTCCTACACGGCAGTCGTGAAGGGCGCGAACAACACCACCGGCATTGGCCTGGTCGAGGTTTACGATCTCGACAGCGGCCCGGGCTCGACCGTGCTCAACATTGCGACTCGGGGGCCGGTCAACGTCGATCCGAACGCATTGATCGGCGGCTTTTTCCTCGGAGGCACGGAATCGAAACGGGTGCTGGTTCGAGCGATCGGACCTTCCCTGGCGGCTTTCGGCGTGCCGGGTGCTCTATTGGATCCAATCCTCGAGCTGCACGATGCAAATGGGGCGTTGCTGGAATCAAACGACGACTGGGGTTCGAGTCCAAACCAGGCTGAAATTCAGGCGAGCGGCCTTGCTCCGACGAACTCGAAAGAGTCGGCCGTGCTTCGGATCCTTCCGGCCGGCCCATCCACCGCCATCGTTCGTGGCGTGAACAACACAACGGGCGTCGGCTCCGTGGAAGTTTATCAACTGCCGTAAACAAGTCTTAAGCTTTAAGTGTTAAGGTGGCTATTCTGCGCACGCGCCCTGGACGATCTGCGCGAAGCTGCGCGGATCGAGACTCGCGCCGCCGACCAGTGCGCCATCGATGTCGGGTTGGCTCATGAGCGTGCGGGCGTTGTCCGGCTTCACGCTGCCGCCGTACTGAATCCGAATCTTGTCGGCGGTGGCGTTGTCGGAGATTTCCCCCAGCGTCCGGCGGATAAACGCGTGCGCTTCCTGCGCCTGTTCGGCGGTCGCAGTCTTGCCAGTCCCGATGGCCCAGACCGGTTCGTAGGCAACCACGGTCTCGTGAAACTCTTTCGTGCCTAACCCGGCGAGACTCCCCCTGAGTTGCGTTCCCAGCACCTTCTCAACGTCACCGCGCTCTCGCTGCTCGAGGGTTTCGCCCACACAAACGATCGGCCGCAGCATCGCTTCGTGGGCCGCGCGCACTTTGCGATTCACAATCTCATCTGTCTCGCCGAAGAGCGTCCGTCGCTCACTATGCCCGAGCACAACGTAGCGGACGAACAGATCGCGCAGCATCGCCGAACTGATCTCCCCCGTGAACGCGCCGTTGCGTTCCCAATGCATATTCTGCGCGCCAACCTTGATGTGTTGCGCCTGGCCGAGCGCGAGATTGACCGCAGCAATCGCGGTGAACGGCGGGACGATCACGACTTCCACCTCGGTGGACTCGCCGATCTCCAAAAGAAAGGTGGCCACGAAGCCGGCCGCCTCGCTTTGGGTCATGTTCATTTTCCAATTCGCGGCGATGATTTTCTTGCGCATGGGATTTTTCAAAACTGGAAATAGATAAAGGGTGTGTACTTCGCCGGAATAAATACGAGCACGAGGGCAATCGAGCAACCGTATCCCGCGGCGAAGATCTCGGAAGAACCACGTCGCCACCAGGTGGAAAACACGCCGCGGGAGTTGAGCTGGTGCACAATCCCCAGCAGAACGACGATCCAGATCATTCGAAGCCCGAGATCATGCGTTCCAGCGCTCCGCCAAAAGGCAAAACTTTTCGCGATCGCGCCCGCGTGACTCAAGTCCGCCGCACGGAAAAAGATCCAGGTAATGCAAATCCAGTAGAAGGTCAGCGGCCAGGCGATCCAATCCACGATCGCCGCCAGGCCTGCCGGACGCGTTTCCCATTCCGACCATTGGCGGTGCAGGACGAGCATGACGCCATGCAGCGTTCCCCAAATAACAAAAGTCCAGGCACCGCCATGCCACAAACCTCCCAGCATCATCGTGAGCATGACGTTGCGCGCCACGAACCAGCGATTCCCCCGATTTCCACCGAGCGGAATGTAAAGATAATCGCGCAGCCAGGAGGAGAGACTGATGTGCCAGCGATGCCAAAAATCGGAAACATTCCGGGCGAGGTAGGGAAAGCGGAAGTTGACCGGAAGCTCGTAACCAAGAAGTCGCGCCGAGGCGATCGCCATATCGGTATAGCCGGAGAAATCGCAGTAGATCTGAATCCCGTAAAAGAGCACGCCAAGCCATGCGCTGCTGGCATTGTAGGTCCCGGGCGAGTTGAAATATTTGTCCACCGTCGGCGCGACTCCGTCGGCAATGCAGGCCTTCTTGACAAACCCAACCAGGAAGAGGACGAGCGCGCCCCGGACATCGACGTCTGAAAATTTCCGCAGCGATTGCAACTGTGGCAGGAAGGCGGACGCGCGGACAATTGGACCGGCCACCATTTGCGGAAAGAACCCGATGAAACAGGCGACATCGAGGAAACTCGAGACCGCGCGCATCTTTCCGCGGTAGACGTCGATCGTGTAGCTCATCGAATGAAACGTGTAAAAGCTGATGCCGACCGGCAGGATGATGTTCAACGTGTGCACGCCCGCCGGTAGACCTAGCCAGGCGAGCAACTCGGCGGCGGAAGAGACGAAGAAGTTGAAGTATTTGAAAAACGCGAGCGTGCCGAGATTCGCGCACAAACTCAGCATCAGCCAGCTGCGGCGAGCGCGGGGATCTTCTGTCCGAGCCAGCATTCTCCCCACGAAGTAATCGAGCGCGCTCGACCCGATGAGCAGGAAGAGGAATCTCCAATCCCAGGCGGCGTAAAAGAAGTAGCTGCAAATGAGCAGCCAGATCTTGCGCGACCGGTTTTCGCGCAGCGACCAATAGACGCAAAAGACCGCGAGAAAAAACCAGAAGAAGCGGAATTCTACGAAGAGCATAACGCGTCGGACTGGATTCGGTGATGCGTGATATCAGGTGCGAGACGGCCGAATCATTGGATTCGGCCGTCCTTAATGAGCCGTGAAAGATTGTCCGCGATGAGTCTTGTGAACTCCTCGGCGCCTGTGCCGTTGAGGTGATCGGCATCGAACCGGATTTCATTTCGATAAAGCTGCGGATAGCCCTTTACGTCGTTGAAGGGCATTATCGCGCCCCCGATGCCGGATTCCGGCCGGAATCCAAGTTTGGTCTGGGCCGTCGTCGGCGTGACGAGGAAGATTGGCGTCGCACCTGCCTTTCTGACTTCATCCGCCCATTGCCGATAGGCCTGCTCGGTGGAAGGGGTGACAGGTGTAAATTCGGCCTGGGCGACCGCACGCTCGAGCCCGGCCTCGTATGCGACCGCCTCCGCCTCCGACATTTTCCTAATCTGCTGAACATACCCATCGCCGTCGTGTCCCAAATTCTTGGGTGGCGCGCCTTTTTTTCCGAGATGCGAACTCCACCAGCTGAGATCGATCTTCCTTCCGATGTTCGTGAAATTTTTCGCGAAGAGCGCGCTGTGGAAAAGGAAAAGGTCCCGCGCCTTCTCCTGGTCGCCGCCGTCGAGGATCTTGCGGAGGACGAGCGATGTGCGCTTCCAATCGTGCCAGTAAAGAGAGCGGCGGCTGGCCTCCGCCTGCGGGATGCGCCCGGTTTCCAACTCACCCAGCTCGATGAAGACCCACTTCAGGTGGCGTGGCTTTTCGTTCAACAAACGCTCCAGCACATAGCCGCTTTCCGGCGGGAACATTCCGTTAATTCCAAAATTGAAGCTTCGCGTCGGGTGGCCCGCCTCGCGCATGACCCGATCGAAAATCGCCGGCGCGATTTGATGGTGGATGCGGCTGGAACCGATGAAGACTGTGTCGAACTCGTCCTGATGTTCCTGGAAAAAACGGAGCTCGGCACTGACGATGTCGATCTCAGGAAAAGGCAGCAGCGCGTTCAGGCCGGCACAGACCAAAACAAAGGCGAAGACCGCGATCCCCACATCCAGAAAGCCACGGCCGATGGAAACACTGGTCTGCGGCGAATCGGTGGTGGCAATCAAAACTGGAAATAAATAAAGGGGGTGTAGTGCGGCGGAATAAACAGGAGAACGGTCGCAGCGACACAGCCATAGATGACGGCGAAGACCGGATCAGGTGCACGGCGCCACCAGTTGGAGAATGTCCCGCGGGCGTTCATCCAGTGGACAATGCCCAAGGCGACGACAATCCATAACATCCAGGCGCCCAGATCTTGCGCCCCCCCGCTCCGAAACAAGACGAAGCTCTGCACGGCCACAAGCGCGTCAGGCAAATTCAAAGCGCGAAAAACCATCAGCGCGAGGCAAAACCAATACATGGTCAACGCCCAGCCCAGCCAGCGCATCCCGGAGCGTTCCTGCTTTCCGCGATCGGTCCAGTATTGCCATTCGCGCTCGACGACCAGCGCCAGGCCGAGCAAACCGCCCCAGATTATCGTCGTCCAGGCCGCGCCGTGCCATAAGCCGCCGAGGAGCATCGTAATCATGATGTTGCGGTAAACGAACCAGCGCGGGCCGCGACTTCCGCCGAGTGGAATAAAAAGGTAATCGCGCAGCCAGCTGGAGAGGCTGATGTGCCAGCGATGCCAGAAATCCGACATGCTCTGCGCGAAATACGGAAAACGAAAATTGACGGGCAGTTCATAACCGAGCAGCCGCGCCGAAGCGATCGCCATGTCGGTATATCCGGAAAAGTCGCAGTAGACCTGGACGGCGTAAAAAGTGATGGCAACCCACGCGCTGCCGGCGGTGAAACTTCCGGGCGCGGCAAAATAACGATCTACAATCGGCGCGAGGGAATCGGCGATGCAGGCCTTCTTAATGAAACCGGTCAGAAAGAGAACGAGCGCGCCGCGGACATCGACCTCCGAGAATTTTCGAAGCGTCCGGAGTTGCGGCAAAAACATGGAAGCGCGGACGATGGGGCCGGCAACCATTTGCGGGAAAAATCCGATGAAGGCGGCCACATCGAGGAGACTCGAAACCGCGCGCATCTTCCCGCGATAGACGTCGACCGTGTAACTCATCGAATGAAAAGTGTAAAAGCTGATGCCGACCGGCAGGATGATGTTCAACGTGTGCAGGCTCGCCGGGAGACCGAGCCACGCGAGCAGCGTCGCGGCCGAGGTGATGAAGAAGTTGAAGTATTTGAAAATCGCGAGCGTGCCGAGATTCGCGCCCAGACTCAGCATCAGCCAGCCGCGGCGCGCCCGCGGATTTTCAGTCCGAGCCAGCATTCTCCCGACGAAGTAATCGAGCGCGCTCGATCCCATGAGCAGAAAAAGAAATTTCCAATTCCAAGCCGCGTAAAAGACGTAACTGCAAAGGAGCAGCCAGCTTTTGCGCGACCGGTTTTCGCGCAGCGACCAATAGACGCTGAAGACAACGAGAAAGAACCAGAAGAAACGAAATTCGACGAAAAGCATACGGAATCAGGGCCGGCGGGTGAGACCGACGAACTCGATTGCGAGCAGGCGGGTGAATTCCGCGGCGCCTTCGTTCGTGAGATGCTGTTGATCCACGCGAACTTTCGTGTCGTATAACTGCGGATAGGTCTTGGCGTCGTTGAAGACGAGGAACGCGGCCGGCGGCGATTGCCGAAACCGCAGGGGCGATTGAAAAATGCTGGGGGCGACCACAAAGATTGGTGTCGCGCCAAGATCCCGAATCCTGGCGGCGCAGTCGCGATAAGCAAGTTCCGCGTATGGATCGATGAGCTCGGACCGTGGAGCGGAAAGCTCCTCCGCGAGTTTGCGGCGGAAATTTTCGGCGCGCTCCGGAGTCATCGCCGCTCCCGCGAGCCGGTAACCATTTCCTTCCGGCCCCAGCAGGAAGTCCGATTTGAGCCCGCGGCTTCCAGTCCAAGAGGAAAAAAAATCCGCCGCGCGCCCGACATTGGTGAATTGTTTCTCAAAGAGGGCCAGGTGCAGGATCAGCTCACGCCGCGCGGTCCAATGCCGGTTGAGCCGCTGATACCATTTCGTTTCGGGACGCGGGTTTATCGCCTTTCTCAGGGTCAGGGCCGTGCGCGGCCAATCATGCCAGTAGAGAAGGCGTTGGGTGCCGAGAATCTTGAGGTGCGACTTGGTCTCGATGTTGTCGACCTCGACGAAAAGCCATTTGAGGCTTCGCGGTTGCGTCTTCAGGATTTGATCAAGGACATAAAAGGTCTCCGGCGGATTCATTCCATCGATGCCGAAATTGAATGCGCGCGTCGGAACGCCGTTCTCGCGCGTGACGCGGTCGAAGGCTTCGGGCGAAATTGCATAATAGAAACGGCTCGACCCGAGGAAGAGCGTATCGAACTCGTCTTTGTGCTTCTCGAAGAATCTTAGTTTTTCGACAACGCCTTCGGGAAGCGATGGCGGCAGGAACGCGTGGTAGAGCGCGCTGGTCGCCAGCAGCGCCACGAACCCGGCGGACACACAAAGGAATCTGTTAGAGAGTTGTTTGTTCACACCGGCTCGTGCTCATGATCGATCTTCCAAGGGAGGCTTTCGAGCACGATCGCGAGCACGAGCACGAGAACGACTAATACTAGCCGTCGCTCAACGCCGCGATGCCGGGAAGTTCTTTCCCCTCGATCAATTCAAGCGACGCGCCGCCGCCGGTGGAGATGAACGTCATCTTGTCGGCCAGGCCCGCCTGCTTCACTGCCGTGACGGAATCGCCACCGCCGATGATGGTCGTCGCCTTCGAGCGGGCAAGAGCTTCAGCGATTGCGATCGTCCCCGTGGCGAAAGCAGGAATCTCGAAGATCCCGACCGGGCCGTTCCAGAGAATCGTTTTCGCGGTTGCAATTTCGTCTTCGTAAAGACTGATCGTCGCGTGGCCGATGTCGACTGCTTGCCAGCCATCGGTGATTCCATGTTCCGGCATAACACGACTGGTATTACGCGCTGTGGCTCCGGGTTCGATCTTCTCCGCTTCCAGTGCATCGACCGGCAAGAGGAATCGCACTCCTTTTTCCTTCGCCAGATCCAGGATTTCACGCGCAAGATCGAGTTTGTCCGCTTCGACCCGGCTGCTCCCGATGGGAACGCCCTGCGCTTTCCAAAACGTGTTCGCCATCGCGCCGCCGATCAAAATCGCATCCGCCTTTTCCATAAGCGCTTTGATGACGCCGATTTTGTCCGAGACCTTCGAGCCGCCGAGGATCACAACAAACGGCTTCGCGGGTTTGGCCAGCTCGTGGGAAAGATATTGGATTTCCTTTTCCATCAGGAAGCCCATGGCGCTCTGCGGGACGAACTTCGTGATGCCGGCGGTGCTGGCATGCGCTCGATGCGCCGCGCCGAAAGCATCGTTCACATAAAGGTCGCCGAGCTTCGCCAGGGCCTCGGCGAAAGCAGGATCGTTCGCTTCTTCACCGGGATGGAACCGGACGTTCTCCAGCAAAGTGACGTCACCCTCTTTCATGTGACTGATGATCTCCTCCGGGATTTTCCCGACGGTGTCGTGACTGAAGGCGACCGAATGATTGATTAGCGTGTGCAAATAATCGCCGACCGGCCGCAGCGAATATTTCTCCACCGGCTTGCCCTTCGGCCGGCCGAAGTGCGCCAACAGGATCGTATTCGCGCCCTGTTCGCGAAGATAATTGATCGTGGGAAGGCTTTCGCGAATCCGGGTGTCGTCGGTGATCGCGACTTGTCCGCCGCGTTCCTCGACCGGCACATTGAAATCGACGCGAACCAGGACCCGCTGGCCGCGAACGTCGAGATCACGCAGGGTGAGTTTCACGGTTCCTTCCCCTCGTTCTCGTTCTCGTTTTCGTTCTCGTGCTCGTGCTCGTGCTCGAATCCGTATTCGCCTTCGTTCTCCCGCAGAAAGTCCGCACGATCCGAGAATCGCCGCAGCATTCCCATCAGCATCTGCACGATACGCGCGAGATTCTCCTTAGCGTGCTCGATCTGGTCGGGAGTTGTCAGCATCCGCGCCACCAAAACATCAAGGCATGCCGCACATTCAAGCGCCGATCCCCGAGCGATCTCCAGAAAACGCGCGCGATCTTTCCCGGAAAACTTCCCGTTTCCCTCAGCGATGTTGAGCGGGATGCTGGTAGATGCGCGATCAAGTTGATCTTTCGCGGCGGCTTTGGCGGCGATGGTGTTCAGGAGCTCGCCTGTCCAAGCGCAGAAAGCGATCGCCTCGCGGTAAACATCCAACTTTTCGTGATCGAAATAGATTTTCATATTCTAAGGGGGACGATCACGAGCAGGAGCACGAGCACGATTACGAAGTGATCAAGAGCAGGAGTTAGATTACTTCGCGAGCAGCTCCAGGAGTTGCACGCAGCGGTTGCTGTAGCCCCATTCGTTGTCGTACCACCCGACGATCTTCACGAATTTCCCGCCGTGCGTCATCGTCAGTTTGCTGTCGAAAATGCAGGAATGCGGGTTCCCCACGATGTCGATCGAGACCAGCGGCTCATCACTGTATTCGAGAATGTTTTTGTAACGCTTGCTGGCGGCGGCTTCTTTGAAAGCGGTGTAGATCGAATCGACGGTCGCATCATTCTCCAGGATTGCGGTGAAATCGGTCACGGA
>Ga0137396_10001518_pt1 | contig 12240 bp, 9 predicted proteins | sample czc16metaG_FD_108284 | JGI IMG/M metagenome (GOLD analysis project Ga0137396, IMG submission 108284) | Vadose zone soil microbial communities from Angelo Coast Range Reserve, California, USA - czcobulk3.16 metaG | ecosystem: Environmental > Terrestrial > Soil > Vadose zone | place: USA...
CAGGTGCCGGAGCAGATGCTGTTCGCCTGTCACCCGCAGCACCCGTTCGGCTGGACGCCGGGTCGCTGGGCCGTGGCCGAGGTGGCGCGCCGGCTGCGGCGATCGTGGCTGCAGCGTTTAGAGATCAGGGAGCGCGCCGGGGCCTGGTTCGCGGCCGCGCGGCGGATGCGCGCCGAGGCGAAGGAGCTGCGCACCACGGTACCCGACCCGGCCGTCGTGGTGGACCACTTCGAGCACCATTTTCGCCGGGTGCTCTACCGGGCCACAGCTCACGCCGATCGGGTGCTCGTCGTGCGACAGCCCTGGTTCGAGAAGGACTACACGCCGGAGGAGGAAGCCCATTTCTGGCACGGCGGGGTCGGCAGGCCCTGGAACGAGCCGGTCAGCGCGTATTACAGCCTGGCCGTCGTCAACCGCCTGTTGGGCCTCGTCGACGCGCGAGCCGCCACGGTGGCCGAGGAGCTCGGAGTTGCCCACCTGAACCTCCGACCGATGCTCACGCTTGGCTTAGGCCACTATTACGACCACGACCATCACACTCCCGCCGGTGCTGCGGTCGTGGCGCAAGGAGTCGCGGACGCCCTCGTCGGGCCGGGGAGCGTTGCACCGTTGCCGAGAGGCACGACTACTACCGCAGGCACCGGGCACCTTCCCGCCCTCCTCACCTCCTAAACCACTGAAGCCTCTCTGCTCTGGCCAGGGAGGTAGGGCGTTCCAGATCGGATATGGCGCACGCGCGTCAGGTCGGGCCGAACCGCCCTGCGAGTGGTCCATCTCGTGTGTGGCGTCAGCTCAACATCACGGTCGTAGGGGCCGTCCGGACAAGGTTTTACATGGGGTATGAAAAATGCCTTCCTTGGCGACTGCGCCCGATCCTCCAGCATGTGATGCAGTCGTGTGGACCTCGAATTCTTGAGGAATCGCGCCGCGCCCCGCTGGAGGAGCGAGCGATGGTGAGCAAGCCGATGACGTCCGAGCTGAACCCGGGCCCAGGGTTTCGCATTCGGAGGCACATCAGCCGACCGGATCCCGCTTTGGTGGCGGCGTTCCGAGAGTTCGAGACGCCGACCATTTCCGATCTCATGAATCGCCTGTACACGATGTGTACGGCGATCCACAACCTTACCGCTCCCGATCTGCGGATTCTCGGCCCGGCGTGCACCGTGAAGGTGTTCCCCGGCGACAACCTCATGGTGCACAAGTCCCTCGATCTCGCGCAGCCGAACGACATCGTCGTGGTGGATGCGGGCGGGTCTTGCATGAACGCGGTGCTCGGCGACCTCATCAGCACCAAGGCGCGGCACCGCAACCTGGGCGGGTTCGTAGTGGACGGCTATATCCGCGACATTCCCGGGATTCTGGCTCTCGACTTCCCCGTCTACGCCCGCGGCGTGACGCCGATCGGGCCCCTGCATCGCGGCCCCGGGGAGGTCAACTTCCCGATCCAGTGCGGCGGGATCGTCGTGCACCCTGGCGATATCGTCGCGGGGGATGCCAACGGCGTGGTGGTGGTTCCTCAGGACGCGGCGGCCGCCCTGCTCAGTCGTCTGCGGGAGCGCCGGGCGACCGAGGCCACGTATGTAGCGGCGGTGGCCAGGGGCGACTTCTCGAACGCCTGGGTGGACACGCTCCTCGCCCTGGGAGCGTGCGAGGTGGTGGATGACGAGGGAGCGCGGGCCACGTCATGAACCGCGAAGCATCGATGACGCAATCCGTCAGCCGGTCTCTGAAGCAGCTGCCGGGAATCAACGCCCTGATTCGGACAACCTGGTGGAAGCGCTTCCGCCATAGGCTGACTCTGGCTCTCAGTCAGAGACGCAATTGCCACTTCACCTGTTTCCTGAGGTTGCCAACCCAATTCGAGGCTCTCTCCGGGCCCGTAGTGGATTACCTCACGCGAGACGGCGGCGTGCAGACTTTGCGGATCGCCGTGATCGGATGTTCCACTGGAGCGGAGGCCTACTCGATAGCGTCAGTGCTGCGAGCGCGGCACCCCGATCTCTGGTTCACGGTGCGTGCCTATGACATTGACAGTGCATGTATCAAGAAAGCCACGCGCGGCCGGTATACGCCTCGCGAGGTCCTTCAGGCCGATCTGTCCGGAAGAGCGGCGATAACAGCGGACTTTGCCAGAGCGACATTTGATATCGAAGACGGCTGGTACGTCGTGAAGAGCGATGTGAGGAAGCGTGTTGAGTTCGCCGTGGCCGATGCTCTGGACCCGAACCTGAACGCACGCCTTGGGACATCGGACATCGTCTACGCTCAGAACGTCCTGCTGCACCTCAGACCGCGCGATGCGAAGACGGCGTTTCGCAATATCTGCCTCCTCTTGAATCCGAAAGCCGCGTTGTTCGTCGCCGGCATCGATCTGCCGCTGCTGCAAGACCAGACGCGAAAGCATGGTCTGGCCCCGCTTGAATACAAGATCGGCGAGATCTACGGCGAGATGAGGGCGTATAGCGACGGTTGGCCTTGGAATTATCACGCACGCGAACCGTTCATGATGGTTCGAGACGAATGGCAGCGACGATACTCAACGGTTTTCTTGAAACAGTAGCCTCGCGGTGGGCGCTCCTCTTCCTGCGCGGCGCGTTCACGCTGCGTGAGTGGCGCGCGCGACGACGGTTGCGTGCCACCGAGCTGGGCAGCCTCACACCCTACGTCGATCTCTGGCGGCATGCGGCGGAAGAGATCGCGGCTGAGTTCGTCGCGCTCCCCGGAGGCCTCTGCGAGGTCCGCCTGGGGGAGCGTGTGACCCGTACCTGGGAGCAGCTCGTCATGCTGGACGATCCCGTGACGCTCCGGATCGCCGGGGACAAGGCGTTCGTCCACCAGCTGCTGGCGAGCCATGGACTTCCGGTGCCGGTCTACCGGCGGTTCCACTGGACCAGGCTCGGTGCCGCCGCCGCGTTTGTCCGGGAGCAGGGCGAACCCTGCGTCGTCAAGCCGCGCTGCGGCACCGGCGGGGGAGCGGGGGTCACCACGGGGGTGCGCACCGCGACGGACTTGACGCTCGCCGCCGCGTATGCCGCGATGTACTCCGCGGAGCTGCTGGTCGAGCGTCAGGTGCCGGGGGACTGCTACCGCCTGCTCTACCTGGACGGAACGCTACTGGACGCGGTCCGTCGGCATTTACCTCGGGTGACGGGAGATGGCCGGTCCACGATAGCCCAGCTCATCGCCGCCGAGAACCGGCGGCGGGGTCGGGTCGCCCAGCGGGCGGTCGTCGACTCGCTGCCGGCGGATCTTGACTGTCGCTGGGCGCTCCGCGCTGCCGGCTGGTCCCTGCGCGCGGTCCCACCGGCGGGACGGGAGGTGGTGGTGCGCGGCGCGACCCGCTGGGGCGGAGAGGCGGACAACGAATCGGTCCGCGCGATCCTCGGCGGCCCGCTCATCGCCGAGGGCGCTCGCGCCGCCGCGGCACTTGGCGTTCGGCTCGCTGGCGTGGACGTCATGACATCGGACCCCGGACGGGGGTTGCGAGCGAGCGGTGGCGTCATCACCGAGGTGAACACGACTCCAGGCTTGCACTACCACTACCAGGTCCGCAATCGCGAAGCGATGGTGCCGGTCGCGGTTTCCATCCTACGGTCGCTGCTGGGGGGGGGGGCGAACGGGCCGGCGCGTGCGCTGGAGCTGGAGGCGCGAGCATGCTCCCGCCCGTGATCCTCCTGGGAGGCACGGCGAACGCCCTGTCGGTCGCCTGGACCCTCGGGCGACGTGGCATTCCTGTGTACGCCCTCGCCCCCGTGGGCGCGCCCATCCGCGATTCGCGCTACAGTCGATGGATTCCGCTGCATCAGAACGGCGATCCGCAGGGGGAGTGGTTAGAGTGGCTGATGGGAGGTGCGGCGGTGGCGCTCCAAGGGGCTGTGCTGCTGCCGTGCGGCGATGATGGGGTAGAGCTGACCGCCCGCCATCGCGCCCAACTCGCTGCTCGGTACCGGCTCATCGAGGGCAAGGACGAGATCTTGCTTGCCATGCTGGACAAGGCCTCCACCTACGCCTGGGCCTCCCGCGTGGGCGTTCCCGCTCCCGCCGCGTGTCCCGTGCGCTCCCTGGGGGAGGCGTTGGCGGCTGGGGAACAGATGGGGTACCCCTTCGTGTTGAAGCCTCGTCACTCGCACTTGTTCCAGAAGTTTTTCACGACCAAGGTGTTTCTCATCACCGATCGCGAGCAGTTGTGCTCGGTGTTCAGGCAAGTCGAGCCGCATGGACTCGAAATGCTGGTGACGGAAATCATTCGCGGGGAGAGCCAGTTCTGCAGCTACTACACCTACCTCGACGAACAGCTCGAGCCGCTGTTCCACTTCACCAAACAGAAGCTGCGCCAATCCCCGAACGGACTCGGCGTCGGGACCTACCACATTTCTGACTGGAACCCCGAGGTCGCTCAGTTGGGCCTCCAGTTCTTGCAAGGCGTAGGGCGCTCGGGCTTCGGCAACCTGGAGTTCAAGCGCGACTGCCGGGACAACCGGCTCAAGCTGATCGAGTGTAACCCCCGTTTCACGCTGCCGCACGAGATGCTCCAGATCTGCGGCATCGACGTGTCGCTGCTCGTCTACAATCGGCTGACAGGCCAGCCGCTCCCCAGCGTCGGCGAGTATCGGCGGGGCGTACGAGTGTTGCTGCCGCTCGAGGATCTCGATGCCTTCCGCGAGGCGCACAGTCGGGGCGAGCTGTCGTGGAGACAGTGGCTGGGCAGCCTGCTCCACCGGCACCATTTCCTCTACTTCCGGTGGACCGATCCGTGGCCGGCGGCGGTGCGCCTCTGGTCGTACCTGCGCGAGCGGGTCCGGGGGCGGGTGCGGGGTCTCCTGAAACGCTGTCGCGCCTTCCTGCCCCGAGGAGTCGGCCACGGCTACCATCGCGCCTGAAGCCCATCGACGGTTCGTCGCGGAGGTGTTGACGGCGGCAGGGGCCGTGCCGGAGGACGCACGCACCGTCGCCGAGGGGCTTCTGTGGGCAGACTTGTGCGCGCGCCGCGCGCAGGGGCTCCTTTGGCTTCCGATGCTCGTGCGTCGCCTGGCTCGGAACCTGATCCGCTCACCCGCGCCGATGACCTGGACGGCGGTGGCGCCGGCGGCGCACCGCCTGGACGCAGCTCACGGCTTCGGGCAGGTGGCCGGCCGGCTCGGCATGATGCGAGCGGTAGAGCTTGCTCGGACTCAGGGGGTCGGCCTCGTTGCCGTGCGGCACAGTCAGCACTACGGAGCGGCCGGCTACTACTGCGCCCTCGCCGTGGACGCGGGGTGTCTCGGCTTCACCTGCGCCAATGCCTTCCCGCGTGTCGCTCCCTTCGGGGGCACGCAAGGCGTGCTCGGGACGAACCCGCTCGCGTTCGGGTGCCCCACGCCGTCCGGAGTGCCGGTAGTGGTTGACCTGGCGACGAGTACCCTCCCCGGTTCCGAGATGCGCATCCTTCGGGGGACGGGGGGAACGCTCCCGGCAGGCGCGGCGCTCGACAGGGCGGGACACCCGACCGACGACCCGGAAGCCGCCGCGCAAGGCTGCCTGCTCCCCGCCGCCGGCGCCAAAGGCTTTGGCCTCGCGCTGATGGTCGAGATCCTCGCCGGAGTGCTGACGGGAGCCGGAGTCCAGCGAGAGGCGGGCTCGATATGGAGCGATCACCTGATCGACCGCGGCCACGTCTTCATCGCCATCGATCTGGAGCGCTTCCTGCCGCGAGAGGCGTTTCTCGAGCGCATGGGGGAGCTGTTGACCAGCATCAAGAACGTGCGTCCCGTGGAGGGTGGGGAAGCGATCCGCTACCCAGGGGAGATCCGGGGACGCTACGCCGCGGCCTATGCCCGAGATGGTATCCCATGCGACGAGGCGATGGAACGGGTCATAGAGGAGTTGGGGGCGGAGCTCGGCGTGGGGCCGCCGTGGGAGCTGCCGGCTGGATCGCCCGTCCGCTAAGGAGTGCCTTCCATCCGGCCGTTGTCGCGGCAGCGCCTGAACAGCTCGGCAATCGCAGGGGCATGGGGCTCGAGCAGCATCACGTCGCCCTCGCACCCGTCCGGCCCGCAGTATTCCACCGTGTCTGGCGCCACGGCTCGCCAGCGCAGCGCCGCGTTACGGTTGCCGGGACGCAACCATTCCTTGTTCGGCAAGAACAAGCTTACACGGCCGGCGAAGTACAAAGGGGTGTAGCGACGTATGCCGGCCCTCGTCGCCTCTTGCACGCTGTCGCGCAGGGCCAGCACTGGATCCGGCGGGGCGAGGCGAGCTGCTTCACGCTGCTCCTGGCGCCGACGCAGCAGTTGGGCGATGTACAAACGGCGCTCCCCGAACGAGAGCGTCGCCAGCGCGCGGGCGTGCCTGCGTACGCGATGTACCCGTTCCACGAGGCGCTGTCGCAACTCCGGCAGAGCCCGGAAAAACGTGGGGTAAGAGCCGGCAAACAGGGCGAGGAACCTGAGGGTCGCGCCCTGCTGGAGCAGCTGTCGCGCCAGCTCGAACGCGACCGTGCCGCCGGCGCAATAGCCGGCAATCACGTAGGGACCGTCTGGCTGGTAGGCGCGAATCTGCGCGGCGAAGTACGCGGCCAGGTCTTCGACGCGCCGGAAGGGCGCGCTGTGGCCGTCGACACCGGGAGGCTGCAGCCCGAAAAAGGGCTGATCCTCGCCCAGGTGCTGCGCCAGGGCGCGGTAGCAGAAGACGTCGCCGTTATGCCCGGGCACGGCAAAGACGGGTGCGCGTGCTCCGCGCGGCTGCAACGGCACGATGGCCCGCTGCTGCCGGACCAGTGCCTCCGCCGAGCGGAGGAAGGCGACGATATCGTGCTTGCGCTGGCGCAGCTGATCGCGCAGCTGGGGCGTCAGCACGCCGCTGGGGGCGTTGCACCGCAGCTGGTCGCCATCGGCCCAGACCTGAATGTCGCGGCTGCGCAATTCCTCGAGAAACACCGGTACGATCACAGCGCGATCTCCTCGCGATCGCCGACGTCGCGGGTCGGCACCTTCGCCTTCGCCACCCAGGACAGCCCGTCGATGACCTCAGCCAGCCCGGCGACCGTCGGGTACTCGAAGAGATTACGGAGCGGCAGATCGACCTCGAAGACATCCCGGATGCGCGACACCGCCTTGATCGCCACCAAGGACTGCCCGCCCAGGTCGAAGAAATCATCGTTGATGCCGATGTTTTCGACGTACAGCAACTCGCTCCAAATGGCCGCGAGGGCCTTCTCGGTCTCCGTGCGTGGCCCGACGATCTCCTGAGCGGACTGGAGGTTCTCGTAGCAGAGCGCCGGGAGGGCCTGGCGATCAACCTTGCCGTTCGCCGTGAGCGGCAGCCGGTCCAGCCGGATGAAATACGTCGGCTGCATGTAATCCGGTAACCACTTGGCGAGATGGGCGCGAAGCTCCGCCACGGTCGGCGGCTGCTTGCTCACGTAGTACGCCGCCAGGCGATTGATGCTGGTCTCATTCGTCTGTGCCGGCTCGGAGTACCCGATCTGCGCGAGGATCTGCCGCACGCGCGGCTCGTCGACCTCGTCGTCGAGCTCCGCCAGGGCTTCGCCCCGCGTCTTCTGCCCGAGGCGCACGTCCCAGCTATAGGGCAGCGCGTAGTTGTGGAAGCCGCGTTGCTTCTTGTGGACGTAGATGCCGACATCGTTGATGAGGCAGTTGGTGGAACGACCCGTGTCCGAGGGACGCAGCCACGGCGTGTACTGCCGCAAGAACGCGTGCAGCTCCGCGAGCGGCACGCTCCAGTACCGGAAGAAGTCGACGAACTGAATGTCGCGGAACACGCCATCGTCGCGGAAGATGTCCACTTCGAGATGACACGAGACCGCATCGGCGCGCCGGTGATAGGCCTTCCGTGCCTCGAGGACGAGGGCGTCGAGCTTGCGGACGTCGAAATCCTCCCGTTGTAAGACCTCTTCGGTCAGGCGCGTCTCGAAGAACTGACCGCGGGAGAGTCCGGTGACGATGTAGCGGATCCCTTTTTCGTGGGCGAGGTTGGTGGCCAGGGTGTAAATGGTCTTGAAACACCCATTGCAGACGTTGGCGAAGCGCTTGAGGCTGTCGACGAAGATCTCATTCATGTGGGGCGTACCCCCGACCACGAGCTCGACGCCCAGCGCCTGCACGACCCGGCGGATGTTGGCTTTGGCGGCCTCCGAGATGAAGCCGTTATCCAAGGTGAAGACCAGCGGCCTCAGGCCCAGGCCGCACAGCTGATACAGCATGTACGTACTGTCCTTCCCGCCGCTCAACAGCACCAGGCAGTCGAACTCGCCGGAGCGGGCCGCCTGCATCTCTGCAACGAGGGCCTTCAGCTCATCCGCCGTTTTGAAGTACGCCGCCGCGTTCTGGACGTACGTGTCGTACGCGCGGCAAACACTGCACACCCCCGCGGCGTCATAGCTCGTCCCGGGGACGTTGGACGCGAGACCGCAGCGCGCGCAGTACTGCAGCTGTTTCGCTCGCACCGCGCGTGGATTCACGATGTCCACTACGCATTCGCGAACGGCGGCGTGCTCCAGGAGCCGGGCCTCGATCTCGCCCAGCTCAACGCGCGCGCCCGCGACTTTCACTTGATGATCGGCGCGCCCGAGGAATTCCATGCCGCCAGTGGCGCTCCAGCGAGCGAGGTCGCCGGTCTTGTACAGGCGCACCGTCTCGGACCGGAAGGCTGAGGATCGCGCCCCCCACCCCGGTTGCCGTGGGTCTGCGGTCGTCAGGAATCTCTCCGCGGTGAGCTCCGGCCGATTGAGATAGCCCCGGGCCAATCCATCTCCCGCCAGATACATCTCACCGATGACGCCGGTGGGTACGGGGTTGAGCTGCTCGTCGAGGACGTAGACGCCGGCATTGGCCGCCGGTCTGCCGATCGGCACCGAGAGGGCGAGGTCCGTTGCCACATCGTAGCGGTGAATCATGCAGCCGACCGTGGCCTCCGTGGGGCCATATTCGTTGTAGATCTCCACCGGGCGGCCGAAGGTGCCGGTGATATCGCGTGCCAGCTCGGTCTTGAAGTCCTCGCCCCCCACGATCAGGCGGCGGATCCTGGTGGCGCCCAGGTTCATGTCTTTGATCATGGCGAGGTGCGCGGGCGTGAGCTTGACGATGTCGACCCCGTCGTCCTCGATCACCTTGAAGATCGCCATGCCGGGCATCCCCGGGTCCTCGCGATACACGACGATGCGGCCACCGGAAATGAGCGGCGTGAATATGGACGTCACCGTGAGATCGAAGGCCAGCGAGGAGAACAGCGGCCAGGCCAGGCGTTCGCCCCGACCATACTGCTGGTTCGCCCACCAGATGTAATTGACCAGGCTGCGGTGCTCGATCATGACGCCCTTGGGCGTGCCCGTGGAGCCGGACGTGTAGATGACGTAGGCGAGACTGTTGGGGGCGATCGAAGCGCGGAGATTCGAGACCGGATATCCCTCGATCGAACCGCCGTCGGCGTCCAGCGTCACCACGTGCGCAGTGCCGCTCGGCACGTTACCCACCAACTGCGCATTGGTTACCAGCACGGGCACAGTGCCGGCGAATCCTTCCGCGATATCCTGCAACATGAAGGCGAGGCGCTCGCTCGGGGACGCGGGATCCATGGGCACGTAGGCGGCGCCGGTCTTGAGGACGCCGAGGATGGCGCACACCACCTCGATCGAGTGCTCCAGATACAGCGCGACGAGGCGATCGGGGCCAACGCCGCTGGTTCGGAGCTGAGCCGCCATCTGATTCGCGCGGGCGTTGAGCTCGCCGTATGTCAACGATCGATCCGCGAAGCGGATGGCCTCATCCTCCGGCGTGCGCGCGACCTGAGCTTCAAACAGCTCGACGATCGTCTTGTCCGCCGGATAGGGGGACGCCGTGTCGTTGTACTCGATGACCAGCGACCGATGCTCGCGCTCAGTCAGGCGGCTGAACGAGTTGGTCGTCGTGGGCGCTTCGACCTCGTTCCGTGTGATCACGCTGTCGTCTCTGCCGGGCGGCCTGGTCATAGCGTCGAGGCGATCAATTCCTTCAGGATTTCGTTTGTGCCGGCCCAGATGCGGTGCACGCGGCTGTCCGTCCACATGCGGGCGATCGGGTACTCCACCAGATAGCCGTAGCCGCCGTGCAGCTGCACGCATTCATCGACGATGCGGCACTCGCAATCGGTGAGCCAATACTTCGCCATGGAAGCGGTCGTATCATCGAGGTGGCCGGCGATGAAGCGCTCGATGCAGTCGTCGAGGAAGACGCGGCCGACACGGGCTTCGGTCATGCACTCGGCCAGTTTGAACCGCGTATTCTGCTGGTCGGTCAGCGGCTTGCCGAACGCGATACGCTCCTTGACGTACTTCGTGGTAATGGCCACGGCCTCCTCCGACGTGGCGACGGCGGCCACGCCAATCGCCAGGCGCTCGTAATGCATCAGCGCCATCAGTTGCATGAGCCCCCTGCCTTCGCTGGGTCCGAGGAGATTCGCGGCCGGGATACGCGCATCGTCGAAGAACAGCTCGTAGGTGTCCAGTCCGTGCATGCCGACTTTGTCGAGCGAGCGGCCGACGCGGTATCCGGGAAGATCCTTCGGCTCGACGATGATGAGCGAGATGCCCTTGGGGCCGGCCGCTCTGGCGTCGGTCTTGACGGCGAGGCAGATGACGCCGGCGTGCCAGCCATTGGTGATGAACGTCTTCGAGCCGTTGATGACGTAGTCGGGGCCGTCGCGACGCGCGGTAGTCTTGATGCTCTGCAGGTCGGAGCCGGCGCTGGGCTCGCTCATGGCGATGGCGCCCACCAGCTCGCCGCGCGCCATGCGAGGCAGCCAGTTGCGCTTCTGCTCGTCGTTGCCGTTGGCGAGGATGGCGTGCGCCACGACGTTGTGGATGGTGGCACCGAACTGGACCCCTGCGCGTGCGAGCTCCTCCACCACGACGGCTTGGTGAGCGAACGTGCCGCCCCCGCCACCGTATGCGGCGGGCACGTCAGGGAGCAGGAGGCCGCGGTCGCCGGCTGCAGTCCAGGCCACCGCGTCGGGGCGGTGCTGCTGGCGCCAGCAGGCCTGTTGCGGAACGAAGGTGCTCTGGACGAGCTGACGAATCGTTTCGCGGAACAGCCGCAGCCCATCACTCATCCAGGGAGATTGATAGCCGAGAGACACCATTGGTGCTGGCCGCCGCTCACCAGGAGATTCCCGCCCCCACCAGGGACGGGTTGAGACCGGCGCCCAATCTCTGCCACTCCACCACGACGGCTCCCACAAATCCAGGCGCCGGGGAGAAGCTCGCGAGGCGCCAGCCGCACTCGTCTCCGGACGTCTGCTCGACGCGGAGGATCGTCGCCGGCTCGCTCGGTGCGAGCGAGACGTCGAAGCGGTCGAGCGGATGGGAAAGGCCGTCGCCGACCGCCTTGACGAAGGCTTCCTTGCGCGTCCAACAATTGCTGAACCCCAGCGGCTTATCGCGCGGGTGGAGGGCCCGGTACGCCTCGTTCTCGCGGCGAGAGAACAACTGCGCGGCGATGGCGTCGGCTTCGCGGATCACCCGGATCGCTTCGACATCGACTCCGATCTCGCGCCCGGAGGCAAAGGCATACACGGCGAGATCGTCGCGATGCGAGACGTTGAAGCGCAGGTCCAAGTCCATCCCAGGACCGGCGAGCGCCGGTTTGCCGTATGCCCCGCACACCAGCTCGACCGAATCGGGCCGCACGCCCAACCGCGCCGCCAGCAGGTGTCGCAACCGCGCGCGCGCGGTGATGAATCGGCGGGCATCGCGATCGAAGGCAAACCGATTCGCTCGGACGCGCTCGGCGTCCGAGAGCAGCACCGCGGACGCGCGAACGGCTTCGCGCCCCAGAGCGAGACGCGTCACCACGACCTCGATCGCCTCGTCCCGCTCGACCATCGCGGGGCGCGGTGCAGTGTCTTCGCTTCGCTCCCCCGGTGGGAGTACGCAGGCAGTCACGTCATTGCCTTTCGTGGGTGCCGACTCACGCCGGCAGAGACGTGGGAATCCCCGACGTAGCGTGCATGGTTGGTGCCAGGTCACTGGCCGTACTCGGCGGTGTGCGGCCGCAGGCCGGTGCCTAACCCCTGTTGCGTCCCCGCAACGCTCGGCCGGTGCCGCCTTCGGCAGAGTCGGGAAGGCGAGTCGCAGGCGACGCTTCCCCGTTCTTCAACGTGACTAGGGGGACCTGCGTCTCGTCGATGCCGCCAACCGGGTAGGCGAGGAATGCTCAGAGAACGTCGGGTGTGAAACCGTGCGCTACTCGCGGCCGCCGAGGAATGTGG
>Ga0137396_10001526_pt1 | contig 12222 bp, 11 predicted proteins | sample czc16metaG_FD_108284 | JGI IMG/M metagenome (GOLD analysis project Ga0137396, IMG submission 108284) | Vadose zone soil microbial communities from Angelo Coast Range Reserve, California, USA - czcobulk3.16 metaG | ecosystem: Environmental > Terrestrial > Soil > Vadose zone | place: USA...
CGACACATCCAGACCTCGGCGTTCGAACCAGTACGGACTACAACATTACAAACGCGTCCGTCGGGCTCAAGTACCGGCCATTCAGCCATTTAGTCGTCACGGGCAACGCCCTGATCAAATTAGACGATAGTGGTCTGCGCTCCACAGTCGTGCCCCTGGTGGGCGTATCCTATAGCTTTTAGGGCCCTTTCGCGGCGGCTTCATAATGTCAGGTCGCAGCCGGTCCGTCTTCTTCTGGCGTGGCCTGAGCGGTTGCGGACTTCGGGTACTCTAAAGGCCACAACGTTAATCTCCTACGAAGATTGCTGAACGCCGGGTGGATCGCGTTCGGACGGAGCGAACATTGCCAGCAAAACAGATCGTAGAAACTATCCTATCCGAAGTGGATCGATTTTCTGGGGACAGCCCAGAGGCGCATGACCACGTGATGCTCATCCTCGAAGTGAGGTAGCGCACAGTTCACTCGAACAACGTGTCCTCTTCTTTCGCTCGAGTTTTCAAGGACCGACCCGCCTTCGAGCGGAAAATACTTTTCCCGAGGATCCAGAGGATCAAGTCATTTCTGCAACGTGCACTACAATCACGCTCACATTATCTTCCCCGCCATGCTCGTTCGCGACCAAGACAAGAAGGTCTGCACTGGCTTGCGCGTCGGAAACCTCAAGCAGCGTCCTGGCGATTTCCGCATCTGTGACCATGCGCGTCAGTCCATCGGTACAAAGCAATACGACGTCATGATTCAGCAGCAAGTACTCCGCCGCGTCCAATTCGACTTGTTCCTGGGTCCCTAAAGCTCGGGTTAGCACGTTTTGCATCTTGCTTAGTTGCGCTCGCTCGGGCGTAATGAGCCCACGTCTTACTTGCTCGGCGACTAGCGTATGGTCTGAGGTCAGGCGCTGCAGCACTCCGGAACGAAACAGATAAGCACGGCTGTCTCCCACATTGACTAGGCTCAAGTGAGGACCTTCCAGCCACGCAGCAACGACAGTTGCGCCCATGCCACGAAACAGCGGATTGCTGAGCGCTGCTTGGTAGATGTCGCAATTGGCAAGGCGAACCGCTCTAGCCAAGCGCTTCGTTTTTTCGGAGTAATCCTCGCGTCGAACTTCCCCGTAACGTGCCGAGGCGTCAAAGGAGGACGTCTCGGAGCAGTGGGCCGTAATGGTATCGGCTGCTATAGCACTTGCCAGTTCTCCGTGCGATTCACCTCCCATACCGTCCGAAATAATGAACAAATTCAGGGAAGATAGCGCCCGGCAGGCATCTTCGTTGTTTTTCCGAACCCGTCCCACGTCGGTCCGAGACCCAATCTCGAGCTGAAGATATACCTTCTCTCTCACGACAGCGCCCTACCGAAAATCTCTATTCAATTACCTCAACGACCGATTCATGTTCTTGAGTCTTCTTCAGAGGCGGCCCGCATAGCGGTCACACGATAAGCTGGGAAATTCCCTTCGTGTTTCGTTTTAACGGTCACCTGATCAATCTTGACCATGCGCCACACTCGTTGGTGCACTTCAGGGCTGATCAAGATTTCACCCCCGGCGGCTCCAGTGCAATAACGCGTTGTCTTATTTACTATATCTCCGATCACTGTAAATTCCATCCGATCCGAAGTGCCCACAAAACCATGCACCACTTCTCCGCAATGAATTCCAATCCCAAGCTCGGCACACGGTAGTCCACGCAACCGCCGGCTCTCATTCACCCTTGCCACTGCGGCTTGCATCTTGACAGCCGCTACAACGGCGTGTTCATGCTGCTTGAGATCAGGCTCAGGGCTGCCAAAAACAGCCAAGATCGCATCACCCATGAATTTATCGATTGTTCCCCGTTCGCCGAATATGATGGGCACCAGCACGGCAAAGTATTCGTTAAGCATTTCGACGATATCGTCTGGATCCATGTCATTGGTAAGCTGAGTGAAACCACGAATGTCCGAGTTCAGGATTGTTACTTCGCTTCGTTCGCCACCCAGCCGTAGACGCCCGCGGTGGGCTAGCAACCACTCGGCAACTTTAGGAGAAAACTGTCGCAAGAGCTTTGCACTAAGAACGGATTCTTGGCGCAATTTTTCTTGCAACCTGTGGCTGCCAGTAGCCATCGCGGCATACTGGGCCATGAAAACGATTAGTCGCAAGTCTTCTTCACCAAAGTTTCCTTCAAAGCTTCGCGATTCTGCACAGATGACTCCAAGCACTTCGTCCTGCCAAAGTAGCGGAGCATACATGCCGGTGATGATTGCGCTCTGCAGAATGGTGCCGCTGATGTCTCCAGTGACGGCTCGGTTCCAGATGAAGGCTTTGCGTTCGTTCATTGCACGGCGGGCAAGCGTTTCGCTGACATGAGGCTCGTGCGCACAGCGGTAGGCCTTCAGCAAAAGTGCATCGGTCTGCGGATCGCAAAGCGCCAGCGCCCAACTGTCTGCATTTGGAATGAGCTCCGCGAGGCGGTCCACAACCATTGGCAGAAGCTCCGCCAGTTGGGTTTTCGCCGCAAATTGCAGTGGAAGTTCGCAAACAAGCTTCAGCCGAGGCACCCCTGCATCTCCCGTACTTTTCGCGGACACAGGGTCGAAGTTGGTGGCGTCCAAATCGAATGCAATGTTCACACCGGTGTCTGCCTGTCGCTCGTCCGACGGTAGACTCGCGCCAGTTTCCAGATAGTTGGTTTGCGCAAGTGTATCCTGAGATTCTAAAGACTCCACTTGCAGCATCGTCTCTCCGGCGCAGATTACGTCGCCCACCTGGAGTTTCTGCTTCCCCTTTTCTTTGATTTCAATATTATTCAGCAGCGTCCCGCGAGAGCTCTGACGGTCCTCAATCCAATAGAGGCCGTCCTCTTTCCAGACTCTCGCGTGTAGGCGTGAAATCTTGTTATCAGGAGATAAGTCGAGCACCGATTGGGAATTCTCATGAGGCCGCCCAAGTACGAATTCCGTCTCGGCCACTTCGCAGGCTCTTTGCATTCCGAGATAAGAGCAAATTAGGCGCATTGCAAGCCAAAGGAAAAGCTGAGGGGCCGCTGAGAAGAGCCAAAAATGATCCGTCGATCTTTTTGCACTCAGCTACCAGAGGCAATATACGGCCAAAGTAATCAATTGGCAAACTGTAAGGCAGACGCATCAGATACAGCGGTCGGTATGGGGCACAGAGGCCAGCGCTCCATGGGGAATATGCCGTGGTCCGGCTCTCCAAACTCCATCACTTCGACCGGTCTGAATTCGCGCTGTGGTAGCGGGTCCAACAGCACGAGATTGTTGTAAGCAGACGGACGAGTGCTGTCGTACATGATGCCCCGAAATCCATGTCTTCGAGCCAGGTCCCCGCTGTACTGTGGCACGCGGTACTGAGGCCGGGACTCGTCAAGGTCATCGGCCGGCTCCCAGATGAAGCGCCGCGCAATAACTTCCGTTCAGAGCCAGCTTTGGTTTGGATTTTCTCCCTGGCTGGGTCATATCGGCCCTTGCATTACTGCTTCTCGCGATATGGGCTGGTTGGGCGACGCGGAAAAGCGCGATAGAAATTTTGATCGATACTCGCGGGCGCTTCAATATGGAGGCATGGCGGTGCTGAAAGACAAAGGTCCGCGCTCAATTGATCAAGAATTGCTTCACGGTGTACCCTGAGCACACGAACGCACCCATGCTGGCAAGCGCCTTCCCGCACGTGTGGACGATAGCCAGCACTTCATTGACGATCTCAGCTTCTGCTGCCAGGCCGCGTCCCTGGAGGCCATGAATTCCAGTAGCATGCGCTTCATCTACGATTAGCTCCGCACCATACTGTTGGGCATGTAGCAACAGTTCTTTAAGCGGCGCACGGTCACCATCCATGCTGAAAACGCCTTCCGTGACAATCAGCTTGCAACCAGACTTGTTCTCGCGAAGCGCAAGGGCATCTTCAAGCGCGTTAAGGTCTCGATGAGGATAGACAACTTTCCGTGCTCCAGATAAGCGTATGCCATCGATATACTGGCATGATTAAGGCTGTCAGAAAACACCCAATCCACCGGGCCCAGCAGTGAACTTAACAAGCCGATGTTGGCTGCGTAACCCGAGCTGAAATAGAGAGCGTCGCTTGTACCCGCAAATTCTGCGAACTCTTCCTCCAGTTGTTCCCACTCGCGAGAATTGCCGGACAGTAATCGTGATCCTGTAGCCCCCATTTGCCAGGTTTGATTTACACCGTCGAGCAACTCCGCTTTCAAGCGAGCGTCGGTCGCCAGTCCCAGATAATCATTCGAGCATAGATTGACCCCAGTGTTGAATTCAAGAGTGCGTAGCTGAGCGCGCATTTCAAGGTCAGACAGCTCCGCTTGCAGGCGCGCGACGAACGAGGAAGCCTCACGCCTATCCACGGGCCATCGCTTTCATGCCTAAGTCCGCGAACAGCTGTGCATCTTGGCTTGGAGCCGGGTTGGGGGTAGTGAGAAGTTTTTCACCGAAGAAGATGGAGTTGGCGCCCGCGAGAAAGCATAACAGGAACGCCTCGCGCGCCATGAGCGTGCGCCCCGCGGCCAGGCGGATCATGGCAGTTGGCATCAGAATACGTGCCGTTGCGATGGTTCGCACCATGATGAGCGGATCTAATGGCTTGCGACGGCCGAGGGGAGTCACATCTGCTCGCACCAACATGTTGATGGGCACGCTTTCCGGGTGGGGATGTAGATTGGCCAGCTGCTGCAGTAATCCTATGCGATCCTCGTCTGACTCCCCCATTCCCAAAATCCCGCCGCAACACACCGTAATGCCTGCTTTCCGAACTGCATCAAGCGTCTGGAGTCGGTTCTGTTACGTCCGCGTAGAGATGATCTCGCTAAGGCCGGCTTTTTTAGGCCGTAGCGCCCGTTCCTCGGTCAACATGCCCAAGGTGCAACGTGGCGACACGACGCACCATCTCCAGCACGGAGTCAAACTCCTTGCCCTGCTGCACCTCCCGCCATGCGGCTCCCATGCAGAATCGGGTTGCGCCCTCCTCCTTGGCTTTGCCTGCTGCGAGGACAACTTCCTCCGGGTTCAGCAATGGTTGTCGCATCACGCCGGTGCTGTAATGTGCGCTCTGGGGGCAATAGGCGCAATCCTCCGGGCATCCACCTGTCTTAATGGAAAGCAGGCGACACATCCGTACCGCACATTGGTCGTGATGCTCGCGATGGACACTCTGCGCTCTAAACAGCAGGTCTGGAAGAGTCAGTTGATATGTGGAGCGGATTGCTTCTCTTGTCCATCGGCGGGGCTCTATGCTTTCGCGGCTGCGGGTCGAGTTGCTCATTTCTAAAGCCTCAGATTAAACATCCAGCCTTATCCAGCCTCAACCATATACAAGGGAAAAACGAAAACGGAATCCCGAACCGTCCAGCCGATTGAATGGGAAATAGTGAACCCTGCGGACACGTCTACTCGGCCCGGTAGCTCGCGTTGGCATGCGTGCTGCCTCTCATCGGAAATGACGGCCGGCTGCTGGCACGGAGACTGGTTAGCGCCGCCACTCGTCAATGAGGCTGGCGACCAGTCCGGACCAGCCGGTCTGATGACTGGCGCCTAAACCGGCGCCGGTCTCTCCGTGGAAGTACTCGTTGAAGAGCAGGCAATCGCGCCAGTGTGGGTCTTCCTGAAACTTCTTGTATTCGCCAAAGCAGGCCCGGCTGCCGGACCCGTCGCGCACAAAAATGCGAATCATGCGATTCGCGATGTCTCGCGCCATCGCGCATGGCGTCACCCCGTGCCCATGGCCATGGGCGGGGATGGTGAACTCGGGGCCCAGCGCGTCATGGAAACGCAGCAGGGAGTGAATGAGCAGATAGGAAGTAGGAAACCAGACTGGGCCTCGCCAGTTGGAATTACCACCCTTCAGCTGCGCCTGGGACTCACCAGGCTCGTACCCAACCGAGCTGTTGCCAAATTGAAAGGGATGTGCCGCGTGGTACTTGGATAAGCTCCGGATGCCGTGCTCCGATAAAAACTCGTCGGGATCCCACAGCCGGGCGGCAATGCGTCGAAACTGGTTGGCATCGGCGATCGAGAGTACATAATGCCGGCTGCCACCGTCCTCACGTATGTAACACGCATCGCCCACCAGGTCCGGACGGTTCTTAATGAACCACTCCACATTTCGCAGAAATTCCGGAAACCGCTTCAACTCCTCTTCATCGAGGAACTCGATAGCGAACAACGGAATGATGCCGACCAGGGAACGCAAGCGGAATTTGTGGAATTCTCCATTGGGATAGCGGAGCACGTCGTAGAAGAAACCCTCATTCTCATCCCACAACTGGTAGTCGCGACCGCCCATCTTCTTCATGGCTGCCACGATATAAATGAAATGCTCGAAGAACTTCGTTGCCAGCACTCCATAGACGCGGTTGTGGTTGGCCAATTCGAGCGCCATCCGCATCAGGTAGAGACAATAGAATCCCATCCAGCCGGTTGCGTCTGACTGCTCGAGGATTGCTCCTTCGGGCAACTTCTGGCTACGGTCCACCACCGTGATGTTGTCCAGCCCAAGGAATCCGCCTTCGAATACATTGTTGCCCTGGCTGTCCACACGGTTGACCCACCAGGCAAAGTTGATCAGCAACTTGTGCAGACACTTCTCGAGAAACTCGAGATCGGCGCGGCCGCTGTCGCGCTGTTCGATCTGGTACACACGCCAGCAGGCCCATGCGTGTACCGGCGGGTTCATGTCGGAAAATTCCCACTCGTATGCCGGAATCTGACCATTTGGATGTTGAAACTGTTCAAATAGCAAGAACCAGAGGTTCTGCTTGGCAAATTCGGGGTCCACGAGCGCCAGGGTGACGCACTGGAACGCCAAGTCCCACGAGGCAAACCAAGGGAACTCCCATTTGTCGGGCATGGAGAGGATCCGCATGGAATTGAGGTGTCGCCAGTGAATATTGCGGAGTGTCTTGCGTGACTGGGGCGGCGGCCGCTTGGGGTCGTCTCCCTCCAGCCAGTGTTGCACATCGAACAGGTAGATCTGCTTGTTCCAGAGCATGCCCGAGAGCGCCTGGCGTTGAACCAGCTTTTCGTCATCGGTTGCGTTCGGCGGATGAATGGAGTTAAAGAATTCGTCGGCCTCGTTTTTCCGCAGCTGCACGATTTCGTCGATGCCGTCCAGCGGGTTCTTCTGCTGACGGGAACTAAGCCGTAGCTGCAGCACTACCGAGCCGCTCGGGGGTATCTCGTAACGGTAATGGACACAGGCCTTGGTCCCCGAGTCGTGCTTTACACATGCTTCACCGCTAATGATGTGTCGGTGAAAAGCATCCTTGACGTGCGGTTTGCGGCTTTGCGCCCAAGAACCGAATACGCGGGGTGCATTAGTTTCATTGTCCGTGAAGAGGACTTCGCCCCCCGTGGGTGCATAAAGGTGGTAGCGGCCCAACGCATAAGGGAATTGAAGATTAGCGAGACTGTGTGCCGTAGAGTCATCGGCGATTAGGGTGATTAAATCCACGCTTTCCTTGTCGAGGGTGATCCTAGGTTCCGAACGAGGCGGGTCGGTCCACGCCCACGTATTTCGGAACCAAACGTGTGGAAGCAAGTGCAACTCGGCGACGTCGGGTCCGCGGTTAACGGCCTCGATGCGGATGCAGATATCCTCGGGATCACCCTTGGCATATTCGATGAACACATCGAAGTAGCGGTTTTCATCAAACGCACCCGTGTCCAGCAGCTCGAATTCGGCGTCCGTGCCGCTGCGGCAACGATTCTCGTCAACCAGACGCGCGTAGGGATACTGCTGCGGGTACTTGTACAGCATCCGCATGTAGCTGTGAGTCGGTGTGTTATCCAGGTAGAACCAGTACTCCTTGACATCTTCTCCGTGGTTGCCTTCGGGACAAGCGAGTCCGAACATGCGCTCCTTCAAGATAGGATCGCGACCGTTCCATAGCGCGAGCGCGAAGACCAGGAGTTGGTAGCGGTCGCAGATGCCGGCGATGCCATCCTCACCCCAGCGATATGCCTTGCTCCGGGCCATGTCATGAGTGAGGAAGTCCCAGGCCGTGCCATAAGGGCTGTAATCTTCGCGCACCGTGCCCCAGGACCGCTCGCTGACATATGGTCCCCACTTGCGCCACGGAGGAATATGCCCGACAAAAGGCTCGGATAGCCTTTGTTTCTCCGCACACATTGATGCGGAACTCTTGCCGCCTCGTGCATCTTTGCCGTTAGGTCGAGTCATCGATTGAGGCCTCGCGAAGCGCTCATGAGGAACGAAACAGTTTGTGCGAACGCGGGCCGCTGGACACTATAACAGGCCCGGCTCCAGCCCAAAGCTGGTTTGTCGTCGAGCACATTGACTAAAATCTGGCATTCTTCCTACCACAAGCTGCCGCGGTCAGCAACAACTTTGGCCGTTCTCGACTAATCGATTCATGAGCGGGTGGCCTTCTTGAAAGCCAAGGCTCAGGGCGGCCAGTTCAAATGGTTAGATAGCTTCAGGCGTTGAGCATGAGAAGAAAACGGTGGTCGCTCACGCCCGATTTGTCGGGCCCGGCAAAACTGCGGACGTCGCCGAGTCCTCTCCGGCCTCAATTATCTCGGCTACCAACCTCGCTCTCTGCCTATCGTGACAGACGAGCACATGCAGCACATCATCCAGACGCCGGCTGACCTGGTCGGTGGCGATCGCGGGCCGCTCAGGAAAGCGGATCCGCTAAGTACGAGAACTGCTGCATTTGTGTTAATTGCAGTTTGTTTGATAACCGGTACGCGGTATTGACACCCCGTCGCCGACTATGCATACTCCTCCCACTAAAAATGGGGCTACCAGATGAAAGCTCAACGCACCTCGCCCACTCCGCGTAGTTCAACAACTCAGATTGGATCTACGCCTGACCTTCTGGAGCAGATTCGCCTTCGGGCCTATGAGCTGTTGGAACAGCGCGGAAGGACCGAAGGCCACGAATTGGAGGATTGGCGGCAAGCAGAAGCCGAAGTGACACAATAAAGAACCAAGACAACAGCCGCTTAGCTATTGTATGCAGCTCACAGTTCTAGCTCAGTGTGAGGGTCGCGGCCAGCGTTATCACTCCGGTGCTCGACGTATGGCAGGCACTTCCGCCGCGCGACTTCCCCAACTACGCCGCCAGGACTTGGGGTCCCAAAGAAGCGGAGCAAATGCTGCCGCGTACTGCGCGAGAGTGGCGGGCTCAAGCGGCGTAAAGCGGTGCGGAAGATCTTGTTGCGAGAGAGGCATCATTATGCGCCACAGTTTGGTTTTTCTTTTCGACGTAGACAATACGCTGCTCGACAACGATCGAGTCTCGGCTGATCTCAAGCGTCATCTCGAAAAAGAAGTCGGACATGAGCGGCAGCAGCGCTATTGGGCATTTTTTGAAGAGCTGCGCGCCGAACTGGGATATGCGGATTATCTGGGTGCCCTGCAGCGCTACCGCAGTGAGTATCCTCGCGACCCGCATCTTTTAACCGTGTCGGATTTTCTCGTTGAATACCCATTCGCCAACCGGCTCTTTCCCAATTCTCTCGACGTAATAGATCATGTGAAGCAGTTTGGCCGGCCAGTAATCCTGTCGGACGGTGACGTAGTATTTCAGCCCCTCAAAATCAGACGCTCCGGCCTGTTCGCGGCCGTAGATGGCGATGTACTCATCTACGTACACAAGGAGTTCGAGTTGGACGACGTCCTTGAACGCCATCCCGCAGACAGCTACATCCTCATAGATGACAAGTTGCGCATCCTGACGGCTGTCAAGAAAGCCTGGGGCCGGCGAGTCACCACCGTGTTCCCGCGCCAGGGGCATTACGCCGCTGATCCAAAGGCCCTGTCCAGCTATCCGCCAGCGGATATCAGCATCTGCCGAATTGGGGAACTCGTGGATTACGACTTGCAGACCTTGCTTGCAGCTGGTGATGATGCCGCAGGTGGTCGTGCGGCACTCGCCTGAAAAGGTGCCCGAGGATGGCCTCCTCAGCGGCCCCGAAGGGCGTGCCGGCGTCTTGCGACGCCAGCAAGATCGTCAGGTTGAACCCTGCCTCAGGTCCGCACTAAATCGGCCAGTCGCCGCACGCCCCGGCTGACGTTGACATAAGAACGGTGGGCATTTACTTGGGCTTAGGTTGGCCCGGTGATGCGTATACATACCGAGTGAATCTCCGCGTAGCCCAAACCCGGGGGGATAGGCCGAAAACCTCACCCTATCAGCTGCCCGTCTGAGTCGGCCCGTCGGTTCCTATACCCCAAGTAGAAAAATTACACAGTAGGAGGCGACTATGACGAAAGGAATTAACCCAATCAAATCGTCGCAAACATTTGGAATCTTGAGTATGAGATCTGCCGCAGTTGCTGTCTGCTTATTTCTGCTCTTGCAAGTTGGCAGGGTCGTACCATGGGAATCCGAGGCTGGCGCAGTCTATGTGATGAACAATGGGGCCGCAGGCAACACGATTATCGTCTCCGACGGGCCGAGGACGGCACATTGGCTAGGGCGGGAGAAGTTCCCACCGGGGGGCTCGGCAGCGGTCCGGCGCCGCTCCCAGTTCAATTTGGAGGTCCAGGCTCGATTCCATTGGAGTCGCAGGATTCCCTGATATCGGCTAGACACGGACGTTTCCTTATTGCTGTCAACGCCGGAAGCAACGACATCTCGGTCCTGGAAGTGACTGACGATGGACTGCGACTGACCGACAAGGCCCCTTCCGGAGGCATATTCCCAGTTAGCGTGGCCTATCATCGTGGCTTGGTTTATGAATCGCAGATGGTCTGCAGAAGCGGCTCCAGCAGGACGCCCTGTTGCAGCAACTCCCAATCGGCGAAACTGATCTGCGGCATCGCAGTTCTCGGCACTCTTTCAGTTCTCCGCTTTTTCGACGCCTTGTCCAAAGCCTTGCGGTGGTTGATGACGCGATCAGGTTCACTGACGCGGGCAACTTTGGCATCATATCGTCACGCACGCCTCACTCAATAGATTTGTGGAATCTCAATATGCTAGTGGTGAACATTATCGGAGCAAAGATGGCCATCGCCAGCATCTGCGGCCAAAGCACGTTTAAGCCGACACCTTTCAGGAAAACGCTCCGCAACACGACCTCAAAATAGCGCAGTGGATCCAGATAGCTCAGCCATTGCAGGACGCGGGGAATCCCAGTGATCGGAAAGCCAAAACCAGAAAAGACAATCGCGGGCTGCTGGAAAAAGAAGGCGGTTACCAGCGCTTGCTGCTGGGTCCTCGAGACGGTGGAGATGAACAAGCTAACGCTTAGCACGCATAGCAAAAAGAGGACCAGTCCCAGCCCCAATACCCAAAAGCTGCCGCGAAAGGGAATGCGAAACCAAAGAGTCCCGAGGGCGGCGATCAGCGCCCCGTCCGCAAGCCCGATCAGGAAGAAGGGAATGGTCTTGCCCAGAAAGAACTCCCAGCGTCGTATCGGGGTCACCATCACCTGTTCGAGCGTGCCGATCTCTCGGTCTCGAACGACAGCGAATGCCGTGAGACTCATTACCTGAATTAGAGCAAGAAGGCCGATGACTCCAGGAATGAAGTTCCAACGACTTTGCATGTCAGCGTTGAACATGGGACGCCGCTCCAGTTCAACACGCGGGATCCGGGCCGCCAGCAGCGGATTGGTGCGCTGCAGGAGCTTGTTTTCGTAGTTTCGCGCAAAATTATTTGTAATCTGGTTCACATAGCCTAAGGCAACCAGGGCGGTATTGGAATTGGTGCCGTCCAAAATTACTTGCAGCGGGGCCGCCTGCCCTTTGCGAAGATGGCTTCCGAAGCCGGGATGCAGGTGGATAGCAAGAGCTACGTCCCCGCGATTGATGAGTTCACTCATCCGCCGGCGGTCGGAGGGGCGCGCAACAACATCGAAGTAGCGACTGGCGGAGAATCCGGCGATGAGTTCACGGCTTTCCGGGGTATTGTCTAGATCAAGAACCGCAGTCGCAAGATGTCGAACTTCGAAAGTAATGGCATAGCCCATAAGTATCATTTGTATCAGAGGAGGTCCGAGCAGCATGACGAGGCTTCGTTTGTCACGAATGACCTGGATGAACTCCTTCACCACCATTTGCCGAATACGAGCTAACATCGCGCCACCTCAGTCCAAGGTCTTATGCAACACTCTGGTTGCGGAAATCCCAAGCACCATCGCAAAAATCGCAAGACCGATCAGATCTCCCTGAAGCAGGTCGACCGGCGTGCCTTTCAGAAAGAGTTTTTTCAGAATGCTGACGTAGTAGCGAGCCGGAATCA